>Ga0163199_1001670_pt1 | contig 13769 bp, 12 predicted proteins | sample PL_2010_150m_FD_113537 | JGI IMG/M metagenome (GOLD analysis project Ga0163199, IMG submission 113537) | Freshwater microbial communities from Powell Lake, British Columbia, Canada to study Microbial Dark Matter (Phase II) - PL_2010_150m | ecosystem: Environmental > Aquatic > Freshwater > Lake ... | reverse complement strand
ATCGCCGATCGTACCCAGAATGGTAACGCCCTGCAGCTGGCGTCCGATCTTGGCCGGGTCATCGTCGAAAACGGCCACGACGCGCCATTGTGAACTACGCGCAAGGTCCCTCAACAGGGTGACCGCCGCGTCCTCTGCGCCGATCACAATTACCGGCTCGCGCCCCGCTTGAGTAATCGCGGCGAAAGCCTGCTCTTTCCACATGCGGTAGCCCAGGCGGCTGCCGCCCATGATCAGGATCAGCAACACCGGGTCCAGGATCAGCACCGAGCGCGGCAGCAGCAACGGGTGCGGTCCGGGCAGATAGCCGACGTACAGCAGGTTCGACAAGGTAACCACTACCGCGGCGGCCGCGACTGCAGCGGCGATGCGTTTTAGATCCGGTACGCTGGCGTAGCGCCAGATGCCGCGATAAAGCCCGAAGCACCAGAATATCGCCGTTTGCAGCGGCACCACCCAGACGATGGAATTGAGCAGCATGTCAACGTACTCGTCCGGGACCTCGAGGTTGAAGCGCAGCCAGAACGCGGCGACCCAGACTCCCGCGGCCGCCGCGACATCGTGCAGAACCGCAAGCGCAATTCGGAACCTGGGCTTAATCATGAGGTTCTGGCAAACGCGCAACGCGTCGTTCAATCACGATAATCAGACCTGCGTATACCAGCACGACTGCAATCAGCGCTGCCGTTTGCTCCGCCGGGTTCCCGTGCATGCCGACCGCCGCCATGCAGCCCATGAGCGTCATCAGGCCGTACTCGGCAAGCACGGTTTTGCGGTGGCCCCAGCCGCTTTGCACCAACCGCTGATAGCAATGTTCGCGATGCGCTTGCCACACTCTGGCGCCGCGGACGAGCCGTTTCAGCAGCGTCCAGCTCGCATCGACGATGAAAGGCGAGAATACGACCGCACCAAACCATATCGGCCAGTCACCGCGCACCCATCCGGCGACTCCCAGTACGGCGGCAAGATAGCCAAGAGGGATGGCGCCGACATCGCCCATGAATACCCTGGCGGGCGGGAAGTTGAACCACAGCAATCCAAGCGCTGCGGCGGCAACCGAAAGGGTGATCGCGGCGAACTGAAAATCGCCGCCGGCGAGCGCGACCAGGCCATAGGCGCCGAAACCAAACACGGCCATGCCGCCGGCAAGCCCGTCCGCGCCGTCCATGAAGTTGTAAAGATTGGTCATCCACACGGTGGCCAGCGCTGCCGCAAAAGTGAGCCAGATGCCGTACGCGGCATCGAGCAACGCCGCCATCCCCAGCAGCGCGCTCGTGAAATGGGCAATCAGCCGCCACGGCACGCTGACACCTTTGAGGTCGTCGAGCAGCGAGACGCCCACCAGCAGCGCGAAGGCTAACATGAGGCGAAGGTCGAATTGCACTCCAACGTAAATCCACGCCGCGAGCATGCCGGCGATGACGCCGATTCCGCCGAGCCGTGGCGTTGGCGTCGCGTGCAGAGAGCGCGGATTGGGATGGTCGAGCGCGAGGGAGGCGAGGCGGCTGTTGACAAGCCCCACGATTAACGCCGTGCTGATGGCCAGCGCGAGCGCCGGCGGTATGACCACGGTATTGACGGTAGCGGGAATCAAATTCGGGCTTTGCTATCAGGCTGCTGATAATACCACCGGGCGGTGGCGGCGAGCCCCTGCGCCATGCCGCAGCGCGGCTGCCAACCGAGTTCGCGCCGGATTCTGCCGCTGTCGCTCTGGAGGGAACCGAGCAGGCGCGCCAGCGAATCGGATTTGCCGAATACCGCACCGGCCACCTTCAGCAATGCCGGAGGGAACGCGATCAATCGGGCGGGCTTGCCCAGTGCCAGCGCAAGGTGGCGGATAAGTTCCGGCGTGGAAACATCTTCGTCATCGGCCACCAGGTAGGTTTTGCCTGCCGCCGCGGCGTGGTCGAGGCACAAAATGATCGCGTCGACAAGATTGCCTAGATAAATCACGCTGCGCTTGTTGTCGATGGCGCCAAGCGGCAACGGTATCCCGTAGTCGATCGCGCGCATCAGGCGCAGAAAATTACCTTTTACGCCGGGTCCATAAATGAGGGGGGGGCGGAGGATGACTGTTTCCAGCCGCGAGGCCGCCGCGATTTCGCCGAGTATTCGCTCGGCTTCCAATTTCGATTGGCCATAGGCGTCTTCCGGACGCGGCACATCCTGCTCGGTAAATGGTGTGGTCGTCGCTTCGCCGTTGACTTTGATCGAGCTCAGAAAAACGAGGCGCCGCACGCCGGCGCGGGCGCACGCGGTGGCGAGCCGCTCGGTCACTACGACGTTCAGCCGCCGGTATTCTGCGAGCGGATCCGCTGCGGTTTCCCGCACGACGTGCGTCCGCGCGGCAAGATGGATCGCGCAATCGATGCCCGCAAGTTGCGCGGCGGCCGGTTGCCAGTCGGCGAGATCGGGAACGACAACGTCGCCGGAACCCGGATCGCGGCGGACAGCACGAACGACGCGCCAACCTTTCGCGGCCAACATGGAAACGAGCGCCTGGCCCACGAAACCGGTGGCACCGGTAACCATGACACGCCGCTCAGACATCGAGCAGCCCCCGATAAAACGCGAGCACGGCGGACATCACGCGATCCTGAGTGAATTCAGAGAGCGCCCGTTGGCGCGCCGCATTGCCGAGTGCGGATCTCAGGGCATCGTCATTGGCCAGCCGGCGCAAACAGGCAGCGATTTCTTCAATCGCGCCTGGCGCGTGAAGCAGTCCGGTTCTGCCGTCGATGATCGCATCCGTTATGCCATAGATGCGGGATCCAACCGCGGGAATCCCTGCCGCAGCTGCCTCGATGATGGTTGACCCGAATCCTTCGCGGTAGCTGGGCAGACAGAGCACATCGGCGGCCGCCAGGTAACGTTCCGGTGCTGGCGTATACCCTGCGAACCGCAGCTTCGCGCGCCCGGGCCCGCATAGGTGTTCGATCCCGTGCTGTAAGCCGTCTTCATCCGGACCAACGAACACGAGGTAGCCTGATTCCAGGCGTGCGGAGTCGAAAGCTCGCGCAAGATCCAGAATCCCCTTGTCCCGTGTCAACCGGCCAAGATAAAGAAACGTCATGGCATTCAGCGGGATTCCCAGCGCGGCACGCAGTTCTCCGCGCGCGACCGGATCGGGCCGAAACCGCGACGTATCGACACCACTCACCGATCCGGAGGCCAGCACTTTGCATTTCTCCGCACGGACGATGTCTTCCTCGACCAGAATGTCGCGCTGCGAAGGGCTGTCGGCAAGAATGTGGGTATTCAGGGTTGCAATGATCTTGTCTGCGGCGCGCAGGATCCAGCGCATCACCCCCTTGCGGGTTATCCAGACCTGGCCCGTAAAAGTGTGTAACCGTAAAGGGATACGTGCAAGCCAGCCTGCCAGCGCCGTGAGCAGGCCGGCCTTGGGGCCGAAGGAATGGACGATATCGAACCGGTTGCGGGCGAAATGGCGGGTGAGTTGAATAAGCGTGAGCAGATCGTGCCAGGGAGCGATTTGGCGCCGGATCGGGATTGAATACGTGATGGCGCCGGAGGTTTCCTTGAGCGGTACATTGCCGCTCGTGTCCAGCGCAAGATGAACTTCGCCTATTTCACGCAGGCGGCGAAGGTAAGGTACCAGAAAAAAATTGACGATGAGCGGACTGGTCGTAACCAGACAGATTTTTTTCAACGCCATTCTCGCGACTCCGCGTTTGCCTCAAGTGCCGGCGCGAACCGGGGCCAGATGCTGTTGGTGCCATGCCTGGAACATCAGGATGACCCACAGGTGGTGCTGCCAGTTGCGCGTGCCCGACAGGTGTTCGCGCCACTTATTGCGGATCGGCTCGGGATCGAAGTAGCCTTGCTGTTGCAGCGCAGCCGGGTCGAGCAGCGCTTCCGCCCAATCCCGCAGCGGGCCACGCAGCCAGGAATCGAGCGGAATACTGAAGCCCATCTTGCCGCGCTCGATCAGTTGTTGCGGCACATAGCGGTAGAGTACCTGGCGCAGCAGCCATTTGCCTTGATTGTTCCTCATTTTCATGGCGAGCGGCAAGCGCCAGGCAAACTCGACCACGGAGTGATCGAGAAACGGCACGCGTGATTCGAGACTCACCGCCATGCTGGCACGGTCGACTTTGGCGAGAATATCGTCCGGCAGATAGCCGGTGGCATCGAGAAACATCATGCGCGCGCGCACGTCGTCGAACGGCGGTGCGGCGTTCATTGCCGGCGCCGAGGCAACGCCGCGTACGGGGTTCACGTCGGTCCAGAACGATATCAATGCCGCGTAAAGCGCGTCCGCATCCGCCACGGCGAGGACCCGCGCCAGCTTGTGCAGTTTGTCACCGGGAGATGGCAGGCGCAGCGCGCGCGGCAGCAGCGGCGCGCAACGCGTAAACAGCCGGTCCCATGACTGCGGCGCCACGCCGGTAAGGCCGCGCGCCAGCATCTGGCGCAGTGCCTGCGGCATCCAACCCGTGCCGCGCCAAATGTCACGGCCCCAGAAATAGCGGTTATAACCGCCGAACAACTCGTCGCCGCCGTCGCCCGACAGGCTGACCGTGACGTGGCGGCGCGCGAGTTGCGACACCAGGTAGGTCGGGATCTGCGACGAGTCGGCGAAAGGTTCGTCGTAAATCACGGGCAGTTGCGGGATCACTGCCATCGCCTGCTCGGCGCTCACGTAGAGTTCGGTATGGTCGGTGCCCAGGTGCTTCGCCACCGCCGCCGCAAAGCGTGCTTCGTTGTAAGCGTTTTCGTGGAATCCAATCGAAAATGTTTTGACCGGACGCGGGCTTTGTGCCTGCATCAGCGCGACGATGGTTGATGAATCGACGCCGCCGGAAAGAAACGCGCCGAGCGGAACATCGGCGACCATCTGCCTGCTGACTGCTCGCCGCAGCAGCGCGTCGAGCTGCGCCGTCGCGGCCGTGTCGTCGCCGGCAAACGGTTCGCGTGCGCCGCGCTCGGCGGCGCTCCGCAGTGACCAATAGGCTTGCGGTTCGGGGCAGTGGCGCGCGCTGACATCTTGCGCGGACAATGTGACAAGCGAGGCCGGCGGCAGTTTGCGGATGCCCTGGTATATCGAGTGTGGGCAGGGCACGCAGCCGAAACGCGTGAACAGCGCGAGCGCCGCGCGGTCTACAGCGGGCTGCCAGTGCGGCAACGCGCGCAGCGCCTTAAGCTCCGAGCCGAAAGCAAATACATTGTTCGCCCAGCCGTAATAGAGGGGTTTCTCGCCGAGCCGGTCGCGCACCAGGTGCAGTTGCCGTTCGTGCCGGTCCCAAAGCGCGAACGCAAACATGCCGGTGAGACGCCCGAGCGCGCCGGCAAGCCCCCAATGCTCGATCCCGGCCAGCAATACTTCCGTGTCGGAATGGCCGCGCCACGTTGGCGCCGCGTGTGCCGCTTCGAGATCGCCGCGCACGTCGCGATAGTTATAGATTTCACCGTTGAAAGAGATTACGTAGCGTCCTGCAGCCGAGGTCATCGGCTGATGGCCTTCGGGTGTCAGATCGACCACTGATAATCGGCGGTGGGCAAGTGCAATGCCGCAAGCGGAATCGACCCATACTCCTGCGTCGTCCGGGCCGCGATGCGCGAGCGTATTACCCATGCCTCGGGCGATTGCGGCGAGTTCCTCGGGGCTCGCGCCTGAGTTTTGCCAGAACCCCGTTATGCCGCACATGACGGCTCCAGGCTTTGATGGCAGTTGCGCCAGACATCGCGCCAGCGGGACGCTTCGGTTGCGGTGAATGGAACGGCTTGGTGAGACAGCAGTCGGCGGGACAGACCGCTGCTGATTGCAAACGCATCCGCCGAGAATTTGGCGGCTTGCAACGCGATGGCCGCCGCACCCGCTGCGTAGGCATGATCGCGCCACGCTTCCCGCGCGATCGCGCGCGCGACAAAGTAGCGGGCAACGAGCGATTTTTTCACCGATAGAGCATCCTGGCGGTAGCCCGCCAATGGTTCGGGCAGGACCGCAAATCTGCTGTGCGCATAGGACCGCAGCAACAAGTCCTGGTCCTGGGCTCTGCGACAGGTCGGGTCGTAACGCCAGCGGCGGAACCACTGTGTCTTTCCCATCCAGGTCGGATGCGCTAAATAAAAGCCGGAATAGGGACGGCTGCAAATCTCCTCGTGGGTTTCTCGCACCGGGTAAAGCCCAATGGGGCGGCCGTCATCGGCAAACACCATCATCCCGCTGCCGAGCAAGTCGACTTCCGGGTTTGCCTGCAGGAAAGCGAGCTGCCGCTCCAGGCGTTCGGGGTACGCCACGTCGTCCGCGTCCATGCGTGCGAGAAAACGTCCGCGCGCGAGATCGATGGCCTGATTCAATCGCGCAGCCAGCCCGCGCCGCTGGCCATCCGACACGAGGCGTATGCGCGCATCCGCAAAGCGTTGCACGCGATCGACGCCGTCATCGCTCGACCCGTCGTCGAGTAGCAGCAGTTCCCAGTCGGTGCAGGTCTGCAACAGCAGCGAGCGTACGGCGCAGCCGATGGTAGCGGCTGCGTTACGCATGGAAAGCGCGATGCTGATCATCGGCTGCGCAGGCATTGTCATTTATAGAAAACCCGGCCAGGCAGACCCGCCGCGCTGTAGGTCTTTGCGCCGGCAAGCCGCCAGCTCAACTCGAACAGGATGCGCCGGGCCGCACGCAACCCGCGCTCACGCCCCCATATCAAGATGGCGGGCCACGCCAACAACGAGCCGAGCACTCGAAGCCACCATCCGCGGGTATGCTGCGCGGCGAGCTTGGTGAAATCGGCTTGGTCAAACTGAAAATGTCGTCGCGGTGCATGCATTGCTGTGGCACCGGCGGCCTTCAGGCGGGAGGCTTCCTCGAACAGATGCGCGAACCTCTTTGCGTAGGTATGTTCATGGCGCGTGCGCTGGTATCCGGCCTGGGCAATGCGATCGCGTTCTTCGCCGTGTTCGAGGAAATGGCGCACTTTGGCGATGAGATCGCCCACGGAGTCAAATTCGACTACCTCCTCGCCCAGGTGAAAGTGACGGGAGAGTTCCGGCGCGCTCTCGGTGAGCAAAAATCCCCCCGCACCGGGGACCTCGAAGACGCGAGCCTTGATCTGCCGGCTGCGATAAGGTTTGAGTCCCGTGAACTGCAGACCTGAATCGCCGAAATTCAGGCTGATCACGGACTCCCGCACGATGCGCGGGATTTCGCTGGCGGCCACCGGACCGCGCGGCCAGCCGTGGCCGAAGCACTCGACCCCGATTCCGCACTGCTGCAGTTTCGCGATCCAGCGGCGCCTGTTTCCATAGGCGCTTCCGACGAAGCTCACTTGGTACCGGCATTCGGACGCGGGGATCGGCGGCACGAGTGTCGCGTCGCTCGCTGCCCATTGCGTAAGAACGATATTTCCGAGACCCCCGTGGGGTAGCTTCGCGAGAACTTCCGCCGAAGTGGTGGCATAGCAATCGACATGCGGTGCAATGAATCGCGTGAACTGGGCGTACTTCCAGGAGTCGTCCGTCCCCCAATTGATGAGGGGCGCCGGACATTGCCTGCGTACCAGATCGAGAGTCTCAATCCACACTTCGTAATCCATCAGCACACACAGGATGGCATCCGGCTGAGCACGCTCCACGGCCCGCAGAAAGGCATGGTTCATTTCGGCGAAGTTTCGATAGGAGCTGCGGTCGAACGAATCGAATAGTATCGGCTCGTGACCCAGTTTCCGCAGCGCCGGCAGGAAGTTGACATACTCGTAACCCTCGCCGCGCGCGGGGTCGCCGTACGCGTGCCGGCCAAATGCGCAAAGAACTTTCATTTTACCTCGCGCGTCCCGGACCCTGCGCGGATCGCCGTTACGTGATAGCCGACAGTGAACCGCTGCTCGCGGTCGAACGGATCAAGCAGCGTACCGCTGACGGGGACAAGCGCACCGAGAATCGGCAGCAGCAGAAGCCAGAACGGTGCCCATAGTAGTTGTGCAACCAAGGGCATCTTCAGCGTAAAGGGCCTGGTATTGCGCAGGAATCGGATCGACTCCTGCGCGTAAAACAAGAACGAACCGGCATTGGCTTCGACGACAATATGGTCAAAGCCGGCTTCGGACAAGAACTTGCGGTACCAGAACTCGGTATAGCCGCCATAATAATGATGAGGTTCCTGGTGAACCCCTGAGCCCAGTGGCGCGGTCAATATGAGTTTTCCGCCCGGTTTGAGGATGCGTGCGAATTCGTGCACCACCTTGACCGGCTCCGGGACGTGCTCCAGTACTTCGGCGCAAACAATGGCGTCAAAAGAAGTTGGCGCGACCGGAATGCTTGCCGCATCGCAAATGTAGTCGATCTGGCCATATCCGCCGTCGCGCAACTGGCCGGGAGCCAGCGCGACGAAGTCCTGGGTCTGGTACTGGCAATGCGCAAAATAGCCGCGGTATGGGCACGAACCCGCTCCCACGTCGAGGACTAAGGTGCCGGCCGGGAGCCTTGCCGCCTGCTCGGCCACCCACCGATCGCGGTTGACCAGGTTGAACGCAAACAGAGGGCTGGTTTTGAGCCAGGATGTCAACGACACAGCGGTATCCTTTGAAACAACACGCTTACAATTCCGGGTGTTTTTGAAATACGAAAATCCCGAGCGCGTACCGTTGACCGGCAAGGCGTGAGAGTTGTGCTTCATCAAGCGCCATGGGCTCGATCCGCGCACCCGGGTGAATCACCGTCAGGGCGGAAAGTCGGAGCGAATGCTGCGTCGCCAACTTGACGATCGAGCGTGGGTCAACAACACGGTTGGCATTGAACTCGACTCTATCGATTCCGACTGGAACGGAAAGATAAAAAACCCCATCGCCCTTGAGCAGCGCCGCCATATTCGCAAACCCGCGTTCAAAGCCTCCAGGATCAATCGGATCGCCATACCGGCCCAAACCAAAGTGCTCCAACGCATGCAGGCAGGAAAGAGAGTCGCAATAGTTCGTCATTCCTGCCATGGGCTGCATAAGATCGGCCTGTTTGAATGTTACGCCCGGTATTTGCGTGCTTATCGGTCTGACATCGAACACCTCGATCTCGCGAAAGCTGGCCACGTGGGCGACAAACCCGCCCACCAGGGATCCGACGTCCACGTGTTTCTTCGGTTTAGCCTCAAAAATGCTTCTGGCCACGAGTAAATCCTGCCAGAAGTATTCGAGCTTGGTCGCTCCGCCTTCTTCGTACCAGTCATGCAGGCAGGGCAGCAATTCAATCCGTCCGGAGTAGCCAGAGCGGAAGCGAAGGAAATCGCGTACATAGCGGGGCAAGCTCCACACGGACCGAAGCATTTTCCTTGGGTCTATGCCGAATTGCTCGCTTAGAAGCCAGTAAAGCCGAGTGAGCATATTCCAAATGCTCATGACACTACGCGGCGGACAAGGCGAATGATACCCAACCCATTAGGTGTGCCCTCTCCGATTCGCGTTTTGCTCCCTGTAATTCGTCTGCTTGAGGGCCTCCACACGGAGGTCGTGGTGCTGGTCTTTTTTGACGGCGACGCCTTCCCGCCAGCCCCACCGCGTCAGCAGACGGCCGACTGCGGCGCGCAGGTGCGCGAAGCTGGTGAAATAGACAAGCGCCGAAAAGGTATAAAGCCGTAGCGCGACTTTCTGCGGTCCGGCGAATGGCGCGGAGTCGATGACCTGCAGGATCCTGGCGGTGAATTTTCGCTGGTGCCGCGCGAAGTATATCCAGACGACGAACCAGTTCGGGTTCGCCCTGATCCCGTTCTGCAATGTGGGTTCGAGTCCCCTGAATTTGTTTCTGTAGTAGAAAAGCACTTCGTCGAGGCAATGAACTTTTGTCATGGTGATGATCTTCAGAAAGAAGAGATTGTCGACATCGGCAATCGTTTCATCGAAGGTATCGAACGGCAAGGCAGCGCGCATCACGTCGCTGCGATAAACGCCGAAAATCGGAGGTACGATTCGACGGTGACGCAGGAATCGTTTGAAGTTGCCAAATTTATCATGCCGTTCATTGTATATGTCCCGACCCGCCAACAAGCGGCTTTCCCCCCTGATTCCATTTATGTCGACGTATGCCGCATTCGGGAATACGACCCCCACGTCGGGATGCGTCCTGAGAAAGCCCACGCATGCACTGAGAAACGTAGGCACCCATAGATCGTCATCGCACGCCAACATCGCAAACTCGCCTGTCGCCAGGGTTGCCAGATGATTCGCGGCATCATGGGTAATGCGATACCTGTCGTCCGGAACGTAGCGGATGCGCGAATCGCGCGAGGCGTATTGCTGGCAAATCACGCGGGTTCCGTCGGTCGATTGATTGTCGAGGATGATGATCTCGAAATTGGCGTAATCCTGTGCAAGAAGGCAGTCCAGCGCCAATGGCAAAAAAAGCTCGCCGTTGAAAACGGGCATCATGATGCTGACGAGGCCTTGTTTCATTTTCTCCCTTTGCCGACTCGGACCGTTGCCAGCCACGGACGCGCCAGCACGTACTGTGCGCCCGCCATGTACAGAACACCAATGGCAAGGGCAAGCACGGATATAGCCAGTGTTGCCTCAAACGCCATTGGCAGGAGTTGCCCGAAAATTATCATGGGTATCCCGACAAGAACTGCGCCAAGAATCCGGCCGACGGGCCAGCGGATGGGCAGCGTGCGCCGACTGATGGGAATCACGACCAGAAACACCGCGAGGTAGGCGAGGAACATGCCCACCGCTGTTCCCAGCAGGGGATCGGCCGACCCGAGGACATAAACAAGCAAGGGTGAGAGGATCGCGCCGACGACTACGGGCACCACAATTATCCGCATGTCTAGCTTGGCCACTCCCATCGTATGGAGCGCCGTAGCCATGGAGCGCAGAGTTTCAGTTAATGCGGGAAGAAAAAGGATCGGGACTATCTCGCGATATCGCTCCGCGAGGAGCACTTTGGCGAGAAACGGACTCATTCCCACCAGAAACGCGCCGAACAGCACGACCGCCGGCAAATAGGCGCTTGCATACTCGTTCCACGCTTTCGCGAGCCCGGCCTGGCCCTGGTCCGCGAGGGTCCGGTATAGCTTTGGGTTGTAGATCTCGTTGAAAAGAGCCTCGAAGGTCTGCATCGTACCCGAGCAGACCGTGTAGCCAGCCGCAAACAACCCCACGAGGGCGGGGCCGCCAACTTCACCAAGAACGAAGCGGTAGCTTAACGACTGGGCCCACCACAGAACAGAGGTCAATACCTGTGGCCACGCGAACATGAAGACAACTCGAACCGTGAATGGCAAAGACCCCGTGGCGTCTCCGGCAGGTTTTTCGGCAACCCGCATAACCAGGAAAAAAGCAAAGGCAGCCGCGACATTTCCCAGGTACACGCCGAGCAACCATGCTTCCGGACTTGAGAAATAATGAAACAGACCTACCGCGAATAGCAGTCCTCCCCATACTGCGAGATTTCCAAAGGCGACATAGGTAATCCGGCGCCCGAGCAGGATAAGGCATCCGGTTCCTGCCGTCTGAAGGGGAAAGCCGAACATGTAAATTAGCGTGAGAGCGGCGAGGGTGACTGCGGAGATCCCCTCGATAATCGAGGTGCATGACCGGACAATAAGTACCAACAGTGCGGACGCGACGGCAGCGGTCGTGACGAAGACGAGAAACCGCATCAACTGCATCCGGGCTACGCCATAATCGAGCCAGCCCAGGAAACCGCGACCGACGTATAGACCCACAGGGGCCACAACGATCCAGGAGAGCAGCCATACGAGACTTGTCGTCTGTGCGACGTAACCCATTGTCTCAGGCGTTAACAAGTCCGTTGCCACGCGTATGGTGACCAATCCGGCCAAAGCCTGTAGTCCCCTGCCGGCACCAAGGACGAATACATCCCGGATCATGCGGCTGCTCCGCAAGTTCGGGGGCTCGAAAGCGACCGACCCTCGCTAAGGCGTACCAAAAACAGATTGAAAGGCCGGCTTCGCATGCTAGGTATTCATGCAAACCGCAATAATCCTTTTTTTTATCTTCTGCGCGAGGGTATATGGGTCTACCCGGAGTAAACGGGATCGCAGTATCCGATGCCGCCATATTTTCTTCCTCCAGGACCAGAGATCTCCCGGTCCGATTTCCTGAGTCACCTCCGAGCGGCCGTTCCGGAACCGATGCACCGCGGCCCCCTTGAGGAGACTCCACCGGTATTCATTTACGTACCTGAAGTATGTTGCCTGTGCCGGTTTTTCAATAGTTCTCAAACGCTGGCCGCGCTGGTCGTGGTGCGTACGGCCAAAATTGGCGACCACCGGAATGAAATAGGGGCAATATCCCTGAACCATGAAGTGATACATGAAACCGAGGTGGCAATGTATCTGAAAATGGTTTTCCGAATGCTCGTTCGGAAAGTATTGTTTGATGATTTCGCTGCGTGCGCAATAATTTCCCTCCGGCAGGCAGAATCCGTTTGCCAGCCAGAGCGCCAGAAACTCATGCTTTTGCGGCGGCGGATCATTGAAGAATTCCTGGTACGACACGTTCAGCAGATCGCCTTCTTCCGACATATATTGGGGGAACCCCCATACCATAGAGGTTTCTATATCCTTGTCCAGCACTTCAACACATTTCCGGAACCAATGCTTGTCCAGAAATCCGTCTGACACGCAGCATTGGATGACATATTCCCCGCGGGCCAGGGAAAGCCCCTTTTGGTAGGCCTCCAGCACACCCTTGTCTGCTTCCGATACCCATCGAATGTGCGGGTACTGCCTCAGAATTTCTAGCGTCTCATCCGTGGACCCGCCGTCAATGACGATGTGCTCGAAATTCCTGTAAGACTGGCTGGCAATGGACTCGATCGTCGCCCGCAGGAATCGCCCAAGGTTCAGCGACGGCGTTATGACACTTATTCGGGGCTGCGCAACTTCGCAGAGGTCATCGTGCGTCATTGTGGCCCACCGTGATCCCGCGGATGTACATGTAGTCCGATTCTGTGTTGTTCAGGGACGAGCCAGGAAATATCGGGCACAAGCGACAAGGGTGCTAGCGTCCTCGATTATGCCTTGGCGCGCCATGTCATTTATCTCATCATCACTGAAGAAGAGCAATTCCTTGTGGCCCGGTTCATTCGGCTTGAATGGACCAGTACGGCGGCACTGGGTAGCGGCAAACAAATGTGTCCGCCCCGCAATGATACCGGGCTCGGGTAACATCGTTCCGAGATCGGTCACATGCTGAGAATCGCACAGCAGCCCTGTTTCTTCTTCCAATTCGCGCAAAGCCGAAGCGAGGGCTGTTTCGCCCGCATCCACAAATCCTCGCGGCACCTCCCAGGTGTAATCACGGATAGGGTGTCGGTAAATCCTAAGTAGGCCGAAGTTTCCGTCCAGAACCGGAAGAATGGCCACGCCCGTCACAAGGTTTCGGGTCTTCTGCCGCGGCGCCAGCACGATAAAATCGGAAACCGACGCGCCGCCCGGCTCCTCGATATCGTCCAGAAATACCTCGATCAGCCGGTTCGCGCAGCCTAGCTTGCGCTGGATAAGCCGAATTGGAACATCATCGGTCATGGCGCTCTCCAATATTTACTGCAGGCCTCAAACCGGCAGGGCCACGCGTCGACAGGAGTGGAAGTACCGGGCGATCGGCATGCCGACGGTGCGGACGCGGGGGAGCCGAAGGCACTCAGGCGCCGGGCTCAGACATTGCCGTACAGGGTATTCCTGATCATGGTGTATCCCTTGATCAATTCCTGGATACCGAAATCGAGGGAATGGGCCGGCTTGAATCCGGCGGCCTCGATCTTGGCGTTGGAAACGACGTAGTTGCGCTGATCCGGGT
>Ga0163199_1001668_pt1 | contig 13796 bp, 13 predicted proteins | sample PL_2010_150m_FD_113537 | JGI IMG/M metagenome (GOLD analysis project Ga0163199, IMG submission 113537) | Freshwater microbial communities from Powell Lake, British Columbia, Canada to study Microbial Dark Matter (Phase II) - PL_2010_150m | ecosystem: Environmental > Aquatic > Freshwater > Lake ... | reverse complement strand
TCTTTATTGTTTTTTCGAAATACTTTTTACCTGTAAATTCTATAACAGATTTAAATGGGAATGCAGTTCCGGACTAGACCCAGACTGGACAAAAGCAGACCTCATTATTCAAGTGTGGATATGCCTGCCTGGTCTCAGCGGCAGGTTGTCCTAATTTCAGCGGAGCCCAGGAACCTGAAACATTGGTGCCTTTTTTTACCCATTTGTTCCAGATCTCTTTGTCTAACAGCATCTTGATAAAGAATCCCCCTACGACCGATCTGGCCTGAAATCCAACCATATAGGCATTGTCTACAATGTACCAGTCGGACACAGGTACCCTTTGAGGCGTGTTATTGGCAAACTTCCAGACAGGATCAAAAATTGTCTGAAACCCTTCTTTGGTATCGGCCATTGTAGCAGTCCAGGTGATCCAGTCGTTCTTCGTATATCGCTGGCGGCTGTCGAGGGGCAATCCGAATTCAGCCTGTCTGGTTTGATAGTACCTGATTTCCTTTTGCAGCACTTCATTTGGGAATAAATTTAAGCCCAATATTCTATCCCAGACGAGGTTGTATTTCTGACTCCATGTACCCGGACGGTCGAAAGCCAGTCTTGTGTGGTCCCCTTCACCAGCTTGTTTGATCCACTCTGCCGCCATATTTTCAGCATTTTTCCGGATTTCGACTGCTTTTTCCTTGCGGCCCGTCATCTCACAAAGCAGGGCGTAACAACCCAAAGCTTCAATCGCCTTGGCCGAAAGGTTGATGTTATGGGCCAGGTGTCCTGCAAAATCGTCGGTACACAATTGATTTTCAGGATCAAATCCCTTGGTAAGAAGATATTCGCACCATTTTTCCAATACGGGCCAGTTCGCCTGCGCGAAATTGGCGTTGCCCTCCATCTTCGCCAGAACAGCAGTCATGATGACCATATTTCCGGTTTCCTCCACAGGCATCTGGTTCTCCTCTGTTTTCTCTCCGCCACCGTATGCCTGGCCTGTTGCAAAAGGATAGGTTCCCAGATCGTGCGGGGCAAAAGGAAATCTCCAGCGACCAGATCCGGAATAGGCAAAAATTGGCTGAAGCATTGCCTTGGTGAGCGCAGGACTGAAAAGGAAAAAGAATGGCGATGCCGGATAGATCACATCAACGGTGGCGATGCAACCGTTGCTGAAATTTTCTTTCGCGAAGATCAGTGGCTGACCGTTTTCGTCAGCAACCAGTTTATGGGCAGCCAGGCACTGCCGGAAAACCAGGGAGGTCATTTCAGCATATTTGGATCCTCCTGTATTGATAAGGTCTTTTGTCAGTTCAAGATCGAATGCGGCACATTCAACCGACAATTTTGGAAAATCGCTCAGAGCTTGGGGCAATAGCTGATCAATTGTTGTTCCAGTTCGTTTCCAGTAGGCCGACAGCTGTGTATTAAAATAGCGGATGCTGGAGATATCGTCATAAGCGAGCATTGCCATCGAAGATACAGTCTTACTTCCGACCTTCCCGACCTCCCAGGCAGAGGCCATGGTAATCTTTCCTTCACTGACTTTATGTGGCTGGACAAGATCTGCGGCAGACTGCAGGGTACCGTTCTGGATGAATCCTGCAAACAATTTTTTCCGCTCACCCACCTGCATCTGTGCTTTTTGCTTTTCAGGTATGGCCAGATAGGCATAGCCCCAGTCTATTCTCAGATCATCTCCTTTTTTTGCCAGAACCTGCTGATCAGAACTTCCTAGCCTGAGCGCGCTCAGGCTTTTAATTTCAGGTGTACTCCACGTCACCGTCTGGTCAGCTGTGTTGACGGCTATTTCGGCGCCGCAGTCCATGTAGAGCTGGACGGCATGCTCTTTCCCGTCTGCAGAGCGAATATCCCAGGTAATATAAGTGATTGGCCTTGACAAAACATCGAGGTTGGAAACCAACGCGGGTGTGATAAACATCATATCAAAAGCGATCAGGTCGTTTTGAAATTTGTAAATCGTCCTCGTAGGAAAAATTGCCACACCGGTCTGTTTGATCGGTGCGAGTTCTGAAGGCTGGCTTCCCATGACACGGTAGGCAGTTCCGTCGATTCTGATGATCGAATGCAACGGTTGGATCTTTCCTGTCCAGTGAACGGTTTCACAATCGTAGAGATTATTCCCGGGCGACCAGATGCTGAAATAGGGGTCGTGCGCTACCAGCGGAACAGATGGAGCACGGAAATTTCCGTCCTTCTGGCTGATTTGTGCAAAGCATGTTGCAACGATCAGAAAGCTTATAATGGTTAATGCAATTTTCATAAGATGCAGGACTAAATGATTTATATTGTTTTAATGGTCATTTTTTAATTCATTGTTGTTGCAATGTCACCAACAGTTCGCGACAGATTGCATCACTCAGTACCGATGACATATTTTTGTATTCGCATAAACATCAACAGATTGCTTCGTTGTTCCTCCTCGCAATGACGGTATGTCGATGATAATGTGAGGGTTGAGATAAGGAAGCGGGCTACAATTCTGTCTAGATCAAAAACGGATGAACCGCCTCCTTATCTCAACCCCTACCTAAAAAAATGATCCGTCATTGCGAACACAAGGTACGAAGTGTGAAGCAATCTGTTGCCAATAGGAAACCCAATGGCAATGATCAGTCCTTGCGAGCGAAGCGAAGCAATCTGTTGCCTAAAAACGAATAAACAATAAAAACAACAACCCAATCACAATCCGGTAATAACCGAAATACTTGAATCCGTAATTTTCAACCAGTTTGATAAAAACCTTCACTGCGGCCCAGGCCGAGACGAAAGCTACTATAAGACCGATGGCCAGCATGGTATATTCCTGCGATGTGAAATGGATGGGAGTTTTGATCAGCTCATATCCTGTTGCGGCAAACATGGTAGGTACGGCCAGCAGAAAAGAAAATTCCATCGCCTGTTTTTTGTCGAGCCCGTTGAAAACTCCGCCAATGATTGTAGCTGCAGCCCTCGAAACACCAGGAATCATGGAAATGCATTGGATCAGTCCGATAAAGAAGGAATTTTTATAGGTGATGGATTCCAGGTCGAGGGTTTTGCTCTTGCGTGCCACCACCTTTTTGTCGATGAGTACCAGTATTATCCCGCCAATTACCAACGCCACTCCGACGACATAGGGATTGAAAAGGTACATTTTGATGGTTTTGTAAGCCAGGATTCCGACAATCCCGGTAGGGATAAAAGCGATACCTAGTTTCAGATAGATGGTAAAACTTTGAAAAAACCTTTTGATATACATCATCACAATGGCCATGATGGCGCCGAGTTGGATGGCAATCTCGAAGGTTTTTACGAATTCACTGTCGATATGCATGACTTTGGAAGCCATGATCATATGCCCGGTGGAAGAGATCGGGAGGAATTCCGTCAAGCCTTCAACAATTCCCAGGATAATGCTGTCAAAATTTGTCATAGAGGTGGATCATAAGGGGGTCTGCAATTCAAAGCGATTACGTAAAAGCAAATATAGTGTTCCTTTCCGATCCGATTGCAGTCTCCTCATCTAAAGTTCATATTAATGCAAACAAAATTGTTCTTTCGCTCAACATCAATTCACGGTTTACGTAGTATAATAGCATGGAACATCAAAAACAAAAATTATACCATCGAGCCTACCTCCTCAGCCTTTTCACCATTTTCTACAATGTTTTGGAAGGTGTTATCTCTATGATATTGGGCTATCAGGATGAGACGCTTACCCTATTTGGTTTCGGGGTCGATAGTTTTATTGAGGTCATGTCTGGCATTGGTATTGCGCTGATGATTGTACGTATCCGGCGGAACCCGGCCAGCAACAAAAGTGAATTTGAAATCGAGGCCCTTAAAATTACCGGAACGGCGTTCTATCTTTTGTCGGCAGGCTTAATGGCAGGAATCGCGGTAAATATGATCAACCACCACAAACCCGAAACAACCCTCTGGGGCGCAGTGATCGCCGTGATCTCTGTTGCAGTTATGTTTTGGCTGATGAAGGCAAAAAAGAGTATTGGTAAACAATTAGACTCTGAACCCATTTTGTCTGATGCCAATTGCACCAAGGTATGTATTTATATGTCCATTGTTTTGCTTGTTTCGAGCGTCATCTATGAATTTAGCGGATTTGCTTATGCCGATGTGATAGGAGCTGCAGGGCTGATTTATTTTTCCATCTCCGAAGGGAAAGAGGCGTTTGAAAAAGCAAAGGGGAAGGCGTGCAGTTGCGATCATTGCTAAAAGAACAACGCTTTAAACATTCCGTGGCGTAATCACTCCGGATTTTTGTCCAATTGGCTTAAGTCCACTTGATTTTATTTTGGTTTCAATATATTTTTTAAACTCATTGAAGGTCATATTTTGAGTTTCCGCACTAATTTTGTCGCGAATTTCGCGCATCATTTTTACTGCGTCAAATGGTTTTTCTTTATTTTCAGTCTCCATAATTAACTAAATCTTTAGGACTTCTAATTTCGATCATAGAGTATCCAAGCTTATAGTTGACAGAATTATATCCTTTAATCCTGTCAAGATTTACGATGTGTTTAAAATTCCAACTTGCCAGGACATCAACCTTATTTAATGTTGCTAATGCAATATGTCTACAGTCTTCTAAACTCGTCTTTCCTACAACCTTTTCCGTGATATATGCGTTAGCCAGTTGAATTGCTTCCTCTGTCAATATAATTCGTTCAAATTTGTCTGCAGAATAATTGTACAATAGTTCTCTTACATTTTGAGGTGCACTGATCAACTCCAATTCAAGTAAGTCTGAAATAACAAAAACGATTTCATTATTTTCCAATCGTTCAAATAATCGCCTGGTTGCATCACTGAATTCCTCATCAAAGTAACCTCCGACTACTGATGTATCTATATAAATCCTAAGTTTCATTACAACCTTTCAGCAAATTTACAATTTAAAACTGTATATTGTCATCTTGGATCAAACTGTTTTATCTCTCTTAGCAATAGATTTATTCCTGTTGCTGGAGTTTCAATCTATTTCTAATTCCTTCCATTTGTTTCCTCTTCTCAAAATGAACCCGATTGCTTATCTTTGCAGTTTATCTGAAGTTTAGAAAAAAGAGATCCTAACGAATGAGCAAATTTAAGAGAACCCTGATCACCTCCGCTTTGCCTTATGCCAACGGACCGGTTCACATCGGCCACCTGGCAGGCGTTTATGTTCCGGCCGATATTTATGCCCGCTACCTCCGGCTAAAAGGGGAGGAGGTTCTCTTCATCGGCGGATCCGATGAACATGGTGTCCCGATTACCCTGAAAGCCAAGAAGGAGGGAACCACGCCGCAGGCCATCGTCGACAAATACCATGGAATGATCAAGGATTCGTTCGAAAAATTTGGCATCTCATTTGATATTTATTCCCGTACCAGCGCGAAGATCCACCACGAAACTGCTTCCGAAATATTCAGGACCATTTACGACAAAGGGGGATTTGTAGAACAAACCACGGAGCAATTTTTTGATGAAGAGGCCGGTCAGTTTCTGGCCGACCGTTACATTACCGGCACGTGCCCGAAATGCAGTTTCGAAAAAGCCTATGGTGACCAGTGCGAAAGCTGCGGCACTTCACTCAATGCCACCGACCTGATCAATCCCAAATCGATGCTCAGCGGCAACGTACCCGTGATGAAAGAGACCAAACACTGGTACCTGCCCCTCGACCAATACGAACCCTGGCTGAAGGAGTGGATCCTCGAAGGGCACAAGGAGTGGAAACCCAATGTATACGGACAGTGCAAGTCGTGGATCGATGGCGGACTCAATCCGCGCGCTGTGACAAGGGACCTGGACTGGGGCATTCCGGTTCCAATAACAGGAGCCGAAGGAAAAGTACTCTATGTCTGGTTCGATGCACCCATCGGCTACATCTCAGCCACCAAAGAGCTGACCCCCGACTGGGAAAAATACTGGAAGGATCCGGAAACCAGGATGCTTCACTTTATCGGCAAGGACAACATCGTATTCCACTGCATCATCTTCCCCGTTATCCTTAAGGCGGAAGGTTCCTACATCCTACCCGATAATGTGCCGGCCAATGAGTTTCTCAACCTCGAAGGGGATAAAATCTCTACCTCCCGCAACTGGGCGGTCTGGCTGCACGAGTACCTCGATGAGTTTCCCGGCAAGGAGGATGTGCTGAAATATACCCTCACGGCCAACGCACCGGAGACGAAGGACAATGACTTTACCTGGAAGGATTTCCAGGCGCGCAACAACAGCGAGCTGGTGGCCATCCTTGGCAATTTTGTCAACAGGGTGCTGGTGCTTACCAACAAATATTACGTCGGGGTCGTTCCCGTAGCCGGGAATTTTGAACCCCGGGATGAGGAGGCGTTGGCAACGATTGTTCAACTCAGGACGGAAATTGAGAAAGCGCTTGACACCTTCCATTTCCGTGAGGCGTTGAGGCTGGCCATGGAGATGGCGCGTCTTGGAAACAAATACCTGGCCGATATGGAGCCCTGGATCCTGGTGAAGACCAACCCGGAAAGGGTGAAGACGATCCTGCATGTCTGTCTGCAGATCACTGCCAACCTTACCATCGTATTTGAGCCTTTCCTGCCGTTTACCATGAACAAACTTCGTTCCTTCCTGAACCTCGAAAGAATGAACTGGAACCAACTGGGAAGAAGTGAGCTGCTCAAGGCCGGCCACCAGGTGAACACACCCGAACTTCTCTTCGAAAAAATAGAGGATGAAACCATCCAGCGCCAGGTCGACAAATTGCTGGCTACCAAAAAAGCCAACGAGTCGGAACTGGCGACAATTGCCCCTGCAAAAGCCATCATCGAATACGACGATTTTGCCAAGCTGGATATCCGAACCGGTACGATCATCGCCGCGGAGAAGGTGGCCAAAACCAAGAAATTGCTGAAACTAACCATCGATACAGGTATCGACCAGCGGACAGTCGTATCCGGCATTGCCGAACAATATGAACCGGAACAGATCATTGGTCAGAGGGTCTCGATCCTTGTCAACCTTGCCCCCAAAAACCTGAAAGGCATTGATTCTCAGGGGATGATCCTGATGGCAGAAAACCAGGAAGGGAAATTGGTGTTTGTCGTCCCGGACCGGGAAATTGCCAATGGGTCGGAGATCAGGTAAAAAAGAGGGGGAGACTGTGCGAGTGGGAGAGGGGGCGTCCGCAACTCCGAAGACTTGTGACGATTAGTACTCCCTGAGCCTGGACTCCCCTGAGCTTGTCGAAGGGTCGAATGGCCGATTAAAAAGGAAGAAATCCGGTCCCTGAAGTCGAAGGGCGGTCGGATGGAACCAAAGGTAAGGACTATAGTTCAACGGCCAGAAGTTCTTCTCCAAGCTGATGCAAGGCTGCTTCAATACGTTGTTCCTGCTCGGGCCGTGGGCGGCTGATTCCCGAAGCATAATGCTGTAGTTGTCGCTGATTGATACCGGTTAACCTTTGGAGCGCTGCGTTGGTAAATATTCCCCGGTAATGTTGTAACAGGCTTTGCATATCAAACCGGTAAGATAGTTCATATTCACCAGTGAATTGTTCAGGGATTTCATCGCCAAACTCCCGTGAAACCTCCAGATGACCTGCAACAGCTTCACGCATATTGGATTTCAATTCATTCAATGTTTTTCCTGTACTTACACACCCAGGCAAACTTTCGATGAATGCTGCATAATTATTGTCTGTTAATTCGACTGTTACTACAATTTTTTCCATTACTTCTTGGATTTTGCTGGACTTATTTTAAATCGGCTTGTTTCAAAATACTGTTTGCTGTTCCCGGAGGAATATCATCATTCCCGGAATAAGGAATTGTGACGGTTCCCGCCTTTATAGGATGCCTGAAATGTTTGTGGCTTCCTTTTTGTCTTACCAAATACCAACCGTCGTGCTCAACATAGTCAATGATCTCCTTTGCTTTCCATATTTTCATTGCAATGAAGTTAAGTAAGACAATGCAAATATAATAGTATTATTACTACTGATGATGATTTTTTGAATTTTTATCTAATTGGTAGTGCAATTTGTGATCTGAGAAATTTCATCCTCCGTTCTGGTGATGGAATAAAAGCCCAGTGAAAATATTGCATCAGGCATCTCTTTAAAATCAGCCCAGTGAAAAATAGAAAAGGTATCAAAAAGTTATATCAACTGACGGGGTGACTCTGAGTCACCCCGTCAGTTAAAGTAAAAACTAATTATACACCGCATCTTTCGCGGCTTTCAGTTCTTTCATAAAAGCAGGAACCAGCATGAAAGGATCGTATGGAGTATCTTTCATCTTCAGCGTCTCGACAGGCAGGTATCCGCGGTAGCCGCTTTTTTTAATGATGTTCATCAATCGGTTAACGTCCATCCTGACTGTACTTGCATTGCCAAATACGCTTGTCTTTACCTGCCAGTTTGCCGTGTAAGGAATAATCGTTTCAATATCTGTGTAAGGATCCTTTACCTTGAAGTTTCCGGTGTCCAGGATAATACCCGCCCATCTGGAATTAACTGCCTTGTAAACTTTGATGCACTGTTCGGCCGTTTGCAGCATGTCGCCGTGGTTCTGAATGCCGATCATCACACCATGTTGTTCTCCATATGCCGCACACTCCTTAAAACATTCGACCATCCAGCCGGCTACTTCGTCCCATTTGTTTTCATAGCCAACAGGGATTGCGCCTGCAAACAAGCGGATAACCGGAGCTCCCAGTTTGGAGGCGACGATGATCCATTTCTTGGCCAGTTCAACGTCTGCCTTGCGCACAGCCGGATCAGGTGAAGCAAAATTGTTGCGGATACCTGTGCCGCTGATTTCAATACCAAGCTGAAAAGCTTTCTTTTTAAGTGCGTAGAGGTACTCATCAGAGGGTACATCCGGGTAACCGGGAAAGTAATAGCCCGTCACGTCGATGGCTTCGATATTCTGGAGCGCACACCAGTCAAGCAGATCGGGCAGGGTAAAGGCCGGTTTTTGCGGCGTCGCTTTGGCCAGCAGCAGGTCGTTGAATGAAAAGGCATTTAAAGCCAGTTTGATATGGGACTGTGGTTTTTCGGATTTTGACTTTTGGGCAAATGAATCCATGGCACTGAGGTTCCAAAGAATGATCAATGCAAAACCCAACAAGAAAACGCTCTTTTGCCTATCAACCGGATTAGTTAAATTTTTCATTTTAATTGAAATTACCATTGCTCACGAACGCAATTTTTTTGCTGTCGGGCGACCAGCTCGGAACGTTAATGGTCCCCTGACCGCCGTACAAATAACCAATCACCTTAACTTCCCCACCGCCAACCGGCATCATCCGCAGGTAGACGCGCTGGTAGAACGGGTGGCTGTCGGCCGGAACTTCCTTGGGGAATGTGATAAAAACCAGCCACTTGTTGTCCGGAGAAACATGTGGGAACCAGTTGTTCAGCGAGTCAAAAGTTAGCTGAGTCTGGTTTTTCCCGTCAGGATCCATCCGCCATACCTGCATGGTACCTGTGCGGGTGGAGCAGAAGTAGATGAATTTCCCATCCGGTGAATATTCAGATCCGTCATCCAACCCTTTGGCATCCGTCAGGCGGATCTCATTACCCCCGTCCTTCGAAATTTTGTAGATGTCGAAGTCGCCGTTGCGCTGGCCGGTATAAAGCATAAAACGGCTGTCGGGCGACCAGCCGTGGAAATAGGATGGACTTTCGGTTGTGATTTTTTTCGGAATACCGCCCGTAACAGGGACTGAATAGACAACCGATTGACCCTTGTTTTCTTCGGCTGAACTGCTGATCCCTAATTGTTTGCCATCAAATGTCAACACATGGTCGTTGTTGTTTTTGGTAACAAAATCAGTATTCAAAACGGTGGATTCCCTTGTCGCCAGATCGAAATTGTACAATTTGCCGCTTGAGTTGTAGATCAGTGTTTTACCATCCGGAGTCCAGTTTGGCGCCTGCCACGAACCTTCTGCACCGGCCAGTACCGTGCGGTGCCCGTTTGCTACCTCCATGACTTCCAGCAAGCTGCCAAGGTAGGTTTTGTATTGGACAAGATCGCCCGGTGCGGTGTTGAAGACCCGGGTATTGTTGAATTCCGCCTCTTCCGAAAATTTATTGTTGTGGGAACAAATAAATAATCCGGCCAGCAAATCAGCTCCCAAATCTATATTTTCGATTTTCTGAACCTCAAATACCTCTCCGAAATGAGCCACTGACATCGTATAAGCCGAACCCTTCTTTTCCAGTTGAAGCACATCCGGCCCTTTGATGGCAAATTTTATCTCTTTCATGGTATCGCCCGGGGCAATACGGTATTGAAGAGAGGTGAGGCCATCACCATGAACCGTGCAAGCGACTACGGTCGAATTGGAAGCGGTTGATTTCCGGATCATCAGTCCGGATTTGCGGTGCAGTTCATGTCCTTCGCCGATAAAATGTACCCGGGTTTGCAGCATAAAATCGCCGTTCATTTTCTTCGAGAGAAAAGAGAAGCTGTCGCGGCCAAACCAGATGTTTGATCCCGAACCGGAAAGGTGGTATGCCTGTGAAGGCTCGCTGTAACTTGCCTTTCCGGCGATTTCCGGAGCGCCAATGTCGGAGAAGAGGTCTAACGACCCGATTTTTGCACCGGGCATCTGGGCATGCAAGGTCATAAAAAATAAACTGGACAAGAAGATCATAGTACCTGAAAGTAATCGATTAGGTCTCATTTTGTAAGTTTTGATTACAGGGTATGTAAATAAATCTGTTAATGGTGGTTATGCTGTTATGCATGACGGAAAATCAAATGTACAAAAAATCAGGACTTATGAAAAACGGCATTACCGTATCATGCGGCCGGATGTCTCCAAATCTATCTATATTGCTGTATTAACATTCAATGCAACTATAAAATCTGGTTAAATTCCAATCTTTCGCCATCAGGTCCGAGGATGATAAAATATTTGCAACCGTTTTCCCAGTAAGGCAGAAAAACAGGTTGTTCCTCCAAAACTTTGAATGAGCGGTTCTTCAATTCCGAAAAGGCCGCATCAATATCATCCACATCGAGTCCGAAAAGAAATCCGCCCAATCCAACGGGAATAGACCACCAAACGAGTCTTTTGTTCATCAATCCGGATAGTTATATAAAACAAGGGTAAAATAATGATTATTTTCGGTTTTGGGTAACAACTGACGGGGTGACTTGAGTCACCCCGTCAGTTAATTTAACGTCAGTTAATTTAATTTAGTGAGATATTTTTATTTTATATGCTCTGCGTCATACACAATGCTTGCCGTTCCCTTGGTTGCAATCATAGGATGGTCTGCACCAATGCTCACTTTCCGATCAAAGGGTTTTGCATCTTTGGCCGTTCCGTTTTCGAGAGATTCGGCCAGTTCTCTCATGGCAGTGATGTAGCTTTTGTCGTAGGCTTTTTTTACGTATGGGTAATGACCACAGAAGATTTTGGTAATCCCTCCATCCATCAGTTTTTCCATCTTCATGCATGAGCTGATGTAGGTTTTAATTGGGGCGAAAGGCCTGAGTTGCAGCCATACCTGTCCCGAGCCGAAGGCATCACCGGAAAAGCAATTACCATCTGCCCTGTCAAGGATGACAATGGAACCCGGGGTATGGGCAGGCATGTGGCAAATCTCCAGCTTCTTCCCGCCCAGGTCAAAGATCTCGCCGTCTTTCACAAAATGGATCTTTCCGGGATAAGGTTTCACCTGCTTGAGCAATACGGTATCGGCAGGATGGAGATATACCTCGTCAAACTGGTCCATGTTACCGGCATGGTCACCATGCATGTGCGTAATTACCACAATCAAAGGCTTTTGGGTGATTTTTCGCAGGACCTCGTTCAGCTTTTCACATTTCGTACCTGTATCGATCAGCATTGCCTTCTTGCTTCCTTCTACGATGTACATCGTCGTTTTGTCGATAGTTTCTACTACCCAAAGTTTGGCACCCAGTTTGGTTATTTCGAGATCGTTGTTCTTAAATACCGATTGAGACTTTGCCGTGCAAGCTGAAATAAGCAGCAGTGCCGACAAAAAAAAAGATTTGCTTTTCATCTGTTAATAATTTGTTTTTTAATGGCCAAGTGGAATTGCCCTGAGGCTTATATTCATTTCGATTGGTGATTGACAAGTCATGGCAATTTCATGTGTATATAATTTGATTTTTAATTGTCACATGGAATCCCCAAATATTTATTTTCGGTTGGTGTGAAAATTTTACCATGGGGATTTCATGGCCGGTTATTTGAAAAGTAAAGGAACAAATTCGGATAAATAGGTACGCCAGTTGGACCAGATATGGCCACCTTCACTTTCACGGTAGATATATTTCATGCCCATTTTATCCAGTTTGGCACGATACTCCGCATTGTATTTATAAAGGAAATCTGCTTTGCCAATCCCGATCCAGTATAGTTTGTAGCTGTTTCTCATCTGATTGTTGAGGGTTTGATCGATATCGGTATAAACCTTGGAGGTCTCTTTTTCATTAGGCATTATGGCTGCCGAAAACAGGCCCACATAATCAAACGTGTTGGGATAAATCCTGGAAATGTGGAGGGAATGGAATCCTCCCATCGACAATCCGGCGATGGCTCTTCCTGATTTTTTGGCTTTAACCCGGTAACTGCTTTCAATGAATTTGATAATATCGGGAAAAGTCTCTTCGAATTTACCATCCATCGAATTGGGCAATTGCATGGTTGGTTTGTAAAATCCAAGGCTTGATTCACCGGGAGCTGCTTCCTGCACCACATTTCCATTGGACATAACCACAATCATTGGCTTAGCTTTCCCTTGAGCAATCAGGTTATCAAGAATTTGGGCGGAGCGTCCCAATGCTATCCATGCTTCTTCGTCCCCACCCATGCCGTGCAAAAGGTACAAAACCGGGTATTTTTCCTTGCCGGATTCGTATCCCGGAGGGGTATAAATGGTTATGCGACGGGTCAGTGCGAGTCCCGGGGAGTCATACCAACGGCGGGCTACCGTGCCGTGCGGCACTTTGTTTATTTTGTACAAATCGGCATTGCCTCCTCCAGTGATAAACACATTGAAGACAGAAGCCACATCGCGGATCAGGTACACGTTGTTTGGATCGGTGAATTTAAGTCCGTCGACGATGAAAGAATAACTGTGCAAATCGGAGGACAATGCCTTGGAAGTATAACTCCATATCCCTTTGTCATCCATCGTCATCGCTTCGGAACCCGGAGTCCAGCCCTGTGCCGGCAGCCAGTCGCCTGTAATTTTTACCTCTTTGGCATTGGGCGCCAAAAACCGGAAAGTTACCGAGTTATCCACTTTTATTTCGGGCGAAACAATCTGTGTTCCACCCCATAAGGCCTGTTGGGCATTGGCGGAAAAGCCAGAGCCTATTAAAAGCAAGCAGATAAATAATATTTGTTTTCTCATTGATGGAGTTTTTATTTAAATTTTAAATTGCATTCTGTCTGTCTTTAACGTTATCACCATTCTCCCATTACCATGCCACGGGCGACCACGTTGGGTCGCCTCTACGACCCCTTTCTCCGTCCTCCGCCTGTCAGTGATTCTCGTCCCTGAACAACTTCTCCGATATATACCGCACAGGATACCATGCTGCCAGGAAACCGATCAGGGAGACTGAAACAACGATCAGTACAATATCGGAAGCAACAATTTTCATTGGGTAAGCGTCGATGATAAACGAGGATACTCCTCCCGAAAGTTTTACAAGGCCGTAGGATATCTGGGCCTGGCAAACTGCGAGTCCTGCCAGGGTGCCGATCAACGCTCCTAGCAAAGAGATCAGCCATCCTTCGAAAAGAAAAATATTCCGGATGGTCCTTCTGTCGGCGCC
>Ga0163199_1001666_pt1 | contig 13812 bp, 17 predicted proteins | sample PL_2010_150m_FD_113537 | JGI IMG/M metagenome (GOLD analysis project Ga0163199, IMG submission 113537) | Freshwater microbial communities from Powell Lake, British Columbia, Canada to study Microbial Dark Matter (Phase II) - PL_2010_150m | ecosystem: Environmental > Aquatic > Freshwater > Lake ... | reverse complement strand
GGCGCATACCAGGCGGGTGCCACATAGGGAACCGAGTAGTAAGCCGGATACCCTGTGTAGTAACTTGCGGAGTTCCCCTGCCCGGCCAGCCCCATGCTGATCAGAAGTGCCGAGTTGATCGTGCCGGTCGGCGTCAAGTGGTGGTCGCGCTGGTAGTTGCGGATCGCCCGGCTGGTCGCCGGCCCGACACTTCCATCAATCGGACCCTGATAATACCCCTGCTTCGAAAGCACAATTTGCACGGAGGATTCCACGGATTGCGACTGGCCGTAGGGAGCAAGCTCCATCGCGCAGCCGGCCACAACCGCGCAAAACAAAATGAGAGCTCCCGGCCGGATGCTTCGAATAAGCAGAGAATGCATTGGACAAACTAACTCATCCGGACCGCCTGGCAAGCGGACTTCATCCGTGACACGCCGCTGCCGTCGCTTCATTTGGTTGCCCGTTGGTGAAATTCGGTGATAACTTCTCTCCGACATGAATGTCTTCATCATCAACGCCCACCCCGAGCCAAAAAGTTTCAATGGGGCCATGTTCCGCACCGCGGAGGAGACAATGTCCGCCGCCGGGCACTCAGTCCAAGTCTCCGACCTCTACGCGATGAAGTTTGATCCGGTGTCCGACCGGCGCAATTTCACGACGGTAAAGAATGCCGACTACTTCAAACAGCAGATCGAGGAAATGCACGCGACCGAAGTCGGAGGATTCGCCCCGGACATCGAAGCCGAACTTCGCAAAGCCGAGTCGTGCGATCTCATGATCTGGCAGTTCCCCCTTTGGTGGTTCGGCGTCCCGGCAATCCTGAAGGGTTGGGTGGATCGGGTCTTTGCCATGGGGCGCACCTACGGCGGCGACCGCTTCTACGAGAATGGGGTATTCAAAGGCAAGCGAGCCCTGCTTTCGGTCACCACCGGCGGTCCGGCGGAGGCGTATCGGCCTGGAGGCTTCAACGGCGACATCAACTCCATTCTCCGTCCGATCCATCGCGGAATGCTGAGATTCACAGGCTGGGATGTGTTGATACCCAACATCGTCTACGGACCTGTCCGGCTCTCGGAGGATGAACGCTTGGCCAGCCTCGAGGCATGGGCGGCCCGGCTCCGCACCATTGGAAACGAAGAGCCGATGGATGTCGGCGAATACTGAACGTCTGGATTTTCAGAATGTCGAATCCTGTAGCGACTGCCATTTGAACCCCGGCAGCGTGAATCCACCATGATCCTCCCGTTCATCGCTTTCGCTCTCCTCTCACTGCTCGGACTCTCCTGCGTCGTGGCCCCGTTTGTGAGGACGGCGCGATAAACTACCTTAAAACCGCAGAAGGTTTAACCGCAGATTAACAAGATTCACACAGATAGAAGGACATGCAACAGGAACGGACGTTCCGAACCATTCACTCCACAGGTGAATGGTCAATTAACTTGCGACATGCTGTCAATTAGTGACTTTTAGTGGAGTTTAGTGGTTCAAATGCGGAATTTTGGCTGTCGGCAGTCGCGCTACCGTCCTGCCGTCGGGGGAAACACAGGCAGCACGATCTTCGAGGGAGTATCCGGCCCGAAGTGAACTTTGATCGTTGCCTTCCGCGTTTCCGAACCCGAGGTCTCCGATTTTCCTGTCTGCAGGTTCCGAGAGTAGGTCGGGAACCACGAGGCATGGATGTATACCCGCAGCCGGTGGCCTTTTTTGAAGCAGTTTCCGGTGATCAGATTGTCGAAGTCCAGTTTCACGATATCGCCGGCTTTCAGCAACTTTGGTTCAGGCGTTTTGTCGCGCAGGCTGGCGCGGATGACCTCGTGGCCGGCAGCTTCGAGATTAAAGGCGGTGCCGTCCGGGGCAACGTCGAGGATCCGGAGGTAGAGGTCAAAATCCGGCGCATCGCTCGATGCGTAGATTTCCGCCGGGAGGTTCCCGAGGACGATCGTGTCCTCGGCAAAGGGCTCCGTTTCAAACGTGAGGACCGCGGGGTCGTTGGCCAAGTTACGCAGATCAAATGCTCCCCAGGTCGTGTCCACTTCATCGCGGACCGGGCGGGCCGGGTCAGACACAAATGAACTGAAGCCGGAGTCCTTCGTTTCCTGCCTGGACAACGCTCCCGGCTTTCCACCGGGTTCTGCGGTCGAAGCCAGAAACATCGTTTCTGCCGACGAACCCGGGAGCGGCCACGTATCGCCTGTCTTCCAGGTATCCGAACCCATGACATAGGCCTGCACGTTCGGCCAATTCTTCACCCCGTTGTCGATGTCGCGCACATAGCGGTCCATCCAGTCGAGCACGACCTGGTGGTAGTTGATCTTTGCCGCAGGGCCGAATGTCCGGTTGCCCGCAACATCCTTGCCGGTGGCATAGACGCCGTGGACCCACGGTCCGAGGATCAATTTGTTTCTCATGTCCGCCTCGCCCGCGCGTGCCTTGGTGAGGCCGACAAAATTCGTGATCGCCCCCTCGCTGCCGTAGGGCTCGTCGTGCCAGCCGGAGAGGTCCAGGACAGCGGCCTTCACGTTTCCGTATTTGGTCCGCATGTTCCCCCACTCCCACCACGGATCGTAGGGCCCGTGTTCGAGCCATGTGTAATAATAGGGCTCGGTATCTCTCAGGTAGGGCATTTCGAGGGTGGGAATCCAGCCCTGGATCGCGTCGGCGCCGCCGAGCTTCTTCCACTCGGCCTTGGCCTCGTCGTAAGTCTTCGGACCCGGCAGGTTCTTTCTGACGCGTCTGTCCGGCGTCATGTTGACATAGCACCAGTTCGCCCATCCTGTCTCAAAAACGCCGCCGAAATAGATCGCCTGCGGGCCGATACTCGAAGGCCCCATCGCCGGCACCATCGCCTTCAGGTGAGGCGGACTCTCCACAGCGGCGAGCCACTGGACAGCGCACGGATACGACAGCCCGAACGTCCCGACGTTTCCGTCCGACCATGGCTGCTTTGCCGCCCACTCGATCGTATCGTAGCCGTCTCTTCCCTCGTTCACGTAGGCGACAAACTCCCCGTCCGACGCAAAGCGGCCGCGCACGTCACAGACGACCATCGCATACCCGCGCTTCACGGCTTCTGAAAACGTCTTCTCGTTGTCCTCGTCGCCCTCGCACTTGTCATAAGGCGTCCGGAAAATAAGCACCGGATACCTGCCATCCTTCTTCGGCCGGCGCACATCCGCGCGCAGGATCACCCCGTCACGCGCCGGGATCGCAACATTTTTCTCGATGTAAATCCCGGTGTCCGCCGCCTGTTCCGCCCGGCAGGATCCGGCAAAGCCGGTGATTCCGATCAGGAAAACACATGTTCCCATGAGCGCCCTCCGGATTGATGGTTGCACCCAGAGTTCACAGCCGCCCGGAAGCGTTTTCATAAGGCGTCCAGAATGTCACTCCTGTGATCCGAAATCAACTCCGGGTTGGAACTCGACCCACCGAAGAGCAAGGTTGAACTGCGAGGGCGGTTGTTCGGCACGAAACCGAACGAGTCACGACAAGGGGAATTATTCCCTGCGCCGAATCAATTTTTCGTAGTCGCCATGCGGGTCGACCCAAAACAAAATCACCGTGTAGCCGTCCATAATCCCCAGCGCCCGGTAGTGATCAGTGATCCGGGCAGACCAGAAGCCTTGGACTTTCTTGAATTGAACCGATGCCTGACGAGGATCATCCAGCCAGAGCAGGTATTGTTTTTCCGCCGTCTTCTGAATATTCCCCGGGAGGAGGTTGTAACTTCTCCAAAAGGAACTTGCAGCCCTACTCTTCACGAGGAGGAAAGGGAGATGTCTTGCCCGCACGGAATTCGGAAATCGCCTCTTGTGCAAGGTGATCCAACCGCCCGGCCTTGATGTCCTCCTCGATCTCCTGATCCCATTCGTTCGAAACCTTCGAAGAAATCCAATCGGCAAGCATGAACACATCCCGCTTGGGGAGTTGATCAATCGCTCTTTCAATTTCTTGAACGGTGCTCATGCAGGAAAGCTACCACATCAGAAGGAAGCCGACAATGACTCGATTATCCACAAGGCCTGCTCAGTAGGTGGCCACCTGAACCTGACAATACCATCCTCCTCCACGCCCGTCACCGGGCGAATTTGTTTGCCACCCTGTCCTCCCGACTCATAGTGGTCACTGTTTGCAACGTATATCGGGGTGTAGCTTAGCTTGGTAGAGCGCCTGGTTTGGGACCAGGAGGTCGCAGGTTCGAATCCTGTCGCCCCGATTTTTTGCGACAGGTTCGAACACCGTTCGACTGCCCGTCCTGCCCCAGCAGGACAAACCCTTACCGCGAGGCTCCGCCGAGCCATAATGCAGGTCGCGTTCACGCGACAATCCTGTCGCCCCGATTTTTTTTGCGACGGGTTCGAACGCCGTTCGACTGCCAGTCCTGCACTGCAGGACAACCCCCTACCGCGAGGCCCCGCCGAGCCATACCGCAGGTCGCGTTCACGCGACAATGCTGTCGCCCCGATTTTTTCCCTCATTGCGACCCGCGCGACTGAAGCGGTCGGATGCCTGTTTTTACGGAAATCTAAAGGTCGTCGCGTTGAGAGTTCCGCTCCCAGTCTTGCATTTCCGGCTTTCGCGCGCCATATTCCCCCCCATGAGCACGGTTGTCGAGATCAAGGAGGCTATTGCGCAGCTCTCTCCGCAGGAATACTGCGAGTTGATGGCGGATCTGCAACCTTCTGTCGATGACCAGTGGGATTTGCAGATGAAGGCGGACGCCTCATCGGGGAAACTCGACTTCGTTGACCGCCATGTCGAAGCCTCGTGCCGGAATGGAACCCAGGTCCCGCTGGAGGGCATCTTGGAGGAGAATTGAACTTTCCGAGCCGGGGAACTCCTGAGTTCTGGGAAATTTATCGCGCCTTGCCGGTCGAGGTCCGCATTGTGGCCCGGAAGAATTACCACCTTTGGCGCAAGGCCCCTTTTCACCCCTCGCTGCATTTCAAGAAAATTGGCTGCGGGAAATGGAGTGTGCGGCTCGGCATTCACTATATGGCTGTCGGCATGTTTCAAAACAATGTCTTTGTTTGGGACTGGATCGGCACTCATGCGGACTACGACCGGCTTCGCTGATGACCATCAGTTTTTCGTTATGCCATCCACGAGTGCACAAAAAATGTCGAAAGCTACCCCGCTGACTTCCTCGCGCATTGATCCCCGCTTCGTGGATGTCAAGGCGGTGCGGGGCACGATGTCCGTTCGGGAATCGGAACGCATCATGCGCAAACATGGGCTCCACCCGATGACGGCCTCGGAGCGAAAGACTTTTGCAAATTTCCTGCGGGATTAGACGTCAGGGCCGAGCCACAGATGGGAGGCGCGTCCGCTATTTCAAAGTAGCGGGAACCTGCGGGGTGCTGCTCGAAGCGGAATCCGCCTTCTCGAGGAGTTCCAGTTCCTCCGGCCGGAGCATGGCGGGATTCAGTGTCGCCCGAAGTGCTTCGGCCTCCTTGGAGCGCCCGTTCGCCTTCAAGACCGCGATCCGGACGAGCTTGAATTGCGGGAGGGCATCGTTCCACGCAATTTCGCGGCCATCATAAAGCCGGGCCGCCTCCTCAGGATGTCCACGCAGGATTTCGGCGAGCGCGAGCACCGAGAGGTAGGATAAATAATCCGGATATCGTGCGAAAAGCTCACGGGCGGTTGCATACGAGGCCTCCGGGTCCCGGCCGGTCAGCAGGGAAAGGTAGGCGATGTCGCTTCGCACCTCGGGAATCTGTGGATACGCCGCGTGAAACTTGTCCAGAACAGAGAGCACCTCTTCGGCGGATGCGGCCGGGGGAATCATCCGGACCAGCTCGGCAAAGTCCCCCGGCGCGGCTTCCTTCGACTCCACAAGCAGCTCAAGAGCCTGCCTGGCGCTGTCCCCGCGTCCGACATTCAAGGCATACGCGGCGGCCTGTCGGATTGTCGGGACCGGAGAAAACGCGAGTTCGCGCCGGACCGCCTGCCAGTGCATATCGGTGTTCTCTTCTTCTCCAAGCTGCTGGGCCACCTTGGCGAGAAACAGCTGCCGGAGCGCCTCGTCGAGCTGCGGGCGCTTCTCGCCGGTGAGAAGCGCTCGGATATCCTTCCACCGGCCCTGCGCCGCCAGGGCATCGGCAACGGCCAGGAGGGCGGGCTCGCTGGTTGTCAGATCATCGCGGGAAAATACTTCCTCCACCCGGTCCGGGGACTGCATCGCCAGCAACCACTGTGCGAGCGCGCACCGGTCTTTGATATCCCGCTTTCCTGCTGCAGCGATCAGGTCACCGATCAGCTTTCCGCGATCCGAGCCAGACTGCGCGATCCGGATCTGGTTGCAGAGCAAAATATCCGAGAACGTGTGCTGCGGATGACTGATCAGGCGGTCGCTTTCGGCCCACTCACCGGCGGAGCTTGTGCCAAGATGCCGTGCGGCGAGCTGGCGCAGTGCGGCAAGCCCTTCGCCGGAATCGCTCTTTCCGAGCTCGTGGAGAATATTCCGGCCCTCCTCCTCCGTCGCCGGTGATGTCGTGAGGAGCAGTGTGCCGAGGACCAGCCGGATGCGGCGCATCTGATCGTCGGGCACGCGGGCATCGCGCAACATCCGCGCCGCCTCCGTGAGACGCCCCTCGTTTGCAAGCAGGTTCGCCAGCGCGAGGATTCTGCCCGTTTCAAGATCGGGAGGAAGATTCGAGGGCAGGGCATCAAGCGATTTTCGGGCCGCGGCAGCATCTTTCCTCTTGATGGCGATCCCTGCAAATGCCAGCTGCTCCGCCGGGGTCGCCGATCCCTCGGCAACCCAGCCGGCCAGGGTTTGATACGCCTCCCGCTCCCCGGCCTCCGCCCTGTAGCGGGTGAGAGTTCGGGCGACCCGCGGGTCGCTTGGAGCGAGAGAAAATGCCGCACGCACTTTCTCCCGCGCCACCGCCACATCGCCCAGCCTCATCGCCTCCTCGGCTGCGGCAAGAATTGACAGCGCCCGCCGGGCCTTGATTTCCCGGTAAAGCCGGGGGCCGGCCACAACCACCGCCCCCGCCAGCAGCACCACGACAACCCCCGCGCGAAATGCCCGACCGCGTACAAAACGCTTCCACGCGGGCTCAGGTTCGGGCTCCTCGAAATACGAGGGGAGTTCGTCCGGCTTCGCTGGTTCCCGGGAGCCGGATGGCGCAGCGGCCTCATTCGGTTTTTTTTCAGGGTCTATCATTCTAAAAACCGCAGCAGGTTTAACCGCAGATTAACAAGATTTTCACAGATGGAAGGACACATTTTCCGCATCACCGGCCGGAGGCTCCCTTGACTTGGATGTTGGCATCAAGCGTCGCCCTCAGCCCGCGCTCGGCATCCTGGAAGCTTCCAGCATTCCAGGCGGCGAGCTCGAGCAGCCGCTGCCCGCGGTTACGCCGACCCTCGCGGACCGCATCAAAACGCCCCTTGATGCCTGCGCCGCCCGAAGGCGCTTCTTCACCGGCCGTGGGAAAATCCTCTGTGATCGAGTGAAAAACATAGAGCGACCGCCCCTTGTCCCGGAACCTGTAGGAATCAATCACCATGCGCAGGCCGCCTTTTTCATAAAGCAGAGGCGGGTAGGTCTCCTCCAGGACCATGCCCGTTGAGGCAAGGCAGGTTGCCGGTGTGTGTATGTAGGTGACCTGAGACCCCACCTTGCCGGGCATCCACCGGAAATAATACGCCTGCCATCGCAGCCCGCCGTCATCCACCCAGCTCTCGGAAAATCCCTCTGGAAACCGAAGGATGTCGAGAGTCTGTTCCGAGACCTTCAGATCCTTGGCTTTTCCCGATGTCGATTGGCGCGCAAGGGTCCATTCCACCGGGGATTCATCCGCCCGCTCATGTGAACGATACCATGCCTCCGTCCCCGCCCAGGAAAACGCAAGCACTCCCGCCGAGACCAGCAGGAGCGGATTCCACCGGGAAAGTCCCGACAAATCCGAAACGGCCTCACCCGGCGCGGGAACGGCCTGCCCGCGGGCCAGAAACGACCCCGCGATGCCGATGGAGATGATCGTCCCGGCCAGCACCACCACGCCCGCCGGACCATGCCAGACCAGCTCGGCGTCGAATCCCCGGCTTGTCGCCACCAGCGAAAGCAGGATGAGCCGCAGCGTGTTTCCAACCAGCGGCGCAGCCAGCCCGATTCCGACAAGCACCCACCGGCGCGCGACGCTCAACCGCAGAAGCTCTCCATACGCCAGCGCCGCCACGATCCCGGTCTGCAGCGAGCGGATCCCGCTGCACGCCTCCTCCACCCCCAGAAGACCGCCCGGAAGCAGAATGAGATTCCCCTGCCTCTGCGCCGCATATCCGCACCACTGCAGCAGCTCCACAACAATTCCGGAATTCATCTGGATCAGCATGCCCATCACCGCCGACTCCAGCTCATGCGGCCAGGGAATCCCCGCAAGCAGCAGGGCCGCTGGAAACACAAAGTGGCGGACCCACGGCATCCCGCCCGCAAAAAAGACAACGCACAACGTCCACACCACCGCCGCAAAAAGTGAAAGCGCCACCAGCACCCGCCAGCTTGGATTCGCCTCGAACACCGACTGGATCGCGCCGAGCAACAACGTCGAAACTCCGAGCACCAGCGCGGCAATCAATGCCGCCCCGCCTCTCCCGGGCTCCGGATCAGGCCGGTCCCTCCACCGCATCACAAAAAAGACGGCGCACAGAAACGGCACCGCGAGCCCGTATTGATACTGCGGATTCATCTCCCACTCCGGCCAGGCCACCCTCACCGCCAGCACCCACACCACACCCAGCGCCAGCAGGGCAGCAAATCTCCCGCTCCAAAAAGCGAGAGGGGGAGCGAACTTCGTCATCCCCGCACCCTATCTCCGGATCCCTCCCCAAGCAAACACGGATGAGGAGTTTTCAGTGTTCCACTTTCAGCATTCTGCTCTCCATTCACTCTATTCATTTTTTATGTCGGGGCCGAGCTTGCTTTTTGTCATATTCGGTCGACATTCCTGTTATCTGCACACCGGAGGAATTTATTGGCGATGGCAACGAACCTGAAAACTGAAACCCCTGCTGATACGGTTATTACCCAGGTGCGTGCGGTCAAGGAGCGCCTTGCGCTACAGATGGGATGCAATATTCAACGCATTGCCTCCCATGCCCGCGAAGGCCAGCGCAAGCGGCAGTGGCTGGTCGTCAACCGCCGCTCAGTGCAACAGCCTGCTGCAAATTGACTTTCCGGCTGGCGGCTGAGGCCCGGATGATGGCGAGGAAGTGTCTCATGGTGGGGTCAATATCACACGCCGTGTAACAGAAACGCCCGAAAACGCTCGAACGCTTCGACCGTGGCATGGTGGATTTGGGGGAGTTCAACACGATGGCGTCGGGTCACCTCCTCTTCCTCCTCCGTCGCCATCAGCCCATATTCCCTTTCAACAAACTCGCAGTGCCAGTCGGCAACTTCCCGCGTGATCAGCGCCGGTCTGAGTCCGGGAACGTCTTTTGAGGCAGTTTGGTAGAGAAGGATTCGGTCGTCTCCGTCGGGAAGAAGCCGTTCCAGACGGTCAACGAATCCCATCACTCTTTGGAGCGCGTCTTCGAGGCGCACCCTGTAGCGGTTCACATGGAGCATCATCGCGCCGTGTCGAACTTGGGAGGGTGTTTCTGATTGGGGTGGAGCGAGGATTTTCTGCAGTTCGTCCTGCATTCTTTCGCCCGCCTGCAACAGCCTCCGTGCAATGACGGGCAATTCGGGTTCGCGATGAACTGTCGGCATGTCGGCCGGAAGTTCAACCCCCGTTCTCTGGACCTCCTCAAGGAACGCCGATCTTTCCGGGGATGGTTCGCCTTTCCCAGCAGCCGAGGAAACGATCTGAACCCGGCACCGGACAAATTTCCGCTGTGCTTTTGATTGCAGCTTCAATGGGCTATCCGCAGTTCCTTCCATGGCAAGATCGATATCGGAACGCGGGTGCCATGCGCCAGGTCTGACCAACGCGCCGAATGCGCGGACTCTGCAACCCGGTTGTTCCACCCGGAGCCAAGCGACAATCCGGCAGGCTTCAAGCCAGGCTTCCTTTTGAAGGGGATCGTTGTGGGGGACGCGCAAGAGCGGGTTGAATGGAGCCAAAGTCATTGGCTGGATGAAGTGGCGAAATGCCCGAACATTTCAATCACTGAGTCGCACGGCAGAGGCAGGCGGCATTGATATTTTCTTTTTCCCAGCCTCCGGCCGACTACACTTCGAGATATGGGAATGTTCGACACCATCGCGCTTGATCCGGCAATCCGTTGCCCGGAATGCGGTGCATTGGCGACCAGCCACCAGACAAAAGAATTTGAATGCCAGATGTCGTATTACCGCATCGGGTCGGTCGTCGCAACCTCCTGCTACTTGGGCATCGTCCGGGACCGGTTCTGGTGCGGGGCCTGCCAGGATGCCGATCGGCAGTCTGAACACCCCCTCTATCTTGTGATCTGGCACTCGGTCCTCGCCGCTGTTGAGCTTGATGCCGGCGAGGCCGAGCGCAAGCTGCGTGAAACCGACAGGCTCGACCTTGTCGGATGGCTCGCGGACTCACAGAGGGAGACCGTTCGCTGGCGGGGCAAGTTCCGGGGACTCATGAGTAGCCTTAAAACTTGGCAGTGGCACTTGCGCGAAAAGGCCAACCCCGAACCGGAAGACGAAAAACTCCGCCTTTGGAGCAGGTTGCTTTCCCTGCCGGACGAAATTCTGAACGCTCCGGATCCGCTCGATGCGATCATCAAATCCCACAGCGAAGAGTCCCCGGAAGACGATCTGTAGCCCGTATCTTTTTGCGCATGTCTCCGCAAACCAGATCCCATCTGCCTATTTCTAACGTTCGATTCTTCTTGAACACATTTCATGGTGTGCGATTGTTTTGGAAACTTTTCGGGACATCATTCGGGAAAGTTCCATTTTCATCCCCAGTCTTGGTAAAAACCTCATTTTTACCAAAGGCGGCAGCTTGTGCAAAATCCTGCGGTTATGAAGAATACGAAAACTCCTGAGGCCACGGATTCCTTGGATGACTTCCAGCGCGAGTGCGTGGACCTCTTTATGAACGCAGCGTCGAGCCTTTCCCTTCCGCGCTCCGTGGGGGAGATTTACGGCCTCCTCTTCAGCACCGAGGAACCACTCTCCCTCGATGACGTCATGGCACGCCTGAAGAGCAGTCGCGGCTTGACGCACGAACGGCTGCGCTGGCTGAGAATCATCGGGGCCGTCCGGAAAGTGTCTGTTCCCGGGAGAAGGAAGGAGCATTTCACGGCGGAAACGAGTTTGCGCCGCATCGCGGAGGGCTATATCCGGGATCGCATCGAGCCACACCTCGCCAACGGACAGAACCGCCTGATCAATCTGGAGGGGATGGTTGGAGCCGTTCCGGAACGGGAATCTTTCCAACGCGGCCGCATCAATCAGGTCATGAACTGGCACAAGTTCCTCACCCGAGCCCTCCCGGCCATCAAAGCCATCCCAGGAAAATTTTAATTGCTCTCTGTTTTCAGCTTTCAAGTCTCCGCCATCCCCCATTCCACATTTGCCTCCATCGCTCTCGCTCATGTCACCCTCCGGGCTGCCTTCGGCAGGCTACCCGGCTGATCCCAGTCAGCACGTGTTCACATTTCACATTTCTGCCTAACCATGTCCACCGTCATAAAGGTCGAAAACCTCTCCAAACTCTACCACCTTGGCGAGGTTGGCACCGGTTTGCTCGCGCACGACGTCAACCGCTGCTGGCACCGCGGCTGCCGCTTGCATCTTGTGATGAAAAATTCTATTCTCTTACCATGAAAAGCTGGATCACTTGCGAAGGAGTGGAGCAAGATCCACAGAAAGTGAGTGGAACACTCGTTTTCACGGGAACTCGAGTCCCCGTGAGAGCGCTTTTTGAGAATCTGGAGGATGGGGCCTCGGTCGATGAGTTTATGGAATGGTTTCCAGGTGTCACAAGGCAGCAGATTGAGGCGATTCTGGAATTTGCATCGGATAGCCTCATGGACGTCGTGCCGGCGTGAGGATCCTTTTTGATCAGGGAACGCCGGTTCCGCTTCGCGGCTTTTTACATCCGCATCCCGTCGATACAGCCGCTGAATTGGGCTGGTCAACTTTAACAAATGGAGACCTCATTTCTGCAGCCGAGCGGGAAGGATTTGATCTGATCATTACCACAGATCAAAACTTGAAGTATCAGCAAAACCTCACTGACAGAAAAATCGGAGTTGTCGTCCTCAAAACAACCTCCTGGCCAAGAATTCGCAATTCCGCCTCGCTTGTCCTGGCAGCAGTTCAATCCCTTCCGTCTTACGGTTACCTCGAGATTGAGTTCGACTGAACCGCCATGCGAGCCGGCAGCATCCTCGTCAGCTTGATCCGTTCCACGGAATTCAGACGCTCCAAGTAGCATCCGTTCTCCGCTCTCCTCCTTTTCAAGTTTCAGCTTTCCACTTTCAATTTACCTCTTTTTCTTCCTAACCATTCCCTCCCCACATTCCACCTCCATGAGCACTCCCTCCTCCCCTGCATTCATCCACGATTTGGCCTCCGTAGAGCCGGGAGCCACAATCGGCAAAGGCACCCGCGTCTGGCAGTTTTGCGTGGTATTGCCTGGAGCCGTCATTGGCGCGGACTGCAACATCTGCGCAAACAGCCTTATTGAAAACGATGTGGTCGTCGGCTCGCGGGTCACGGTCAAGTCGGGGGTCCAGCTTTGGGATGGGATCACACTGGAGGATGACGTCTTCGTCGGTCCGAACGTTACGTTTACAAACGACCGGTTTCCACGCTCGCGGCAGCAACCGGATAAATTTGCCCGGACCGTGGTTCACAGCGGAGCCTCCATCGGAGCCAATGCCACGGTTCTGCCTGGTTTATCCATAGGACGGAAAGCCATGATTGCGGCCGGAGCGGTTGTCACCCGCGACGTTCCCGCATATGCGATCGTCAAAGGGAATCCGGCGCGCATCACAGGCTACGTTCAGGACCGCAAGGCGGCTCCGCCGGTCGTGCAACAGACGGCGATACCGGAGCCGAAAATGTCCGGAGTTGGCTTTGTCAAGCTGGCGAACGCCTCGGATTTGCGCGGCGACCTGCTTGTCGCGGAGCTCGAGCAACACATTCCCTTTCCGGTCAAACGGCTGTTTTTTGTGATGAATGTCCCTTCGCATCATGTGCGCGGGGAACACGCTCACAAGGAATGCCATCAGCTCCTCGTCTGCCTGCAGGGGTCGGTTACGGTTGCAGCAGACAACGGGAGCTCCCGCGAAGAATGGGTGTTGGATCGCCCGCATGTCGGCCTGCATATTCATCCCATGACGTGGGCATCCCAATACAAGTATTCGAGCAATGCCGTGCTCGCGGTGTTTGCGTCCCACTCCTACGATTCCAAAGACTACATCAGGGATTACGAGGAGTTCCTGGCAGCTGTAAAAACCAAACCATGAAAATCCCCTTCAACGACTTTGCCTCGCCGTATCAGGAACTGAAAGCGGAGCTTGATGCGGCATATGCCCGATTCATGGCGTCGGGTTGGTATGTATTGGGAAAAGAAGTCGAAGCGTTTGAAGAAGAATATGCGGCCTACTGTCAGGCCGCCCATTGTGTGGGAGTCGGCCATGGACTGGACGCGCTCCACCTGGCGCTTCTGGCCTTGGAAGTCGGTCCTGGCGACGAGGTGATCGTCCCGTCAAACACCTACATCGCCACATGGCTTGCGGTGACACAGGCCGGAGCTTCCATTAAGAGGCTGTCTGAAAAATGGGAAAATTAGGAATAGCGATTGATCATGATACGGATCATGGCGAGAAACACCCACGCAGCTGCGCACACAGGGGAGCGTTCGTAGTCGCGGACCAAACGGC
>Ga0163199_1001665_pt1 | contig 13815 bp, 13 predicted proteins | sample PL_2010_150m_FD_113537 | JGI IMG/M metagenome (GOLD analysis project Ga0163199, IMG submission 113537) | Freshwater microbial communities from Powell Lake, British Columbia, Canada to study Microbial Dark Matter (Phase II) - PL_2010_150m | ecosystem: Environmental > Aquatic > Freshwater > Lake ... | reverse complement strand
CGTGTCAATAGATAACATATATCTTATATAAGACATAAGAGGCGAGATGGACGTCGATCGGATTTTGTGGTGGAATTCACCCCATGTTGCTGGAATCCCACTCTTCACCGACTTTCAGTCCGCTCTATCGCCAGATCAAGAGCCTCATTCTACAAGGCTTGGAGTCGGGCGAGTGGCGTCCCGGCGAGGCCATCCCGAGCGAGACCGAACTGGCAGTTCGCTTCAGCGTCAGCCAGGGGACCGTGCGCAAGGCCATTGACGAAATGGCCGCCGAAAACCTGCTGGTTCGCAAGCAAGGCAAGGGAACTTATGTGGCATCGCACAATGATTCCGATCAGCGCGCCAAGTTTCGCTTTCTCCGGCTCATTCCGGAAAGCGGTCAACTCACGGGGCCGCAAAGCGTGCCGCTCGAATGCTGGCGCGCCAAGGCCGGGCAGGAAGCGTCGCGCATACTCGGCATCAAGCTTGGAGCGCCGATCACGATCGTCCGCCGGCTCCTCAAGTTTGCCGAAAGGCCGGTGGTGATCGATGAGATCTACCTGCCGGGCGAGGTCTTCACCGGGCTCAGTCTGGAAATGCTGCAGGAATACCAGGGTTCGTTCTACGGCCTGCTGGAGAGCCAGTTCGGGATTCGCATGATTCGAGCCGAGGAACGCCTGAGGGCGGTTGCCGCCGATCGCGCCAGCGGGGCGTTGCTGGCGGTCGCGGAAGGAACGCCGCTGCTTTCCGTCGAACGCGTCAGTTATACCTATGGCGACAGGCCGGTGGAATGGCGACGGGGCTTGTACCTGACCGCAGAGCACTATTACCTGAACGAGTTGGGGTGAGGGTAATGCCGGCCGGACGCACTGGATTCGCCCAGCAGGCGATTGCGTTGGCAGTGCCACAGAGGAACTATTGATCTGGAGCAGGCGATCATGCTGGGGGAACTGGTAGAGTTTGAGGACCATGATTTATGGGAAATACTGAGCGGCAGGCGTGCGATTGCCGATCCGCGCTGGCAGAGCCTCATTCAGAGGTTGCTTGAGGTTCGATATGGAGCCTATTTCATTGGGGTGTTCGGGAATCCGTGCTCCCCATTGAAATAGGTTCTCTCAGGGTACGCAGGTCTTACCAATCTTTGTTCCAACTTTGACACAGGGGTATTACCATGACTAAAGAAAGCACGGCCACTCTCAACTACGGCGGCAAGACCGTCGAGTTTCCTGTTCATTCCGGCAGCATCGGACCCGAAGTCATCGACATACGTTCGTTGTATGCCAAGACCGGTGCGTTCACGTTCGATCCCGGGTTCATGTCGACAGGCAGTTGCAAGTCGACGATCACCTATATCGACGGCGACAAAGGGGAACTGCTCTATCGCGGCTACCCGATCGAACAACTCGCCAAGGATTGCAATTTTCTTGAGGTGTGTCAGTTGCTGCTCACCGGCGAATTGCCGAACGCCCGAGAGAAAGACGAGTTTAGCCATATCATCAAGAACCACACGATGGTGCACGAACAACTGACACGCTTTTATCAGGGGTTCCGTCGTGACGCGCACCCGATGGCGGTCATGGTCGGGGTAGTCGGGGCGCTCTCGGCCTTCTACCACGACGCCATGGATATCAGCGATCAGCATCACCGCGATATTTCGGCCTACCGCTTGATCGCCAAGCTCCCCACGATTGTAGCCATGGCCTACAAGTATGGCATCGGTCAGCCGTTCATGTACCCGCGCAATGATCTCGAGTTCTCAGGCAATTTCATGCACATGATGTTCGCCACACCGTGCGAGACCTACAAGCCGAATCCGGTGCTGGAGCGTGCCCTCGACCGGATCCTGATCCTGCACGCCGATCACGAGCAAAATGCGTCGACCTCGACGGTACGACTGGCGGGTTCTTCCGGCGCCAACCCGTTCGCCTGCATATCTGCCGGCATAGCCTGCCTGTGGGGGGCCGCGCACGGCGGAGCCAATGAAGCCTGCCTGAAGATGCTGCAGCAAATCGGTGATGTCTCGCGCGTCGGCGAATACATCAAGCGCGCCAAGGACAAGAACGACAGTTTCATGCTGATGGGATTCGGACATCGCGTGTATAAAAACTTCGACCCGCGTGCCACGCTGATGCGCGAAACCTGCTCGGAAGTGCTGAACGAACTCGGGTTGCATAACGATCCGTTGTTCAAGCTGGCCATCGAACTGGAGAGAATCGCCCTCGAAGACGAGTACTTCATCGAGAAGAAACTCTATCCGAATGTCGATTTCTATTCCGGCATCGTCCAGCATGCACTAGGCATCCCGACCCAGTTATTTACCGGTATTTTTGCGATGGCGCGCACGGTCGGCTGGATTTCGCAGTGGAATGAAATGATTTCCGATCCCGACCAGAAGATCGGTCGTCCGCGCCAGTTGTATATTGGTGCCAAGCGCCGCGACGTGGTGCCGATCGCCAAGAGGTAGGCCCGCCGGGACCGGGGTGCGTCCGCCGCCCCGTCCCGCTTCCAGCTCCCCTCTCGAAGACCGAGGTTACGCCCATGATGAAACAGATGCTGGCCAATTCGTATCTCTTCGGTGCCAACGCGCCATTCATCGAGGAGCTATACGAGACTTATTTGAACAATCCCGGAACGGTGACCCCGGCGTGGCGGGATTATTTCGACAAGTTGCAGAATCTTCCGGGCGGCGGCAGCGACGCGGGACCGGATGTGGCGCATGCCCCGGTGGTCGCGTCGTTTGCCCAGAGGGCCAAGCAGGGCACTTTGCGCCAGGCGGCGACACCGGGCTCCGACCCCCGGCAGGTGAAGATCCTTCAGATGATCAACGCCTATCGTTTCCTCGGTAACCGATGGGCCCAGCTGGATCCGCTCAAACGCACCGAACGTCCGGCGATCGCCGAACTGGATCCGGCATATTACGGTTTCACCGAGGCGGATCTCGGCGTCACTTTCGATACCGGTTCGTTTGCATTCGGTCCGGAGCAGGCAAGCCTGCGCGAAATACTCGAAGCGCTGCGCCAGACCTATTGCGGGTCCATCGGGGCCGAATACATCTACATGAGCGACATTTCGCACAAGCGCTGGATCCAGTCCCGGCTGGAGCCGATTCGCGCAACCCTGAAATGTACAGTGGAGCAGAAGAAGCGCCTGCTCGAACGCCTCACCGCTGCCGAGACGCTGGAACGCTATCTGCATACCAAATACGTTGGCCAGAAGCGCTTTTCGCTCGAGGGCGGCGAGTCTGCCATCGTGGCGATGGACGAATTGGTGCGTAGCGCCGGTGCGTACGCCATCCAGGAAGTGGTCATCGGCATGGCGCACCGTGGCCGCCTCAACATGCTGGTCAACATCCTCGGCAAGTCTCCCCAGGAACTGTTCTCCGAATTCGAGGGCAAGCACGCCGACGAACTCTCCGCCGGCGACGTCAAATACCACAATGGCTTTTCGTCAAATGTCGCCACCCCGGGTGGCGCCGTGCACTTGACACTGGCCTTCAATCCATCGCATCTGGAAATCGTTAATCCAGTGGTCGAGGGTTCCGTCTATGCTCGGCAGCGCCGCCGTGGCGACAAGACCGGGGACCAGGTCCTGGCCGTGCTGGTGCACGGTGACGCCGCCGTGGCAGGGCAGGGCGTCAACCAGGAAATGCTCAACTTTTCCCAGACGCGCGGCTTTGGCACCGGCGGGACGATACATCTCGTGATCAACAACCAGATCGGATTTACCACGTCCGATCCCCGCGACTATCGATCCTCGCTGTATTGCACCGACATTTTCAAGATGGTCGAGGCGCCGATCTTCCATGTGAATGGAGACGATCCGGAAGCGGTGGCACTTGTGACCCGGATGGCCATGGATTTCCGGCACGAATTCAAGAAGGATGTCGTGATCGACGTGATCTGCTTCCGCAAGCTCGGGCACAACGAACAGGACGAACCGATGGTGACCCAGCCGCTGATGTACAAGAAGGTGGCGGCGCATCCTGGCACCCGGCAGTTGTATGCCGACCGACTAATCGGGCAGGGCGTCCTCAAGACCGGTGACGCGGAACAGATGATCAAGGAGTACCGTGCGGCGCTGGATGAAGGGCGCCTTGTGGAGAATCCGGTGCTGTCGAACCACCAGCGCAAGTTTGCCGTCGACTGGACGCCCTTCCTGCGGCAGAAATACACCGACGAGTGCAACACCAAGGTGCCGGTCAACGATCTCAGGCGCCTGATCCAGCGAGTCACGGCGATACCCGAGAATTTCACGCTTCACTCGCGCGTGCAGAAAATCAACAACGACCGCAAAGCCATGGGTGAGGGCAAATTGGGCATCGACTGGGGCCTCGGCGAGACCCTGGCCTACGCCTCATTGGTGGTCGAAGGGTACGGCGTACGCGTCTCAGGCGAGGACAGCGGACGGGGAACCTTCTTCCATCGCCATGCGGTGTTGCACGACCAGAATCGCGAAAAGTGGGATGCCGGCAACTACGTGCCGCTGCAGCACATCCAGGAGAAACAGGCGCCGATCATCGTAATAGATTCGGTGCTGTCCGAGGAGGCGGTACTGGGATTCGAATACGGTTACTCCACTGCCGAACCGAACGAACTGGTGGTCTGGGAAGCCCAGTTCGGCGACTTTGCCAATGGCGCACAAGTCGTCATCGATCAGTTCATCAGTTCCGGCGAAGCGAAATGGGGTCGCCTCTGCGGCCTGGTGCTGTTGCTACCGCATGGCTACGAAGGCCAAGGGCCCGAGCACTCTTCGGCGCGCCTGGAGCGCTACATGCAATTGTGCGCGGAGCAGAACATGCAGGTGTGTGTGCCTTCCACTCCCGCGCAGATTTTCCACCTGTTGCGCCGGCAAATGCTGCGTGCGGTGCGCAAGCCGCTCATCGTGATGACGCCCAAGTCCCTGCTTCGCCACAAGGATGCGGTGTCGAGCCTCGATGATCTTGCCAGGGGAGGTTTCCAGACCATCATCGGCGAAGTCGGCGGGGCGGACGAACTCGATCCCAAAAAGGTCAAGCGGGTCGTGTTCTGCTGCGGCAAGGTCTATTACGACCTGCTCGCGGCGCGCCGCGAGAAGAAACAGGGTGACGTCGCCCTGTTGAGACTGGAGCAACCCTATCCATTTCCCGAAAAGGCCTTTGCGGCCGAGATGAAGAAATATCCAAACGCCAGGGAAGTGGTGTGGTGCCAGGAAGAGCCGCAGAACCAGGGCGCCTGGTTCGCCACTCGCCACCACCTGATTGCCGGGCTGCGTGACAACCAGACGTTGCATGTGGTGGCACGTCCGGCATCGGCATCGCCGGCTGTTGGATATTACTCCAAGCACAACGCGCAGCAAAAAGCCGTGATCGATCTGACCTTGGGCCCAAGTTCGAAGCTCAAGGGATCGACGGACTAACCCGGGAGTCACTATGTTAATTGAAGTTAAAGTTCCGCAATTGTCCGAATCGGTCGCCGAGGCGACGCTGGTGAGTTGGCACAAGAAGGAGGGCGAAGCTGTCGCCCGTGACGAGAATCTGATCGATATCGAGACCGACAAAGTGGTGCTCGAACTGCCTGCACCCGGCGCCGGCGTCATCATCAGGATCATCAAGGGCGATGGCGCGACCGTGGTGAGCGGTGAAACCATCGCCCAGATCGATACCGAAGCCAAGGCGAGCCAGGCTGCGCCAACGGCCGCCAAGGCCGCCGTGCCGGCCGCTGGTGCTGCGCCGGCCGAACCGGCCGCGCCGCAAAGCATGCCATCGGCGCGCAAGATCATGGCCGAAAGGGGCATCGATCCGGCGTCTCTGAAGGGTTCGGGCCGCGACGGTCGCATCACCAAGGCGGACGCGCTTGGCAGCGGTGCCGGTGCAGCCGCGGTTGCGCCTGCGGCGATACCGCCAGCCGTTGCCGCCAAGCCGGCGCTGGCTCAGCCGGCGGCAGTGAATATCGACGCCGTGCTGGCGAATCGACCGGAGCAGCGCGTGCCGATGTCGCGTCTGCGCGCGCGCATCGCCGAACGCCTGGTGCAGTCGCAGTCCACTGCGGCGATCCTGACCACCTTCAACGAGGTCAATATGGCGCCGATCATGGCGCTGCGCAAGCAATACGCGGATAAGTTCGAGAAGGAGCACGGCGTCCGTCTCGGCTTCATGTCCTTCTTCGTCAAGGCGGCGGTCGCCGCGCTGAAGAAGTACCCGCTGATCAATGCCTCGATCGACGGTAACGACATCGTCTACCACGGCTACTTCGACATCGGGATCGCCGTGGGCAGCCCGCGCGGACTGGTGGTGCCGATCCTGCGCGATGCCGACCAGATGTCCCTGGCCGATGTCGAGAAGAAGATCGCCGATTTCGGCGCCAAGGCCAAGGATGGCCGACTGACCATCGAAGAGCTCACCGGTGGCACCTTTTCCATTTCCAATGGCGGCGTGTTTGGTTCGATGCTGTCGACGCCGATCATCAATCCGCCGCAATCGGCCATCCTGGGCGTGCATGCCACCAAGGACCGGGCCGTGGTGGAGAACGGCCAAGTGGTGGTGCGCCCGATCAATTATCTTGCCATGTCCTACGACCACCGCATCATTGACGGTCGAGAAGCGGTGCTCGGTCTGGTGACAATCAAGGAAATGCTGGAAGATCCGACACGCCTGCTGCTGGATGTCTAACTTACGCGGTCGGCAGACGACCCTCGTGCCATGAAATCGTTCAAAGACTGGACCTACGCCCCCATCCCCAGCCCCCGCCCAGGCGGGGGCTACCGATTGCTCGCGACGCTCTTGGGTTACTGGTGCCAGACTTTGGGCTTGGAGTACGGGGCATTTCATAACTGTGTTTTCGGTAAGGGGAGCCTATGAGCGCCAAACAATTTGACGTGCTGGTCATAGGCGGCGGCCCCGCCGGGTATGTGGCCGCCATCCGCGCGGCGCAACTGGGATTGAGCGCTGGCTGCGTCGAGTCCGAGGCATATGACGATCCCAAGGGGGAGGTACGCCTCGGCGGGACCTGCCTCAACGTCGGCTGCATCCCGTCCAAGGCGCTACTGCAATCATCGGAATACTATGACCAGGCCAATCACGCCTTCGTCATGCACGGCATTGCCTGTGACAGCGTAAAGATCGACGTGAAGACGATGATGCGGCGCAAGGACAACATCGTCACTCAGTTGACCAGCGGCATCAAGGGGCTGTTCAAGAAGAACAAGGTGACCCTGCTGGTCGGCCATGGCAAGTTCGTCACGCCCCCTGCGCGGGTCGCCACCGGTGCGGAAACGGGCGATGATGATGGCATCTGGAACGTCGAAGTCGCCACGGCCAGCGGCGCTGAAGTTGTCCAGGCACGGCACGTCATCGTCGCCACCGGCTCAAAGCCACGCCACCTGCCCGGGATTCCGGTGGACAACAAGGTGGTTTGCGACAATGTCGGCGCCCTCTCGATGGATGGGGTACCAAAGCGGCTGGGAGTGATCGGCGCGGGAGTCATCGGACTGGAACTTGGCAGCGTCTGGAAACGACTCGGTGCCGAAGTCACGATCCTCGAAGCGCTGCCGGACTTTCTCGCGGCGGCCGATCAGGCGGTTGCCATGGAGGCATGGAAGGTGTTCACGCGCAAGCAGGGACTGAATATCCATCTCGGCGTCAAGATCGGCAAGGTCGCCATCGGCAAGAAGGCAGTCAGCGTCGCCTACGAGGTGGGCGACGAGAGTTTCACACTGGACTGCGACAAGCTGATCGTTTCGGTTGGGCGGTTGCCGAACACCGACGGGCTCGGCTGCGAAGGCGTTGGCCTCAAGCTTGACGACCGCGGTCGTATCGAGGTCGATCAGCATTGCCGCACCAACCTCGAAAATGTCTGGGCCGTGGGCGATGTTGTGCCGGGTCCGATGTTGGCGCACAAGGGCATGGAAGAGGGCGTCATGGTCGCCGAGTTGATTGCAGGTCAGGCCGGGCACGTCGATTACAACACCGTGCCTTGGGTCATCTACACCCACCCCGAAATCGCCTGGGTCGGCAAGACCGAGCAACAGTTGAAGGGTGAAGGTGTCGATTACCGCGTCGGGCAGATTCCGTTTCTGGCGAACGGCCGTGCCCTCGGGCAGGGCGACACCACCGGTTTCGTCAAGATGCTGGCCGACGCCAAGAGTGATCGCATTCTCGGCGTGCATGTGATCGGCAACAACGCATCCGAGTTGATCGCGGAGGCCGTGGTGGCGATGGAATTCGGCGCCGCGTCGGAAGATCTGGCCCGCATCTGCCATGCCCACCCGACGCTGTCCGAGGCCATGCACGAAGCGGCTCTGGCGGTAGAAAAGCGCGCGTTGCATTTTTAGAGCACACGGAGTCGTTAGCCGGCGAGAATGATTGTCCCTTTGCTGGCGAAGTGTGCTGCCGCCGGGGGATCACGCCACCCCGACGCAGGTCGAGAGTAACGTTTCAAAAGCTTGCCGGTGATCCGGGTCATTCGACTCCGATCGAAATCAATGGCCGTCCGCTGGCCATTGCTGCGTCGCGCCCCCGGGAATATCTGGTTCGTATTGACGCACTGTGCGGCAGACCTCGTTCGGAGAGCGGCTATCTGGAGTTGGCCAGGCGGCATAGTGCACCGGTGGCGGGCCCTCGGGATATCCGGGGCGGGACAAAATCACCCCAAACGGCCGGCTTGATATTCTGACCCTTTTTTTTTTGAGCCTCGGTTAGAATCCATCCGTCACTTCCTGGATAGAATCAGTGCTGCAAGTCGGCCAAACCGCTCCGTCATTTACCTTGTCCGATGCGGACATGGAAACTTTCGATCTGTCATCGCTGCGCGGACGGCAGCATGCCGTACTTTTTTTCTATCCGCGCGATGACACTCCGTTCTGCACGCGAGAAGCCATCGACTTCAGCGACCACGAGGAAGAGTTTACCCGCCATGGCTGCGTGATCCTCGGCGTCAGCCGTGACGATTGCCTGCGGCATGCCGAATTCCGCGACAAACACGGACTCTCGGTGCGACTGCTGGCTGACGACGAAGGCGAGGTGAGCCGGAAGTACGGCGTCTGCCAGATGCGCGAAAAAGATGGGGCGCGCAAGTTGTGCGTGATCAGTTCCACGTTCATTATCGATAGCCATGGCGTGGTTCGCCATGCGCTCTATGACATCAACCCGCGCGGACACGTCAGCGAAGTCCTGCAACTTGTCAAACAACTGGAGAAGCCATGCAAATTGCGAAAAACTCAGTCGTAACCCTGACCTATCAGGTGCATGACAGTGACGGCAACCTGATCGACGAGGGCAGCAAACCCCTCATTTATATCCATGGGGGCTACGACGGAATTTTTCCACGCATCGAGGAAGAACTGCACGGACAGGGTGTCGGCGCGGAACTGAAGATCAAGCTCGAACCGGACCAGGCTTTCGGTGAATATGACGCGGAGCTGGTCAATGTGGAGGCGCGTAATCTCTTTCCCGAAAAGATCGAGGTCGGCATGCAGTTCGAGCGCGGCAGCGAGGACGACGACGAGGACATGTTGTACACGATCACCAACATCGAAGCGGACAAGGTTGTCGTCGACGGCAACCATCCTCTCGCGGGCATGGCCCTGGTGTTTTCCTGCACTGTTACCGAAATCCGCCCGGCCAGCCCCGAGGAACTCGCCCACGGTCACGTTCATGGCCCGGGCGGCCATCACCACTAGCGCCAGCACCAAGGACCCGGTATCCGGGCCCGCTGGCCTGGTTCAACCGGCCAGCTTCTTTAGTTCGTAAAGCTTCGCCAGCGCCTCGCGCGGCGACAGTCCGTCCGGTTCCAGGTCCCGCCGTGCGTCGAGCGCAGGATGCGGCTCTGATTCCACGGTCGCCGGCACTGCAGCAAATAGGTCGCTTTGTGGCGCGTCCTGATCCTGGGTGGCTTCACGGTTTTCCAGCGCGCTGAGCCGCCTCTTGGCGTCGCGGATCACGCTGCCCGGGATGCCGGCCAGTGCAGCCACCTGGATGCCGTAGCTCTGACTCGCCGGGCCGTCCTCGACCGCATGCAGGAAGACGATGCGATGAGCGTGTTCCACTGCATCCAGATGTACGTTGGCAGATTCGGGATAGTCGTGGGCAAGGCGGGTCAACTCGAAATAGTGAGTTGCGAACAGCGTAAATGCGCGGTTCTTCTCGATCAGGTGGCGGGCTATGGCAAAGGCCAGTGCCATCCCGTCGAAAGTCGAAGTGCCGCGGCCAATTTCGTCCATCAGCACCAGCGAGTGCTCGGTGGCGCCGTGCAGAATGGCCGCCGCTTCCGTCATTTCGACCATGAAGGTGGAACGGCCCGAGGCAAGGTCGTCGGATGCGCCGATCCGAGTGTAAATCGCGTCCAGCGGGCCGAGGCAAGCCGACCTGGCAGGCACGAAACTGCCGCAATGGGCGAGCAGGGCGATCAACGCAGTCTGCCGCATGTAGGTCGATTTACCGCCCATGTTCGGACCGGTAACCAGCAGCAGGCGCCGGGTTGCCGACAGGCGCACGTCATTGGCGATGAATGCCCCCCCTGAGCCTCGACTTGCACTTCCACCACCGGGTGGCGTCCGCCTTCGATAGTTATTCCTGGCGATTCCTGGAATTGCGGCCGGCAATAGTCGAGGCGCTGTGCCGTATCGGCGAAAGCGCACAGCCCGTCGGCCAGTGCCACGGCACGGGCGATCCGCTGCAGGTCCGCGATGTAATCGGCGAGGTCCGAAAGCAAGGCTTCATAAAGCTGCTTTTCCAGCGAAAGCGCACGCTCGTTGGCTGAGAGCGCCTTGTCCTCGAAGGTCTTGAGTTCCGGCGTAATGTATCGCTCGGCGTTCTTCAGCGTCTGGCGCCGGCGATAGTCGTCGGGCACCTTGGCGGCTTGGGCGTTGCTGACCTCGATGTAGAAGCCATGGACTTTATTGAATTCGACCTTGAGGTTGGCTATACCGGTGCGTGCCTTCTCGCGCACCTCGATCCCGAGCAGGATCTCGCCGCAGTTGTCCTGGAGCGTCCGAAGGTCGTCGAGCGCCGCATCATAGCCGTCGGCGATCACTCCGCCTTCGCGCAGCAACGTCGATGGTTCTGGCCGGATCGCGCGTTGCAACAGCCGGAGCGCGGCCACCGGCGTGGCCATGTCGCCACGGATACTCGCCAGCAACCCTTCCGGCGCCGCGCCGAGCGGGACCCGCAACGCGTCCAGCGCGGCGAGACTGTCTCGCAGTGTGGAGAGGTCGCGCGGCCTGGCGCTCTTCAGGGCGATCCTGGCCGTGATCCGCTCGATGTCGGCGAATCCCCGCGCAAGTGAGTGGAATGCGCGCCAGGGAGCCGTTCCATTTCCGTCCTCGAGCAACGCGGCGACGGCCTGATGGCGTGCCGCAGCGATGCTGCGCTGGGCCAGCGGGTGATGCAGGCAATGACGCAGCCAGCGACTGCCCATACCTGTAGAGCAAGTATCGACCAGTGACAGCAGCGTAGGCGCCGGCTCACCGCGCAACGTCTCCGAGATCTCCAGGTTGCGGCGCGTGGCGGCGTCGAGCCGCAGATGCTCGCCTTCCACTTCCACGGCAAGACGTGTGACATGTGCAAGTGTCTGGCGCTGCGTGGCCTGGGCATATTGAAACAATGCGCCGGCAGCGGCCATTCCCAGTGGCAGCCCCTGGCGACCGTCGGGCAGATAGGCGGAGAGGTCGAGGGTGCCGAAATGCTGCGCCAGCAGACGCTCCCCCGCCCGACTGTCGAATTGCCAGTCGGGCAGACGTTTGCAGGCGGCGCCATGCATTTCCGGCGGGTCAGCGCGCAGGCCATCCGGCAACAACACCTCGGCCGGACGCAGGCGCTCAAAATGCATCGCCAATACGTCACCGTTACATTCGAGCGCGCGCAGATCGCCGTTGGCCAGGTTGAGCCAGGCGATCCCGGCCCGCCGTCCGTCCATGGTAAGGGCCAGCAGCAGGGAATCGCGCTTGTCGTCGAGGAGTGCCGCATCGGTCAGCGTACCAGGCGTAACGATGCGGGTCCCCTCGCGATCAGCCACGCCTCGCACACCGCCCACACACCCACCGGCTGCGCTCGGCTCGACCGCTCGACAAGCCGGTTGGCCTGCTCCAAAGCCCCTGGCTTGTCGGCGTACTCCGGATCCGACAAGAGCCGCACCCACTCCCGATGGGCCATCTCCATCTCCTGGCCCGTCAGAATGGGCCGATTGTAGGGCACGCGCCCGACGAAATGCCGTACGGGCTCCTCACCTTCCCGGCTCTCGTCCCCATACTCCCAGAATATCCCGGCGGGCCCGGGTACCTTGTTCGCCTCCCTGTCCGCGTTCTCCCGCGTGAGCACGGGGACGGCTTCCCCGTCCTCATTCTCGCCGTCGGGAAGAAGCCCGACGACGAAGCGGCCAGGGCGGCCGTCCAACGTAGGCACGTCATTGGTCATATCCATTTCCTTTTTTTCCCGGCCTTCCCCGCGGCCGTTCCCTTCGAGATCAGCCACGCCTCGCATGCGGCCCACACACCCGTCGCTTTCGGGAGGTTGGAGGGCAAAAAGGCGGACCCCATGATCCCGTCGAGATCGTCAAGAACATTCCCACCCTTCCGCTTACACTCCGCCAGCCGACGGTTAGCCGCTTCCAACCGCGCCACCGCGGCCATGATTTCCTGCCCGTTCATATCGTACGGCACGTCCCCGACAAGGTGCCGTACGGGCTCTTTCCCGCGCTTCTGCTCGTCGTCGTAATGCCAGAAAATCGCCTTGGGATGCTTGATCCCCTCCGCCTCCCGGTCCGCGTTCTTCTGCGTCAGGCGTCCGCTCTCGACGCCACCCGCTCTATCTTCCGTCGGAAGCGACACCACCCGGAAGAAACCTGGCCGGCCGTCCAGCGTCAAAACTTTCTTCGTCATATCCTCCCCCTCTTACTCGTCAAATCCCGCGGTGCTTCTTCTTCCCCGCCTTCCCCGCGGCCGTCCCCTTCGAGATCAGCCACGCCTCGCACACCGCCCACACACCCGCCGCTTTCGGCTCATAAAGGCGCTCCAGCGCCGTCCCATACGCGCTCTCAAGATCGTTGTTCGTCGCTTGGTGCTTCCGCTGATACGCTCGTAGCTCGCGCTTCGCTCTCGATACGTCCAACCGCGCGGCCTTCATCTCCTCCTCGGTCAAAACCGGACGATCGGTCGGCACGTCCCCGACGAGGTGGCGGACCGCGCGCTCGGCCTGCTGCTCGTCCCAGAACTGCCAAAAAATCGCCTTGGCGCCGGGGAACCCGTTCGCTTCCCGATCGGCGTTCCCCGCGTCGAGAATGGCGCTCTCGTATCCCCCTTCGCTCTGCCCGTCGGGCAAGGACACCACGAGGAAGTAACCGGGGCGGCCGTGAAGGGTGAGGGGGGCGGTCATGTTGATGTCTCCATGTTCTCTCCGGACTTGTGATCTCAAATCCCGCGGTTCTTCTTCCCGGGCTTCCCGGCGGCCGTCCCCATCGAGATCAGCCACGCCTCGCACACGGACCACACGCCCGCCGCTTTCGGAGGTGCGAGCCGCACGCTGATGTCCCAAGCTTCCCGCCTCATCGCGTCCGTCATGTGCGGAGCCGTGACGGACTTTTTCGCCGACTCCTTCAGCTCGTCGCGCCGCGTCCGCAGCGCCTCGCGCTCCTTCGCCGTCAGTATGGGTTTGTCCGTTGGCACTGCGCCGACGAGGTGGCGTACGGCGGTCCACGGGGACTTTCGGGGCTGCTCGTCGATGAACTGCCAGTAGATAGCCTTGAGGCCGTTGATCCCGTTGGCCTCCCGATCCGCGTTCCCCGCGTCGAGAAAATCGCTCTCAAATCCGCCGGATGCGTCGCCGTCAGGCAGCGACACGACGAGGAAGTAACCGCGGCGGCCTTCAAT
>Ga0163199_1001662_pt1 | contig 13835 bp, 5 predicted proteins | sample PL_2010_150m_FD_113537 | JGI IMG/M metagenome (GOLD analysis project Ga0163199, IMG submission 113537) | Freshwater microbial communities from Powell Lake, British Columbia, Canada to study Microbial Dark Matter (Phase II) - PL_2010_150m | ecosystem: Environmental > Aquatic > Freshwater > Lake ... | reverse complement strand
TAGTATTGACCCTATCGTCTAGAGGCCTAGGACAATACCCTTTCACGGTATGAACCCGGGTTCGAATCCCGGTGGGGTCGCCATAAATAGAAGTAAAATCAAGTTGTTAGCGTTTCAGCGCGCCTGTCAGTGACAAAATGTGTGACGGTTTGGGCCGAAGGCAGTCAATTCGCGTTTCCACAGTTACCGATTTTCCCTCAGATCAGTCGATCGATCGAGAATACCGCACAAGAGCCTCTCATCATGGTGAGATGACACGATTGCCCGGATTCCCGCCTCTTTACCTACCCTTAGATTTTTCCGGTGAGATGGACAGTTCCTTCGCTTGAAGTGAGACAACTCCTTCAATCGATTTCGTATCGCACTGCCTCATGACTGCGGAAACCGTTCTGGGGTGCAAAGCAAGTTCAAAAATTTTGATCTTCGATGACAGCTTTGTGGTAGCGAGTTTGACGGAGCCACTGACTGTACCCGCCATAGACCGGCCGTTAGCGCCACATTTTGGTGGGGCTGCTTCACTCCGACTGCGGCCATTCACGAACAACCGTGAGAAAAATCAGCGCCACAGGTCCGAGCGGCAGCTTCAAGAAATACGAGCATATAAGTCAAGTCGCTGGCCAGCATTCATGATCAGAAATCATGGAATAAAATATTTCCTCATGCTCAGAATCAACTGATTCCAGCGCGCTGCAGGCGCGCCCGCAGCGTTGCGATTTCATCGAGCAGATCGAGTGCCAGTGCAACACCTGGCGGATTAATATCCAGATCGTGTGACAGCCGCCACGCCATCCGCGCACGGCGCAGGGACTCACCTTTGAAGCGCCACTCCTGCGGAGACTCTCCGATGGGTTCCAGCACTCCTTCAAAAACCCATGCCAGTACATGTTCCTCTTCGACACTACAAGCCTGACAAAGCTCGACCAGCGTAAAGAGAACTTCCTCTTCGACAATCGATCCCTGAATCACGGTTATATTTTCTTTCTGCATGACGGGTCATCCCTTCTCATGTGTTCGCGGGTTGAAATCAAAAGCTTTCGCCATCGTTCGGTAAGCTTCCCGTGCGCTCTCGTTCTCCGCTGGAGGTAATACCATCTTCAGTACCACATAGAGGTCACCCGGCGGCGTGCCCGGAATGCCCCGGCCTTTCAAGCGCAACTGACGGCCTGCCGCGGAGTTAGGCGGGATCGTAAGTTGCACCGGTCCCACTGGTGTCGGCGCGGCGATCGAGGCGCCGAGCGCAGCTTCCCAAGGCGCCAGCGGCAGGTCCAGATAGACATCGCGGCCGTCGGTCCGAAATTGCGGATGGGGGTTGAAAGCTATTTCCAGATACAGATCTCCCGCCGGTCCCTTGCCCAAACCTGGACCGCCTTGACCGGCCAGACGCAGATGCTGACCCGCTCGGATTTCTTTGGGAATGCTGACGTCCAGCGTGCGCTCCTGCATCGTGACCTGGCCTTGAGCATCGAGAACGGGCATACGCAGCGAAATACTGCGCTGGGCACCACGGTATGCATCTGCTAAATCGATCATGACCTTGGCGTGATGGTCCTGACCCTGTGCATGCATATGGGAACGCTGACCGGGTCCGGCCCGTCGGCCAAATAACGCTTCGAAGAACTCGCTTTGATCCCTGCCTGGAGCGGCCTCGAAGTCACGTCCGCTGAATTCGAACCCGGCATCCCAACCCGGAGGTGGCTGGAAGTCCTGTCCAGCCTTCCACCGGCTGCCCATCTGGTCATAGGCCGCGTGTTTTTCTGGATCTTTCAGCACAGCATAGGCCTCACCCAACTCCTTGAATCGAGTCTCGGCGTCGGCAACTTTACTCACATCAGGATGGTACTTGCGCGCCAATTTTCGGTAGGCACGTTTGATATCGTCCTGCGTTGCGTCACGAGGAACCCCAAGAATTTCGTAATAGTCCTTGAATTTCATGGCACCGAGCCTGCTGCTGTTATCCACAGAGCGACAATCTACTCCCCTGCGGCACGTCTTCGCAAAAAAACGGGGGCGATGACTCCGCGTATATTTTTGTGCAACCAGGTGTTGCGCATTCATCGGTCTATACTGAGCTTTCACCGCGCATTTGCCGGTGCATAGAAGGAGTGCCAAAATGACCAAGACACGACAAAGCAACAAGGCAGCAAAGAAACAACCCGTATTGACTCCCAAGGAAAAGAGAGCCGCGAAGCAGGTTAAAAAACACGCTTCCGATAGCGTTCCAATAATTGTGCGCTGAGTAGTTCGCACGGATTGGCGGGCTGTCCCATGAGACTTGAACCATGGTGGCTTGAGTCGCAGCCTGGAGGTGCGTCTGATTATTCTAAGGTAACTGCAGGGCTATCCAGTACGGAGGGGAGGAAGAGGCTTGCCCAATACGGCCCGAACCTGTTTCGCGAACGAGAAGAAAAATCGCTACTGCTGTAGTACCTCACCCGCTTCAAAAATCCGCTGGTTCTGATCCTCCTCATCGCCAGTGCAGTTTCAGCGTTTACCGGGGAGGTCACCAACTTCCTCATCATCAGCTTCATTGTTATGCTGAGCGTCACGCTGGACTTTGTTCAGGAATACCGTGCCAACGCCGCCGCTGACAAGCTAAGACAATCGGTTTCCGTTCGGGCCATGGTGATGCGCGATGGTAAACCCGAGGAGATTCCCGTATCCCATGTTGTGCCCGGTGACCTGGTGCTGCTGTCGGCCGGCGATCTGATCCCAGCCGATGGACGAGTTCTTGAAGCACATGACTTCTTCGTCAAGCAGGCGTTGCTGACGGGCGAATCCTACCCGGTGGAAAAGCACCCGGGCATACTCCCTGATACGGCCACCGATCGTCAAGAGGCGACCAACGCGGTATTCATGGGGACATCGGTCATCAGCGGTAGTGCCCGCATCCTGGTCGTCAAGACCGGCACTGCTACCGCCATTGGTGATATTGCCGACAGCATTTCGCGGCAGTCGCCACCGACATCGTTCGAGATCGGCACGCGCAGGTTCGGTATGCTGATCATGCGTCTGACAGTGTTGATGGTGCTGTTCGTGCTGCTCGTGAACACCTGGTTTCACAAGCCCTGGCTGGAGTCATTCTTATTCGTCGTGGCGCTCGCCGTCGGACTGACGCCGGAACTCTTGCCGATGGTGATCTCGGTTACGTTAGCGCGTGGCGCCTTGCGCATGGCGAAGAAGCACATGATCGTCAAGCGAATGGCGGCAATTCAGGATCTGGGCTCGATGGATGTCCTGTGCACGGACAAAACGGGCACGCTGACCGAGGCAAAAATCATCATGGAGCGTCATGTCGATGCCGAAGGCCAGTCGAGTGACCGTGTGCTGGAACTCGCCTATCTCAACAGTTTCTTCGAGAGCGGCCTGAAGAATCCCCTTGATGAAGCCATCCTCAACCATCGCCACATTGAAGTAGGTACTTGGAAAAAGGTGGATGAAGTCCCATTCGACTTCGAGCGTCGTTGCGTATCGGTGCTCCTTGATAACGGCCAAGACAGATGGCTGGTAGTGAAGGGGGCTGCTGATGAGATAGTGGGTCTATGCACACATTACGAAACGGCAAGTGCCCAACTCCAGCGGCCTATAGATGAGGCCGCCCTGTTAGTGATTCGCTCCCAGTTTCACACCCTTGAAGCAGAAGGTTTCCGTGTGCTGGGTATCGCCTGGCGCCGGGTGCCGCTGGATCATCCACATGCGGTCGTCGGTGATGAAACGGAACTGGTGCTCGCCGGCTTTGCTGCCTTCCTCGACCCGCCCAAGGCGAGTGCCGCATCGGCACTTGAGGCGCTTAGAAAAGCCGGTGTTGCGATCAAGATCGTTACCGGGGACAGTGATCTCGTTACCCGCCATGTCTGCACACAACTCAAGATTTCTGTCACAGGTTGATTCGGCGGTGGACGTGGCCAAGGAGGCGGCGGACATGATTCTTCTGAAACATGACCTGCATGTGCTTCATGCGGGCGTGCTGGAAGGCCGGCGCACTTTTGGCAACATCATGAAGTACATCATGATGGGAACCAGTTCCAACTTCGGCAACATGTTCAGCATGGCTGGCGCATCGCTGTTCCTGCCTTTCCTGCCGATGCTGCCGACGCAGATCCTGCTCAACAACATTCTTTACGACATCTCCGAAGTGCCGATCCCGCTCGACAAGGTAGATGCCGAGGAAGTGGCCAGCCCGCGCGTGCTTGACCTGACCTTTATCCGCAACTTCATGCTGGTGATCGGACCGATTAGTTCCTTATTCGACTTTCTGACTTTTTACGTAATGTTGGCTGTCTTGCAGGCGGACGAAAAGCTGTTTCAGACGGGTTGGTTCGTCGAGTCACTCTGTACCCAGGTGCTGGTGATCTTCATCATTCGCACTCGGGGCAACCCGTTAAAAAGCCGAGCCCATCCTCTGCTGGCAGCAACATCGCTTACTGTCGTGGCCGTCGCAGTGCTGCTGCCCTATACCTCGATTGGAACGCATTTCGGCTTTGTGCCACCGCCTGCCAAGTTCTATTTCATCCTGGGGGGCATGGTGTTGGTTTATCTCTTCGTTGTCGAATTGGCCAAGCAGGTATTTTATCGATGGTCGGCGGTGGCAACTTCCCGTTCATCTAACGTTACGAGCAGCTAATTCAATATCCCTGCAAGTAAGCTTTCGGCGAATTGATGTAACTGTCGAAATTCACCCAGTTGAAATCCGCTCTGCTGTCTGACGCCTATCAATGACTTGGAAGCGCCGGCACGATGACGGCCACCATGTGTTCCCGCTGGTCATCTAACAGGGGGATTGCATGGCCGCTTTGCTCGATGCCGTCAACCGTCACCTTTATCTTGCCGCCATCTTGTAATTGCGTGATGGCGATGTGGTAGACAGTTTCTCGATACCGATAGTGAATATTCAATTCGCCCCAGTGCGCAGGCAGACAGGGCGCGATATGCAGTCTGTCCACATCGAGCCGCAGGCCCAGCAGGGATTCCACGATAAGCCTGTACATCCAACCGGCGGAGCCGGTGTACCAAGTCCAACCGCCGCGGCCGGTGTGGGGTGCCACCGCGTAGACGTCGGCGGCAACGACGTAGGGTTCTACCTTGTAGATCTCGATGGCCTCACGCGACGTCGCATGGTTCGCCGGGTTAATCATGGTCGTCAGCTCCCAGGCGCGTCGACTGTCGCCCAATGCCGCGAATGCCATGGCCGCCCAGATCGCGCCGTGGGTGTATTGCCCACCGTTCTCTCTCACTCCTGGCACATAGCCCTTGATGTAGCCTGGATCCAGATCCGACTGATCGAAGGGTGGATCGAGCAACTGAATAAGCGCATGGTCACGACGCACCAACCGATCATCCACCGCCTGCATGGCCATGCGTGATCGGTCGGGGTTACCCGCGCCGGACAGTACCGCCCAGCTTTGCGAGATCGAATCGATCCGGCATTCGGTGCTTTCCGCTGAACCGAGCGGCGTGCCGTCGTCGAAGTAGGCGCGGCGATACCAAGCGCCGTCCCAGCCGTGCTGCTCGATGTTTTCGCCCAGTCGTGCGGCCTCGGCCAGGCAAATTTCGGCAAAGGCGTGATCGTCGTGCTGACGTGCTAGCGCGCTGAATTGTTGCAACACCTCGTAGAGGAAGAAACCCAGCCACACGCTTTCCCCCTTGCCCTGGATGCCCGCCCGGTTCATGCCATCGTTCCAGTCACCGGTGCCGATCAAGGGCAGACCGTGAGAACCGTAGACTAGCCCGCGCTTGATCGCCTGAACACAATGCCGGTATAGGCTCTCCGTGCTTGCGGAAACGCCGGGCAGATCATAGTAGGAGTCATCGTCCGGATTGAGCGGACGGCCTTCCAGGAAGTGCACGGGTTCATCCAGCACCCCGGTGTCGCCGGTGCTCAGCACGTAGCGGCAAGTTGCCATGGGCAGCCAGAGATAATCGTCGGAACAATGGGTGCGCACGCCTCGTCCGGAGGGCGGATGCCACCAGTGCTGCACATCCCCTTCCCGGAACTGGCGACCCGCACAAAGGAGCAGTTGCGCGCGTAGCAAGCGGGGCTCGGCATGTACCAGCGCCATTGCGTCCTGCAGTTGGTCGCGGAAGCCAAATGCGCCACCCGACTGATAATAGCCGCTGCGTGCCCACAGGCGGCATGCCAGAGTTTGGTACAGCAGCCAGCCGTTGGTCAGTACGTTGAGGGACGCGTCGGGTGTTTCCACATGGATCGAGCCTAGGGTGTGATTCCAGTATTTCCAGACCGCTTCGAGTGCCCGCCGCGCGGCGTCGGTACCCCGAAAACGCTGTACCAGTCGGTTGGCATCTTCGCCCTCCGGCGTGCCTCCCAAGCCGAGCCTAAAAATGATCTCTCGTTCCTGACCATCGGCCAGTTCGAAGCCCACCTGGATCGCGGCGCATGGATCGAGGCCACTGCCCACCTTGCCTGACAGGTAGGCGCGGGCCATTGCCGCCGGATTCTCCAGATTGCCGTTACGGCCGATAAATTCGGCACGGTCACAGGTGGTAGTCCGGTTTGTGTCGTCTACATCGAAGAATGCGACCCGGTCGGGGAATGCGGCGTTGTAAGGGTTGCGCGCATAGAGCGTGCCGCCGTACGGATCGACTTCAGTGGTCACGTGCATGGCCGATGTTGGCCGCAGGTCACCCAGCACCCATTCGACGTAGCCCGTGGCCGAAAGCCGGCGCGGTCGGCCGGAAGTGTTGCGTACCTTGAGCACAGAAAACTTGACCGCTGCATCGTGGGCCACGTACACCCATAATTCGGAATGGATGCCGGCCTCGGTGTGCTCGAATACGCTGTAGCCGAAGCCGTGTCGACTGACATATGGCGTCACGCCGCGCCTGGGTAGTGGCGTCGGCGACCAGAAATGGCCGCTTTCCTCGTCGCGCAGGTAAAAGGCTTCTCCGCTCGTGTCGGATACCGGATCGTTTTGCCACGGCGTAAGGCGAAATTCGTGGGCGTTTTCGCACCAGGTATAGGCTTGGCCGCTCTCCGAGATGACGCTACCGAAGTATGGATTGGCCAGCACGTTGACCCATGGCGCCGGTGTGAGTTGTGTGGACGTGGTGGTGATGACGTATTCGCGCCCATCCGGGGTGAACCCGCCGATCCCGTTGGATAGGATCAGATCGCGTTGCGGTAGTTTGAAGGCGGCAGGCCCTTCGTCCTGTTTGGGTCGGCTGGTCATGAGACGCGGCACGCGCACTTCCAGCGTGACGGGGCGGTTGATCTGCTCCGCCAGTGTTCCCTGGCTATCGCTGAGGATGACACGGGCGACCGTTTGAAACAGCGTGCGGTCTTCCTCCGAGATCTGCTCTGCCGAGCGGATGTAGATACCACCTGGTCGATCCATGACCTGGGTTTCGAGGCCCACCGCCACCATACCCAGAATCTGGTCCTGAAGCGCCTGCCGATAACCGGCATGGTCTTCGTTCCAGATGACCAGATCCACCGCCAGTCCCTTGAGTCGCCAGTAGGCGTGGGCCTGGATGAGTTGCCGCACCAGTTCGATATTGGCCAGGTCACCGATGCGCAACAGGACGATCGGCAAGTCTCCGGAAATAGCATAACCCCACAAACCGGATTGACCGCGCCGGTTCTTCATGAGCACACTGCTGTCAGCGCGCAGTGCGGCATGCGCGTAGATCACGGAGTTGGCCAGGCGTCCGTAAAGTTGCACGTCCGCCTCGCCAGCGTTGATCTGGCGCAGTACCACCTGGGCGTGAGTCCATGCCAGTTCGAAGACCCGGTCGGCAAGGCGCCGATCCTGATATTTCTCGATCAAACCCAGCGCCGCGTCGCGGTTGTCGCCCGTACCGTAAACCAGGTCCACACTGGTCGATTCCTCCGGATCGAGGGTGATCCGACAGCGGATGGCTACGATGGGATCCAGTACGGAGCCCTGGCTGCCAGAGAGCGTCACGGTATCCATGGCTTGAGGTGCGGCGGCGTCACGGCCGCGACCGATGAAGCGCGCGCGGTCGGTTTCATAGGAAGGTTCACCGACGTCCGCGTCGTGCACAGCCATCAGGTGAAACATCCATGGTACCGCTTCATCGCGGGAGCGCGGCCGACGGGTGCAGAGGATGGCATTGCGCGCAGGCATGATCTCGGTCTGCACGAAGAGATTGCTGAAAGCCGGATGCAACGCGTCAGCCGATGGCGTCGTCAGGACCACCTCTGCGTAGCTCGTGACCTCGATGATCCGGCGCGCGCCGGAACGGTTGGTGATGCGCACGCGGCGCAGTTCGATATTGTCTTCCGGCGACACGGCGATTTCGGTATGGGTATCGAAATCGAATCCGTCGCCCCGATCGCGACGGCGAAATTCCGCGCGGCCTTCCGAAAAGATCGCCTCGTATTTGTCTGCGCGTCGCAAGCTTGGTTGGTGGGCAGACGACCATACCGCGCCACTCGTCACATCCCGCAGGTAACAGAATGTGCCCCAGGAATCACGGGTGCTGTCCTCACGCCAGCGCGTTACGGCCAGGTCCTTCCAGCGGCTAAAGCCGCCGCCCGCATTGGTCACCATGACGTGATAGCGTCCGTTGGACAGCAACTGCACTTCCGGGACCGGTGTGTCGGGAGTGGTCAGCACACGGATCGGCATCTCCGGGCTACCCGCGCCAGTCTGCATTTCGCTGAGTGCGGTGGCATCGGCATAAAAGGCCGAGGCTCTCGGGATCCGCTCCTGCAGCAACAACAGGGTGGCCTGAAACAGTGGGTCAGAAGCGAAGCGCTTCTGCATTGGCCGATCCAGCAGCAGGTAGGCCAGCGCGAGCAGACTCATGCCCTGGTGGTGGGCCATGTAAGAGCGCACCAGGGCATGGGATTCGCCACGCCGTTGCCGCGCCGGGGTGTAGTCGATGGCTTCGTGAAAGCCGAACCGTCCCTCCGCCCCGGCGGCCGTAAGTCGTTGCAGATTCAGGCAGGCCGCCTCCGGTGCCACCATCAGCGCCAGCAACGTGGCGTAAGGTGCAACGACCAGGTCCTCGGCGAGGCCACGTTTCAGCCCCAGCCCCGGAACACCGAAGGCGCGGTACTGGTAGTTGAGTTGCACATCTACTGTGTTGTAGCTGGATTCCGACATGCCCCAAGGCAAACCACGCTGTTTGCCGTACTCGATCTGCCGCGCCACTGCTGCTTGGCTGGATTGGTCGAGCAGGGTGTGTTCGTAGAGCGGCATCACCAGTTGCGGCATCAGGTACTCAAACATCGAGCCGCTCCAGGAGAGCAAAATCGGCTTGCCGCCGCTGCTCGTTAGCAGACGGCCGAGAGCAAACCAGCTTTCCTGAGGCAGTTCCCCCTGTGCGATAGCGACGAATATGCCGAGCCGCGCTTCCGAGGCGAGCAGATCGTAGAAACTCGCATCCCGCCGCCGCTCATCCACGTTGTAGCCGATGCTGAGCAGGCGCGATGCATGGTCGTAGAGGAAGCCATACTTCATGTTCGCGAATTCGCCCGCCTGCAGCGTCAGGCGCTGAATAGCCGCGATGCGTTCCCGTGCGCGTGCGCTGCCTTGCTTGGCGTGCGGGCGCGGATCAGCCGCCAGGGCACGTAGCGTGGGGATAAAGTCGCTGCCATGGCCATTGCCAAGTTCGATGGGCGCATCCGCCAGTTCGGTCCAGGGGGCGAGAAAAACCAGCTCGTCGCGTGTCGCCTGGCATTGCCGCATCAGCGCCGCGGCCCACCAGCCCGCTTCGGTCTCGGGTGCATAAGTCAACGCGGTGGCGGATTGCGCCAGCCGGTCGAGCATGAGCCTCGCCGCTGGGAGCGTGTTCGGCGGTGATGCGCACGCGGCTTGCAAATCTTCCTGGAACCGGGTTAGCGAGACGGAAGCGACATCGCCCTGTGCCTCCGCCAATATCCCCAGCGTGTCACACAGGCCATTCAGCCAGCGTGGCTCCAGGATCGGGCGATCGATTAACGCCATGAGGCCAGGACGCAAGGTCAGCAGATGTCCGGCCAGGTTGCCGCTGTCCACCGTCGAGATGTAAGCGGGATGCAATGGTTGGAGCGACTGGGTGTCGTACCAGTTGTAGAAATGGCCGCGATGGCGTTCCAGCCCCGCCATTGTCTCAAGGGTATGCGCCGTGCGCTCGATCAGCACTCCGGCCGGAATATAGCCGAAGTCATGGGCGGACAGATTCGCCAGCAGGGCCAGTCCCATGTTGGTGGGCGAGGTGCGATGGGCCAGCGCGGCTTCCCGGTATTCATGGTAGTTGTCCGGTGGTAGCCAATGATCCTCCGGGCCGACAAAGGTGTCGAAGAATGCCCAGGTCTTGCGTGCGATCCTGCCGAGAAAACTTGTTTGTTCGACGCTCAGGCTAGCCTCACGGCGGACCAGCGGCAGGCTAAGCCACCAAACGATGATGGGGGAAAGCAGCCACAGCATCAGGATCGGGCCCGCTATGGCCAGTGTGGTCACATCGAACGCCAGATAAATCGCGGTACCGATGGCGAGGGCGGGACCGAACCACATCGTGCGGAATAAGGCGGCGAGATCAGTGCGACTCAGCAGCTCCTGGTCACCGGAGGAATTCCATTCCAGCAGGCGCTGGTGTGTGACCAGCAAACGTCCCAGCGTACGCAGGATCGCATCCAGGCTGTAGAACGCTTCATGGGGCAGTGTCATCAGGGCAAAGCCCATCTGGATGAAGCGCTGGCCGGCGGCGTGGGCGGTAGCGGTGAGATGTTGACCTCGTCGCATGTCATCTGGGTTGCGAAATACATCTAGCATTACGGCCAGTAGAGGGGGGAGGAAAAGGATGCCGAGTACCGCAAGGGTCCAGAACGCCGCGGATGACAACACCGTCCAGCCCAGCAGCAGCAGCAGCGTCAACACCGCAGGCGTCAGGCTGCGACGCAAATTGTCAAACAACTTCCAGCGCGACAGCGCCGAGAGCGGGTTGTCCTGTCGTTTTCCATCGGCACCGGGGACACGCGGCAGAAGCCAGCTCGCGAGTTGCCAGTCGCCGCGAATCCAGCGATAGCGACGGTTGACGTCGGCGCCATAGCGGGTGGGGTATTCCTCATACAGCTCGACATCACTCAACAGACCGGCGCGGGCGTAACACCCTTCCAGAAGATCGTGGCTAAGAATTCGGTTTTCGGGGAAGCGCCCCTTTAGCGCTTGTTCGAAGGCATCGACAGCGTAGATCCCCTTACCGATGAACGAGCCCTCCTGGAAAACGTCCTGGTAAACGTCCGAGACGGCGCGGGTGTACGGGTCGATGCCCGGTTCGCCGCCATTCAGTCGCGCGTAGCGGGATTGATTCGTGCTTGGCAGGCTCGGACTCACGCGCGGCTGCAAGATCCCGTAACCCGCCTGAACGCGCTGCAGCGACGCATCGTAGACCGGACGGTTCAAGGGATGCGCCATGGTGCCAACAAACTGGCGTGCGGCGTCGCGCGGCAGTTGCGTGTCAGTGTCCAGGGTGATTACGTATTTCACACCTGCGAGCACCTCTGTCGCACCAACCACCAGCGAGAAACCATCGCCATTTCCTTCGCGCAGCAGGGCGTTGAGGTCCGCCAGCTTGCCGCGCTTGCGCTCGTACCCCATCCAAATCCGGTCGTGGGGGTTCCAGCACCGCGGGCGATGAAACAGGAAGAAGACGTCATTCCGGTCACCCGCGAAGCGCGCATTCAGACTTTCGATCCGCTCACGGGCCAACTGCAGCAGTAGCGCGTCCTCGCCCAGCGTTTCTTCCGCTGCATCGCGAAAGTCGGTCAACAAACCGAAGTGCAGATTCTCGTCGTGATTGGCCAGGAACCTGACTTCCAGCGCCTCTATCAGATTGTCGATGTTGCGCGGACTGGTGAGCAGAGTCGGAACCACAACCAGGGTACGCGCCGCGGACGGGATACCCATGGAGTAGTCCATGCGCGGCAGTAGATGCGGCGACGCCAGCAACGTGGCCAGCCAGTTCACCAGCGCGACCGCAAGTTGGCCGGCGGCCAACAGGCCGAGGATACCCAGCGGCAGTAGTGCCCAATCGGCAATATTGTCCATCCATAGCTGAGCCAGCAGACCGCCGGTGAGTAGCAGCGTGATCAGTGTGATTGTGCCCAGATACAGGGAAAGGGGAGATTCGCCGGCTCCCCGCCGCAGTCTTGCGGCCAGGGAAAGAGGCATTTGCATGGCGCTTTCCAGCTGAGGTTTCCCCTGGTCGATCAAGTAGTAGCCCACATGCGCTGTTCTGTCTTCGCCTCCGGAGTGGGCCGCGCCCTCCTGTGCAAGATTAATGGCACAGCTGGCTACCGCGTTCTCGGACAGACCACTCGCCTTCGCTACAGCTTCGATGACATGGCGGTAGCGGTCGCGGCTGGCGAAATTCATCCCGACGTAGGCAGCACCCGGGTCCGTGCGCAGGATCTGTTCGACCGCACTCATGGCCTCGACGAACTCGCGCCAGTCCATGATCCCGAGAAAGCGCAAACTGCCGATGCTGTTGCTGATGGAAACCTGATCAGCGGCCTGCTGCTGGTTCCCCGACCTCACCAACTGCTCGATGCTCAGGCCAGACTCGCCTAGTTGTTGTTCGATCCAAGTTAGCGGCAGTGCGAGGGCGGGGCCTTGGCCTTGCAGACGGCGCGCCAGTTCCGACACAAACGGCGTGGTCATTGGCGGCTTCGATCGCGCCATGTCCGCAATTGCAAGAATCAGGTTTTTCGGATCCTGACGGGCGACTTTAGTCAGCTTGTTCGCCCAGGTAATGGCCAGATCCCGATCCATTCGGCCGGCAGAAATGTGCGCTGCAACGCGACGCAGGTTTTCGATGAGCGCCAGGCGCAACATGATGGGGATGGCCCACAACTCGCCCAACCGGAGTGGGGTGACCGACTGGTAGGCCGCGACGAAACGGCTGAGGTTCTCGGGGTCCACCCTTCCGTCGCCGTGGGCGATGGTCTCCAGGGCGATGTCATACACCCGCGGTAACCCTGTTGAAATACCAGCAGCCAGGCCCGGAAGTTCCCGGCTATAATCCTTGGGCAAGTGGCGTTTTGCGGTGCGAATCTGCTCCTCGACGAGATAGAAATTGTCTAGCAGCCATTCCCCTGCGGGCGTGATACGGTGGTTTGCAACGGCTGCTGCTGTCAATTGGTTACAGGTGTCAATCAGCAGCTTCTCGTTTTCCGCCAGCCGCAACAGCAACTGATCGGGCACCCGCTCCGACGATATCTGATGGATGGAAGCGAGACGTACGCCGTGCTGGGCCATTTGCTCGGTGCTGAACAACTCTGCACGCAAAGGTGGCTCATCGTTGCATGTTGTTTCCAGGGTGTGTCTTCCGCCCAGGCCTGCCCTTGTCAGTTGCACCCTGATCCATCGCCAATGCCTGAAGAGGCTTGCTTTGCCCGCCTTCCATCCTTGTCCCACACTATTCTCCCAACCGTTTGGTGAACGGCTGCTGCGCCACATGGCACGCTGCCGTGGTGACAATGACAATGATCGGAATGCTGGGGGCAGTTTGGCCCCGAAGTCCGGGAGTCGTTCCCGGAGCAGCGGTGAAGTGATCAGGGTGGCTATTGCGCCCTAGCAACTGTAAGGATCATACACGGGCTCAGTTTTTCCGCCGCAATACGCCTATACTCGAAACGCGCATCAGGCGGCTCTGCATCCGGCTGCGGATACTCTTGCCAGCCCCTTGAATGTCTCTTCATTGCTGGTAGCCGAAATTGGTCACCGGCAGCTATTGGGAAGCGAGAATTCCTTTCGGTGCAATGAAACAACTGGCAATTCGTATCCCCTGGCGGTGTAGTCCTTAACATTTCCGGGAAATCGATTATCGGCAGCAATCTGCATCCATACACTATTTGCGCAATTGGCAACAAC
>Ga0163199_1001661_pt1 | contig 13836 bp, 10 predicted proteins | sample PL_2010_150m_FD_113537 | JGI IMG/M metagenome (GOLD analysis project Ga0163199, IMG submission 113537) | Freshwater microbial communities from Powell Lake, British Columbia, Canada to study Microbial Dark Matter (Phase II) - PL_2010_150m | ecosystem: Environmental > Aquatic > Freshwater > Lake ... | reverse complement strand
GAATGTAGGCGTCCTCCATCTTGGCTTCCATCGTCTCGGCGTTGGTGACGAAATAGGGCGAGAGATAGCCCTTGTCGAACTGCATGCCTTCCACCACGTCGAGCGTGGTTTCGATGCTCTTGGCTTCTTCGACGGTGATCGTGCCGTCCTTGCCGACCTTGTCCATCGCGTCCGCGATGATCTGGCCGATCGTGGTGTCCCAGTTGGCCGAGACGGTCGCAACCTGCGCGATCTCCGAGCTGTCCTTGACCTTCTTCGAGATCTTGGCGATCTCGTCGGTGATGGCCGCGACGGCTTTGTTGATGCCGCGCTGGAGGCTGGTCGGGTTGGCTCCGGCGGTCACGTTCTTGAGGCCTTCGCGATAAATCGCTTCGGCGAGAACGGTGGCCGTGGTGGTGCCGTCACCGGCGATGTCGCTGGTCTTGCTCGCGACTTCGCGGACGAGCTGGGCGCCCATGTTTTCGTAGGCGTCCTCAAGCTCGATTTCCTTGGCGACGGTGACGCCGTCCTTGGTGATCGTGGGACTGCCGAATTTCTTGTCGAGGATGACGTTGCGTCCCGACGGCCCGAGGGTCGCCTTGACGGCACGCGCCAGCTTCTCGACACCGCGGAGAAGCGACTGACGTGCCGCTTCGTCGAATTGGAGTTGTTTAGCTGCCATTGTATTAGTATTAAGGTTTAAGTATTAAGTGTTAAGTTGTTGAATCGGGCTCAGCCGATGATGCCGAGAATGTCGTCCTCGCGCATGATCAGATAGCTTTCGCCGTCCACTTTGACTTCGGTCCCGCCGTATTTCGAGATGAGGACCTTGTCCCCCTTCTTGACGGTGAATTCGATAAGCTTGCCGTCTTCGTCACGCTTGCCGGTGCCGAGGGCGACGATTTTCCCCTCCTGGGGTTTTTCCTTGGCGGTATCGGGAATGATGATCCCGCCCTTTTTGACTTCCTTCTCTTCGAGCGGCTGCACGAGCACGCGGTCTCCGAGAGGCTTGATGTTTACGTTGGCCATAGTGGCTTTTCCTCCTTGGTTTTTTGTTGTGTTGTTTTTTAACAGTCCCCGGGGACGGCGCGAGCCGGCCCGGGGCGGTTTGTTAAAGTCTGGTTACTTTTTCTTGTCCTCATCCACCATCTCGAACTCCGCGTCCACGACGTCGGCGTCCTTTTTGGCGGATTTGGCTTCCGGCTGCGGGCCGCCCGCTTCGGGAGCAGGTCCGGCCTGGGCAGCGGCCTGCTTGTAGAGCTCGGCACTAACCTCCTGGAATTTTGACTGAAGGTCGTCGTAGCCGGACTTGATGGCGTCGATGTCGCTGCCCTTGAGCGCCTCGCGGAGCTTCTCGATCGCGTCCTCGACGGTCTTTTTCTTCGCGCCGTCGAGCTTCTCGCCGAGGTCCTTGAGCTGCTTCTCGCACTGGTAGGCAAGCGTGTCGGCGTTGTTCCGGATCTCGATGCCCTCCTTCGCCTTCTTGTCGTCTTCAGCGTGGGCTTCGGCCTCCTTCTGCATGCGCTCGATTTCGTCCTTGCTGAGTCCGCTGGATCCGGTGATCGAGATTTTCTGCTCTTTTCCGGTTCCGAGGTCCTTCGCTGAGACGTTGAGGATGCCGTTGGCGTCGATGTCGAATGTGACTTCGATCTGCGGGGTCCCGCGGGCTGCCGGCGGGATTCCGTCGAGATGGAACGTTCCGAGGTTCTTGTTGTCGCGGCTGAGCGGGCGCTCGCCCTGGAGAACCTTGATCTCGACGCCAGGCTGGTTGTCGCTGTAGGTCGAGAAGACGTTCGATTTCTTTGTCGGGATCGTCGTGTTGCGCGGGATCATCGGCGTGGCGATGCCGCCCGCCGTCTCGATCGCGAGGGTGAGCGGAGTCACGTCGAGCAGGAGCACGTCCTTGACGTCGCCGCGAAGGACTCCGCCCTGGATGGCCGCTCCGACCGCCACGACTTCATCGGGATTCACCCCTTTGTGGGGCTCTTTCCCGATCATCTCGCGGGCGGTGTCGACCACCTTCGGCATGCGGGTCATTCCGCCGACGAGGACGAGTTCGTTCACGTCGCTCTTCGACCATTTGGCGTCGCCGAGGCAGTCTTTGACCGGCTTGACCGTGCGCTCAAAAAGATCGTCGGTCAGCTGCTCGAGTTTCGAGCGCGTCAGCTTCTTCTGGATGTGCTTCGGTCCGGTGGCATCCGCCGTCACGAACGGCAGGTTGATATCGTATTCCTGGGTGGACGAAAGCGCGATCTTCGCTTTTTCGGCCTCCTCCTTGATGCGCTGGACGGCATCGGGCTGCTTGGCGAGATCGATCCCGGATTCCTTTTTGAAGTCGTCGATGATCCAGTCCATGAGACGGTTGTCCCAGTCGTCGCCGCCGAGGTGGGTGTCGCCGTTTGTGGCGGCCACCTGGAAGACCCCGTCTCCGATTTCCAGAGCCGAGATGTCGAATGTCCCGCCGCCAAGATCGTAGACCGCGATCTTCTCGTCGGATTTCTTGTCGAGCCCGTAGGCGAGCGATGCCGCGGTGGGCTCGTTGATGATGCGCTTCACGTCGAGTCCGGCAATCTTGCCGGCATCCTTCGTGGCATTGCGCTGCGAATCGTTGAAATAGGCGGGAACCGTGATGACGGCTTCCGTGATCTTCTCGCCCAGCTTCGCCTCGGCGTCCGCCTTCAGCTTCGCCAGGATCATCGCCGAAATTTCCGGCGGGGAAAACGTCTTCGGCTTCCCGTCGATCTCGACCTGGATGTGCGCATCGCCATTGGCCGCCTTCACAAGCTTGTAGGGAACGCGATGCTCCTCCTGCCGAACCTCGTCAAACTTCCGGCCCATGAACCGCTTGACCGAGAAAATCGTGTTCGCCGGATTCGTGATCGCCTGGCGCTTCGCAGCCTGCCCGACCAATCGTTCCCCGGACTTCGAAAACGCCACAACCGATGGCGTCGTGCGCGCACCTTCTGAATTTTCCAATACCACGGGCTCTCCACCGTCCATCACGGCCATACAGGAGTTCGTGGTGCCTAAATCAATACCCAAAATTTTTGCCATATAGTTATAAAACCTCCGCAATCACTCAGCATTTTGCATACCTTGAGGGGTGAAAAATCATAAATAATTTATATATAACATAATATAAATATATATACCACTGACTCTTCCAACCAAATAGCGCCATTAAGACTCTATATTGTGTTACAATAGAGACATTATGACATTCTGGCACACATTTCATGACATCCTCACCGGTTCGTCTGAAATCTTCAAACGGACTCGAAAATAGTTGCGCATGGGAAGGTGAAAGATACCTTCCTGCGCTCTATGGTCGTTATTCCAAAAATCCGCGGGTTCATTTGCACCACAGCGCATCCCGAAGGCTGCTCCAAACATGTCGCAGATCAAATTTCTTACGTGAAGAGCCGCGGGCCGATTGCCAACGGTCCGAAGAAGGTCCTGGTGATTGGATCCTCAACCGGCTACGGACTTTCCTCGCGGATTGCAGCGGCCTTCGGATCGCAGGCGGCGACGGTCGGCGTCTTTTTTGAGCGCGCGGGAGAGGCTGACAATACCGCAACGGCGGGCTGGTATAATTCCGCAGCATTCGAGAGGGAGGCCAAAGCCGCCGGGCTTTATGCGCGATCCTTCAACGGCGATGCATTTTCCGACGCGATGAAGGCGGAGGTGATCGAGGCGATCAAAGCCGATCTCGGGCAGGTCGACTGCGTCATCTACAGCCTGGCGTCTCCGCGCCGAGTCCATCCGAAAACAGGGGAGATTTTCAAGTCTGCCCTCAAGCCGATCGGTGGAACCTACTCGAACAAGAACCTGAACACCGGGACCGGAGCGGTGACTGAAATAACCATTGAGACCGCGAACGAGGACGAGATCGCGCAGACCGTGGCGGTGATGGGCGGAGAGGATTGGGAAATGTGGATGGATGCGCTGCAATCCGCCGGCGTCCTGGCACCGGGAGTCCAGACTTTTGCCTATTCGTATATCGGGCCAACGCTGACATGGCCGATCTACAAAAACGGGACGATCGGACGCGCGAAGGAGGATCTGGAGCGGGCGCAGCGGGCGCTCGATAAAAAACTTGCCCCTCTCGGCGGCAAGGCGTGGGTTTCAGTGAACAAGGCCCTTGTCACGCAGGCCAGTTCGGCAATCCCCGTCGTTCCGCTCTACATTTCGCTGCTCTACAAAATCATGAAAGAGGCCGGCAGCCATGAGGACTGCATCGAGCAGATGGACCGGCTCTTCCGTGAGCGCCTCTCCAATCCCCAGCCCGACGAGGCGGGGCGCATCCGCCTCGATGACTGGGAAATGGCGGAGGCCGTGCAGGGTCTCATCGCGAAACGATGGGATGAAGTTCAAACCGAAAACCTTTCGGAGATCTCGGATTTTGCAGGCTATCAGACAGGCTTCCTGAAACTGTTCGGCTTCGGGTTGGAGGGTGTTGATTACGAGGCGGAAACGAACCCGGTCGTCCCCGTTCCGTCCATCCCCTGAGCCGACTTCAGAGCGGGCCTTCTTTCGATCCGTAGAACGAATTCACTTCCTCGCGGGAGAGGGAGTTGTCGTGGTTTTTGTCCGCTTTCGGGAATGCTTTCCGGACCATTCCGTGTTTGCGTCCGTAGGCGACCGCCTCCTCGCGGGTGACCGTGCCGTCCTTGTTCAGATCGCGCTTTTGAAAATCCTTCACTGTCTCGGGCGCGCCCTCCACCGCGCATTCGGACAGCGAAAGTTTTCCGTCCTTGTTCGTGTCGAGGGATTCAAACACCCCGATGACGATGTATTCGTTGGCCTCGTCGAGTGTGAGTTTGCCATCCTTGTTCGCATCGGCCTTTGCGAAGCGATCGCAGGATCCCGTGGACTGGCATCCGGTGGAGGCGAGAGCGATGGCGGCGACAGCGAGGAGAATCTTTTTCATGATGGCTGCTTCATGGCATGAGACCGGGCGTCCGTCAACCTCCATCCGGCACCGGGAGGATTGCTCTCGCTCCCAGAGCATCCCGCTGTCATGCTCCCAGTGAAACGATGCAAAAACCAAATTATCAGTTTGAAAAACGCCGCAAGGAGATGAACAAAAAGGCAAAGAAGGAAGAGAAGCTCCGGCTGAAAGCCGAGGCCGCCCGTTTGCCTGCCGCCGAAAATACCGAGGCGGCTCCGACGGATCCGGCCTAAGCCGGCCCACCGGTTGTTGCGCATCACGATCGCGACAACGCAAAACTTTTCCCGGTCTTCAGGCCTTCTGTGCGAGAAGGCTGTTCACCTTTTCCATGACGGCGAAGGCGTCGGCAACGTAGAGGACGTCGGCCTTGCCGCGGGCCCAACCGCAGTTGGGATCAAGGCTGATCGCCCGGCGCTCGCCGATGAACCTCCATCCCACGGTGTGGGGTTCCTCGCCGTGACAGCAGGTCGAGAGTCCTTTGGCGTGGCGCGGGGTCGAGCCGGTCTGGCCGACCTGGTTCATATGCGTCAGGAAGGTAAGCGTGGCCTGTCCCTCGCCATGCAGATCGACCAGCGACTTCGTGCTGCCGAGCGACGCGCGGGAGACTTTCAGGAAGCCGAGAATCAATTTTTCAGCTTCCGCGACCTTCGTCTGTCCGTCGGGCTGTTTCTTGGTCCATCCCGCTCCGGTCACGAAGAGCAGATCGGCATCCGGACGGATCGTCTGCTGGTCGGCGGCAGGAGATTCAATGCCGGTTACTTCCGTGCGGACGCCGGCCGGTGCGCAGGCGATGTCCTCCACAACCGCGGAGCCTGCGGCTCCCGGCCAAGCGGGAGCGATCCCGCTCTCCAAAGAAATCAGCCACGGCCTCTGAGCGCGGGTCAGAATGCCTTCCATCCGCTGGCGGTAATACCAGCGGACGATCGCAGGCGATCCCTCGGAGACCGAAAGCCCGGTCACATGGCTGTCGGCCCGGCCACCGAGGCGGTGGGCCACGCCGGCGGAAATCCGGTTCCAGCGCGATCCGGAGGGGGCGATCACAATTGTCGCGCCGGCCGCCCGGCAAAGCGCCTCGGCCGCCGCGGCATCGGTCGCATACCTCGCCTGCGCGAAATCCCCGCCGGTCACGGCGAAGAACTTTACGGCTCCGCAGGAAGCGATGGAATCGGCGGCCGCCTTGGGAGCATCGCCCCAGAGGCCGACGGAAAATGGCGCGCCCATCGAGTCGGCCAGTTGTTTTGCGGCGGCGAGCGCCTCGAGTGTATTTTTTGAGAGCGCCGCTTCGGTCGGTGAAAGAAAGAGGATGGTTTCCATATCGGTTATTTGTTGGTGATCCAGTCGGCGATCTCGGTGGCGATCTGATCCGGGGAGAGATCCTTGACTATCTTCGTGTCGCGGGCCTGCTTCGGCAGCGAGACCGAGAGGAACTTCACTCCCTCCGCAGCGACCTTTGCGGGCTTTGCCTTCTGGAGGGCGGGCATGATCGTCCGCATGTTTGCCATACCGACCTGCGGGTTGTTCCGCGGTTCGGGAAGGTTTCCTGTGGCCCAGCCGAGCAGGGCGGGCGGGGCCTCGCAGACCGAGACCTGGTGGCGACCTCCCTCTATGCGCTCAAGGATTTTCAGCGACCCGCCGGCTTCGATTCCGTCCACTCCCTGGAACTGGTCGGTGATCCCGAGAATCTCGCCGACGATCTGCATCGTGGCACCGGCCCCGCGCGATGCGGATTCCCATCCGCCGAAGACAAGAAGCTTTGAACGGTCGATGCCCGGGATCGCCTGGATCGCCTCCGCAAGTGCAGCTGCCGTCTCGGCCGCATCGGTGAATCCGCTCGACGAGCCGTCCAGCGCGACCAGCTCGAACGGCACCTTCTGCGCCAGCGTCATCATCGCCTGCTGGAGCTTCGCCTTCGGCCCGAGCGCGACGAGCCAGACTTTGCTGCCGGGATTTTTCGCGGCGAGGTTGGCGGCCTCGTAGAGCGCGTGCCCCGCCCAGGGATCGAGCCAAGCGGGAAGCATCATTTCATTTTTCAGGGCCGGACCCGTGGGACCGGTGACCGGCTCCAGAGTCTGGAGAGGATCGGGAACAACGCTCCCGCAAACGACGATTTGATATTCAGGCATAAGTTTAGTTCTCGGCCGAGTGCAGACCACCCGCACCCGCATGAAATTCGATGAGCCCGCGCTCATAATCTGCGGGACTGGCCTTGGCACAGTTCCAGAGGCACGCCCCACAATGGATGCACTTCTCCCGGTCGAAGGCGGGCCGGTTGTTTTCTCCGGGATAGATCGCCTGCCCGGAGCACATCTCGATGCAGATCTTGCTCCCACACGACTCGCAATCGCTCGGGTAAAGGAATTCGACGTGGTCGGCATATCCGGCCGGGGCCTGGACTTTTCCGCCGATCAGCAGGGCATCCTGATGGGATACGAGAAGTTCTCCGTCGAAAGGAATCGCCGGCCAACCCGCGCGTTCCATCAGCTCGGCATGGGAGGAGATCCCTTTCGCGTTGGATTCTTTGATGATGTTTTGGATTTCCGCCGCCGGGATCCGGCCGCGATAATATTCTTCAAGGCTTGGAACCCGGCGATGCGGGGGCATCGGTTTTCCGGGCATGGCAACGAGGCCTTTTGTCAGGCCGGCGGCCATCATCCCGATCATTCCGGGGATGATCCCGCGCTGGAAGCCGTCGCGGGCGCGTTCGGCAATAATTCCCTCCTTGTCCACCCAGTTTTCGCGGCGGCGGCGGACGTAGGCAGCATCGAGATTTTCAGCGGTGAACGGCTGTTTATTTTTGAGAAGTTCGAGGACTCCCTCGGCGAGGAGCACGCCGGTTGTCCACGCCTCGTCCACGCCGGAATTCGTGAGGACATTGGTGCTGCCGCTGCCCTCGCCGATACGGGCAAATCCTTTGCCGGAAAGCCGCGGCTCGCCACGACGACCGGATTCCTGAAGCGTCTTGGCTCCCCAAGAACGGAGGCGTCCGCCTTTGATGTGACGCCAGATCGCGGGGTGGAGCATCCAGTGCTGGAGATACCGGTAGGCTGTGCGAGCAGGGTTGTCGAACCACGAGGGAACGAAGATCCCCATCGAGGCCACGCGGTTCGGATGGACGTAGAAAAATCCGAAAATTTCCGGCTCCGGGTATCCGAGCGTGTGAAGCACGGTGCCGGGTTCCAGTTCGCACGTCTCCGGAAGATCGACGACAAACTTCATGCCAAGCGCCCAGTCGTGGGTGTGGTGGCCATCCGGCATTCCGAACGCCTTGTCGAGCTGCTGTCCGATCGGTCCCACCGGTCCGTCAGCCACGACGGTCAAAGCCGCTCGGACTTCCATGCCGGGCATGAATCCATCGGCGGGTTCGCCATCCTTGGTGACCCCCTGGTCAACGAGCCGGACACCAGCCACCCCGCCATCCTCGATGATCGCTTCTCCCACCGGGCTTCCGGGCCAGATCTGCGCGGCACCCGTGCCCATCACCTGCTGGCTAACCCATTGATTGAATTGCCCCATCGAGAGCACAAGCCCGCCGTGCTTTTCCAAAAAATCCGGAGTCCATGGGAGTTCCATCGCATCGTCCCTGACACCCAGGATCCCACCCAGCGCGCGGATCGCGACATCGGCTGCCTTCATCAAAACCGGACGCCGGCTCGCTCCGACGGGATCGAGCAGGTAGAGGATTTTTTCGTCCTTCACCGCAGCCGCCATCGGGATCTGCTCGGGATCGAGATCCGGAAAACTTTCCCGGAGCCCGCGGGCGCGCGTCACCACGCCCGAAACCCCGAAGCCAAGATCGTCCGCGCGTTCGTAGCAGAGGACCTGGAGCGGCAGACCGGGAGCCGACGGACTTTCGATCGCAGGCGATCCGTCCTCGTTGATGATCCCGCGGGAGAGGGTCGTCAAAAACCCTCCCGATGCGGGACCGAATCCGACGCAGACAATGTCGGCATCCATGCGGGGACGCTCGGGATTTTCCACGCTCGTCACTGCGGGTAGTCGAGGGCTTCCGGGATCATGACTTGCGACAGTGCGGTTGCCGCGCGGTCCTTGGCAAGCCGCGAACCAGTGAGGCACACGCTCAGCTTTTTGCTCAGGAGCAGGAACGGTTGCAACTCGACGGCTTCGGGACAAGGCCCGGCCTTGGCTGGCTTCGACCCTACGCTCGCGCTGCAGGCTTCTTCGGTCCACTCGGGGTGGGCGTTGTATCCGAAGACGAGGTCGGCGCAAATCCGCGAGACCTCGCCGGCCGCGCGCGCGGCCTGCACATGGCAGAGGGAGACAAGGAACGAAAGGACGCCCGGGAGCTCCTCGGCGACCGACGGATGTTCCGGAGCGGAAATCTCGAGGTTCACCACATCGAGAATCTGCTGCCGTGAGGCCAGCAGCCAGCAGAGCGCGTCGGCCAGCGGGAAGGTAACCCCCTGCCGGTTGCTCTGGTAGAGCTTCTGTCCGTTGGCATCGGTTGAGCCCTGCAAATGGCGCAGCGTCCAGAGCCAGAGCTCCATCGCGGAGGCGAGCAGACAGGCTCCGGTTTCCGGACGCCCGGCCGCGCTCGCGCGCAGGTCCTGGATCCAATTTTCAAACTGGGCGAGGAAGACGGGATTCGTCATCGTGAGCGACATCTGGCGGCGCTGGACGGCCTCCGGGCCTTCATACGTCGCCTCGAGCTGCGCATCCATCCACTTGTGGCCGAGGAATCCTGGACAATCCTCCGTGACCCCGTAGCCGCCCATGAGACTGACGGCCTCGCGCATCATGTTCGCGCCGTGTCCGGTATTCCAGAGTTTGCAGGCGGGGCAGAAAACGTTCGCCAGCGAATCAAGGAGGACGAACTGGACCAGCGGGTCCGCCCGGAGAGCCGCCAGACGGGCCTCGTCCGGAGCGGCGTCTCGGGAGAGACGAAGATACTCGACCGCCTCTTCTCCCACCTTGCCAATCGCTTTGAACGCCGCACGGCCGACCAGATTGCGCTCCGCAAAAATCCGTTCCTTTTCTTTTTCGAGCGGATCCAAGGTATCGAACATCCTTGCGGCCTCGAACCCGAGTGCTGCGCTGGACTCGCCCGTCGCCCAGATGTCCACCAACCGGTGAAGCACATCCTGCTTTGTTTGCAGGCCGAGATCGTAGCGCGGGGAGCCCGGCTCGCCGGCCTCGCCCCCGCGGAATCGCGCGCGCTGATAGCGGATGATCGGTTCGACGGCGGAGAGCAGCTTCGCCGAGGTCATCAGGCCGACCGTGACGCGCGTCCGGCGGAAGACCGCCTCGATCACTTCACCGTGGCTGTAGTTCGGAATAATGACTCCATCCTTGACCGTGTATCCGCCGACGATCCGGCTGGCTGGAACCTGCAGGCTGAACACCGGATCGCGCGTTGAGGAGAGCTGGTGGACGAGCTTGCGCGTCGGAATCCCGCGGTCCCAGATCCCCTGGTCGCCCTTCTCTATAATCACGAGGCAACTTCCCTTGATCCGCTCATCGTCAGAATCCACCGCGGCGGTCACGACATTTGCAAATCCCATGTTGGTGATGAACCGTCCGCGTTTGTCCACATGCAGGACCGGCTCCTCGCCGTCCTTCCATGAGACGATGCGCAGCTTGCCGCCCAGCAGCCCGGTTTCGACGCCAACAAACGGAATCGGCTCGGTCAGTGCGAATGCCGCGCGGATCGGCGTGCGGCCCTCTGCGGGAGCGGCGAGTGACATGTAGTGCTCGCGCTGCTCGGGTGTCCCCCGCTCATGGATCGGAGCCAGTCCGAGATTGCCGGCCAGGCTGAACGTCGCGGCACCGGCATCCACCCAGGAAAGCTCGAATGCCACAAGCGCCAGGGCGAGATTCTTCGGCCCCTCGATAAACCCGCCGTAGTTCGGCTCCAGAAAAACCGACGTGATCCCGGACCCGTCGAACACATCCAGCAGGGAATTTTTTTCGTCCGTCCACTCGTGGCTGTTGCGGGCTCCGTTGGCGACCAGCCGTGCGACCGGCCCCCGGGCGACCGCACGGACGGATTGCACAAACATCGAAAGGTCGTAGCGGTCGGCGAAGCGCCAGAGGATTGCGCGAAGTTCGTCGGATGGCAGGGTCTGGAGGGAGGGAGTGTTCGGTTCCATGGAATTCCCAGCCGTCATACATTCCGGCGGTGCTTCCCACGACGCGAATCAGCGGGAACCTTGACTCCCATCATGATTTCAAAGCGAAAAACCGAGTCCTTTGCCTACACCGGTTTTTCGAACGAGTTGATCTGGCGGGCCATCTTGGCAACGAGGGCGGTCCAGCCGGTCTGGTGGCTGGCTCCGACGCCGGCTCCGTTGTCGCCGTTGAAGTATTCGTTGAAGAGGAGGAGGTCGCGCCAGTGCGGGTCGTTTTGGAACAGCTCCACGCCGCCGTTGAACGGCCTGTGACCCGCGGCATCGGGAGTGAAAATCCCGACGAGTCGGCGCTCGAGCTCGAGCGTAATGTCCCAGAGGTTCATCTCGTTTCCGCTGCCGGACGGGAACTCGACCTTGAACGTGTCGCCGAAGTAGAAGGCAAATTTTTGGAGTGCCTCGATGAGGAGGTAGTTCATCGGCATCCAGACCGGGCCGCGCCAGTTCGAGTTGCCGCCGAACATGGCAACCGGGCTGTCGGCTGGGCTGTAGGTGAGGGTCTCGGTTTTATCGCCCTCGGTGAACGTGTAGGGATGGTCCTTGTAGTGGCGGGAGAGGGCGCGGATGCCGTGGGGTGAGAGAAATTCGTCCTCGTCGAAGAGGCGCTCGCAGAGCCGCCGCAGGCGCTCGGGCGGGACTAGCGAAATCAGAAGACGGCCGTCCACCTCCTGCCCGATGTGGTGGAGCTGGTCGAGGAGGTGCGGACGGTGCTGCGCGAACCAGTCGATCCGCTTCCGGAGCAGGGGAAATTGTTGGACGGTCTTCGAGTCGAAGCTCTCGACGGCGAAGATCGGCGTGAGCCCGGCGATCGAGCGCGTCTTCAAATACGCGGTCGAGCCATCGGTGCGCTTGAGCACATCGTAGTAAAACCCGTCCTCGTCGTCCCAGAGCGCGAACCCGCCGGAGCCGACGGCGTTCACCGCGGAGGCGAGGTAGATGAAGTCGTTCAGGAACTTGTCGGCAATGTCCTCGTATTCCGGCTCCGACTTGGCGAGCTCGATCGCGATGTTGAGCATGTTGAGGCAGAACATCGCCATCCAGGCGGTGCCGTCGCTCTGCTCGATCCTGCTGCCATCGGGGAGAGGATACCTGCGGTCGAAGACCCCGATATTGTCGAGCCCGAGAAACCCGCCCTCAAAGACGTTGTCGCCGGTCTGGTCGACGCGGTTCGCCCACCAGGAATAGCCGAGCAGAAGCTTGTTGAACGCGCGCTTGAGATACGAGAGGTCGCCTTTCCCGCTCATCCCGCGTTCGATCGAATAAATCCGCCAGCTCGCCCAGCCGCCGATCGGCGGGTTCGCGTCCGAGAGTGCCCACTCGTAGGCCGGCTGCTGGGCGCTCGGCGAGGTGTAGCGCTCGCCGCGCAGCAGCATGCTCTGCCGCTTCGCTGTGGCCGGATCGGCGACGGCGAAGGCGACGGATTGGAACATCAGATCCCACGCGCAAAAATACGGGTATTCCCAGCAGTCCGGCATCGAAATGACGTCGTGCGCATGGAGTTCCTTCCAAAAGCTGTTCCGGCCGTGCGCGCGCTCAGGCGGCGGAGGCGGCATCGTCGGATCGCCCTCCAGCCATTTGCTCACCGGGTAATAATAAAATTTCTTGCACCAAAGGAGTCCTGCGAGGGCGCTGCGGTGGACGCGGGAGAGCTCCTTGGGAAGCCCCGGCGTGCGGGACTCGTAGAACGCGGCGCACTCCTGTTCGCGCACGGCGACAGTGGCATCGAACGTCTCGCCGAACGGCTCGGGTTTCGGAGGACGGCAGAGCCGCAGGCGGATCGTCCATTCCTCGCCCGGCGCAAGGGTTTTTTGATAGACCGCTGCTGCCTTCGTGCCGAACTGCGAGGGATTCACCGCGTCTTTGTTTCCGGTGACAAAATATTCGTGGAAGGCGTCCTTGAGATGAGGTGCGGGATTTTTCGCGACGAAAAGTTTCTGCGCGTTCGTCTCGTTGTCGGTGAAAAGGAATTCCTCCGCAGCGTCGCAGTAGAGGTGGTATTCCGGAAGCCCCCACGGATGCGCAATGATGGCGGGCGCGTGCGCCGCACGGTGCAACTCCGGCTTGATGGCATCCGCCTGCCCCCACGACCAAGTGTTCCGGAACCAGAGTGTCGGGAGCACGGTGAGCGGCGACGGGTCGGGCCCGCGGTTGATCGCGCGGATCCGGATGCAGATGTCTTCGGGACCTTCCTTCGCGTATTCCACAAAGAGGTCGAAATACCGGCCGCCGTTGAAAATCCCGGTATCCACGAGCTCGTATTCCGGCTCGGTGCGCGGACGCCGCCCGTTTTCCTCGACGAGGCGGTCATACGGAAATTCCGCCTGCGGGTATTTGTAGAGCCCGCGCATGAAGCTGTGCGTGGGCGTGTTGTCGAGGTGGTAGAAGTAGTCCTTGAGATCCTCGCCGTGGTTGCCCTGAGGGTTCGAGAGGCCGAACGGGCGCTCTTTGAGCATCCGGTCGTGCCCGTTCCAGAACGCCGGCGCAAAACACACCCGCCCGTCGGAATCGCTGATCCCGAGCAGTCCGTCCTCGCCCCAGCGGTAAACCCGCGACCGCGCGTGCTCGTGTGGAAAAAAGTTCCACGCATCGCCGTCGGCCGAATAGTCCTCGCGCACCGTCCCCCACTGCCGGTCGCTCAAATACGATCCCCAAAGCCCCCACTCTTCCCGGCCCGCATCGCGCGCCGCCATCCGCTGTGATTCCGCATCGTCCGGCATGCTTCCTTATCTCTCAGATCACGCGCCGGTTGTCACGCATCAGCAG
>Ga0163199_1001659_pt1 | contig 13841 bp, 7 predicted proteins | sample PL_2010_150m_FD_113537 | JGI IMG/M metagenome (GOLD analysis project Ga0163199, IMG submission 113537) | Freshwater microbial communities from Powell Lake, British Columbia, Canada to study Microbial Dark Matter (Phase II) - PL_2010_150m | ecosystem: Environmental > Aquatic > Freshwater > Lake ... | reverse complement strand
GCGTAATGGTGCCGCCGGCTTCGGTGTAACTAAAAGCGTTGTCGGCTAAGTTGGTGATGATCTGAATCAATCGCTCACGATCCGCCGAGACGAGGGGCAGGTCGTCCGCTATGTTACTAACAATGTGCATCGGCTTTTGAGTGCTGACACGTTCTTGCAGGTGCATCACAACTTCGTCAATCACTTCGTGGAGGGGCAGCGGCGCAAGTTGCATTTTGATCTTGCCCGACTCGATGCGCGAGATGTCGAGCAAATCATCCACCAAAATGCGTAAGCGCTCGGCGTTGCTTTTAATCAGTTCGACTGCCTGCTGCTGCTCGGGGGTGAGGGCGCCTGCCGCGCCCATCAGCAGTAAGTCGGCATACCCTTTGATGGGTGTGATAGGTGTGAGCAGTTCATGGCTTGCTGTCGTCACGAATTCGGTCTTGAGTCGATCTACTTCGACTTCACGGGTGATGTCGCGGAAGATAGAAACCGATCCCAAAAACTCGTCGGTGGATGTGACCGGAGTCAGTAAGACCGAGATGATGCGTTTGTCTTCGAGCTCGATCTGTTCGGCGAGCAGAGCGCCTGGTTGATAGCTGGTCGGGTCTTCACTCCAACGTCGTATTGCCGTGCTGAGATTCTTCGCTCGCGTTCCATAGAATCCCAAGAAGTCGCTGGCTGGGCGGTCTAACACTTCATCACGACTCAATTGCAGAATGCGCTCCGCCGTGGCATTGAAGAGGATCACCTTGCCCTCGGGGTCTGTCACCAAAACGCCATCCGCCACCGATTCGAGAATGGCTTGGCTCTTGGAGGCTTCCACTTGGTTAGCGCGCAACATGCTGCCCAGTCGTTCAGCCTGATCGCGAATCAGGCGGTACAGTTCGGCGTTGTTGATAGCCGATGTGACTTGCGTGGCGGCGGCTGACACCAGACGCAACTGATCGTCATTGAAGGCGTGGGTTACATCGCTGTAAAAAATCATTGCGCCCAACGAATCTTCGTTGGAGAGAAGCGGCGCGCAGATCGCCGAGCGATGTTGATCGGATAGGGGGCGCTGGATCCAACGTTCATCCTGTATGAGATCGTGGACGACGATCGCTTGACGATTCTTAATCACCCAACCGACCAATCCTTCACTGCGTCGGAAGGGCGCTGGCGTACCGCCCGCAGGCAATTGAAAATTAGTGCCTAAGGTGGCGCGATAGATCAACTGCTCAGATTGCGGGTCGAGCAAGAAGAGTCCGCCTTGAGTTCCACCGATGACATCGTTGACTAAACTGAGGGCGCGCACCAAGACGCGATCCAGATCGAGACTTGCCGAGAGTTCGTTGGTGATGCGTAATAATGTTTCGACTTGGTCGCGTTCCTTCTCTAGCTCTGCCGTGCGTTCCGCCACGCGCTGTTCTAGATCGGCGGCGTAACGCTGGGTGGTGGCGAACAGGCGACTGTTTTCAATTGTAATGGCTGTTTGATTGGCAATCGTTTGAGCGAGTTCGATCTCGTCGGCGGTGAAGTGTTCTTGTTTTCCGGGATCAATGTTGAACGTGCCGAGCAGTTTGTTGTTGGCGATGAGCGGCACGACCAATAACGCTTTCGTGCCAATGCCCAGAAAATAATTGGCGAGAGGCTCAGGGAGCAGATCGTTTTGTGCGATATCGTCCATGATCACCGGCGAGAGTGTTTGGCGCAAACGTTCGACGAGCGGATTGCCCGAGAGCGGCATCGCCGACGGCAAGTTGGCAAGGACGGGATAGCTGATCATCAAGTTACTTAGATCCGCAGCGTCGTCATGCATCACTGCCAAGACACGCGCCGAGTCCATGGCATTGCTCATTTCGCGCGTGGCGATCTCCAGAATGCGGTGGATGTCGAGCGAGGTGCTAAGTGATGATGAAATGCGATTGAGCAGCGCCAAGCGTTGTGAGCGCTCGTTCAGATCGAATGCGCGGCGGAGGCTGTCTTCGAACAGCCGGGCGTTGTCGAGGGCGATAGCCGTCTGCGTGGCGAAGGCAATCGCCAACTCGGCATGCTGGGTCGAATAGAATCCCGTTTCCACTTTGTCGAAAGCGATCAACCCTAACGACTGACCTTTAACGATCAAGGGCACGCCCAGCCAAGAACGTGTGCGGCTGAGGATGCCTGACGGGAATCGTCCATCGTTGCGAACATCCGGAACAAGAATGGCTTTGCCCGTTGCCGAGAGTTCTTTAAAAAGTAAACTGTCTTCCACCTGCACCACTAGCCCTAACTGCGTCTCGTCGTTGTCAAACCCACGCGCGCCTTCCACCCGCAAAAATTCTTCCTGGCGCAGCCATAACGTTGCCGTGTCGTACGGGATCACCCGTTTGATCTGCTCCAGTGTCAGGGCGATAACGTCCTCGCGCCGCAGTGCCGATGACACCACCCGCGCCGATTCGGCTAAGGCTTGCAGTTGCGTTGCCCGCTCGCGCACGTCGGCTTCCAAACGGGCTTGCGCCGTCACGTCTTCCACCAGCAGCACCGCACCCGACACCATTCCGTCGCGCCGCAACGGGTAACCGTAGAAGTGGGTGATCAACGGCAGCCCGTGCGAATCCGTGTCGCGGACGATGACTCTTTCCACCGGCTGTCCGTTGTAGATCGCCTGTTGGATCGAATTGGCTAAACCCAGATCACGATAGAGCGGGCGAAACTCAAACAAATCTTTGGCGATCAAGGCGTTCGTCCACCCAAATGTCTGGCGCATCCAACCGTTAATACTCAGCACACGGTTGTCGGCGTCAAGGACGATCACCCCTTGCTGCAGCGATTCAAATACAGACTCGCTAAATTCTTGCAGCTCGCGCGTCTCGCCATACAGCCGCGCGTTCTCTTCGGCGATAGTGGTTTGATCTTCGTAGAGCCGTATATTTTCAATGCCCGTGCCGATCTGGTTGCTGAGGATCGTGAACAGATCAATATCTTCGCTCGAGAAAGGCGCCGTCTCTTGGTGACTGCCGATCAACACGGCGCCGCCGATCACCCGCGCTACCGTGATCGGCACGCTGATAAATGAACGGACGCCCAATGCTTTGATCAAGTTCGACGCGCCCCAACCGTGCGGGCTACAGTCGCGATCTAACAACGGTGTGTGCAATTCCACGACCTGACTCATCGGGTTGAGCGAGGCCAGAAGCGAATCGAGATCGCCGGGGTGGGCGACGGCACCGCCGATGGCGACGATGTGCAGTTGGCTGTGATCGACCACGCTGGTCAAACTGATCAAACAAATTTCTACGCTCATCTCGTTGACCGTCGCTTCGGCTACGCGCTGCAGCATGGCGTGTTCATCACGCAGTTCTGCCGCGCTGCTGGCGATGCGGTGCAGAGCAAGCAAACGTTTGGCGCGGACATCGGTCTGCCCGATCAACGAGCCGAGCTCTTGATCTTTGCGGGCAAGCGCGCGTGACACCGCATCCAGATCGCGGTACGACTTTTGCAATTCTTCTAAACTCTTGCTCAACTTTGCCGTCTGATTCTCGGCAGAGTGATACAACCGCGCGTTTTCAATTGCCAACGCCGCTTGATTGGCAAAAATTTCAATCGTCTCTACGGTGGATCGATCCGGCGCGCGGTGATCGTGCGGATCGTCGAGACTCATAATGCCTACGAACTGACCGCCCGAACCCATCAACGGCACGAGGAAGTAATCTTCATCGTGCCAATACCCGGCGCCTTCCCACGAAGAGGTTGTGGTACGCACACCACTTTGTTTCAACTCTGCCGGGGTTTGGTCGTGAGGAACGTAATACGATTGACTGATGCGGAACTCCGGTTTAAAGCACGAGGCATAAATTGCCCAAGGTTGAGGGTCACTCTTAAGAGTATCCAGTGTCGAGAATGGCACTCCGGCGGCGGCGAGGCGATGCACTAAATTTGTTTCGGCATCCAACACGCTAATCAACACTTTGTTGTATCCAATGGTTTCTTGCACGCCAAAGGCAATCGCTTCCAGATTTGCTTCCAGAGGGTTATCGGATCGAACCGTGCGTGAGATTTGCAAAAGTTGAGAGAGTTGATCGGCGCGGCGGCGCAAGAGATCGCCGCGTTGCAGCTGTTCTTCGTAACGCTGCGTATTGCTCACGGCAACGGCGGCTTGCGCCGATAATGTTTGCAGAAAGTCGAGCATCACTTGATCGAAACTGTTCGGGCGGCGGCTGTGCATCTCGATCACGCCGACGGTGACACCTTGAGACAACACCGGCACCACGATCAGCGAGCGGATGCCGTCGTGCGCCGTATACGGCATTTGATCCGTCATCACCGTCAAATGGGCGAAAGCCTCGGCCGACTTGAGATCAGGGATCAGATGACTCATACCCGACAGCGCGACATTCATTTCAAGCGAATCGAGTTGGTGCTCATCTTCTTGATTGCGGCAACCGAGTCGCTTGCTCGCCGTTGGCAGCGCCGCGCTTGTATCCAAGAGAACGATACTTCCGCAATCGGCGTGTGTGGCGCGGAGGGCTTCGGTATAAACGCTTTGCAAAAGATGTTCAAGTTCCAGCGTTTGATTAAGTTCACGACCCAAACGGGTGAGGGCGGTCAGCTGCTCAACGCGGCGGCGCAAAGTTTCATCGGTGATAGAGGCGAGACGATTCCGTTCCACTGCCGACGCCAACTGCGCGGCAACCGTCTCCACCAAATTCACATCGCTTCGCGCAAAGGCGCGCTCACGTCGCGCCGCCAACCACAACTCTCCCAGACTACTGTCTTGAGCCATCAACGGCACAATGATCGCGCTCTCAACTCGATAATGCTCGACCACGCGCTGGTACATTTTTGTGATGCGCCGATCACGGCTGGCACGCCAAGTGTAAAACGGTTTGCGAAGATAGGTCACGCTTAATTGAAACGAAGGATCGTCTGAACGGGTGTGAACGACTTCCGATTCGCTAAAGTCTGCGCCGATCTCCGAGCCGCGTTGCGGCACGAGTTCGCCCTTGGCTTCGTCTAAAAGTAGAAGGATGCCGAAATCAAGCGGCAGCAGTCCGGCGACGCGCTTCATCACCTCACGATATATTTCTTCAAGCGGGCGGCGCGACCCGCTGATCTCCGAGATCAAACGGATGGCTTCGGCGCGTTTGACGCGCTCTTCGGATTCACGAACCAGACGCGCGTTGTCAATTAAGATCGCCGCTTGAGCGGCGTATATCTGGAGCAAGCGCGCGTCGTCGTCGCTAAAGGGGACGCCGCCGATTTTGTTGGAGACTTGCACGATGCCCAGCCGGGTCTTGCCTGCTTTGAGTGGAGCAATGAGCGTTGTTTTCACGCCGAGGGTTTCGGCAAATTGCGTTAACCCGGCTTCAGCCACAAGCGGATCATTCAGCGTGTCGTTGGTGTACCAAAAATCCTGATCGCTCCACATCTTCTCGGCGCGGCTGTGGGGCGTTAAAGGAATTCGGTACAACTCAAGAAATGCGTCGGGGATGCCGCCATAGAAAGGCGCCTGGCTGATTAGAGCGCGCTCACTCTCACTATGAAGCAAGATGCCGCATAACTGCACGCCCATTAAATTGGCGATGCGTCCGGTGAGGTTGGCATTGAGTTCGCGTGGATTCGCCAGCACGGAAGCCGTCTGCGCCACTTGTGCCAAGCCGGAAAGTTCTGCCACCCGCACTTGCTGTTGATCAAAACGCTGCGCGTTACGAATAGCAATGACGGCCTGCGCGGCAATGGTTTCGAGCAGTTGCACATCTTGCGGTTGATACCGCTCAAGTTCGAGCGAGGCGATCTCCAACGTCCCGACGAATTCGCGCTCCGCGCCATACAATAATGGCACGCCCACGATGGAGCGGATAGGGAAGTCACTCGATTTAAGTTTTGGCTGCACATCGAATCGCCGCTCGACGTTGCCGATCAATAGAGGCAACTTGTTGCGGGCGATCCATCCGCTGTAGCCTTCCTCTAAACTGTAAGTTGCCGCCTTTTGATTGAGCGTAATGGTGTAAGCCCGATCACCGCTCCGCACGCAGGGGCGAATCACTTGCGCCTGTGGATCCCACAAGTTGATCTCGGCAACGTCGAATTGAATGATGCGCTCGATGATTTGCAATGTGGTGTGGGCAACGGTGTTGAGATCGAGATGGGTAAAAAGGGCTTTGCTGATCTCGCCGATGGCGGCAATGGCCTGTGCCGAGCCGTCACTATCGCGCAACTTCTCGAGTTGCGTGTTCTCGCGCAGCGTGACCATAAACTGTAGCCGCTCACCCGGCAAGCGCACCGACAGCGCTTCGAGCGGACGATTGCTAATGGTCAGCGTGGTCTGACCTTCGGCGGCAAAGAGATCGTACAGCGCGTTTTGCGGTTGTGCCACGCGCGCCATGCGGTGGAGGGTTGGCATATCGCCCCCGGAGCTAAACATGATCTTGGCGCGATTATTAGCGTAGACGATCTTCCCGCCGCCCTGCGCCACCAGCACCGCGTCGCTGACACTGCCTAAGGTCGAGGCGAAAGCCGGAGTGGAATCAATCGTCGGCGCGCGGCCTCGTGACACCAGTTGCGCGCTCAGGTAGACGAGGCTGAGCAAGATGCCGCCGACGACCATCGCCGCAATAGCAATTCCAAGAGTGTTAGCGTCGTTCATCAGACTCTACGTTTTGAAAAAGAAAACGCAACTGCACAGCCGATTCGTCATTGCGAGCGCACTTCGCGAAGCAATCTCGGTTGCGCTATGAGATTGCTTCTCGAAGACTCGCAATGACGCTGAGTAGTCACTCATCCGTTATCAGCGCGTCGCGCTTCGGCGGCGAGTTCGGTGATCTCGCGAATGTCGGAAAATTCCGTGGTCGCCGAGACGATCCCCACCGAGAGAGTCATGAGCGACATTTTTTGCTCGACGTTGCCATCGCCATGCGCCACCATGTAGCCTTGCTCACGATCCATAAACGAGTAATGTGTTTTTATTTCTTCGGCGAAGCGACTCTTAAGTCGCGCCTTGATCGTTTCGGCATTTGCCAGCGTCGAGATGACGACAAAATTTTCACCGCCGGGGTGCCCGATGAAATCGTTGGGCGTGCCTTTTTCATCCACCACTTCGCGGATGACGAGCGCGGCGAAGCGCAGCGCCTCATCCCCGGCGACAAAGCCATACACTTCTTTAAACGGGTTGAAGTAATTGATCTTGCACTCAAGGAACGCCCAATCGTGCGAACGCATCAGCTTGCGTAACTCGTCCTCTATCAATTTACCGGCAGGCAAACCGGAGCGGGGGTCGGACAGGTTTTGAACTTGTGCCCGGGCAATAGCATTCTGCACGCGCAGTTTAAGTTCTTCGATGTCGAAGGGCTTGGTGATGTAATCGTCCGCGCCCAATTCCAATCCGGCGATGCGATCCGAGCGCTCATCCTTTTGGGTAAGAAAGATGATGGGAATGTGACTCGTGCGCGGCGTCTGGCGCAGCTGCCGACAGATGGCGTAACCATCCATGTCTGGCAGCATGATGTCCAGAATGATTAAATGAGGAAGCTGCTGACGCGCCATCGTCAACGCCTCGTTGCCGCGCGCGGCAACGTTTATGTCGAAGCCCTGCCCGCCAAAATAAATCCTCAGCATGTTGGAGATGTCAAAGTCGTCTTCGACGATCAAAATTCTGCCTTTAGCCATAAAACATCCTCCATGTTTTTTGTTTACCACGACGACGAGGGCGCTTCGCCCGCGCGCGGGTATAACCGTTGATGGGTTGACGCCATCTTCAATTTGTGATGATCGCTCTCCTCGTACATCACATTTTTGGTGATCACCCGCCGCTCCGGCGAAGCGAACAGCACCACGTCGCTTTCAATGGTGCGCGCCGGATAGATGATCAGCCCACTGCCGATTCGACAATTGTGACCGACGCATCCCCCCAACACCGGGCGATTCGATTTGGCGAGTATGCCGTCTCCGTTTAATGCCCGTATCGGCGCGGGCAGCAGGTTGTAATCGGTGAAGGTGTTGCCGGCGCCGATGAACGTTTTGCGCCCGATGACGCACATTTGCAAGCAGGTGTTTTGCGCCACCATCGAATTTTCCATGAGCGTTGTTAAATATAACGAGGCGCGGAACGGCAAGAAATTATTGTCGCCGACGACGCTTAACATCAACTGGCATCCTTGCGCGATAGTCGTGTTGCTGCCGATGATGCAGTTATCAATCACTACCCCGGCTTCGATGTTGACGTTATCACCGATCGTCGTTGGCCCCATAATTACTGCGTGCGGGCTGATCGTGCAGTGCCGCCCGATCTTAACCAGCGTGGAGCAGGACAACACTTGCTTCTGTTCGAGTAACGCCTGCCACAGCACTTGTAGTTTAAAAAGGATGTCGCTGTTAATTCTCTTTTCGGTGCGCGCCCCGCGTGAGAACAACCCGAAGATGGCGTCGGCGATATGCAGATGCACCCAACTCTCAATCGAGATCACACTCCGCAATGGCACTTGATACGTCAGTTCGCCTTTCTCGCTTGCCATATATTCGGGGATGCGATAGTAACCGATCTCGCGCGATTCGAAATCAACGACCAGAGGCTCGGCTTCGGTTGTGGGTCCATTAGGGAAGTACCAAAGATCAGCCAGATAGAGATCGCCTTGTTGCGTATAACCTGTGGCGAGAGGCAGCGCGTGCTGCATAAAGGCGCGGTTGTCTTTGCTAAACGCCGCGCGCCGTGCCTTGCGCGATTTCTTCGCTTCGTTCAAAAAGCGATCAATGTAGCCTTTGTCAAAACACAAATTGTCACGATAGACAATTTGCTCCACAGTATCATGCGGCACGTCTTCAAAACGTCCGCTCTCAACGTCGCGCTCTTCAGTGGTATAAGGCGCGAGTAAGTCACGCTGATTTAACCAAAGCGGTTTATTCTGAATACGCAGATCGCGCGCGGTTTCATTAAACGGAGCAATGAACCGGGAATGATGCAGGATGACTTTTCGCATAAAGGCGTGATGGACCCGTTCCAGCTCATGAGCTGGATTTAAAAGTGAAGGTAACTACTCAGCCGCTCCGTCATTGCGAGGAGCGTTCTTTGCGACGAAGCAATCTCCAAGCGTGACCGAGATTGCTTCGCAGAGTGCGCTCGCAATGACGTCTGAGCAGTCACAAGTAAAGTGCATTATCTACGACTATGTCACAGATACCCACCCTGTTACAGTTTCAAAATACTGACAGGGCGGTAATGGAATGGTAACGCAAATAGTTTGTTTGTGCCACTGGCATATCTAGCAATTTAACAAAATTTAAGGGCGACCTGCCTAAAGCAGTCGCCCTTATAGTGTGTTTCTCTTTCGTTCGACTCGCATCAATTCAAAAGCTTCTTTCAACTAGTTCGCGCAACTGGTTCGCGCCGCAGATTATCTGCGGCGCGACCTCTGCGGCGCGAACCAGTGTGTTTCGTCGTTCAGTCCAACGGCTTCTTGTCAATTACTATCGTGCAAGTCTCATCGCCGCGCGCCACGCACTCAATCTCTTGCACCGAAAAATTTTTGCCGCCGCTCACCCAATACAAGGCTTCTTGAATGATCCCCACCGCCAAATGACAACACGGGGCTTCTGCTTTTCGCCCCCAACAGATCGGGCAGCGATCAATGTGCCACAAAATTTTATCTTCGTCCTCACTCAAGCGCACGATCTGATCAGAATACTTGTTGAACGTGTCGGCGAATACTTCGGCCCCCACTTTGAGTTTCATATTTAAAGGCAGCAAGCGGAAGGTCAGGTCGGCGATGCCCAACACCGGACCAAACTCTTTCAATCCATATTTAAAGCAGGCGCGTCCGGCGCGCAGGGCGAGTCCGCGCCCGCCGCGAGGACCGTACATATCGTCTAACGATTTTTGGATGGCGCTGACATCGTTGAAGCTGAATTGTCGATCCAAGTTGTTCGGCGGGTAGTTGCCGATCAGATGCCGCATCTTAGAAAGATTCAATACGGCGTTGACGCCGTTGCGCCCCATGATCTCTTCCATCGCCAATAATACGATGCGCCCGATCTTGTTGGGGTAATAATACGTTGGACTGCTATCTTGTCCGTTCATTCAAGTCTATTTAAAAAAAGATTCTCGCCCACGAAGTTCACCAAGTGGCACCAAGACAAATTTGTTCATTGTTCATTGTTTCATTGTTCATTCTTCTACTTGTTATCCAAAAAATCTTTCAATACACTGACAAAGCGTTCGGGTTCATCTATCATCGGAAAGTGACGCGATCCGTTCATCACTTCAATGCGCGCGTGCGGCACGCCGTTCTTCAACGATTTATATTGTCCGGGGTCCACAATCGTATCGCCGCTTCCATAGATGCCCAATGTCGGCACGCCGATCTCACCCAAACGCGGGCGCAGATCGGTGCGATGCAAACTCCGAATGGAAGCGAAGAATGATTCCAAAGTCGTCCGCGACAAATCGCGTTCTTGCATTTGATACCACTTCTGCGGATTCTGGTTGACGATCAAACCTGAAAATATTTTTAAGCCCCAACGCAACACTACCGGGACACGAAAAATGATAGCGGCGATCTGGCGGCGTCCGGCGAGTTTGAGGAGTGGATTAAGGGAAGAACCAACGATAGGGGAACCGACCACCGCAATTTTTTGCACACGTTGAGGATAACTAATGGCGGTGCTTAAACTGACAGTGCCTCCCATGCTATGCCCCACCAGTGGCGCCGACTCGATTCCCATGCGCGACATGAATTCATCTACCAGTGCCACAAAGTCGGACATCCTATAGCTATCGCGTTTCTTGCCCGATTCGCCAAAGCCCCAAAAGTCGAGAGCGTAGGTGCGATAGCTGCGCCCCAACACTTCCATCGTCGGCTGCCACAATCCCCATGAACCCAGCCAACCGTGCAACAGAACAACCGGCTTACCCGATCCGTAAGTTTCGTAATGAACGATGCCGTGATCAGTGACGATAGAACTCACAACCCGCCATTCCTGCGCGACTCATTTTTCCATTTCCGACAGGATGCTGTACAACAACTCCAGCAACACATTCTTCACGCTATCACGACTGGTAGCCACGCATGGCAAAAGTTTAACATTGGGATCGAGCCGCAGAGCAATACGCATATCCTCCGGCGACCAGGCTTCGGGGTGATCTTGTTTGTTGGCGGCAACCACGTAGGGGGTGGGGGCGTAAGCGCGGAAAGTTTCGAGGATGCTTTTCGCTTCGCGGAATGTTTCAGGGCGAGAACTGTCTACCATCACCACAAAGCCCAACATTCCTTCGGACAGAATCTCCCACATGAAATCGAATCGTCGCTGCCCGGGCGTGCCGAAGAGGTACAGAATCAAATCGTTGTCCACGGTGATACGGCCAAAGTCCATTGCCACCGTCGTTTGATCTTTAACTTTTTCCGCATCCGACGTTACCTTGCGCTCGGTTTTCACCACCTCAATTTCACTGATCGTGCCAATGAACTGAGTCTTACCCGATGAGTAAGGACCGGTGACAACCATTTTGACAGTTTGCATTCGCGTCTATCCTCTCAAAATAATTGCATTACAAAGATCGAATTCTCGAAATCAACCTGTTGACCAGTGACTTCTCTTGTTCTTTCGCTTCAGCCGTGAGCGGCTTGCGCGGTGGCACATTGCCCAAGGGTCGTGTGCTGGCAGGTCTCACCAGATCCACCAGACCGGCTTGCAGCAATCCGTAAACGATCTTACGCACGTCCAGATCGCTCATGTTGTTCGTCTTGGCAATTTGCTTGATGCTGTTCTTGGGATCGATATACGAAACGACCTTCCACTCTTCAACGCTCAGATTAAGATTCTTCAAGCGTTCCGGCTTATCTACAAACTTCAATGCCATATCCAGATTCGGGATTTCGTCTTGCAACTGCTCCCACTCGCGCAGGCGGCGCGACCCTTCGATGATCACATTATCAAGTTCAATGGGAACAGTGATACGTCCGGCGGGCGGCGCGCCCGTCGCGTCAAAATTAAAAAGACCCTCGACCCATGAAAAGAGTCGAAAGGTGATGTCGAGTGTATTCTGTTTGATGCTTTGCAGAATATCGGCTTGAGTGACGTAACCGGCGTTAATCAACAACAACCCCAACGCCTTGTCGTTTGCCGATTCAGGTCGCTGTTTAAGAGCTTGCGTTTGTTGATCATTCAGCTTGCCAACTTTGCGCAATACCAACGGCAAACTGCCATCTTCGCTTCCCATTTGGGCGTAGATCAACTTGCCTTCGCGGAAACAAATTTTCGCCGCTTCGGTGGGTCCCTCGATGGTCAGCGTGCCAGTCTTCTTTGCCAGATTGACCAAATTAAGTAATTGAGTAGTGCTAAAATCTCGCAGGTTGCCTCGGAGTGGCATTTGCTTCCTCGACCATCGCTTTATTAGATGAAGTCTTGGAGATTATACCTGAAATCTCAAAACCCAAAATCCCAAAAACCCAAATCTCAAAAACCCAATCTCCAACCTCCAACTTCTAACTTTCAACTTCTAACTTCTAACTTTATAATACATCCATCTCACTTACCGTTTAGAAAGGTCGCCATAATGTTTCGTCGTCTCACAGCGTTCTCTCTCACGCTTACATTTATGCTCGTCGCCTGCGGATCGGATCCAACACCTTTACCGACAGCCTCCGCGCCGCCGGTTGTTAAGATTACATCCGGCATATCGCCGACTGCTACTCAACCGCTTGCGGCTGCCGCCACTGCCGCGCCCACCTCCACCCCGGCTGTCGTCATGGGTCCCGATTCATATCCAGCCGGGATCAACCCACTTACCGGTTTATCAATCACACCAACATTGCAAGCCCGTGTGCCTGTGGCGATCAAAGTCGCCAACTATCCGCGTGTGGCACGTCCTCAAAGTGGTTTGTCGCTCGCCGATTTAGTTTTTGAACATTACACCGAAGGCGGCACGACTCGCTTCACCGCTATCTTCTATGGAAATGATGCGCCGCGCGTGGGACCGATTCGTTCTGCGCGTTTAATTGACACCGTCATCCCCGAAATGTTCAAGGGCGCGTTGGTCGCTTCGGGTAGTTCCACTGGCGTGTTGCGGAAATTAAGTTTCAAAGATTGGTATAAGCTCGTCGTTGCCGAATCCACCGGATTTAAATGTCCGCCGATTTGCCGCGAAGGCGACGACACCAACTCTGTTTTCACTTCCACTGAAACAGTTCACAAAGCCTTAGCCGATAAGGGACTCGACAAATTGCAGTTGACGCATGGATTTACTTTCCACGCCATCACACCCGAGGGCGGCGCCCCCACCAAACTGATTCGTATTGATTACAGTGGCGAGCTGCACAGCGAATGGCGCTACAACGCCGCCTCGGCAAAATATGAACGCTGGATCGATTCGTCACCAACGGATTTGATCGCCCATTTTGATAAAGCGACCAATCAACCGATCACCGCCGCTAACGTGATCGTGCTGTTTATCAATCACGTTGTAGATTCCACCATTCCAGAGGACTTCGACACCGATGGACTCACCGGACATTTCAGCACCGAGATTCAATTGTGGGGCAGTGGTCCGGCGTGGATCTTCCGCGATGGGCAGCGATACGAAGGGACTTGGGTCCGCCCCAAGATCGATCAACCTTTTGTGATTGTAGATAAATCAAACAAATTGATTCCGTTGAAGCCCGGCAATAGTTGGATTCAAATGGTCGGTTTGTTTAGCGACAAAACAGCCGGCAGCGACACCATTATTAAACACAAGTCGCCGGTGGATAAAGGCAACATCCCAACAGCGGTCCCAAGCGCGACGCCGAAACCATAGCGCGGTTACGGAATGTGTCAACCCTTTGAGACAACTCGTCTGGGTAATTTACTGTAGATTCTCCGTGTCTACAGCTAGGTTTTTTACTGCTTCCACCGCCGAGTCATCTTTC
>Ga0163199_1001657_pt1 | contig 13850 bp, 12 predicted proteins | sample PL_2010_150m_FD_113537 | JGI IMG/M metagenome (GOLD analysis project Ga0163199, IMG submission 113537) | Freshwater microbial communities from Powell Lake, British Columbia, Canada to study Microbial Dark Matter (Phase II) - PL_2010_150m | ecosystem: Environmental > Aquatic > Freshwater > Lake ... | reverse complement strand
GTCGCAATGGCGGCAGGCAACTCGGGCGCTACGCTCGCCGGAGGCGTCGCGTCCTCCGCGGCAAGCGGCTGGACCAGTGCCAGGGTGAGGGCGATGGAGCTGACGCTCGGGAACATATTCTTATAGGACATGGCAACGTCTCCCAAAAGGATGGTCTCGGAGCATGGAGGCCTCCCCAAGTCTAACATCTGGAGGCTGCCACCAAGCCGGCGAGGCGCTAAACTTGACCTAGCGGCGCCCATCCTACTCCAGCCTGGGCGGGTAGGACAGTGTTACGGGCCCGCGACTTATGAGGGCATGATGAGCGGATTTTTAACCAATCTAAGGATCCTGTACCAAGCGCAGGTACGGCGGCATCGCAAGCGGCCCTTTCTGCGTGCCGCCATGGCCGCCTGCGCCCTGGTCGCGGTGGCGAGTGGGGGAGTATCCCTGCGCAAACGGGTACGGCTTGATCAGATCCTGGAGACCCTTGATGTCTTGCAGGCATTTGATCCCCACGAAGGGGTGGATCTGTTCAACGAGTGGGTCGAAACCTTGCGCGGCGATCCCGAGGAAGGGCGTCGCCTAGTCCTGGAGGCCATAGACGAGGAAGTGGTGCGAGAGCCAGAGCAGGCGGAATTGTTGATCCGCCTGTGTCTGGCCGTGAGCGGGCACACGGGGGCAGTGTCGTCCGCCGAGGGGCACGAGATCCTCGCCCTATGTCGGCACTTGCATACCGGTTTGGACATCTGCTCGCAATTGGGGGTAGAGAGATGACGCTGCCCTCTCGGAGATATATCAGGTCTGACGGTGGTGGATGAGATATGCCACCAAGCCGCGAGTGGAAGGGTCATGGCCATCGCGTACCACCCCGGACTGCAATTCCTCCAAGAGGATCCCGGCGAGCTGCTTCCCCAACTCCACGCCCCATTGGTCGAAAGAGTTGACGTTCCAGATGACCCCCTGGACGAAGATCTTGTGCTCGTATAGGGCGATCAATGCCCCTAGGGTGTGGGGTGTGAATCGCTCTACCAGCAGGGTATTGGTGGGGCGATTGCCGGGGAAGACCTTATGCGGGGCGAGCGCCTCTACCTCCGCTGGCGGCTGCCCCTGCCCGAGCAGCTCGGCGCGGGCCTCCTCCAGGGTGCGACCGCGCATCAGGGCCTCGGTCTGGGCCAGGCAGTTGGCGAGCAGCTTGGAGTGCTGATCACCCAGTTCGTTATGGCTGTGGACGGGTGCTAGGAAGTCACAGGGGATGACCTGGGTGCCCTGGTGGATCAACTGATAAAAGGCGTGCTGGCCGTCGGTACCGGGGGAGCCCCAAATCACCGGCGCCGTGGCATAGTCCACCGGGCGGCCATCCCGGGCGACCTGTTTGCCGTTGCTCTCCATGTCCGCCTGTTGCAGGTAGGCGGGCAGATACTCGAGATACTGGTCATAGGGCAGCACCGCCTGGGTGGGAAAGCCGGCGAAGTTCACATACCAGACCCCGATCAGGGCCAGCAGCACGGGCAGGTTCTCGGACAGATCCGCGCTCTCGAAGTGGTGGTCCATGGCGTGGGCCCCTTCCAGCAGTTCGTAGAAACGCGACATCCCTACCGACACCGCAATGGGCAGGCCGATGGCGGACCACAGGGAGTAGCGCCCGCCGACCCAGTCCCAGAACTCGAACATATGGGCGGTGTCGATGCCGAACCGCGCCACCTCCCCGGAAGCGGTGGATACGGCGACGAAGTGCCGGGCCACCGCCGCCGGGTCACCCCCGCAGGCGGCAAGCAGCCAGTCCCGCGCCGCCCGGGCGTTGCTCAGGGTCTCCAAGGTGGTGAAGGTCTTGGAGGCGACAATGAACAGGGTGGTGGCCGGATCTAGGGGCTTGAGGGTCTCCACCAGGTGGGTGCCGTCCACGTTGGAGACAAAATGCACCCGCGGGCCGTCGTGATAATGGCCCAGCGCCCGAGTCACCATTAGGGGCCCCAGGTTGGAACCACCAATGCCAATATTGACTACATCGGTAATGGCTTGTCCGCTATGACCGCGCCACTCGCCGGAACGCACTACCTCGGTAAATCGCTCCATCCGTTCCAGCACCCCCTTGACCTGGGGCATCACGTCCACGCCGTCCACCCACAGTGGGCGGTTGGAACGATTGCGCAAGGCCACATGCAGTACCGCCCTCCGTTCGGTATTGTTGATGCGGTCACCTGCGTACATGCGACGGATCCAGCCCGGCACGTCCGCCGCCTTCGCCAACTCCAGCAGCAACCGCAGGGTCTCTGCGGTCATGCGGTTCTTGGAGTAGTCGAGGAAGATGCCCACCGCTCGCCGTTGCATCTGCTCGAAGCGCTGGGGATCATCACGGAACAGGTCGCGCATGTGAGTACCGGCGAGGGCGCGCCAGTGGCGCTCCAGGGCGCGCCATTGTTCCGTCTGGTTGAGCGGGGGCATGGATCTTGTCACTCCTAAGTGTCGCTACGCAACGGGATGACCGTAGGCGCGGGTTGGCAAGGAATCCCGCGTAAACGGCGCGTTTGAAGGCAGGATATTAAGCAGTACCTGACCAGGCTTCAACCGGCGCGAGGCGATAGCGGAGATTGGAAAGGTATTGGACTTTGGGTAGTGCCCCAAGGCAGATAGATTCAGAGAGTGTCATATTGGAGCTGGACGCGAATAGGAATTAATTTTATTTCTATATCATTAAAGTTGTGTTTTCATATTGAACTGAACCAGTGCCGCATTCTTTGTTATGCCCATCGCTGGCAGTAGAATAGCGCAGTCTAACGCATGGGCGCCCGTTCGGGTGAGGGCCATCACCATGAGAAAGGATCCGATTTTGCCATCGCAAACACCAATCCCCACTCCACCCAAGGTCCGGAAAGGGGTAGAGCGGGCATCGGGGGGGCGATGAGCAAACCCTTGCCTGTTCAGGAGGATAGACCCCAGGGCACCGCAGGGCCTCCCCCGATCATCTGGAGCAGGCCCAGCGTTACCGCTCTGGAGGCGGATCTAGCCTATTTCAAGGCCCGTTTGGCCTTTATCGGGACGCCAACCACCCGCAACCAGGAGGCCCAAGTTACCACCTTCCTTCTGCTTATCCAGTCCACCACCCGCGTCCTCCACCACTTGCTATCCAAGGATGCTTAGGCTGCACCCTCGCGCTCCAACAGGGGTGGTGGCTGCGGCGAGGATCAAGGCCAGGCTTATGCCTCGATCCATCGCCGCAGCACCTCGATGATGGCCCGCGCCTGCTCATTACTGGAGATGTTGAACTTGGATTGTTGGCGGTATTCACCGTTGCGTTTCTGATAACGGCGGATGCTGTACTTGTCCGCGCCATAGGCGCTCTTGGCGCGATCCCACTCCCGATAACGGAATAGAATAGTGGTCCAGGCGCCCTTCGACAGGATGGCCTTGTCCAGCTCCTGAACGATCTCAAGGCCCTCTTCGCTATAGCTGACCGACAGGTCTTCTGGTTTTTGCGACATAAGGTTGTGTATAAACCGATGTTGGGGATGCGCGGCAGCCTAGCAGATCCACCGACACGGGTCACGGCCCGCTGACTGCACCGAACTGCTGCAACATACGGACAATGGCCCCGTTGCTACGCTGCCGCGCCAGGGCAAGGGGGGTGATACCGTCGGCCCCCGGCCGGTTGACCTCGGCGCCTTGCTCAATCAGACGCTTGACGATCAGACGATTGCCGATTCGGATAGCGGTGATCAACGGGGTATCGCCGATGACATCCGGGGCATTGACATTTGCCCCGTATTTGACCAGAAACTGGTATACGTCACGAAATTCCGCGCCACCGCGGATGGCCTCTCCCAACAGGCGCTGCGGATCCAGGGCAGCCCCCGCGCCCAGCAACAACGAGGCCACCGGAATCTTGCCGCCCAGCACTGCCAGTTCCAGAGGGGTGCGACCGGCACGGTTAGGCGCCGACAGGCTCGCGCCATGCTCGATCAAGAGCCGACAGATCACCTGGTTGCCCTGTTCCACGGCCACATGCAGCGGCATCTGGCCATCCCGATCCACTTGATTGAGGTCGGTACCGTGAGCGATATGACGTTTGATCTGGTTTAGATCCCCTGCGTGGATGGCCCGATACAGGTTGACGGACGGCGGCTCAAGTCGGGCACAGGCGGAGAGATGTAAAAATGAAAAAATGCTTAGCGACAGCAACCAGAAGGCGATGTTGATAATGGGTTTGTGCATGGATTCGGGTATCGGGTATCGGCTATCGCTATTGGGTGATGAGGTAGGCCACAGAGATGGGGCAGCAGATGCGGCCTACTGGCCGCCCTGAGCATCCAGGGGCGGCGGCTGCATGCGCACCTCCAGCGGCCCCGTGGTGACCAGGTGCACGTCGCGCTGGGGGAAGGCGATGCCAATACCCGCCGCCGCGAATTTGTCGTTGATCACGGTATGCAAGGCGGTGATGGTGGACAACCGATTGTCCAGGGTCGGCAAGTAGCAGCGCAACACGAGAGTCAGGGCATTGTCGCCAAAACCCTCGAAACTGGTTACCGGTTTGGGGTCGTACAGTACGTTTTCGTTCTCCGTCGCAGCCTCGGCCAACAGATGCATGGCCTGACGCACGTCGCTGCCGTAGGCCACCCCTATGGTAATGACGATGCGATTGATCTTGTCGGTGAGGGTCCAGTTGATCAGGCGTCCGGTAATAAATTCCTTGTTCGGCACCACCAACTCCTGCTTGTCGTAGTTGATGATGGTGGTGGCGCGGATGCGGATGCGCGAGACCACGCCGATGATGCCGTCGATCGTGACTACATCGCCGACTCGGATGGGGCGTTCAAATAACAGTATGATGCCGCTGACAAAGTTGGCGACGATCTCTTGCAGACCAAAACCGAGGCCCACCCCAAGGGCCGCCACCAACCACTGGATGCTGGACCACTCCAGGCCCAGGCTGCCAAAGGCGATCACCACCCCGAGGACGGCAATCGAGTACTGGGATAGGGCGGTCACCGCATAGCGGGCCCCGGCGTCCAGGGGCAGGCGTTGCAGCAGGGAGATTTCCAGAATGCCGGGCAGGTTCTTGGCGGCCAGCACGGTGACCAGTAGGAAAAATAGCCCAATGACCATGTCACCCAGGGTAACCGCTACTTCCTTGGGCATGCCGTCGATCATGCGCGTGGCGTGAAACGGCAACTCGGTGTTGTTGAGGAACCCCAGGGTCGGCAGCAACTGGTTCCAAATCGTCCACCCCCCCATGAGGACCGCGAATAGGAACCCGAAATGCACCAAGCGTCGGGACTGTTCGCTCAAGGAGTCGTAATTGATCTCCGGGATCTCCACCGCGATGGGGCTGCCCTCCTCCTCACCCCCCCCTTCTTCCCGAACCCGTTGCGCCCGCTGCTCTTCCCGCCGGCGTAGGGCGTCTTCGTAACGCAGGCGCCGTTCGACAACAAAGAGTCCTCTCAGGATTAAATCACGCAGTAACAGCAGACCAAAGAAGTACCAGACGGTCATCTGCACTTGCTGCTCTAGGCGCACTGCGGTGTAGTGATAGCCCAGGATTGAGGTAAGGGCCAGGGCCAGCGGCGTCCCTACCGCGAGGGGAAACCACAGGAAGTGCAAATGGCTGGCCCAGTTCCCCCGGCGCCGATCAAGCAGCTCACACTTGATCACCCCGTTATGGCGCAACAGCCTTCCTGCCACCACCGCCGAGGCCAGCATGAGAATGATGAACGCCAGCCCACCAACCGCCTGGGTCAGCAGCGGTGGCTCCGAGCCCGCCGTGGTTGCCACTACGAAGGTCGGCAGGGCGGCGAGCGGGATGAGCCAACGCAGAACCTTGAGCAGGGCCCGACGTACCGGCTCGGGCCAGCCTAGGTGGCGGTCGCCCAGGCCCTCGTTTCGGCACAGGGCGCGCAGAAAACCCAAGCTCCCGAGCAACAGTCCCGTCTTGAACAGCCCCGCCCCCACCGCTAGGGTAAAAGGCCGTGCGGTGGAGAATTGCTGCAGCAGGTACCCCAGGCCCAGCAGAGCCAAAGGCAGTGGTAAGGCCAGCAGGGCCGTGAGTCCAAGGGCCTGCAACGACAGAAGGAAGGAATCCGTGCGGATCTTGCGAATCGCTAGATTGATCTCGTGTAATCGGGCGGGTATCCGGCGCCGGTAGACCAAGACGGCCAGTAGCAGACCACCGACCAGCAGGAAGCGCCCCGGCCAATATCGGACGGTACCGGCCAGATCCTCCAGGGCCAGAGTCCAGTTATCGAGGCTAAACAGCCATAGGCCCCACACCAGGCCGCTGCCCTTGGCGAATAGGGGCAACAGCCCAGTGCTGGGGATCCAGAGGAGCTGATCGTCGATGTAGGCGACATAGGCCTTGGCTATCCCCAAGCGTTGCCGCTCCGCGATGTCCAGGCTGGTCAGTTTGGTGATGTAGCGGCTGTATACCTTCTGCAATTCGTTTAGGGAGTCCCGGCGCGCCTGCGCCAGCACCCGTCTGGGGTCCGTTTCCAGCCCCTCGCCGCGACCGGCAATCTGCACCTCAATGGATCGCTGCAATACCGCATCCAATGCCTGCTCCACCGCCGGGGACTCGCGTAGCAGTTCATCAATCTCCAGTTGTCGGTCGGTGACCTTGCTAATCTGTTCGGCCCGTTCCCGGGACTCCCGACGGTAGTCCCGCAACGACGGCAGGGCCGCCCGCCGCTGTCGCAACATGCGGCCAATGGCCTGGCTCGGCCCCACCACATCCACTCGCTGACGGGTCCGGTCAAAGTCCGTCTTCAACTCGTCGAGTCCTTGTCCCGCCCGCTGCAAGCGGTCGTTGACCTGCTGCTCTTGGGCCACCAACCCCTCCAACTCCTGGCGGAAGTGGGCATTGGCATCGGCGACCGCCTGGGCCTCCGGGGGCAGTTGGGCCTGGTGCGCCTTGCGGGCCTCCGCCTCCGCTTGCTCCCGGGCTTTCGTGGCCTTGGCTTCGCGTAACCCCTGTTCACGCTGTTTGAGGGCCATGAGCCGCTGCTCCGCCTGGGCGACCTGGGCCGCCAAGAGATCCCGTTCGCTCTGCGCCAGGTCGGTGAGCAGGCTGCTCGCCAAACGCTTCTTGAGCAGTTCGATCTCGGCGGCGCGTACTTGTCGGCGTGCCTTGAGGGCCAGGGTCCGGGCCTGCTGCACCTGGGGGAGGGCGTCCGCCGCCGGGGGCGTTACCAGATCCTTGTCCAACTGATCCAGGGCCTTGACCCGTGCGGCGATGTCCTCGGTCAGGGACTTCGCGCCCACCAGTAGGTTAGAGAGATCATCCTCGCGTGTGCGCAGGGCATCCTTTTGTTGGTTTAGAGTCAGGGTGTCGTCCGCGATATGGAACTCAATCTGATCCAGGGATAGATCCTGGGGCGCGGGCAGGTCCGCGGCGCTTGGTTGGAGCGGCTGCAAGGTGGCGAGGGCAGCGCGGATCTCGGCGATACGCTTGGGCGCGTCGCGGATCTGGATATCTAACGCCGTGAGTTGTGCCTGGACGGCCTCCGCCTCCTTGAGTCCGGTGAGGGCCTGATCATAGAGATCAAGCGCCATCTTCCTATCGGGCTCGCCGAGGGCGGTATCCACGTCCGCAGTCTTGCGGGCAGCATTGATCTGCTCGGCGGTGAAAATCGGTGTCTCGGCGGGCATCGCGATGGGAGGCGTGGCGGTGGGCACACGTCCCGCGGGAGACGAAGCGCCTATGGTGCCGCCCCGCGCCGATGCGAATGGGCAGCCTAGAGCCAGCGCCAGCACCAGCGATGCTAGGACGAGCCGATACATAGGCGAGTGGGCAAGGCACATGGTCAGCTCATTTGGGAGGTCGGGTGGCGTTTTGCCACGGAGACCGACCCTAGGCAGGGGGGTGCGTAGGGCCGTGCGCCCGCTTCAGGGCATGGTTCAACAACACCCGTATGGACTCCAGTTCCGCCCGCAGCATCCGTGCAACCGTCCGGCGGTGCGTCAGTAGGGACTGTCCGGGAGCCCGAGGTGGTGGGGTTTGCATCGATTCAGGGGTAAGATCCGGCTCAAAGGCCGGGGACACCGGTCGTCGACGGGCGGCAAATGACGTAAAGGAGACCTGTGGAGATTGCCGCGGGGCATCCTCGGGATTCACCCAGTTCTTGGACCCGATACCCAAATCCTTGATCGTCATTTACCACCTCGCTGCGGACGTGCGGGCATGCCCCATGCTGGAAGAGACGATTGTAGCCCCTAAGACGAGGGGGCTGAACGGTCCCGTCGGCTCAATTCGTGTACCGCCTGAACCAAGATACCAACCTGGGCCGGATCTACGTCTGGAGTAACGCCGTGGCCCAAGTTGAAGACATGCCCAGGGCCCTCGCCATAGCTTGCTAGGGTGCTTGCCACTCCAGCTCGGATGCGCTCCGGGGATGCGTAGAGGATACAGGGATCCAGGTTGCCCTGTAGGGCGACACGACCGCCGGTGCGTGCACGCGCCTCACCCAGATCCAGGGTCCAGTCCAGACCGACGGCATCGCACCCGCTGCGGGCGATATGCTCCAGCCACGGGCCGCCTCCCTTGGTAAACAAGATGACCGGCACCCGCCGCCCCTCCGCCTCGCGCACTAGGCCGGCGCAGATGCGCTCCATGTAGGCGAGAGAGAATTCTCGGTAATCGCTGGGGGTGAGTACCCCGCCCCAGGTGTCAAAGATCATCAATGCCTGGGCGCCAGCGGCTACCTGGGCGTTGAGATAGGCGGTGACACTATCCGCCAGCGTACCGAGCAAGATGTGCAACAGGTCCGGGCGGTCGTACAGCATGGCCTTGCTGTGGGCATAGCTCTTGCTGCCGCCGCCCTCCACCATGTAGGTGGCGAGGGTCCAGGGGCTTCCGGAGAAACCGATCAGGGGCACCCGTCCGTCCAGCTCGCGGCGGATCAGACGCACCGCGTCCATCACATAGCGCAATTCGCCCTCTGGATCCGGCACGCCCAAGGCTCGAATCCCAGCGGCGTCCCGCACCGGGCGCTGGAAGCGGGGCCCTTCCCCATCGGTGAAATAGAGCCCCAGGCCCATGGCGTCTGGAATCGTGAGGATGTCGGAAAACAGGATGGCCGCGTCCAGGGGGAAGCGTTCCAGGGGCTGTAGGGTCACCTCGCAGGCCAGTTCCGGGTTGCTGCACAGGGCCATGAAGCTGCCCGCTCGCGCTCGCACGGCTCGGTATTCTGGGAGATAACGTCCTGCCTGGCGCATCAACCACACCGGAGTCAGGTCTACCGGTTGACGCAGTAGGGCACATAGAAGTCGGTCGTTCTGCAATTGGGTCACGGTCGGTCTCTAAGAGTGGGATGGACCGCCGTCCGGATTTTCCTCCTCTTCCTCCTCCTGTTTCTCCAACCCAATCTGGTCCAAGGAGGAAAAGGCATTGTTCTCACCGGCCTGTCTGCCTTGGAGCTTGATCTTCAGGCGCAGCTCATTGACCGAGTCGGCATTGGAGAGGGCGGTCTCCATGTCGATCTTGCCCGCCTCGTAGAGATCAAACAGGGCCATGTCGAAGGTCTGCATACCCAGCTCTCGTGACTTGGCCATGATGGGCTTGATGCCCCCCACGTTCATATTGATGATCAAATCCTGGATCAGGGGGCTGTTGAGCATGATCTCGATGGCGGCGCAGCGGCTGCCGTCCACCGCCCGCACCAGGCGTTGAGAGACCACGGCCCGCAGGTTTAGGGACATATCCGCGAAGAGCTTGCGCACCTTTTCCGGTTGGAAAAAGGACGCGACGCGATCAAGGGCCTGGTTGGCGTTGTTGGCGTGCAGGGTAGCCAGGGCCAAGTGCCCGGTCTGGGCGCACTCTAGGGCGAAATCCATGGTCTCCTTGCTGCGGATCTCCCCGAGCAAGATGACATCCGGGGCTTGCCGTAGGGTATTGTGCAGGGCGTTTTCCCAGCTATGGCTGTCCACCCCAATCTCGCGTTGCATGACCACGCAATTTTTGTGCGGGTGAACGTATTCGATGGGATCTTCTAGGGTGATGATGTGCCCGCGGGAGTTTTCGTTGCGGTGGTCGATCATCGCCGCCATGGTGGTGGACTTGCCCGAGCCGGTGCCTCCTACCATCAACACAAGGCCGTTCTTGTGGGCGATGATCTCCTTGAGCACCTTCGGTAGGCCCAGCTTTTCCAAGGTGGGCACCTCCGTGGTGATGGTGCGCATCACCAGCCCCTCGCAATTGCGCTGGACGAAGGCATTGCAGCGGAAGCGACCAACTCCTTCTGGGGCAATGGCGAAGTTGCACTCCAGGACTTCGTCGAACTCCCGAATTTGCTTTTCATTCATGACGCAGCGGGTCAGGGCGCTGGAGTCCTCGGCGCTCAAGGGCTGCTTGCCGATCGGCGTCATGATCCCCTTGATCTTCATGGCCGGTGGAAAACCCGCGGTAATGAAGAGATCGGAACCGTCCTTTTTCAGCATCAACCCAAGCAGATCCCGCATCAACTTGAGCGCACGTTCTTGTTCCATAGAGGGGGTGCCTGGCTTACCACAGCGGGGGGCCGCGCAAGGGCCAAAACGAAAACAGCCGCTTTTCTGGGCGGCTGTTTTCACTAAAAGACCTGGAGCGGGAAACGAGACTCGAACTCGCGACCCCAACCTTGGCAAGGTTGTGCTCTACCAACTGAGCTATTCCCGCCTAACCCGAACCAGCGAACCCTGGCCAAAATAGCCAAGGGGTATTCCCTAGGTGTCGAGTCAATGGGGCGATATTCTAGCGATCGACCCTCCTGTGTCAAGCGGGTTTCAGTGTTCCTTCGGGCTCCGCGCCGCTTCGCCCTCCCGCTCCGGCCTGGAGGCGCCAAGCAGCTGGGGCCAGGCCACCTTGAGATAGATGGCCATGGACCATAGGGTCAGCAAGGCCGCCCCATAGAGCAACACCCAACCGATGCGAAACAAGGGCAAGCCCAGCACGTCCCGCTCGAACAGGAGCAGAAAGATGGCGAGCATTTGCGCCGTGGTCTTGAATTTACCCACACGGGAGACGGCCACCTGGGCGCGGGCGCCCAGCTCCGCCATCCATTCCCGCAGGGCAGAAATGGTAATCTCCCGGCCGATGATGATCGCCGCCGGAATGGCCAAGGCCGGGGTGGGCTCCGCCTGTACCAGCAGGACCAGGGCCACGGCTACTATGAGCTTGTCCGCCACCGGATCCAAAAAGGCGCCGAGGGATGAGGTCTGGCGCCATCGCCGGGCCAGGTGACCGTCCAGCCAGTCGGTCAATCCGGCCGCCGCGAAGATGAGGGCACAGCCCATCCGTGCCCACTCCAGCGGCAGGTAGAAGGCGACGACGAACACGGGGATGAGGACGATCCGCAAGAGTGTCAAGATGTTCGGAACAGTCCACATGATCAATTTCAGCCTTCGCCGTGGAAGGCGTCGTAGATGTGCTGGGCCAGATCCTGGCCGATGCCCTCGACCCGGGCGATGTCCTCGACCCCGGCACGGGCCAGCCCTTGCAGCCCACCAAACTGCTTCAGCAGGCGTTGCCGGCGTTTGGGACCAATCCCAGTGATTGTTTCCAATACCGAGGTCGTGCGCGCCTTGGCCCGGCGCTGACGGTGGCCCGTGATGGCAAAGCGGTGGGCCTCATCGCGGATCTGCTGGATCAGGTGCAGGGCGGGCGAATGGCTGGGCAGTATAGTGGGCTGCCCCTGCCCGGACAACCAGAGCTGTTCCAGCCCCGGCGTGCGTTCTGGTCCCTTGGCCACCCCTACTAGGGCGAACCCGGACACCCCCAGCTCTTCTAGCACCGCCTCGGCCCGACTGAGCTGGCCCTTGCCGCCGTCAATGAACAGGATATCCGGCGGCGGTACCTCACCCTCGTGCACCCGGCGGTAACGGCGGGTCAGGGCCTGGCCTAGGGCGGCGTAGTCGTCGCCGCCGGTGATATCCGTGATGTTGAAGCGCCGGTAATCGGACGGACGCGGACCCTCCTGGTCGAATACCACGCAAGAGGCCACCGGGCGTTCGCCGCCGGTGTGGCTGACGTCAAAGCACTCCATGCGCCGCGGGGTCTCGTCCAGGGCCAGGGCGTCGCGCAACGCCTCCAGGCGCTCCAAATAGCCACTCTGGCTGGCGAGTCGCGCCGCCAAGGCGAGCCGGGCGTTGCCCAGGGCCATCCGCACCCAACGCGCCCGCTCCCCGCGCACTCGGCTGTGGATGGCCACCCGCCGTCCGGCCTGGGCGCTCAACACCTCTTCCAAGACTGCGGCGTCCGCTGGCGGCTGCGCCACTAAGATCGCCTCCGGGAGCGGACGTCCGAGGTAATACTGGGCGAGAAAGGCGGACAACACCGCAGTGGCATCTTCCCCCTCCGGCAGGCGCGGAAAAAACGCCTTATTACCCAGGCTACGCCCACCTCGCACAAAGAATACCTGCACGCAGGCCGCCCCGCCCTGAACCTCGACGGCCACGATATCCAGATCGCCGGACTCACCGCTCACATACTGGCGTTCCTGAATACGCCGCAGGGTGGCGATCTGGTCGCGCAGGTGTGCGGCCTGCTCAAACTCCAGGCGTTCCGCGGCTGCCTCCATGCGTGTCACCAGGGTATCGACCACCTGGTTGGCGCGTCCCTCCAGGAACAGGACGGTGCTCTCCACCTCCCGAGCGTATTCGGCAGGCTCGATCAGTCCCACGCAGGGGCCGCCACAACGCTGGATCTGATACTGCAAACAGGCCCGGGAACGATTGCGATAGAAGGCGTCCTCGCACTGGCGCACCGGAAACAGCCGTTGCAAAAGCTGTAGGGTCTCCCGCACTGCCCCGGCGCTCGGGTAGGGGCCGAAGTAGCGCCCCTCGCGGCGGCGCGCCCCGCGGTGAAAGGCGAGCCGCGGAAAGGTCTGTTGGGTGGTGAGGTGGATATAGGGGTAACTCTTGTCATCGCGCAGCAGCACGTTGTAACGCGGCCGCAGCTCCTTGATCAGGTTGTTCTCTAGGAGCAAGGCCTCGGCCTCGGTGTGAGTCACCGTGACCTCGATGGCGGCGATCTGCGCCACCATGGCCTGTAGGCGTCGATTGAGATCGCGACGGAAGTAGCTCCCGACCCGGCGCTTCAGGTCCTTGGCCTTGCCCACATAGAGCACCTTGCCCGCCGCGTCCAACATCCGATACACCCCAGGTCGGGCGGTCAGGGTGCCGAGGAATGCCTTGGGGTCGAACCCCGTCACGGGTCCAGCAGTTGGCGGGCGCGTTCCAGCACCGCCTGGAACATTGCCTCGGTCAAGCGTCGGGTCTGGGTGTTGTAACGGCTGCAATGATAGGAGTCGATAAGCCGCAGATCCCCTGGCAGCGGGTGTTCCCGGGCGTGCCCGAAGGGATAATCCGCCAGTCGCAGCCCCCGCGCCTTGAGCACCGCCTGGTGGGCGACGGTTCCCAGCGCCAACACCAGGCCCCCTGGGGCGAGCCCTGCCAACTCGGCCCGTAGATAGGGATTGCAGGCCACCACCTCGCTGCCTAGGGGCTTGTTCCCTGGGGGCAGGCACTTGACCGCGTTGGTGATGCGGCAGTCCGTGAGACGCAGGCCATCCCCTGCCGAGCGGGATTCCGGGTGATCGCTGAAACCGAAGTCGTACAGGGTCCGATACAGCAAGATGCCGGCGTGATCGCCGGTGAAGGGCCGACCGCTGGCGTTGGCTCCGTGCATACCGGGCGCCAACCCCACCACCAGTAAACGCGCCATCGGGTCGCCAAAGGGCGGCACTGGCCGGGCGTGGTAGCTGGGATGGGCGGCCTTCACCTGGTCAAGAAAGGTGGCCAAGCGCACGCAGCGGCGACAGTGGAGGTCAAACGTAACCATTCAGATCCCTCCCCCCGGGGAGATTGGGAGGGGGGAGATGCAAACTTTTCAATGCCTTCCCTCCCCC
>Ga0163199_1001655_pt1 | contig 13859 bp, 11 predicted proteins | sample PL_2010_150m_FD_113537 | JGI IMG/M metagenome (GOLD analysis project Ga0163199, IMG submission 113537) | Freshwater microbial communities from Powell Lake, British Columbia, Canada to study Microbial Dark Matter (Phase II) - PL_2010_150m | ecosystem: Environmental > Aquatic > Freshwater > Lake ... | reverse complement strand
GTATTACCGAATGCATTGATATTATTCAATGCCATTTCGTTCCAGCCTTCCGGTAATTTGGGAGATATGGTAAAGGACCGGAAACCGGCAGGACGCAATCCGAACAGCCCTTCGGTAAAGATCCGGCAATACAATGCCGACTCGCCGGAAAGCTGTTTCTGATCCCCTTCCGGACAGGCCTCCACCGGATAGGGCACATGAACCCCCAGCAATCTGCGTTCAGAGTATTTTTTCAGGTAATCCAGGGCCTTGCCGGTTTCGCCTGAGGCAAAAACTCCACGCAGGGCATAGAGTGTTGACCGGTCCCAGAACGTTTTATCGCCGGCCTGGGTGGCCAGTCCGTCCACGGTCCATAAGCGTGGCGAGAACAGAGCATCCACGGTTCCCTCTTTGCGGTCATATATTCCGACAGTCAGGGGTATGCAGATCCAGGAACGCAGGATCACATTTTCCTTGTAATACCGATAAGTGTCAAAGCCTTCCACCCGCGCGCCGAAATACTTTTCTATCGCAGCCCTAAGTCGAATTGCCTGATTTAAATAGCTATCGGACAACTGCTTAGGTTTGTCCAATTCTTTGCACAACATCGAAGCAGATAGTAAGGCATCATAATACAGGCTGCTGGTGCACAGGTTTGCCTTCCCTGCCGGAAAGCGCCCCTCGAGTTCGTCGCTGTCAGATTCCACCACTCCGTCGCCGTTGATTTTACGGTGACTGAATTCGAGGCACCACTCAATCAAAGGCCAGAGTTCTTTTGCTGTTTCGATATTTCCGGTAGCCAGTGCAAAGCGCGATGCGCCATAAGCGATCATAGCCTGATCGCCCCGGTCGCCCGCTCCGTCCCAGAAATCGGTCCCTTCGGCAATGATTGAGCTCGGTATGGGTTTGTAACCAGGATTCATGTATTTGGCGAACCACCGGTAAGCATTCAAGCCTGCCTCCATTCCCAGTTTATATCCGGCATAACCGAACCAGGGACCCGTGTATTCGGCCTGGTCATTCGCCCAAATGGCGGCATGATACCGGAATCCTCCCGGGGAATTGATATAGCCGTTTTTTGTATTATAAATGCTTTCGCCCACACGCAGTTTGGCAAAGGCAAAGGCCGTATTCAAAACCGGATCCGGAGTGATTAACTGCAACGGCTCTTTAATGGCCCTGATGAGGTTGATTCGTTTTTTGACCTCATCATTGATGTTGATTTTTACCAATGATTCACCGTTTCTTACCGCCTGATAAACGACGGCAAAAACGGCGGAATCACCCGGCTGTAAAGTATTAACCCCGTCATTCACAGTATAGGCAAACACCCTGTGCGGCCCGCCGGTGCTGTGGAGCGTATCGATCCTCATTTCCTTCAGGTTATACTCCATTGACACGTTGAAGGGACGGTCATCAGAATTGATAAACAGATATTTCTCAATGGCAGCAGGTAAATCAGCTGATGGCCAAAGTGTCCTCTTTAAAATCAGTTTATTGGTCACCCTGGTTTTGTCAATCTTTTCTACATTACTGGTTATCTGCATGATACCACTATGATTGATGGCAATTACCTTCTCAGTCAATCCACGGTTCAGATATCCGTTGATCAGGCCCGGTTTCAGTGGGGTCATATTCAGAAAGAACCGGGGAAGATCGCTGTCAGTAAAGCTGACCATCAGGGTTCCATGGGTATCGTTGGGCTTTAAGCGGAAAGTCGGGAAGATAACCGTGCGCGACAGTTGCAGGTTTTGTGCACTGTCCACTGAGTATTGCAACCATAAGGATACCCGTTCCCCGCTCATTTCAATGTGATCATCATGGGGATCATTCGGCTCGATGGTCCATTCGATACTGCCGTTGTTCACTATTTTCCAGCGCGTATCGTTATCCTGAGCCATCAGGATTGTTGGCAATAGCAGAACCAAAAATAATATTCCGTTTTTCATTTTCATACTATACCTGTTTTCTCTTATTCTTCCAGAAATATTCAATTTCCTCCAACGTTTTGCCTTTAGTTTCAGGAACCAGTTTCCACATGAAAAATGCAGCTAATAATCCCATTATAGCATAGATCCAATAAGCAAACCCATGATGGAAAAGATTGGTCAGGGCCGTACTGTTATTCATAATAGGGAAAGTCCAGGAAACGATCAGGTTCGATATCCACATGGCACCTACTGCAAAAGCCATCGCCCTTCCCCTCACTTTATTCGGAAATAATTCAGATAGGAGGACCCATACAACCGGACCCCATGAAAAAGCAAAACAAGCAACATAACCGAGCATAGCGATCATGGCGGCAATGCCCAATTTATCAAAGAAGAAAGCTAATCCAAGCACAAACATAAAAAAGGCCATTCCCAATGCACCAATTATTTGCAATTGTTTCCTTCCAAACCGGTCAACCGTATAAATCGCCAACACCGTAAACGACATGTTTATTATGCCGACAATTATGGTTTGCAGGAGGGAGTGATTGGTACCTGAACCCATATTTTTAAATATTTCGGGAGCATAATACAAAACCACGTTAATGCCTATAAATTGCTGAAAAACAGCCAGTAAAATACCGGCTATAATAACAAGAAAACCAAAACTGAATAATTTCCCCGAAGTTGAAACGAGGGTCTCTTTAACTTCGGTCATGATAGTGCCAGCAACAGAAGAACCATTGATTTTGGTCAGAATCCGGAGCGCTTCCTCATCCCTGTTTTTCAAAGCCAGGTATCTGGGTGTTTCAGGAACAAAAAAGAGCAGTACTAAAAAGAAAACTGCCGGAATAACTTCTGATGCGAACATCCATCGCCATCCGATATGATTTATCCAGCTATCATCACCCTGACGGGCAATCAGGTAATTGACAAAATAAACAACCAGCATACCGAAAATAATGGCAAACTGGTTCCAGGAAACCAGTTTGCCCCGGATTTTAGCCGGAGATATTTCGGCAATATACATGGGGGATAACATCGATGCCAGGCCAACCCCGATTCCACCAAGAATCCGGTAAAAAATAAAATGCGCCATAAAGGTGTGATCTGCTGTTCCGATGGGCCGAAAAAACATCTCCGGCATTGCGGAACCTATGGCAGAAATCAGAAAAAAAATAGCTGCCAAAATAAGTCCCCTTTTCCTGCCCATTTTCAAGCTCACAATTCCACCGCTTATTCCCCCTATGATACAACCGATCAGTGCTGATGAAACTAACAACCCGTGCCATGAATTGGCAACTGTTTCCGGCCAATGGTATGGGTTAATAAACACCACCTTAAGGGAGCTCACCGTTCCTGAAATGACGGCAGTATCATACCCGAAAAGCAAGCCTCCAAGGGTGGCCACGAAAGTAATGGCGGCAATATACCGCATACCGCCACCTGTCACCTTCTGCATTTGTTTCGTACTATTCATTATCTGTTTTATAATTATTTGCATTAGCGGATCCGGGACCCCCAGACTGAAGTCTCGGGTTAGTGAAAAGCAACTTCAAAACTTAATACCTTATTTCTTTAACCTTACTTTCGACTTCCTCCTCGATCCTTTTTACTTACTTGAGCCTTGTGCCTTGTGCCTTGAGCCTTGAGCCTTGAGCCTTGAGCCTTGATTTTGCTGTGCTATTCGAATCCGTTTAGTCCGATCGTCCTGAGCGTTTCGAGCCTGAATGCCGAAGGCCAGAGCACCAACCAATCGGCGAAATACCCGGGTCTGCCGCCCCAACGGGTTTGAAAATAGGCTTCGGTCTGGGAGCCGGCCGGACGAACGACGCCATGAACCCGTTCAGTTCCATTGGCAACAACCTGGTTGGCATTGGCCCAGGCAACCAGGGCCTTCTCTTTCCAGATAGAATGCCTAGTAAGTTCTGCCAGTTTTAGCCATTCCGGAACCAGTGCCAGTCCGAATGGATCGAGGTGATGATGCTGCGTGGAAACAGCCGTGCCGCCAAAAGTGTTATATCCGTATTTCCTGAAATCGGTTGAATCCGCAAATGGGACCGAATAATGCCAGAGCCAGGTGGACAGATACCAGGAGGTTCTCTCGGCTTTAGCAAGATAGGTGCTGTCGCCTGTGGCTTCATGCAGCATCATGGCGCTCCGGAGCATTGGCCAGGAGGATTCCTTATCGATGCACCAGGTATCCAGAGCACCTGCGGAAGTAAATCCCTGATTTGAAAAATCATCGAAATAGAAATCATAGGCCCGCCGGGCAGAGGCCAGATAAGCCTTATTGCCGGTGGCGACGAAAGCCCTCACCATAGCCGGAATGATGAATGCCCCGATAGTGCCGTCACGGTAAAGGCATTCCCCTTCCTTATTCCAGCCTTTACCGTATTGCCCTGACGGCTGCTGATCCTTCATCAGGAAATCGCAGATTCCCAGGGCTATCTCTTTGTAATTTTCCCGATCAACACCGCACTTTTTTGCCAGGTCATAAGCGACAAGGTAATCGGCAGCCGCATCACCCAGATTGCAGGCATCCAGCACTTCCTCGCTCTTTTCGATACCGAGTACATAATCAAAATGGTTGCGGATCAATCCGTTGGGAAGCGGGCAATATTTGGCCCAGGTATCCAGGCAGGCAATCGCCCGATCGAGAGATTGCCGGTTTTTATTCCAAAGAAAATCAGTTAGCAAGGAGTTGGCTGTGGAGATATTCTGGCCGGCCCAGCCGATCTCGTACTTCCATACAGGTCGTTGGATCCACTTTCCGTCGCGCAGCCACAAACCCACGCTGAAGCCTTTGAATATACCCTCTTCGGCCCACAGGTTTTTATTGATAAAGCGGACAGACAGGTTCCATATCTCCTCGGGAGTGCGGACCGGTACCGACGGATGCGGGATCATCTCCCAGGCTTTGGTAAGAAACACCTTTATGGCTTCGTGTTTTGGGAGCAGAGGGGTCACAACCAATACTGAACTCAACATAATCGACTGGCCCTGCTCAAGGGTCAGTTTTCCCTGAAACCCTGCCCCATAGGTATCGCGGCTGATATAGGTGAGCGGCATCTCCTCCTCAGGCCAGATCAGCCGATGCGTCGTTTGTTTCCCCTCCGGCATCAGTGAGCAGGAAAACGGGGTATTTTGATTGCCGGGTTCGCCCCACATGGCAACTGCCCATTTTCCTCCCTCGGAATAGGTTGCCCCCGGAATAGCAGAGCGACTGTAAGAAAAGCTCCACCAGGTACCGTCTTTTTTATATCCTTTTGGTTCTTGTCCCCGGCCCCATTCATTTCCCTGATAGCTAACCGCCGGAATCATCAGGAAAGCGGCACTATCTGTATGCACAAAATCAAGGGTCAGCCTGGCAGAATCCAGCCTGGAACCCGACCTGTTGGTGCAGGTGCGTGTAATTCTGAAAACGCCTTCACTGATTTGCTCAATCTTATCTTTGGATTTGATCCCACCGGTTAAAACCGGTTCCAGAAAGCCAATCTGCAGGTCCCCGTAAAACAAGGTCTGTTTACCGTCTTCCTTTAACCATCTATACATCCCTGTATCGGGTTCGCACTTTTGGATCATCAGTAATCCCATAACCAAAGCCAAAGCCAGGATTATAAAAGCAGGGAGTGAGAATTTTTTCATGCCGGTTTGAATTTGGCACGAATTTATTAAACATTATCGTAGAGACGCATAATCATGCGTCTCTACATCAATATTCGTGAATTTTCCTAATTATCGGGCGACCTGGAACCGGCCTGATTTAACCTGGTTTTGCGGCAGTACTAAACGGTAGAAGTAGAGGCCCGGGCTGAGTTCGCGGCCATTAAGGGTGATAGCCCGGCCAGGCACCATTTTCTGACTTAACACTAAGCTGCCCAGCGCATTCAGGATCTCGATTTTTACTTCACCTTCGAGAAACCCGTCAATTTCAAGAGTAGAAAGATCTACAACGGGGTTAGGATAAATTTTAACGATCAGGACGCTGACCGAATTGTTGTCCACTCCGGTACCGGATCCTCTTATAGTCGGGAATCCAGCTGATTTCCATGCACTTATGCCCCCCTGCAAATTATAAACCGTTTTAATGTTCCTGGCTATCATTTTGGTGCATGCGCCGGAGCTTCGTGAGTTGCTACCACAATAGAGGAAGTAAATCTTATTTTTATCGAGCTTGTCGATTGAATCATTAAAATAGGCCACATTGACGTCCAGATTTCTCGCTTTATCTATCCTTTCATTAATGAATTCTGCTGATGTGCGAACATCGAGAATAACAAAATCAGATGAACTCTGATGATTTCTAATCAGCGTATCGGCCTGTACAGCAGTGATTGTCTTATAGGTACTGCCCTGGGCAACCGCTGCGGTCCCAAGCAAAAAAGTCAGTATTGCGACGAAATAAAACCTCATATAATTACGGTCAGTCCACAAAGATAACACTTTTTGAGTTGACATGACTTGGGGGGGGGGTTAATTCATCTTTTCAATCAGAGGTTCGATCTTCGGCCAATAGGCGGGATCGAGCAGTCGTGCACTGCCAATCAGTGCAGCGTCTTCTTTCAGTTCCGACCAGGCAATACGGGTGGAGCAATCCAGATCAGCCAGTGCTTTTTCAAATGCAGGAAGGAAAAGGTCGGATGCTCCCACCATATTACCGCCAATAGCCAGTATCTCAGCATGAAAAAGATTGAGCCAGGGACCCAGAAATCCGCCTATACCGGAACCATATTCCGAGAATAGGGCAGCAATTTTCGGATCTTTGCGGGCTACGTCGGCAATCTCTTTTACACCAGATAGGGTTTCACCGGTTAATGCGGCGTATTGTTTTACAAACCAGCGTGTTGAAAAGGAATCATCTGCAATACCGTCTTTATAGGGAAGGTGCCAGACACAGCCCATCTGAGGGGTATCATTTCGTTCGACCACCGGGATCCCGTCGTCAATAAATGCGGATCCGAAACCGGTACCCAGGGTGATGGCCACTGATCTTTTTGTGCCTTCTGCAACACCCATCCAGGCTTCGCCTACAGCAAAAGCCGTGGCATCATTCATGTACCTCACCGGAATTCTTACCGGCAATTTCAACCGGGTACGAATCCCATCGGAAACATTTACGCTATAAAGGCCGAGGTATTTTTCAACCCGCTCAAACAGGGCAATTCCTTTTAAATAATCAAACGGCCCGGGCATTGCAAAGCCAACACCGGCCAGTTCATCAATTGCGATCCCGAGAATTGCTTCCCCAACAGCTACTGACCATATCCCTAAAATTTTATCAGCTGATGCGGTATTATCAACTGGAAAGGTTACCCGGGTTTCGGGTAGGATCATCTGATGTTCTAAATCGATCAGGGCACAAGTGATATGGCTTCCGCCGATATCTGCACCCACTGCATACTTCTGTTTCATGCTTACCCTATCTTTTTGGTTTATCTGGAATTTCGAATTTCGAGCGCTAAAAATAATGAATTAGAACTTGTAGAGTCGAATAAATAAAGTTGGAATTTGTAGAAAATGAGTAGAGTTATCAACTTTATAGAGTTGTCAACTTCTATCACTGCGAATGGACAAAACCCATTGACAACTCTATTCAGGGGCAACTCTATTCTGGTAAGCTGCTCGATCCTGAAAGTCCTTTTGCTTTACAACATTGAATTACCTAAAATCGCTGCTGATATTTGTTTACTCTTGTTTGTCCTTTTGTCTGATACAGTTAAATGGTTCCATTATGAAAACTTTGTCCTTCCCTCTTTCCAGTCTTTTCTTGTCTATTCTTTTCGTCCTCTTCCCGACATCTCCCGTCAATGCCCAGCATGCCGGAATTCATGATACTTTACTGAGCCGTGCAGAAAAAACCGCCTTCATGGAAACGTCTCATAATGAGGACGTGGTGAAATTTATAGAAGCATTGAAAACCAGCTGCCCGTTGGTTTCGGTTGAGCAATTTGGCACAACCAAGCTAGGGAACCCTATGCAACTGGTCATCCTGGCTAATCCAAAAGTTTCCACCCCCGAGGAGGCTAAAGCCTCTGGAAAACCGGTCATCTATATCCAGGGAAACATCCACGCCGGAGAAGTGGAAGGCAAGGAAGCTTCGATGGAAATGACAAGTTCGCTGATAACATGCGGCCCAATGAACAGCCCACATTTACCGCTTATGACCATCTTCCCAGATCTATTGCTAATTATGTGGGACTTCGCAATCGTATGGGAATTCTGAGCGAGACTTTCCCTCATGAACTGTTCGAAAAACGCATTTTATCGAATTACTATCTGTTGGTCAGCATTTTGGAGTACACCAATTCTCATTCGAAGGAGGTTAACGATGTAATAACCAAAGCTGATCAGGCGACCATCGATATCATCAAAAACGGAGCCGGAAAAATTAAACGGGGCGTTAACTACGACCTGGCCACCGAGCCCGAACCGGTGCGGATGCTGGTCCGCGAAACAGTTCCCTATACCGATGCCAATGGCAGAAAGAGGCAACGTCCGACCGGCAATTTGAACTGGATTGAGAATGTTAAACATTCAAATCATTTTGTTCCCACCAAACTCAGCACCGTGCCGCATACCTATGTTTTCCCCGCCGAACTGGCTGTTGTTGCACAGAAACCGGAGGAGCACGGAATCATCGTTAAGAAGGTCGTTAAGAAGGTTAAGATGGAAGGGGAAGAATTCGTTATCAGCAAATTCTCCCAGTCGGAGCGCGAGGGATATGGCGGTCATAAAACAGTGACTCTTGAGGGAGGTTTCAGACCGGTGAAAAAGACTATACCGGTTGGATCTTTTATATAGATATGGCTCAGCCACTTGCCTGGCTGATTTTTTACCTGATGGAACCCCAGTCCGATGACGGGCTCGTGTATTGGAACTATTTCGATGAATATCTGAAGAAGGCCGGCGTAGTTTACCCGGTAATCAAAACCAATGTGGTGTTATAAGGCTCAAGGCTCAAGGCACAAGGCTCAGGGCTCAAGTAAAAGGGATAAAGTTGCAAAACAAGGAAAGGAAAACAAAGTTCATGAAGGCATACTTGGGGTAAATTGGATTTTATTCATCCTTTTTCATTTTAAACTCATTTGCGCCTTGTGCCTTATTTGAGCCCTGAGCCTTGAGCTTTGTGCCTTTTTTAGTATAATTGAGTAATAATTTCAGCCTTTTTATTGCGATGAAAACAATTAACCTTATTACTACCGTTTTAATTATGATCGCTATGAGCTTATCTACTGTTGCCCAGGATATTAAATTGCCTGAACCCGATAAAAAGGGAGGTGTTCCATTGATGCAGGCCTTTAATGACCGCGCCAGTTCGAGGGAATACGACAGCCGCAAGCTTACCGATGAGCAACTATCTAACCTGCTTTGGGCTGCCTGGGGCATTAACCGGGCTCAAGAAGGAAAGCACACTGCCCCCTCTTCCAATAACAAACAGGAAATGTCGGTATATGTAGCTCTTGAATCGGGCCTCTACTTATATGTACCTGAATCACATTATCTTAAACAGATACACAACCGCGATATCCGGAAAGTCACCGGCATGCAGGATTTTGTTGAAATTGCACCCGTAAATCTGATTTTTGTTTCCGACCTGACAAAAGCCGGTATCACGGATCCGGCAAAAGCCGGTCCGGGATCCCTGAACACTTCAAGTATCAATACCGGATTCATGGCCCAGAATGTATATCTCTATTGCGCATCAGAGAAACTGGCCTGCGTGGTCAGAGGCTGGCTGGATATTCCGGAACTCTCCAAGGCCATGGAACTGGCTCCTCATCAGCGAATTATCATAGCACAGACGGTTGGTTATCCCAAAAAATAGACCGTGACCATAACCCCTCAAAAGATCGGAAGTTTCCGCTGGCGGATCCTGGCGCTTTTATTCATGGCCACCACGATTAACTATATCGACCGGAGCATACTCGGGGTCTTAGGCCCGACTCTGCGCGACAAAGTATTTGGCTGGTCGGTAAAGGATTATGCCAACATTACCATTTCCTTTCAGCTAGCCTATGCGATCGGGTTATTATCCATGGGTGGTATTATTGACAAGCTTGGCACTAAAAAAGGGTATACCCTGTCGATCGTTATCTGGAGCATTTTCGGGATGCTGCATGCTGCGGTGACCAGGGGAATGGGCTGGATTGGCTTTGCTGCTGCACGGTTCGGACTGGGCATTGGCGAGGCAGGTAACTTTCCTTCTGCCATCAAAACCGTTGCAGAATGGTTTCCGCGAAAGGAACGGGCATTCGCCAGCGGGATTTTTAATGCAGGCACCAACGTTGGCGCAATCATTGCCCCCTTGTTCATTCCACTGATCGTGATGAGCGATGGAACCAACTGGCAATATGCCTTCCTGATAACTGCAGTTTTCAGTCTGATCTGGATTATCCTGTGGAATAGAACCTACCGTAAACCCGAGCTTCATCCTAAAGTATCACCATCAGAGCTTCAACATATCCTCAGTGATCCCCCGGAGCCGGCAACTGAAAAGATTCCCTGGAGAAACCTGTTACCGGTCAAGGAAACCTGGGCCTTCGCCGCAGCCAAAACTGCCGATGCGGTATGGTGGTTCTATTTGTTTTGGGGGGGATTTTTCCTGAATGCCCGGTTTGGACTGGAACTCAAGGGCCTGGCCCTGCCACTGATCATTATCTACCTCATTGCCGATGTGGGAAGCATCTTCGGCGGATACCTGTCGGGTGCATTTATCAAACGCGGTTGGACGGTAAATAAAGCGCGGAAAATCACTTTGCTGATCTGTGCCATACTCGTATTGCCTGTGACTATGGCCCCGATAGTTACAAATCAATGGATTGCTGTTCTGCTCATTGCCCTTGCCGCCGGTGCGCATCAAGCCTGGTCGGCTAACGTTTTTACCCTGGTGTCTGACGTGTTTCCCAAGAAAGCCGTGGCTTCTGTTGTCGGAATTGGCGGAATGTGGGGCGCCGCTTCCGGGATCATTGCCAATCTGGCTCTGGGCAAAGTCCTCACTGATGCCGGTCCGCATGGATATGTTTACGCATTCCTCGTTGCCGGATGCGTCTATATGGTGGCCCTCGGAGTGGTCCAGCTGATCATGCCCAAGATGACTCCAGTGAAGCTGTGATGAATTTTGTATCTTTGGGCATAAACCGATTTAAAAACTGAAAAGATGTTCAATTTAATTTTTTGATATGAAAAAGACTCTATTAAGCCTGGTTATTCTGGGCGTTTTTTCGATTTTTGGTCAAACGAAACCGGTTAAATCCATTGAAGGTTTAAAAGCTGCTTATAACGGTGAATCAACCGCCAGTGCTAAATATGCCAAATTCGCTGAAGCTGCTGAAAAAGAAAATGATGCCAAAAAATCATTCACATGGGCCATGGATACCGAGAAAACATTTCCGGGCGAGTGGTATGTTTGCCCGAAATGCGGGAATACCTACAATGTCAATACGGTTAAAGAAGCATGCGATTTCTCCATGACACCGAAAGCAAAATTTTCAGTATTCAAATAAAATCAATTGAAAAATGAAATTAGTAGTCAGCCTATTATTGTCACTGGGTTTGGTGACAGGAACCGTCGCTTATGCGAAAGTCCTTCCGGCCAATAAAATCATGAATAAAGCTTATGCTCAGGCCGCTAAAGAAAACAAGAAAGTTATGGTGATCTTCCATGCTTCCTGGTGCGGCTGGTGCCACCGGATGGATTCCATCATGAATATGTCCGAAACAAAACCCTTTTTCGATAAGAACTTCGTGATCAAACATCTGGTTGTTATGGAAGCGAAAGACAAAAAGAATCTCGAGAACCCAGGTGCCCAAGAAATGATGACAAAATACAATGGCGCCGGAACAGGTATCCCTTATTGGTTGATTTTTGATGCAACGGGCAATTTGCTGGCCGATTCAAGGATGCCGTCCAAAGATAAGTCCGGTAAAGCTATTCTTGCCAACGTCGGCTGTCCGGCTCAACCCGATGAAGTATCCTATTTCATCAGCGTGCTGAAGAAAACAACTTCGCTGAAAGAAGCTGATTTAGCTGTGATTTCTGAAAAGTTTACCATGAAGCAGGTAGCCCGATAACGATGTGGACAAAATCAGAATCAGACTTTATATACCAATTTAAAAAACCATACGACATCCAGCTTTTTCTGGATTCAATACCATACAATCCAAACGCGGAGTGCCGCTCTCCACGTCTGGTAATCGCAGATAAGAAAGCGCACTGTTTTGAAGGTGCGCTATTTGGTGTGGCGATGTTGCGGGAACTGGGTTTTAAACCACTGATCCTGGATCTTATGGCCGAAAACGACGACGATCATGTGATTGCCGTGTTTAAGATCCGCAACAAATGGGGCGCTATTGCCAAATCAAATACTACCGCCCTGCGCTATCGGGAGCCCGTTTATATATCGATCAGGGAATTAATTATGTCCTATTTCGATTTCTATTTCAATACCCTGGGCGATAAATCATTACGGTCCTATTCCAGGCCGGTCAACCTCTCCCGGTTCGATCATAAGAACTGGTCCCAAACCGATTCCGACCTTGAATATATCGGCGACTACCTCACCGGGATCCCGCATTACCCCCTCCTGGATACCGAATCGATTAAGCAGCTTCAGCGTGCAGACCAAAAGCTGATGGATGCGGTTTTCCTGGGAGCCAACGCAGACGGACTGTTTAAGCCGGAGGAATGAAATGACCGGTTTCGTGATTCTCCTCGTTTTATCGTCCTTTTTTCTGATATACCTTGCAGCAGAATCAGTTGTTTATAACCATAAAATAGACCGGATTCCCCTCCGTATCACCGTTTCCGGAACCCGCGGAAAAACCAGCATCGTCAGAACGCTGGCATCGGTTTTCAGAGCCCATGGGATCAAGGTTCTCGCTAAGACAACCGGCTCCGAGGCCATGTATATCCTCCCGGATGGCACTTTGGAAAAGATCATCCGAAAGGGGTTAACTACCATTCTCGAACAAAAACGGTTGATCGCTAAAGCAGTTAAACTTGATGTTGAGTGCATTATTACAGAGATTATGAGTATTCACCCTGATAATCATCGGGTTGAAACGCATAAACTGATAAAACCGGGACTCACGATTTTGTCCAATTTCCGCCCTGACCATACCGACGTAGTGGGTGAATCTATGCGGGAAATCTCAGAACTCTTTGTCAATGATGTTTTTCCGGAATCAAAAATCATTATTCCCGAAGAGGAACTCAATGAGACCATCAGGAAAGGAATTCAACAGAACAGGGCCGACCTGATCACTGCTAATACAGGTTTCAGCGATGAACTGAAGCTCCCTGAACCCATTTATCAGCAGCAGATCCGGACCAACCTGGATACCGTAATAGCCGCAGCACGATACCTGAGAATCCCGGATGAGACCATCATCAGAGGGATCCTGGATACCAGGCTGGATATCGGGCAGCTTGGAATATTCCGGTTTGATATGGATGATCGGAAAGTTTGGTTTGTGAATGCTTTTGCTGCAAACGATCCGGTTTCAACCCAGCAGATAATCCAAAAAACCAGTGAAATATTCGCACCTGAAATTACCGGCACCCCTGAAATCATTGGCCTCCTCGCACTGCGCTCCGATCGCGGCGAGCGCAGCCGGCAATGGCTTAATTATCTTCAATCAGAGGGGAAAAATCTCTTCAGCCACTTATATGTCAGTGGCATCCATTCCTCTATCTTCACCCGAAAACTAAAAAACTGCGAGAGCCTACTCTACAACCATCCGGAAATGATTACCCGTCATATAATCGAATCGACCAAGGGTGATGCAATTGTGTTCGGCATCGCCAATATTCATGGATTAGGCACTAACCTAATTGATTACTGGAAAACCCGATACCCGACAACCGATAACGGACCCTTCGATCCACCTCACCCCCGGCCCCTCTCCCGCGTTCGCAAACTCACGGGAGAGGGGGGAGTGCTCCGG
>Ga0163199_1001654_pt1 | contig 13869 bp, 13 predicted proteins | sample PL_2010_150m_FD_113537 | JGI IMG/M metagenome (GOLD analysis project Ga0163199, IMG submission 113537) | Freshwater microbial communities from Powell Lake, British Columbia, Canada to study Microbial Dark Matter (Phase II) - PL_2010_150m | ecosystem: Environmental > Aquatic > Freshwater > Lake ... | reverse complement strand
CTCCTCGTAGCTGCCTCCGTCGATATAGTCGAACAGCTGGCGCGGCAGGCGACGCCGGGCCAGTTCGCGATAGTCGCCGATCGAAGCAGGGGTAAGCATGGCGGAGTCCCTTGAGAATCAGGTGATGGAAAAGTAACTAAGAAGATTCTACTGCGGCCGGGCCGCCGTTCGTCATTGGGGCAGTCGCCGTGCAGCCGCCCCATCTCCTCGCCGCTAAGAGCTACCGGCAACGTCCGCGGAAGATGAACCGGATGCGGTCACGAGCGGCAGGTTACGAGCATCAGCCCAAATCGCCTCTTGGAAGGACAAAGGCCCTGTCTTCTCTATAGCACTTAGTGCTCTAATGCGCGATGCGAGCGTTCAAGACGAGGACATTTCAGCGCTGGCGGGACAGGTATTGATAGAGGTGAAACGATGAGCAGAATGATAAAGGAAGCCTTGGAAACGATTCGCGATTTCGAAGAGATCGGTGTTGTCACCAAGCAGACTTTGCGCGATTTTGAGGCGCAGGCAGTGCCACCGCCAACCTATACAGCCGACGCCATTCGCCGTTTGCGCGAGCACTTGCACGTCAGCCAGGCCGTATTCGCTGCCACCCTCAATGCCAGCGTTTCGACGGTGCAGAAGTGGGAGAACGGTGAGAAGAAACCCAGCGGCGCCGCCCTGCGCCTGCTCTCGGTAATCGAACGGAAGGGGTTGGAGGTTTTGGTCGCCTGACAATCGTCTGCTCTTCAGACAGGACTACGAAGGTTACCAATTCCCCGGCGAGAAAGCGTTGTTGTTGGAGTGAATTGATGAGGGACTGTCAGTCGAAGAGGCGATGCATACTGACGTCAGGAAACTGATGACTATGAATTCCCTGTGAGGTTCTCGGCCAGCTGGCGCTCACGCGAAAGTTTTATGCGGAGAATCGGACAGCCTGACAACACTGCAAATCGCATCTCGTCGGTCATCGCAGGCCCATCCTTTCACGGAGAATGCGAGTCGATGTCCGAGTCATTGGCATCATCTGGGCGGTCGCCCCATTTAGGAACTATCTTGAACACACCCGTTACCGTTGACACCGCTTCACGTTGGTTCTCCTTCGACAACTCCTACGCCCGGGAACTCGAGGGCTTTTACGTCCCTTGCTCGCCTTCCGCTGTCCCCGCACCTCGCCTGATCAAGCTTAATCGAGCGCTGGCAGAGGAATTGGGCACCGACCCTGATGCCCTGGCGACGACAAGCGGCATCGAAATGCTCGCCGGCAATGCCGTCCCCGATGGAGCCACACCCTTGGCCCAGGCCTACGCCGGCCACCAGTTTGGACATTTTTCCTCACAGTTGGGGGATGGCCGGGCCCTCCTGCTAGGCGAAGTGATCGACCGGCATGGTCAACGTCGTGACATCGCCCTAAAAGGTTCGGGTCGTACCGCCTTTTCCCGCAGGGGGGATGGCAAATGCGCGCTCGGCCCGGCGCTTCGAGAATATCTCGTCGGTGAGTCGATGTCGGCGCTGGGAATTCCGACGACACGCACGCTGGCTGTCGTTACCACCGGTGAGATGGTCTTCCGTGACCGGCCATTACCCGGCGCCGTACTGACGCGTGTCGCAGCCAGCCATTTGCGGATTGGTACCTTTGAGTTCTTCGCTGCCCATCGTGGGCTTGACGCGGTCAGGCAACTGGCGGACTACGCCATCGCCCGCCATTACCCGGATATCGCTCACCAGGCGCGACCGTACCTCGCCCTGCTCGATGCCGTGGCCACGCGCCAGGCAAATCTGGTCGCTCGCTGGATGGGTATCGGATTCATCCACGGAGTGATGAATACCGACAACATGACAATCTCCGGCGAAACCATAGATTACGGCCCCTGTGCCTTCATGGAGTCGTACGATCCGAATACCGTGTTCAGTTCCATCGACACCAACGGTCGCTACGCTTACGGCCAGCAAGCATCGATCGCCAGGTGGAACCTGTCCCGGTTCGCGGACGCCCTGCTGCCGCTGTTCGATACCGACGAGACACGTGCAATCTCGGCGGCCACCGACATATTGGATGCCTTTCCAAGTCGCCACGCGGACGTCTGGCTGGACGTAATGCGGGCTAAGCTCGGACTTGATGATGCGCCAGGCGCGGCTGCGGAGGACCGGGTACTGGCGGAGGACTTCCTGAATTTGCTACGCGTTGGGCGAATCGATTTCACCAAGGGTTTCCGTGCCCTCTACGCTACAGCAGAAGGCTCGGAGCGTGCCTTTGACCTCTTCGCCGAGTTCCCGGATTTCGCCGCCTGGCGGCTGCGCTGGCATGCGCGCCAGTCGATGCGTTCTGCGGAGCGACTAACCTCGATGAAGTGCGCCAGCCCTTGCTACATTCCGCGCAATCATTTGGTGGAGGGCGCGCTCAACGCTGCGATTGACGACGGCAACCTGGCACCCTTCGATCGTTTGCTTACGGTGCTGGAACAGCCTTTCGACCAGCGATCGGAAGACGCCGTCTATGCCGAGCCGGCACCGTCGGATGTTACTGCGTCGTACCAGACTTTTTGCGGTACTTAATCGGCGTTGATTGGGGAGTCTCAGGATTTTTGTGTGCGAGGCGCTCAGAAGCACCATTCGCCCTGAGTTGTTCGAATACCATCGGCTAGGATCGGATTTCTTGAACCAGTTCCATAGTACGCTTGGAAGAACCTTACATAAGTAAATAATGATATATTGACATGCGTCAAGGCTGCCTTCGTGTTACGCACGTAAGATCCCCTGCGCAAAGGTTTCGCTTATATCGCGCCAAAGTGATCGAAACGCTGCCGCCACTCATCGGCAACGAAGACATCGTCCGTGTTCGATGCTCGCAATTCATGCAAGACCACAAAATCTGAACTGACAGACGACCCCAAAATGAGTAACCAGAGAATCGCCTTGGCAGCACTGGGCTTCGTGATCGTCGGCGGTATTCTTGCCACGGCGGCTGGATGCAGTTCCTCGTCGTCGGCGACCAAGGTGGTACTGGCGCGTGCGGAGCTGGGCGACCTGAACCCAACAATTTTCGGTATAGGTACTGTGGAGGCGCAGCGCGCCTATCTGGTCGGACCAACCCTGTCCAGCCGTGTCAGTCAGGTCTTGGTCGACCAGGGAGACCTGGTCAGATCGGGGCAACTACTGGCGGAACTCGACCCGGTAGACCTCGATGAGCGAATGGCCAGTGCCCAAAGCGCCATTGATCGTGCCGCTAGCGCGGTAGAGGTGGCTGAAGCGCAGCTTGCTGAGGCACGTAGCCGCAGTGCGCTGGCGACAGCCAGTTCACTCCGTTACACCGAACTGCGGCAGAGGAATTTCGTCAGTAGCGAGGTTACCGATGGTAAGCAACATGAGGCCAAAGCGGCTCTAGCGTCCCTAGATGCGGCAAAGGCGGCACTGGATGCAGCTCGTCGCGACCATGTTCGTGTCAAGTCAGACCGGGCTGGCGTCGCCAAGCAGCGTGCGCAGTACCATTTGCGGAGCCCCGTCGATGCCCTGGTCAGTGCGCGCGAGGCCGAACCCGGATCGACGGTCGTCGCAGGTCAGGCAGTATTGCGCCTGATCGACACCAAGAGCCTCTGGGTCAAGACCCGCATCGACCAAGGCAGGAGTCAGCGTTTGGCGGTTGGACAAGTGGCCGCTATTGTTCTGCGCTCCCGTCCCAACGAGTCAATCCCCGGCAAGGTCGTGCGTATTGAAGTAAGCAGTGACAGCGTCACCGAAGAACGCCTGGTCGACGTTGTGTTCGACAAGCCGCCGGAAAATCTGTCACCAGGAGAGTTGGCCGAGGTCAGTATTGCTTTGCCAGCGTTGAAATCAGCATTGTCCGTACCCAGCGCCGCGGTTCATCGATTGCTTCAGCAAACAGGAGTATGGCGCAGTCTTGATCAGCATGCCAGCTTCCAAGCGGTGCGCATTGGCGCTCAGACACTTGAGGGAAGAACGCAAATCCTTGAAGGACTCAAGGAAGGCGACGAGGTGGTGGAATTTTCTGCTGCCGAATTGCATGGCGGAGAAAAGCTGCACCGCGTCGATAGCCTAGCCCGATGATCAGTCTTGCCGGCCGCGACATACTCCACTCCTGGGGCAAGTATGTGTTCACGGGCGCAGGCTTGGGACTATTGATCGGTGTAACGCTATCGATGGCCGGTATCTATCGCGGCATGGTTGAGGATGCGAAGGTATTGCTCACCAACAGCGGCGCCGATCTTTGGGTAGTGCAGCGCGATACCCTGGGGCCCTATGCCGAGTCCTCGACTCTGCACGATGACAGCTGGCGTACAGTAGCCGCACTGCCCGGCATCGCCGCGACCGGCAACGTTACCTACCTGACCATGCAAGCTTGGCGGAAGAACGAAGATGTACGGGTATTCGTGGTCGGTTTTGAGTATGGGCATCCTGGCGAACCAGCCTATCTGATTGCAGGAAGACCAATCACACGCACTCACTACGAATGCATCGCCGACGAGAAGAGTGGCTTTGTGCTAGGTGACAGAGTACGCATCCGCCGGCATGAGTACACCGTGGTCGGGCTGACCCGACGCATGGTATCTGCGAGCGGCGATCCGATGCTCTTCATACCACTCAAGGATGCGCAGGAGGCTCAGTTTCTCAAAGACAACGATGCCATCGTCAACGATCGCGCCCGAACTGCTAGCAACCCAAGTTTGAATCGTCCTGGCATCCCGGGGTTGCTTGACGCCGTGATCGCAAGCCAAGCTGCCAACCACAACGTCAATGCCATTCTGGTGCGCGTTGCGCCAGGCTGGAACGACACGTCCGTGGCAGCCAACATCCACCGTTGGCTTCGACTGCAGGCCTACACCGGAGCGCAAATGGAGGAGATCCTGGTAGCCAAACTGATCGCCACGTCGGCCAAACAAATCGCCATGTTTCTGGTCATACTTTCTATCGTCAGCGGCGCCATCGTCTCTTTTATCATCTACACCATGACCATGAGCAAGATCCGCGAGATCGCCGTGCTGAAACTCATCGGAACGCGCAATCGCAGTATCGCCGCGATGATTCTGCAGGAAGCGCTTGGGCTCGGGCTGGCTGGTTTCGTTGTCGGCAAGACAGTGGCAACGCTATGGGCGCCGTATTTCCCCAAATACGTGCTGCTCGAAAGCGGTGATGCGCTGCGCGGCTTTCTTGCTGTCATGCTGATCTGCGCTCTTGCCAGTATCGTCGCAATACGCGCGGCACTGCGCGTCGACCCGGCCACGGCCATCGGCGGCTGACATGGCTGCAGCTATCCTCATCAAGAACCTCAGCAAACGTTACGGCAGCGGCGACACTGCGGTGGACGCGTTGCGCAAAGTTGATATGAGCGTTGCTTCAGGCGAAGTGGTTGGCTTGGTGGGACCAAGCGGCTCAGGCAAGACGACACTGCTGAAGTGCCTCGGCGCAGTCATCGCGCCGACAACGGGAACCATGACCCTCGCCGGTCAAAGCATTTTCGACCAGAACGAAGGTGGCTGGCAGATTAAAGATCTACCCGCTCTGCGCCGCGATCGCATCGGATTCATCTTCCAGGCCCCGTACCTCATCCCGTTTCTCAATGTGACTGACAATGTCGCGTTGCTTCCTATGTTGGCTGGCCAGTCAAATGCAACGTCCAGGGCTCGTGCTTTGGACTTGCTGCGAGTGCTGGAAGTAGATCACCGCGCCCAGGCGAAAGTGGCCCAATTGTCGGGAGGCGAACAACAGCGGGTCGCCATCGCCCGCGCATTGGTGAGCCGTCCGCCGGTCATTCTGGCGGATGAGCCAACTGCGCCGCTGGATAGCGAACGTGCTTTGACGGTCATCCGCATTCTTAACCAGATGGCGCAGCAGTATGGTGCTGCAATCATCGTCGTGACCCACGACGAGAAAATCATTCCGACCTTCCGCCGCATCTATCACATCCGCGATGGGTGTACATTTGAGGAGCCTGGCGAGGGCCGTCCCGCATGAACTCTTCTATCAAATCGAGAAAGGCAACTACCGTGAGGCGCAATCTTTTCACCGCTGTCGCTATCGCCCAGACACTGGCGTGCACCCCAATCCATGCCGAAGAACAGAATCATGCCGGCATGATGCAGTCCAATATGATGCAAATGGCCGGACCAAAAATCGACGTGCCCGTCGTTTTGAAGGAGGCCAAGGTTATCTTTCGAATAGACCGCCTGGCTCAGAACGGTGACAACAGTTTTGCCTTGCAGCAGATCGCTGGAATGTCAGAGAAATTGCGGCAAATGGGTGCAGAGTCCAAAGTTGTTGCCGTTTTCAACGGCGATGGTGGTTTCATGCTGCTCAACGATATAGCATACAACGACTCAAGAAAAGCCCGAGACGGCAATCCCTATAAATCGCAAATTGCAAAGCTCATTGCGCAAGGAATTGAGGTTGAGGAATGCGGTATGACGATGATGCGAGAGGGATGGATGAGCAAGCAGCTGTTGCCCGGAGTCAAGGTTAATGCCGGCGCCAACCTGCGTGTCGTCGACCTTGCCCAGAAAGGCTATGTGCTTCTAGGCCAATAAGTGAAACTGGTTCACTCAATCCTGGTCAGCAAGAAGTCATAAGTTTACTCAGCGAACTGTTTAAGGCCGATAACCTTTCCATTGCAGACAATTGTCCTACTTGGCGCTATGACTGCAGATTGCTGACTCCGGCGGTTGATGAGATCGACTTGATTTACGCGGGTGGGCGGTCGTGGCCGGGACGGCGATGATCGAGATGGCGCCGACGAGGAGCGACACATTGAATCTTCGATTTGCAGGACAGACCCGACGACGGCCGCCGGAGTAGAGGCTCAGCGGCCCAATTTCCGGAACCGACGCGACGAGGATCCTTCTGAAGTCGTTGCCTGCTTCGTCGCCAAGCGTTACTCCTGCAGCATCCCCGCCAGCTTGTTGCGTTGCAGCTTGCCGGTCGCCGTGCGCGGCAGGCTGTCCAGGTAGTGGATCCGCCGCGGCCGCTTGAAACCGGGTAGCGCGGCGATTCCTTCGGCCAGTCGCGCCTGCGCGTCCTCGGAGCGACCGGAGGCCGGCACCACGAAGACGGCGATCTCGGTCAGTCCCTCGGCATTCTTCAGTGCCACGCTGCCGAGTTCTTGTACGCTGTCGCCGCAAGCGGCGAGCAGCGCCTGATCCACGGCAATGGTACTGACCCACTGGCCGGAGATCTTGAGCATGTCGTCGGTACGCCCGGCATACTCCCAGGCCCGCGCTTCGCCCTCGCACGGTACGAACATGTCGCCTGGCGAAAACCAGCCGTCGTGAAAGTCCACGTCGGCATCGGGTCGTTGCCAGTATCCGAGGGCCACCGACGGGTGGCGCATGCAGAGGCGCCGCGGCATGCCCGATTCCTCTTCCGAAAATGCATCACAGTTGCGTACTTCCGTCATCGGCGTAGGGCGCAGGATGCCTTTGTCGTCACGTGAATACAGCATCAGGCACAAGGTTTCCGAGGTGCCGTAACCGCTCACCGGGGAGATGCCGGTTGCGGCCTCGAGGGCGCGGCGCACCGATGCCGGCAGAGACTCGCCGGCCGAAACCAGATGGCGCACGCCGGCGGCCTTGATGCGCTGCCCCAGGCCGGCCTGGACAATCTTGTGGTAGAGCGTGGGAACGCTGAACAGCACCGTCGGATGGTGGCGCTCGCAGACCACGGCGACGCGCTCGGCGGTGGGCCATTCTGCATCGAGGATGACGGTGGCGCCGAGCCGCAGTCCTGCCAGCAGGCTGTTGCCGAGGGAATAGGCGAAGAACAGCTTGGACGACGCGTACAGGCGGTCGGTGGTCGTCAGCCCGAGAACGTCCCGGGCCACCGCCAGGCATCCGTCCACGGTGTGCTGCGCATGGATTACCGCCTTGGGCCGACCGGTGGTGCCCGAAGTGTAGATCCAGAAAGCCATGTCGTCGGGTTGCCGCTGCACCGCTTGAAGCGCCTGGGCAGAGCCCTGCATACGCAGCCATTCCGATGCGTCGCCGTCCATCACCAAGGGTCGCGGGGCATGATCAAGGCCCGCGCACAGGCGGTTGAGCATCTCGAGCGAAGCGGTCTCGCAACAGATGAAGCGGGCCCCGCTTTCGGCGAGAATGATGCCCAGTTCCGTCTCGAACAGCCGCGAATTCAAACCCACGGCAACTCCGCCGGCGGCGATCGCACCCAGATAGGCGATCACCCAGTCGATACCGTCCGGCACGAAGATCAGGACACGTTCGTCGGCACGCAAACCGAGTTCGCGCCAGGCGCCGGTGGCACGTGCGACGGCACGCCGCAAGTCGCCATAGCTGACCGAACGTTCCCCGCACTCGAGGGCGATCTGCCCGTCGGCCCCTGCCGTCGTGAGGATTTCAGCTGCGTTCATTTTGGTTCGATCGCGTCCGACGCCTCACGCCCACGCGGCGAAATTCACCTTTCCGGTACGGCAAAGGACCCGGCGGGCGGGCCACGCAGCTTGAAGCGCTGGATCTTGCCGGTGGCAGTCTTCGGCAGCTCGTCAATGAACTCGACCCAGCGCGGGTACTTGTAAGGCGCCAGCCGGGTCTTGACGTGGGCCTGGAGTTCTTCGACCAGTTGCGGCGAGCGCTGAACGCCGCTCTTGAGTACTACGTAGGCTTTGGGCTTGATCAGGTTCTGCTCGTCGCCGGCCCCGACTACGGCAGCTTCCAGTACCGCCGCATGGGTCATCAGCGCAGCCTCGACCTCGAAGGGCGAGACGTAGATGCCGGAAACCTTGAGCATGTCGTCGGAGCGCCCGCAATAGATGAAATAGCCCTCTTCGTCCTCGACGTACTTGTCGCCGCAGCGCGTCCACGGCCCCTGAAAGGTGGCCAGGCTCTTCTCGCGGTTGTTCCAGTACATGATCGCCGCGCTCGGCCCATTCACCTGCAGTTCGCCGAGGTTACCGCGTGCCGCCGGCTGGCCGGCCTCGTCCACCAGGCGGATGTCGTAGCCCGGCACAGGCTTGCCGGTGCTGCCGTAGCGCACGTCGCCGGGACGATTGGAGAGAAAGATGTGCAGCATTTCCGTGGAACCGATACCGTCGAGGATATCCACGCCGGTATGCTCCTGCCAGCGCCGGCCGATATCGGCCGGCAGTGCCTCGCCGGCCGAGGTGCAGCGGCGCAGTCGGACCAACTCTTCGCGCGCCGGCAGCTCGGGGCTGGCGAGCATCGCGGCATACAAGGTGGGCACGCCGTAAAATATCGACGGCCGGTATCGGCGCAAAACCCGCGCCACCGACGCCGGGGTGGGACGCTCCGCCATCAGCACGGCAGTGGCGCCGACGGAAAACGGGAAGGTCAGACCATTGCCGAGCCCATAGGCGAAGAACAGCTTTGCCGCAGAAAACACAACGTCATCCTCGGTAATGCCCAGCACCGCCCTGGCATACAGTTCCGCCGTGAGGATCAGGCTGCTGTGGATATGCACGGTGCCCTTCGGTTTTCCGGTGGAGCCTGAGGAATACAGCCAGAAACAGATATCGTCCGCAGTGGTTGGCGCCGCCGCAAATTCCGACGAGGCCTGCGACATCAGCTCGGCCAGGGGCGCATGGCCGGCCGCGCGGCCGGCATCCCCTCCCCCCGACACGATCACGTGCTTGAGGTAAGGCGCGTTGGCCAGGAGTGGCTGAAAGCTCGGCAGCAAGCCGGCCGAGACGACCAGCACCGACGCGCGACTATCGCTCAACATGAATTCGTAGTCGGCGGTGGTCAGCAGGGTATTGGCTGCGATCGGCACGGCGCCGGCCTTGATGCAGCCGAGGAAGACGCTGGGAAAGTCGATGGTGTCGTAGAGCGCGACAAAGACGCGTGACTCCATGCCCGCGCCGAGGCCACCGAGCACGTTGGCGAAGCGATTGACACGCTCGACGACCTGGCCGTACGTATATTCGCCCTGATCGTCGCAGACGGCCACCTTGCCGGCGCGACCGGCATCGAGGTTGCGGCCGAGCAGGTCGTCGGCGGCATTGTAGTTGCGTGGAATCTGCACCAGCGGGGGGCTGACATGATGATCGGCAGTGGAAACGGTGTGGCCCATTTCGTCCTCCTTGGTGCTGGTCAGGTGAATTCTATCTCGCCGTTCGGCAACAGATACAGGATCAAGGCCCGGCCGTCGCTTACGGTGGGCCGATGCGCGCTGCCGGGCGGATAGACCAGCCAGCCCTGGCCGCGCCCGTCGAAGCAGGCGCCGGGCGTCAGCGGCATGATCATGTCGATTTCGCCGGTCGGATGGCGGTGGTGCGGTCCGATGAGATCAGTGATATCAACCACGTCGATGCTGAAGTTGTTGGTTGTCGGGGAGGGCTGGACGATGCGGCCGAACTTGCGCGCCCCTTCGCCCTGATTGCACATCCAGCCGGCGGCGATGGCCGCCTCGCAGGCTGCGCGAATCGCACCGAAGAATGCGCCACTGGCGGGAAATTCGGTGTTGAGCTGTTGCTCGAGCGCCTTGTCGAGCGTTCGTCCGGCGATCGCCGCGGTGACCTCGGCGACCCTGCCGGTGAACAGTTCAACGTTCGTCACGCCAGGCTCTCCTCATACAGTCCCAGCCACCCGGAGATCCACTCGAGCGCTACCTCCTCCGGCATGGTTCCGGCACTCGCGTCGTGCATCAGGATCTCGCCAATCCGCCGCGCCCCAAGATCCTGCAGCATGGCGTCGAATTGCTTGCCGCCCAGGCAGAAGGTCTCGCTGTAGGTGCGATCGCCCAAAGCGAAGATGCCATAGCGCACTGCGGACAGATCGGGCCGGCTGCGGCCGAGGGATTCCATCAGGGCCCTGGTATTGTCCGGCACATCGCCCTGGCCGTAGGTCGACGTGACAACCAGATACGGACCCTCCCCCTCGAATACACCGGCGTCGAGCCCATCCATGAGCTTGATGACGGCCGTCTGACCGTCGGCTTCGAGTACCGTCTGGATTTCTTCGGCCACCAGTTCGGCAGTGCCGGTCATGGTGCCTACGAGAATGGTCAGGTTCATTGCTGGGGCCTGTTCGATTGCACGGCAAAATGATTATCCATAATGCTATCACCGATTCACTATAGTGCAATATCTTTTGAGCTAAAGCAGTATAATTCATCCGACGTCACGTCCACGCAGGCAGAATTCACACCCGTCGAAGGAACCAGGGATGGCGAGGAAAGACAGCGCGGAGAAATTGCAGCGACCCGATCTTAGCGCCGCCGAGAATGACTACCTGCGCATACTGGGTGAGCGCATCCGCGTATTGCGAGCGCGCCATGGCATGACGCGAAAACTCCTGGCCCAGGACTCCGGCGTCTCAGAACGTTACCTGGCCCAACTGGAAACCGGGCACGGCAACATTTCAATCATCCTGCTGCGCCAGATCGCCCAGGCACTCGGCAATCCATTGCCGGAAATCGTCAGCGAAGCACCGGAACAACCGGTCGAGTTGACACTGCTCACACAGTTTCTCTCGCGCCTGCCTCCGAAAAAACTGGCGCGAGCGCGAAACCTGCTGATGACGGAGTTCGACGGCGGCGGCACGAGCGACCGACGCCGACGCGTCGCCCTGATCGGCCTGCGCGGCGCCGGCAAGACCACTCTCGGCGCGTTGTTGGCTCAGCGCCGTGGCGTTCCATTTCTGGAACTCGCGCGCGAGATCGAGCGCGAAACCGGCACGCCAATCCAGGAGATATTCGCCCTTTACGGCCAGGCAGCCTACCGACGTTACGAGAAGCGCAGCCTGGAATCGCTGATCGAGCGCAATGATGCGTTCGTGCTCGCGCCCGGCGGCGGCATCGTTTCCGAACCGGCGACCTTCGACCTGCTGCTGTCCTCGTGCTACACCATTTGGCTCAAGGCCTCGCCCGAGGAACACATGGCACGTGTCATGGCCCAGGGAGATACTCGGCCGATGGGCGGCAACCAGGAGGCAATGCAGGACCTGCAGCGCATCCTGGCAGGCCGTGCCGCCCTCTACAACGAGGCCGATGCCGTGCTGGAAACCTCGGGCAAGAGCAGCGAACAATCGCTGGCGGAACTCATGGAGCTGACAGGTGGATGAGCGGGAGCAAACGACTATGCAACATAATGCTTGACGCTCGCAAGCTAAGCACTATAATACACGAAATCCTTTAAAGTCCAAATGTTCGCATGGCATGCGATTGAAACCGGCCGGCACCGGTTCGCTCGGCCATCAACGTCGGACAATTCGCGCGGAGACCCCCATGATCACTTTCGATACCCACCCCGACCGCTACAAGCACTGGCGCCTGGCTTGCGACGGCGCGGTGGCGACATTGACGCTGGATGTCGATGAGCAGGCCGGAATCGTGCCCGGCTACGAACTGAAGCTGAACTCCTACGACCTCGGTGTCGATATCGAACTCCACGACGCCTTGCAGCGCATCCGCTTCGAGCATCCCGAGGTCGGTTGCGTGGTGATGACCAGCGGCAAGGAACGGATGTTCTGCGCCGGCGCCAACATCTACATGCTCGGCACCAGCAGCCACGCCTGGAAGGTGAACTTCTGCAAGTTCACCAACGAGACCCGCAACGGTATCGAGGAGTCCAGCCGCAATTCGGGCCTCAAGTTCATCGCCGCCCTGAACGGCACGACGGCGGGCGGCGGCTACGAGGTGGCGCTGGCCTGCGACGAAATCATCCTGGTCGATGACCGCTCGTCAACCGTGAGTCTGCCGGAAGTACCGCTGCTCGGCGTGCTGCCCGGCACCGGCGGCCTGACCCGGCTGGTCGACAAGCGCAAGGTGCGGCGCGACCTCGCCGACATCTTCTGCACCACGGCCGAAGGCGTGCGCGCGGAACGAGCCAAGCAATGGAAGCTAATCGACGACTATGCCAAGCCGAATGATTTCAAGCAGCGGATTGCCGCCCGCGCCGCGGAACTGGCCGGCCTCAGCGACCGGCCCGGCGACGCCTCCGGCGTTGTGCTGACGCCGCTGGCACGCAGCATCGACGCAGCCGGATATCACTACCGCTGGGTGGACGTGGCGATCGATGCGAATGCCCGCATCGCGACGCTGACAGTAACAGCCCCCGTCGCGGTGGCCGACGTGCCGCAGGAAATTGCCGCGATCCAGGCGCAGGGCGCGAACTGGTGGCCGCTGGCGATGGCGCGCGAACTCGACGATGCGATCCTGATGCTGCGCACCAATCAGCTCGAGGTCGGCACCTGGGTGCTGAAGACCCGCGGAGACGCCGCTGCCATCCGGTCGATTGACAAGACGCTGCTGGCGCACGCCAAGCACTGGCTGGTGCGCGAAACGATCAACCTGCTGCGGCGTACACTGCGCCGGGTCGACGTCACTTCGCGTAGCCTGATCGCCTTGATCGACGCTGATTCCTGCTTCGCCGGCACGTTGCTCGAGCTCGCACTGGCGGCCGACCGCAGCTACATGCTCGCCGGGTCCGACGGCAAGACGCAGATATCGATGACCGAAATGAACTTTGGCCCACTCGCCATGAATAACGACCTGACCCGTTTGCAGACCCATTTCAGCCAGGAGGCGGCACCCGTCGAGGCGGCCCGTGGCGCAATCGGCCAGGCGCTGTCAGCCGAAAAGGCGCTCGCCCTGGGCCTCGTCACTGTCGCACCGGACGATCTGGATTGGGAAGAGGAAATCCGCATCGTCCTGGAGGAGCGTACCAGCCTGTCACCGGATGCACTGACAGGCATGGAGGCATCCCTGCGCTTCGCCGGAGCGGAGACCATGGACACGCGCATATTCGGCCGCCTCACCGCCTGGCAGAACTGGATTTTCAACCGGCCGAACGCGGTCGGGGAAAAGGGCGCGCTCAAGCTTTACGGCAAGGGTGCCAAGGCCGTATTCAATTGGGAACGTGTCTAACATTCACTGAAGCAGCACACACTGGAGCGAACATGGCCATCAACT
>Ga0163199_1001653_pt1 | contig 13881 bp, 14 predicted proteins | sample PL_2010_150m_FD_113537 | JGI IMG/M metagenome (GOLD analysis project Ga0163199, IMG submission 113537) | Freshwater microbial communities from Powell Lake, British Columbia, Canada to study Microbial Dark Matter (Phase II) - PL_2010_150m | ecosystem: Environmental > Aquatic > Freshwater > Lake ... | reverse complement strand
GGAAGCCCAGGAATTCACCTGGCAGGCGCTCAGCGCCGGCTTCCGTCCCGGCATGGGGCAATTCATTCCCGACCGGCTGTTCTGGGCGCGCGAATTGCCCGAGGATGCGGATGAAGCCCCTGCCGATTAGCGGCCTCTACGCGATTACCCCGCAGTACGCCGATGTCGACGTGCTGCTCGACCAAGTGCGCCAGGCGTTGCAGGGCGGCGCGCGGGTGGTGCAATACCGCGACAAAAGCGCGGACGTGGCGCTGCGCTTCGAGCAGGCCAGCGAACTGCTGGGGTTGTGCCGGGATTTCGCGGTGCCGCTGATCATCAACGACGACCTGCGCCTGGCCGACCTGATCGATGCCGACGGCGTCCATCTGGGCCGCGACGACGTCAACCTGCGCGAGGCGCGGCTGATCCTCGGGCGGGACAAGCTGATCGGCGTCTCTTGTTATAATGATTTGTCGCTAGCGCGCGCTGCGCAGGACGGCGGCGCGGATTACGTCGCCTTCGGCAGCTTCTTCGCCTCGCCGACCAAGCCGCAAGCCGTCGCCGCGCCGCTCGAACTGCTGCGCCATGCCAAGCGCGAGTTGCGCGTGCCGCTGGTCGCGATCGGCGGCATCACCCTCGCCAATGCCCATTTGCTGGTCGAGGCGGGCGCCGATGCGCTGGCGGTGATCAGCGCGGTGTTCGACAGCGGTAACATCCGCGCCGCCGCCACCGAATTTGCACAACTATTTTCGAAACCTACCTTGCATTGATTAAGGCACAACCATGACCTCACGTAACCAGACCCTGTTCGATCAATCGCAAATCACCATTCCCGGCGGCGTTAATTCGCCGGTGCGGGCTTTCCGCTCGGTGGGCGGCACGCCGGTGTTCTTCAATCGCGGCAAAGGCGCCACCCTGTGGGACGAGGACGGCAAATCCTACATCGACTACGTCGGTTCCTGGGGTCCGGCGATCCTCGGCCACGCCTTCCCGAAAGTGGTCAAGGCGGTGCAGGAGGCGGCGGCGCGCGGCTTGAGCTTCGGCGCGCCGACTTCGCGCGAACTGGAAATGGCCGAGTTGCTGTGCCAGTTGGTGCCGAGCATGGAGCAGGTACGTCTGGTCAGTTCCGGTACCGAGGCCACCATGAGCGCGGTACGCCTGGCGCGCGGCTACACCGGCCGCACCAAGATCATCAAATTCGAAGGCTGCTACCACGGCCATGCCGACTTCCTGCTGGTGAAAGCCGGCTCGGGCGCGCTGACGTTCGGCCACCCCAGCTCCGCCGGGGTGCCGGAAGAAGTCGCCGCGCAAACCGTGGTCCTCGACTATAACAACGTGGAACAACTGGAAAACACCTTCGCCGAAATCGGCAAGGAAGTGGCGGCGGTGATCGTCGAACCGGTCGCCGGCAACATGAATCTGGTCAAACCCAGCCAGGAATTCCTGCAAACCCTGCGCGATCTGACCAAGATGTATGGCGCAGTGCTGATTTTCGACGAAGTGATGACCGGCTTCCGCGTCGGCCTGACGTCGGCGCAGGGCCTGTTCGGTATCACCCCCGACCTCACCACACTGGGCAAGGTCATCGGCGGCGGGATGCCGTTGGGCGCCTTCGGCGGCAAGCGCGAAATCATGCAGCAACTCGCCCCGCTCGGCCCGGTCTACCAGGCCGGCACGCTCTCCGGCAACCCGGTGGCGGTCGCCGCCGGGCTGGCCACGCTCAAGCTGGTGCAGGCACCGAGCTTCTACGAGCGCCTCGCCGCCACCGCCCGCAAACTCACCGACGGCCTGACCGCCGCGGCCCGCGAAGCCGGTTTCGTCTTCTCCGCGCAAGCGGTGGGCGGCATGTTCGGCCTGTATTTCCGCGCCACCCCGCCGACCAGCTACGCCGAAGTGATGGAATGCGATAAGGACGCCTTCAACCGCTTCTTCCACGGCATGTTGGAAGAAGGCATCTATCTCGCACCCTCGGCCTTCGAAGCCGGCTTCGTCTCGGCGGCGCACCAGGATGCCGACATCGACGCCACCATCGAGGCGGCCAAGCGGGTGTTCGCGGGAATGAAATAACCCTGCGACTAGCAATTGAGTGCGGCCTAGAAAGGAGATCACGTTATGAATCAGGTCGCCGTATCAGCCGAAGTGCTGCGCCAGTTTCACCAACTGGCCGAGGAAACGCACCGGCCGGAAGCCGAGATCATCAACGAAGCGCTTGCCGGGTATCTGGCCGCAGACCGTCACTATGTCGAAGTGCTGCGCCAACGGATTGCGGCTGCGGATCGCGGTGAGTTCGCCAGCGATGCCGAGATCGAGGATTTCTTTGCCGAGCATCGCGTGTAATGGCACTGCGTTGGCTGGCTACGCTTTTGGTTTTTTTCGGCGCCATCGCCCCGGCGCTGGCAAACACCGCCTTGTTCGAGCAGATCGAGGCCAAGTCGGGCAAATTGCTAACACTGGAGCAGAAATACCAGCTCAGCAAGGCGATCAAGGCCTACACCGATTTGCAGCGCGAGCGCGACGAGTTGCTGGTCGGCGAGGCGAGCCGTCTCACCTTGCTGCCGCCGCAGCAGATTTACCTGTTGGTGCAGCAAGGCAGCGGCCTGGTGCCGAAAATCGAAGCCCTGCTGAAAAGGAAACTACCCGCCGGTGATGCACAACAGCTGCGTGCCGCCGAAGCCACGCACAAAGCCGCGCTGCAAGCAGGGCGAGAAAAACTGGTGAACCGGGTGGCGGCCATCGGCAGCCTGCCGGCGCCGACGGTATTGGAAATCCTGCCGAAATTTGGGCTTTAGGCCGCAAAGTTTTACTTGATTAGCAAGAATCCTCAGCCTACGTCCGCTCACCTTTCGACAGGCTCAGGGCGAACGGACATAGGCTGAGTGTGACCAGATTTTCCGTTCGTGGTGAGCCTGTCGAACCATGAACGGAAAATCAGGCTGAAGGTTCTTGCTAATCAGGAAGTTTTTTGCCAATCATGGAATAAATCTCTTCCGCCATCCGTCCATCTCTCTAAACGGGGAAACACATGAATATTTTCGGACTTTTCGACGGACAACGGAATTTCATCAAGCGCCTGGAGGAGAACCAGGGCCGGCTACATCGGCTGGCGCTGTCCTGGTGCCACAACCGCGCGCTCGCCGAGGATCTGGCCCAGGAAGCCTTGTCCAAGGCCATCGCCAAAGCCAGCCAGCTGCGCGATCTGGAGTCTCTCGAGAGCTGGTTGTTCGGCATCCTGGCCAACTGCCTCAACGACCATTACCGCCGCTACAAGGAGTCGCTGGACATCGACGAGGTCGATGAAAAGCACTTGGCGAGCGACGGCACGCCCGAGGACGATTACCAGCAATCCGAGATGGTCGTGCGCGTGCGCCGCGCCATCGCCAGGCTGCCGGTCGGGCAGCGCCAGGTGGTGACCCTGGTCGACCTGGAAGAGCTGTCCTACATGGACGTCGCGAACATCCTCGAAATCCCCGTCGGTACGGTGATGAGCCGCTTGTGCCGCGCCCGCCAGGCACTCAAGGAAATCCTGCTGGAAGCCCAACCGGCGCAAGCCGCATCGAATATTGCGAGGTTCAAATGAAAACCGAACACCCGGTAACCGACGAATTGCTCAATGCCTTCGTCGACAACGAACTGGATTCCGCGGAGAAATCCCGCCTGCTCGGACTGATCGCCGCCGACAGCCAGCTCAAGCAACGCATTTGCGAACTGTGGCAATTGAAAGAAATGGTCGGCAATGCCTACCCGTTGAAAGCCACGGGAAGCAAGCCGCCACGTTCCCGCCGCGGACGCTTCGGCGCGCCGAATTTCACCCACGCGCTGGCGGCGGGGCTGTTCCTGATGCTAGGGCTCAGCGCCGGCTGGTTGCTACATGGCGACAAATCCACCCCGCAGGCACAGAACTACGCCCGCATGGCCGAACCGCAAGCCAAGGAATCCAAGCTGGTGCTGCACATTTTTTCCGGCGAAAGCGTGCGTTTCGACGCCGCCCTCGACCAGGCCGAGGAGTTGCTGCGCAGCGCCAACAAACTGGGCACCCCGGTCAAGCTCGACATCGTCGCCAACGGCGAAGGACTGCGTCTGCTGCAAGCCGATGCCTCGCCCTATCCGCAGCGCATCAAATCCCTGCAACACACCTACAAGGATCTGAATTTCTACGCCTGCGGCGTCACCATCGACAAGCTGCGGCGCCAGGGCGTCAACGTCCAGTTGTTGCCGGAAGCCGTCATCACCCCCTCGGCGCTCGACCTGATCATGGCGCGGGAAAAGCAGGGGTGGGTTTACATTCAGGCATAGGCCACCCCGAGTCCTTTTTCGGCATCGTCCCCAGGAACGATGCCGATGTTTTATTTATGGGCAACCGGTTTCTCATCCCTCATCGGCCTATACTGAAAACTGCACCCGCAGTTCGCGGGAACTCACGAGGAGCAGGATCATGGGCAAGGAAAAGCAAAGCAAGAAGGAAGTAAAGAAACAACCGGCGTTGAATCCCAAGGAAAAAAAAGCCGCCAAACAGGCCAAGAAACACGCTTCCGATGTCATTCCGTTGACGACCCGCTGAGCCGGCTTTCACCGTTTGACTCCTTGCGCACATTTCAGGCGCCGGGTGATTGCGTCTGATGGAACCCCTGCTGCCTGAGTTACAATGGTCGAATCTCACCGAATTGGGTGATCATTACTGCTGTTAGCGAAGGCCTCCTTAGTGAACGACCATCCCGTTGTAAGCTGGTTAGAATCCGGCAAAACCCGCTCTGCGCTGTGGCGCTCCGAGAGCGGCGTCCTGCCGCCCAAGCAGGTAGTCATCGCCGACGACACCCTCACCGCCGATGCCGCCTATCGCCTCGCCTGCGAAGGCACCGCGATGCTGTGGCGCGGCGACTTCCAGAATGCCCGCCAACTATTGCAAGCCCTGTCACGACGTCTCGATCGCAAGCCGCGCCGTGCCGCGCGCAAGGCTCCCAAAGCGGAACCGACGATCACCGAAGCATTTCACTTGCACCGCCAAAGCCAGGCCCAGCGTGCACGCCTGTTGGGGATGTTGCTGGTGCCGCTGGAAAAAGACTACACCATCCCGCTGCGGCGTGGCGCCGATGTGCAGCAAGCCTGTCGCGAAGCCTACGGCCCGGCCCGGCAGGATTCCGTAGTTTCGTTGCGCGAGTTGCTGGGTCTGGTGGGCGCCCATGAATGGCGCAAGAAGGGGGTGGAGATTCCGGTGCTGTTTGGTCGGATTCATCCGCACTACGGCGTATTTTCCCCGGTGCGCGGCGAATATATCGCGCTGGTGGCCGAAGCACCGCTACCCCCGGCGGAACTGGCTTTCGATATCGGCACCGGCACCGGCGTACTGGCCGCGGTACTGATACGCCGCGGCGTGCCACGCGTGGTGGCGACCGAGCTGGACTCACGGGCGCTGGCCTGCGCCCGCGAAAACATCAAGCAACTGGGCTTGCACGGGCAAGTGGAAGTCCAGCAGGCCGATCTCTTCCCCGAAGGCCGCGCCGGGTTGATCGTCTGCAATCCGCCCTGGCTGCCGGCGCGCCCCAGCTCGCCGCTGGAAGCCGCGGTCTACGACCCCGACAGCCGCATGTTGCGCGGCTTCCTCAGCGGGCTGGCCGAGCACCTGGAACCGGGCGGCGAAGGCTGGCTGATCCTCTCCGATTTCGCCGAGCTGCTGGGGCTGCGCACCCGCGAAGAGTTGCTCGCGGCCATAGCCGCGGCAGGGCTGGAAGTCGCGGGCAAAACCGACGTTCGCCCGCACCATCCCAAGGCCTCCGACCCCAACGACCCGCTCCATGCCGCCCGGTCGGCGGAAATCACCTCGCTGTGGCGGCTGGTGGTGCGATAAACGCGAACTCGGGGTTATCCACGACATTGCCGAGCAAATTTCTTGTGATGTCAGCCAAGCAGTGTTGAGCCGTGACTTGCTGTCGACACGCCTACCAGGGAAAGATGGGCTTGTCCTTCTGCCGAAGCGGCAAAGTCATTTAACAGCGCAGTGCGGTCGACATGGCCGGATTGCAATTCGTGCAACCAACTGGCCTTGCCGGCGGAATCGGCGCTTCTGCCGAGAGCAGTCTGATACGCGTATTCGACATAAGCATCGTCGCTCAGTGTCGTCGAGGTGCCGGTCGTGGAGGCGTTGCTAGCCGCATGGGCGTGTTCTTGCCCTTCAGTGGAAGCGGAAAGCGCATTCAGCAACGAGGTGCGGTCGAGATGCCCGGATTGCAGCTCGTTCAGCCAGGTTGCCTTGCCGGCGGCATCGGCGCTTCTGCCGAGAGCGGTCTGGTAAGCGTATTCAACATAGCTGCCGTCGCTCAATGTCGTCGAGGTGCCGCTGGCTGAAGCGTTCCCATTGGCGCTGGAATCCGTAGCATTTTCGTTTTCATTGGAATTGCTCATGATGCCTCCTTAGACCTGCTGGTGAAAAATGATCTGCGTATGTGTTAATGCAGTGTCGCCAGAATACGCAGCGATTCTTAACAAATGCTTAAGACTCATTTTGCCAAGCGAATTGGACGGCGACGGTGGAGCGCTGCTTCGAAATACTTAAGCCTGTCTTAAGGAATCCAGATCACAATCGCATCTGCTGGTTGTCGGCAGGCTGACGGGACACGGATGCCGTCGGCAGTGTCCGGTTTGAAGAATAATTGGCAGTGATAAACTATAAAGCCGGGGGTGGCCCGGTTTATCTTCGGGCAACGCAGCGGGTGAACCGGGCATGCCGCCCTATCCGGCGGCGTGTCGAAACGGCGAGCGCGGCTGATTATTCTGGAACGATTGTCCTCGCAACTGAAAACGGCGTTTGCACAATTTAGGGTATATGTTGAACGGACTGGACTCTCCATGCGCCTGCTGTTAGTTGAAGACGATTCATTGCTGGGCGACGGCATCCGTGCCGGCTTGCGCCAGTCCGGCTACACGGTGGATTGGTGCCGGGACGGGCGCGCTGCGCAGCGGGCGATGGAAGCCGAGCCCTATGCCTTGATGGTGCTGGACATCGGCCTGCCGCAGCTATCCGGGCTGGATTTGCTGAAATGGCTGCGCAGCAAGGGCGGCGATCTGCCGGTACTGATTCTGACCGCCCGCGACACGGTGGCCGATCGGGTCAAGGGGCTGGACAGCGGCGCGGACGACTATGTGGTCAAGCCCTTCGACCTGGAAGAGCTGGCCGCACGCATTCGCGCTCTGCTACGCCGCCACGGCGGCCGCACCGTGCCGCTGATCTGTCATGACCGGCTGACCCTCGATCCGGCGGCGCATACTCTGATGCAAGACAATCAACCGGTCGAGCTGTCGCCGCGCGAATTCGCCGTTTTGCAGGCGTTGTTGGAAAATTCCGGTCGCGTCCTGTCGCGCGAACGCCTAGAACAAAGCCTGTACGGCTGGGGGGACGAGGTTGAAAGCAACGCAGTGGAAGTATATATCCATCATTTGCGGCGCAAGCTCGGCACCAGCCTGATCCGCACCATCCGCGGGGTGGGTTATGTGATAGAAAAGATGAAAGTACCGACATGAATTTTCCCTTGCGCCGGTTTGCCTTCACCTCGTTGCGCGCCCGGCTATTACTGTTGCTGTTGTCCGCCACCTTGCTGCTGTGGGGTATGGCAGCAGTGATGAGTTATGAGGAAGCCCACCATGAAATCGACGAGTTGTACGATGCCCAACTCGCCCGTTCGGCGCGTATCCTGTTGTCTCAAGTCGGACAAGAGGCCGACGAGGTTGAAATCGAATACGGTGCCGATTTTCACAAGTACGAGCGCAAGATCGCCTTCCAGGTATGGGATGCACAGGGAAAATTGCTGTTGCACTCCGCTAATTCCCCGGGGAGGCCGTTCAGTGAGGAACAGGATGGATTCAGCGACGCACGGATTGGAGGCCGGATATGGCGGGTGTTTTCCCATTGGGATGAGAAGCACCTGTTTCGGGTGCAGGTCGGCGAGCGTCATGACGTGCGCGATGAGCTGAGCGAGAGCGTAGTCTCCAGCCTGTCTTATCCCTTCCTGATCGCTCTGCCGCTATTGGCGCTGCTGGTCTGGTTGGGGGTGGGGAAGGGGCTCGCGCCGCTACGCGGAATCACTGCGGAGGTGGCCAGCCGCGAGTCCCAGAATCTTAAGCCGCTGGAAGCGGGCGGGGCGCCGGATGAAATCAGGCCGCTGGTGGACTCCCTCAATGGCCTGCTTACCCGTCTGGATACGGCGCTGGAAAACGAACGGCGCTTTACCGCGGACGCGGCGCATGAGCTGCGCACACCCTTGGCCGCGCTCAAGACCCAGGCCCAGGTGGCGCAACGTTCCACCGCGGACAATGAACGCCGTCATGCTTTGCGGCAAGTGGTCGAAGGTGCGGATCGCGCCACCCGTCTGGTCGAGCAGTTGCTGACCCTGGCGCGCCTTGATCCGCAACGCGGGTTGCCCCAGGTTGCTGCGTTTTCGTTGCGCGCGCTCGCTGTCGAATTTGCCGCGGCGCTAGCGTCCGGCGCGCTGGAAAAATCCATTGAGCTCGGGGTTGCCGAAGGAGACGCCAGCGTCGTGGGCGATCCAACGATGACCGGCGTGCTGCTGCGCAACCTGATCGACAACGCCATCCGCTATACCCCCGTCGACGGCTGGGTCAATGTGGAGGTACGCGGTGAAGCGGGGCGGACGGTGCTGGAGGTGTGCGACAGCGGGCCGGGTATTGCGCCGCAAGAACGCGCCCAGGTGACGCAGCGTTTCTATCGGGTGCTGGGCAGCGGCGAGGAAGGCAGCGGCCTGGGGCTTTCGATTGTGCAGCGTATCGCCGAATTGCACGGCGCCACGGTGGAACTGGGGGAAAGCGAAGCCGGCGGGCTGGCGGTGCGCGTCAGCTTCCCGCCGGCAGGTTTCGATAGTTCAATTGCCGGTTAAAGGGCCTGGATGTCCAGGCCAAAGTTCGACGGCAATTCAGCCAGGAACAAACATGATTTTCAATATCCGCAGGATTGCCATCAAACGCTTGTTCATCAGCTGGATTTTACTGTCGCTGGTACTCGGCGGGATTGATTTCTACCTGGAAATGGAAGACGCCGACGACTTCGTGATGAATCTGGCGGTCAAGGAGTCCGAATCGTTCACCGGCGAGAATCTCCATCGCATCAACCAGACCGATGCCGACCTGAGCGCACTGCGGGAGAAAGCGGCGGAATTTCTCAAGAGCCATTTCGCGATCGTGGAACTGTACAACCGCGACAAGAAAAAAATCCTCGAAGCAATGGACCCCGGCGTAGATGCGGTGGAAGACCAGCTGAAGAAACACCCCCATGCTTTTCCTTTTGCCGGATCGCCCTATTATCGCAAGCTGCTGATCGGCGAGAATGTGTACATGCAGCTGCTGTTACCGTTGCGGGAAAAGAACGGTGCCATCGCCGGCTATTTCGAAGGGGTCTATCAGGTTGATGCCGACATGGTGCAACGCATCAAGAGCGGCGTGCTGCGCACCCTGCTACTGATCGTGATCGTGGCATTGATTACCACCTTGGCATTCTACCCGATCATCATTTTCCTCCATCGCGAACTGCTGCGCTTTGCTTCCAGCTTGCTGCGAGGCAACATCGAGCTGATGGAGGTATTGGGCGGCGCAATTGCCCAGCGCGATTCCGATACCAGCCTGCACAATTACCGCGTCACCATTTATGCCATCCGCCTGGCCGAGGCTATCGAACTGGATCATGCGCAAATCCGCAGCCTGATCGCCGGGGCTTTTCTGCATGACGTCGGCAAGATCGGCATCAGCGACAATATTCTGCTCAAGCCCGGCAAATTGACCGACGATGAGTTCGCGGTGATGCGCACCCACGTCCTGCTCGGGGTGGAGACCATCAGCAAATCGGCGTCCCTGGAGATAGCGCGCGACGTGGTGGAATTCCACCATGAGAAATTCGATGGCAACGGCTACATGCGCGGCCTCAAGGACGAACAAATTCCGCTCAATGCGCGCATTTTCGCGATTGTCGATGTGTTCGACGCGCTGACTTCCAAGCGGCCCTACAAGGAGGCGTTCAGCTTCGACAAGGCGATGGGCATTTTGCACGAAGGCAGCGGCAGCCATTTCGATCCTGTGCTGATCGAGGCGTTCGCCGGGATTGCCGGCGACATATACGCGCTGGTCAGCGGCGCCCCGGAGGCGGAGGTGGAGCGGATGCTTGACGACAAGGTCTCAGAGCACTTTTTCAGCAGTTCTTATCTCGAACAGTTCATGAAAAAGCATATTCATCATGCGGCGGGCGGCAGCGCCGGGTGATCGGCGCGCGGGATGTCCAGGTGGTAACCCTGCACCAGATCGACCCCGAAGGTAATCAGCATCTCGAGAATTTCCTGGCTTTCGACGAATTCCGCCACGGTGATTTTGTCCATCCCGCGCGCCACATCGACGATGGCCTTGACGAAAACCTGGTTGTCGCGGTCGTTGGGCAGATCACGGATGAACATGCCGTCGATTTTCAGCACATCGGCGTTGAGATGCTTGAGGTAGGCGAACGAGGAAAAACCGGTGCCGAAATCGTCCAGGCACACCGGGCAGCCGGTATGGCGCAAGGCTTCGATGAAGCGCCGCGCATCCTGCATATCGGAAACCGCGGCGGTTTCGGTCAGCTCGACCAGCAGGCGCGCGGGTGCGACGCCGTGCTGCTTGAGCTGGTCTTCGATGAATTGCGGCAGCGACGGTTCGTCGAACGACCGCCCGGAGATGTTGACCGCGATTGAAGGCGTTTGCGGCGAACTGGCCAGCAATTCGATGCAGGCGCGGATGACCCAGCGGTCGATGTCGAGTATCTTGCCGCTTTTTTCGGCGATCGGGATGAAGTGGCCGGGCATGATCAGTTTGCCGGGATGATCCTGATCTTTCATCCGCACCAGCGCCTCCAGATGGGCGAGTGTCTGGTCTGCGGCATGGTATACCCCCTGGAAATGCAACTGGAACAGACCATTTTCGAGCGCACGGGTAATGCGGTCGTTCCATGACAGGCGCTGCACCATCGCGTGCGAGGTATCGAGATCCGGGCGGTAGACGCGCCACGAGTTCTTGCCGGCATCCTTGGCCTGGTACATCGCGGCGTCGGCGTGCGCGATGAGTTCCTCGGCGGCGGTGGCATGTTGCGGGTAGTAGGCGATCCCCAAGCTGGAGGTCATGCGCAAATTCTGGTTCTCGATGCGGAACGGGATTTTTTCGATGGTGCGCACGATCTGTTCCGCCAGCGTCTGTGCCTCGGCCTCGGTGGCGTTCGGGGCGAGAATGGCGAATTCGTCGCCGCCCAGCCGGCTGAAGGTTTCGTTGCGCCGCACCAGCGTGCCGATGTCGCTGGCGATGCGCGTCAGAATGCTGTCCCCGGCGCTGTGGCCGAAAGTATCGTTGATGTATTTGAATTCGTCGAGATCGAAGAACAACAGGGCGCCCGGCGTGCGATGGCGGTCGGATTCGGCCACCATTTTTTCCAGCTCCCGCAGGAAATAGTGGCGGTTATGCAGGCCGGTCAGCGAATCGCGTTCCGCCAGGAAAAGCAGCTGTTGGGCGGTGCGACGCTCCCGCGTGACATCCTCGTAGATCCACAAGCGGCCGACCAGGCGCCGTTCCGCGTCGCGCACCGGGTAAACGTGGCTGGTAACGGTACGTCCGTCCGCCATCGCGATTTCATGTTCATTGTCGCTGTCCTCGGGCGTGTCCAGCCAGGCAAGGAGCTGGGAAAGCTGCTCGGGGTCGGCGAACAAGTCGGCGGATTGGCGGACGATGTCGCTGGCCGGCTGGCCGATCAGCACGGTGCAATCTCCGGGAATTCGCCAGATGTGCAGGAAAGCCGGGTTGCAATAGACGATCCGGCTTTCCGGCGAGACGAACAGGATGCCGATATTCATCGCCGAGAGCAGGGAGTTGAGGCGCGCATGTTCGCGTTTGGCCTCCAGCAGATAACGCAGTTGCAATTCCCCGCCCGCACGTAGCGCCTCGATGTCGGCGCGGATATTTTCCGCCATCAGGTTGAAGGCGGTGGTGAGCTGGCTGACTTCGTCGTGGCCGCTGACCGGCAGGGTAATATCGAAGTTGCCTTGGGCGATTTGGTGCGCACCGCGCGTCAGCAGCAACAGGTGACGCGTCAGCCAATAGCCGAGCAAAATCAGCAGAACGACGGATAAGCCGATAGCGGCGAGAGCGATCAGGATGCTCTGGTCCAGCAGATGGGCCCTGGCAAGACCGAGAATCTTGGTCGAGACGCCATAGCGCAGCCGCCCATAACGCTGGCCGGCAAGCTGGATAGGGATTTCGGTGTCGAAGCGGTCGAGGTGCTGGTCGATAGATGCGGAAATTTCCGGAAGCGGCGTGGACATATCCCAGCCTTCCGCGGCGACCACCTTGTTTTCGGCGTCGAACAGCACCAGATAGACGATGGCGTCGCGATGGCGGCTTTCGCGCAGGATTTCCCGGATGGTAGCGTGATCTCTTTGCACCAGCGGGGCGGCCAGCGAAGCGTTGAGCAGCGGCGCGACCTGCTTCAGTTGCACCTCGGCTTGCTCAACCAGGCTGGTTTCCATCAGGCGCAGACTGTTGGTCACCAGCAGCGCCAGCATCACGGCTTCCACCATCACGCTGACGATAACCAGCTTGAGGCGCAACGAATCGGGGATGAAACGCCACTTCACGGCAGGGCTTTCAACAGGTGTTGCGCGTCCCGCGCATAGGCTTCCATTTTCTTGAGGTCGACTTCCGTCGCCGCTTTGAGTCCGCCGAAACCGGTGCTTTCAAAAAAATGCCGGCCTTCCTCGGTCACGGCGAATTCGAGCAGGGACTTGCGTATCGCTTCGGTGCGCGCGGACGGCAGGCTGGGGTTGGCGAGAATGAACTGGTTGGGAATGGACTCCGAGATGGCGACGATACGCAAGCCGTTGCGCAAATCTTCCGGCAACTGGGCGTAGGGCGCCGAACCAATGATGGCGGCCTGAGCCTCGCCGCGCTGCAGCGCCAGCACGGCATTGCTGTGCGAGGTGGCAGGGTAAATTTTGAAGTCGCCGTCTGCCAGACCGCGATTGCGCAGCAGGCGCAGACCCAGCACCGGCATTACCGCCAGGCGGTCAGGCATGGCGATAGTTTTCCCGCGCAAGTCTTCCGGCGTGTGGATGGCCGAGGATAGTGGGGCAACTACCATCGCATGTAATTCCTGGGAATAGCGAAACAGCGGCACGAAACCCGCCTCGGTTTGGGCCAAGCGCGCCAGGTGGGGGGCGATGACGACCACGTCGTACTCGCGGTTAAGCGTGCGCTCGATAAATGTTTTGAAATCCGGCGCCGAGTAGGTCTGCACCCGCTGGTGCAAGGTTCTTTCCAGGTGGGATTGCAACGGCTGGTACAGCACGACAATCGCGCGCGCGCTCATGTTGGGAAAAACCCCGAGCACCAGCGTGTCGTCCGGGCCGCGGGCCGCCTGGGCGGAGGCGAGGAGTGCCGTCAGGAGTAGGCACAGGGCGAGTTGCAGCAAGCGACGCATGGATTAAAGTTTCTTGATGAAGACCTTGGAACGGCGCTGGTAGTTGTACAACCCCTGCTTGGCTTGCGGCAGGCTCTCCACGCCGGCCTCGGCGAAGCCGCGTTCGATGAACCAGTGGGCGGTGCGGGTGGTGAGCACGAACAGCCGTCCGATGCCTTGCGCCGCCGCCCGTGCTTGCATGTAATCGAGCAGGGTTTCGCCGCGCCCGGCGTTGCGGTAAGCCGGGGCAACGGCGAAGCAGGCCAGTTCCGCGGTGTTTTCCGCGGGGAAAGGATAGAGCGCGGCGCAGCCGATGATCACGCCGTCGTATTCCAGCAGCGAGAAGCGCTCGATTTCCATTTCCAGCCGTTCGCGCGAGCGCCACACCAGTATGCCGTCCGCCTCTAGCGGCTCGATCAGCGCCAGTATGCCGCCGACAT
>Ga0163199_1001651_pt1 | contig 13907 bp, 9 predicted proteins | sample PL_2010_150m_FD_113537 | JGI IMG/M metagenome (GOLD analysis project Ga0163199, IMG submission 113537) | Freshwater microbial communities from Powell Lake, British Columbia, Canada to study Microbial Dark Matter (Phase II) - PL_2010_150m | ecosystem: Environmental > Aquatic > Freshwater > Lake ... | reverse complement strand
GCTACGGCAGCTGGGCGGCCAGCGGCGAGATCGACATCATGGAAGCGCGTGGCGCGATCCCGGGCGCCGTGACTGGCGCATTGCACTTCGGCTCAGCCTGGGATGCCAACGCCAGCAGTCATGCCCGCTACCCGTTTCCTGACGGACAGTCGATCGCCGATTTCCACGTTTACGCGCTGGAGTGGGAGCCAGGCGAAATCCGCTGGTATGTGGACGGCGCGCTGTACGCTCGCAAGGATTTCTGGTGGAGCAGTCCTCGCGTCCAGGCCGGCAAAGGCGCACCAGCGATCAGTGAGACCGACCTCCATGCCTGGCCGGCACCGTTCAATCGGCCGTTCTACCTCATCATGAATCTTGCCGTAGGTGGCGATTTCGGCGGCAACCCCGATGGCGCGACACCTTTTCCGGCCGAGATGCTGGTTGACTATGTCCGGGTCTACCAACGCTCCGGCGGCTATTCGCAGACGCCACCTCCTCGGGGGGCCGGCACGCTGCCCTTTTGAGGTCGAGTAACTGGCTCAACGGGCCCGAACACCGCGCTCCCGGCGGCGCTGTTGTTGTGTTGCGACAGAAGCCAATGTTTTGTCCAAGAATTTCACGCGATCGTCATAAGGCTAGGGTTTTCACCAGCTTTACAGGTCTTTACGTGGTGCTAAAGTCGATCCAAATGGAAACGTTTCCATTTTGTAGACCCAGTCCAATTAGACACAGACCGAGACCTAGACCCAGGAGTTACCTCAATGAAAAATTCTGCCCCCCAGCGCAGCCAAGGCACAAGCCAGAGACGTTCCGCAATGCGCATCAGCCCTGTGGCAGCGGCTTGCGCAAGCTTGCTGCTTGCCAGCGGTTCTGTCTACGCTCAGAATGCCCCAGCAACCACCGGCACCGCTCTGGGCACGGTAACTGTCACGGGTTTCCGGCACGCCATCGAAACGTCTATCGAGACCAAGAGGAATGCGGATTCCATCGTCGAGTCTGTCTCGGCCGAAGACATTGGCAAGCTGCCGGATGTGTCGATCGCCGAATCCCTGGCGCGCCTGCCGGGTGTTGCCGGTATCCGCGGGCAAGATGGTCGCGTGCAGACCATTTCAATCCGTGGTCTGCCGCCACAATTCGCGACGACGCTGCTCAACGGGCGTGAAATGGTGAGCTCGGGCGATAACCGCTCGGTCGAATACGATCAATTTCCCTCCGAGCTTTTCAGTTCGGCCGTGGTGTACAAGACGCCGACGGCCAGCCTGGTTGGGCAAGGCCTGGCGGGTACCGTGGATATGCGCACCGTCAGCCCGCTGTCCTTCGCCGGTCGTCAGTTCGCCGTCAACGTCCGTGGCGAGAGCAATTCCAATGGGGAAGCGATTGCCGGCGTCGCAGGCAAGTATGGCCAGCGTTTCAGCGCGTCGTATATCGACCAGTCGGCTGACAAGACCCTCGGCTGGGCCCTCGGTTTTGCCCATCTCGACACGCCAACCCAAGTGCGCCAGAGCCAGATGTGGGACTGGTCCGCGCCAGCCAATGACTGGGGTTCAAATACTGTCGCCGGACTACCCAAGGCCACCAATGGCGGCAGTGCGCTCATGCCGATGGGGATGGAGGTTACGGCCAGCTCCAAGAGCAATAAGCGCGACGGTCTGATGGGCGTTCTGGAGTTCAAGCCGAACAAGGATCTGCATAGCCAGCTTGATCTGTATTACTCCAAGTTCAACGCAGCCGATCAGGGCTTCAAGTTTGAAATCAGCAACTGGGGTTTGTGGAATGGCCCGACCACGATGCCTTACCTGACCAATGCCAAGACGACAGATTTTGACCGCAACACCTTCGTCACCAGCGGGGTGTTCAACAACAGCCAGACCGTGCTGCAAAGTTTTAACAGCAGCCGCACCGACGAAATCGCGTCGCTGGGCTGGAACACTTCGTACAACCTCAACAAGAACTGGAAGCTGACCGGTGACTTGAGCTATTCGAAGGACACCCGCGACGAGAAATACCTTGAAACCTTTGCTGCCCCCTACGCCAATGGTCAATGGGTCATGGGTTCGTATAACTTCGTCGCCGATCCGGTCGGAACGAAGCTGATCCAGCTGAGTCCGGGTGCGGGTACCTCATTCGCTTCTTCAAGCCTGCGTCTGGGTGACCCCATGAATTGGGTGGGTGATGACGTTGGATTTTCCGGCAACATCAATTTGCCGCATGTCACCGACTCCATGAAGACGCTGCGTCTCACGGCCAAACGGTCACTCGATGGCATCTTCAGCGAGGCAGATTTCGGCTTCAATTACACCCAGCGCGACAAAGCGGTGGAGATGAATCGTTATCGCCTGAATATTGTCAATCCAACGACCATCCAAGCTGACGGAGGGCGCTACACCTCGACCATTCCCAACGGTGCAGTGCTGGGCTTGGTGAACCTTGACTTTGCCGGGCTGACGGGCATGCCGCGCCTGGATGTACAAAACCTGGTTGACAACAAAGTCCTGGCTCCGCAGCAGGTCTTCTGGGGCAAGGCGGGTGATGATTCGACCGTGCATGAGAAGGTCAGCACGGCTTATGCCATGGCCAGGATCGATACCAATATCGGCATTGTGCCGGTCAGCGGCAATGTGGGTGTGCAGTTTGTGCGTACCGATCAGTCCTCCGAAGGTTGGGTCTACCTCGGCGACACGAAAAACCCCGATCTGTCCAAACTGTATGCGGTTAAGGGGGGCACCTCGTACAACGATGTCCTGCCAAGCCTGAACCTGCGTTTTGACCTGCCAGACCAGACCGTGATGCGTCTGGGTGCCGGTCGTCAAATGGCGCGCCCGAACATCAACGACATACGTGCTGGTATGAGTGGCCCCGCCGTGAACACCAAGCCCGGTGCCGACTACGCCACCTGGTCGGGTGGCGATGGTGGTAACCCTTCGCTGGAGCCTTGGCGCGCCACGGCCTATGATTTCTCGCTGGAAAAGTATTTTGGAAAGCGCAGCTATATTGCCGTCGCCGAGTACTACAAGAATCTGACGTCCTGGGTCTACAACGAAAAGGTGCTGCGTGACTTTACGGGTTTCCCGAATACTTCCGGTGTAACACCTGTTTCGCCCTACGGTTTCTTCACGGCGCCGGCTAATGGCAAGGGTGGAATGGTTCGCGGTTTTGAAGGAACGATCTCGCTCGACGGTTCACTTTTCAGCAAGTCGCTCGACGGCATCGGCGTGATCGCCAACACCACGATTGCCACGAGCAGCCTCTTTGAAAAAAATGGCGACGAGGTCGTTCCCGAGGGCATGTCGGGTCGTTCGACCAGCCTGACGCTGTACTACGAACAGAACGGTTTCTCGGCACGGATCAGCGAGCGTTATCGTTCACCCTTCACCACGACCTATCGCACCGTGGTGTTTGAGAACAAGACAACCAAGATCAGTTCGGATGACGTGGTTGACCTGCAACTGGGGTATTCCTTTGATCAGGGTTACTTCAAGGGTCTGTCGCTGATGTTCCAGGTCAACAACCTGACCGACAGCGCCACGCAACAGATGCAAACGATCAACGGACTCGATGGACAGAACCCGACGCCGAATAAGTCGCAGCTGGTGACGAAGTACGTCAATCATTTTGGTCGGCAGATGCTGTTTGGCATGAACTACAAGTTCTAGACCACAAGTTCGACGGATTGATTCCCGGCGTAGAAAAAGCGGCGACATCGTTCGCCGCTTTTCCTATTCAGGCGTTTGATGGCAGACTCCCGTTGACCTACGCACTCCTGTAAGGACTTCCATGTCAGTTCAATATGTTCGTGATGTCGTCATTGCCGGTGGTGGCACGGCGGGCTGGATGACCGCAGCGCTTTTTTCGCGGGTTCTTGGGAACAACTGCCGGATTCATCTGGTCGAGTCGGACGAAATCGGGATCGTCGGCGTGGGTGAGGCGACGATTCCGCATATTCGTGTCTATAACGAGTTGCTCGGCATCGACGAGAACGACTTTCTGAAACACTGCCAGGGCAGCTTCAAGCTCGGCATCGAGTTTGTCAACTGGGGGCGGATCGGTGACCGCTACACCCACGGCTTTGGTCCGGTCGGCTCCCCCCTGTCCGGCGTACCGTTTCACCATTATTGGCTGAGACAGCGCGCGGCCGGCAGCGTCGCCGATCTTGATGCGTTTTCATTGAACTGCAGTGCTCCGCGTGCGGCGAAGTATCTCAGTTCGCAGCCGCAGATGCAGGGCTCGCCCTTGGCGGACTTGCCCAGCGCCTACCATTTCGATGCCAAGCTGTATGCCGCCTATCTGCGCAAGCACGCCGAGGCAAGTGGTGTCAAGCGCACTGAGGGCAAGATTGGTTCGGTCGACCTTCACCCGCAGTCGGGCCACATCCGCGCGCTGGTGTTGGAAAGCGGCGAGCGCATTGAAGGTGATTTCTTTATCGATTGCACTGGCATTCGTGCCTTGCTTATCGAGGGCGCTCTTGAATCTGGCTACGAGGACTGGCGCCACTGGCTGCCCTGCGACCGGGCGCTTGCCGTTCCCTGCGAATCGGTCGAGCCGCTGATTCCGCTGACGCGCTCGACGGCGCACAGTGCGGGCTGGCAATGGCGCATTCCACTGCAAAACCGCATCGGCAACGGCCATGTCTATAGCAGCCCCTACATTTCTGACGACGAAGCCGCGTCGGTGTTGATGAACAACCTGGACGGCAAGCCTCTGGCCGAGCCGCGGCTCATCAAATACACCACAGGGCGGCGCAAGACGTTCTGGAAGAAAAACTGTGTGGCCGTCGGCTTGTCGAGCGGCTTTTTGGAGCCACTCGAATCGACCAGCATCCACCTCATCCAGACGGCGGTGATGCGAATTCTTTCCAATTTTCCGGGCCTTGGTTTTGCCCAAGCGGATATTGATCATTACAACCGTGAAACCCAGCTGGAATACGAAGGGGTTCGGGATTTCATCATCACGCACTACCACATCACCCAGCGAAGCGATTCGCCGTTCTGGAACTATTGCCGGACCATGGAAATTCCCGAATCTCTGGCTCAGCGCCTGGAGTTGTTCCGCAGCAATGGGCGGATTTCGCGCGAACTCTTCATCCAGCTATTTGCCGAATCTAGCTGGGTTCAGATCTTGTTGGGTCAGCGCTTCATCCCGCAAGGCTGGCACGCGCTGGCGGGCTTGATTCCTGCTGAGGAGCTGAGCGCCTTTATCCAAAACATCGAGATGGTCACGCAGCGCTGCGTCGCTGCCATGCCCACCCATGCCGACTATATTCAGGCCCACTGCGCCGCTGGCTAAAGGCGACGTTATAGTGCGTGCACCACAGGAGTTGACATGGCGACGATCAAGGATGTAGCGCGGCTCGCCGGCGTCGGCGTCGGGACCGCCTCGCGCGTGGTCAGCGGCCGCGGCTCGGTCGCTCCGGCCACGGCACAGAGGGTGCGCGAGGCCATCGCCGAGCTCGAATTTCGGCCCTCGCACGCGGCGCGCACTTTGCTGTCCGGTTCCTCCCAGATGATTGGTGTTTACATACCGATGCTGGTGGGGACGTTTTACACACCTATTCTTGGCGCCATTGACACCGAACTGCGTACCACCGGTCGGCACATGGTGGTGGCCTTTGGTTGTGGCGACGGCGACACGCGCCAGCAGGCGATCGAGGGAATCGATTTCCTGATCGAGCGCGGTTGCGATGGGTTGGTGGTGATGAGCAATGCACTACTTCAAAGCGACATCGAAGCGCTGGGTCCCAAGCAAGGCAAACTGGTCCTGCTGAACCACTATTTCAAGAAGCTTGCTGAGCAGTGTTTTCCCGCTGATCACGAGCGCGGCGGCATGCTGGCTGCGCAGGCTTTGCTGAAAATGCAGCATCGCAAGATTGCGGTCATTGCGGGACCACGTAGCTCGCCCGACAACGTGGCGCGCATCGACGGTTTCATGCGCGAACTGCAGCGTGAAGGTATTGACCCGGCGCAGGTGGTGATGCTGGAGAGTGACTTTTCACCGGCTGGTGGATGGGCTTCGGCGCGTTCGCTGGCCTCATCAGGCCATGAATTCAGCGCGTTGTTTTGTGCCAACGATGAAATGGCGGTGGGGGCGCTGGCCTTCTTTCAGCAAGCCGGAATTTCAGTACCGGGAACCATTTCGGTGTTGGGCTACGACGACACCCACAACGCTGAATACTCGGCACCCCAGCTGACTTCGGTGCACATTCCCTGGCAACAGATTGCCCTCAACGGCTTGCGATGGTTGCTCAACCAATGCTATGGCGAGACGCAGCCTGTGCAGCGGAAATTTCCGGTCAGTGTGACCTGGCGTGCATCGCTTGTCATGGCACCGGGCGCAGAGCAGCCCCAAGCCACTGCACCAAAAGCCCGAGCGCGTTCCAAGATTTAAAGACTCGAACTAAGGGTAGCTACGAATGTGGTTTGGCATTCCTTGTGCCTACAATTGGAAACCTTTCCACATGGTCGGTAATGCAGCAATTGAAACATGACGAACACAAGAACCAATGATCTGCCGCCTCTCAAACGCAGTGACTTCGCCCCTGACTTTCGCTGGGGGTGTTCCACCTCTTCCTATCAGATCGAAGGCGCCGTTCATGCGGATGGTCGCGGTGAGTCGATTTGGGATCGCTTCTGTGCCACGCCTGGTCGTATCCGCGATGGCTCCAGCGGCGCCGTGGCCTGCGATCACTATCATCGTTGGCCGCAGGATCTGGACATGGCCGCCAGCCTCGGCACCAATGCCTACCGGTTTTCTATTGCGTGGCCCCGCATCTTCCCAAGCGGTCGTGGCCGGGTTCCCAACCAGAAGGGTCTGGATTTCTATGCGCGCCTGGTGGACGGCATGCTTGAGCGCGGGTTGGAACCCTGGGTCACGCTGTACCACTGGGATTTGCCGCAGGCTTTGCAGGAGCAGGGTGGTTGGGTTGATAGGGATACTGTCGCGGCTTTTGTCGAGTACACCGATGTCGTGAGTCGCCATCTGGGCGACCGCGTCAAGCACTGGATCACGCACAACGAGCCCTGGTGTACGGCCTTTATTGGTAACTATGAAGGCGCTCACGCACCGGGCTTGAAGGACTTCCGGACTGCGCTGCAGGTGTGTCATAACGTGATGGTGTCGCACGGGCTGGCGATACCGGTAATCCGGCGCAACGTGGCTGACGCCAAAGTCGGCGCTGCCTTGAGTCTGCATCCGCTTTACCCCGCATCGGCGAGTGCACAGGATGTGGCGGCAACCCTGCGCCATGACGGTTTGCGCAACCGCTGGTTTCTGGATCCCCTGCACGGGCGTGGCTATCCGGCGGACGTCTGGAACATCCTGGGTGACAAGGCGCCGGTGGTGCAGGACGGTGATCTGCAAATCATCGCCACGCCGACCGATTTTTTGGGCGTCAACTACTATTTCCCCGAAGTGGTGGCCGATGCACCGGGCCAGGGCGTGATGGCAACTCGCGTGGTCGATTCGCCCAATGTCGAGCGCACGGCGTTTGGCTGGGAGGTCTCGCCGGACGGCATGGTCGCGCTGCTCAGCCGCGTCGCGACGGATTACCAGCCGGCGGTGATCTATTTGACCGAAAATGGATCAAGTTACGAAGATGTGGTGTCGTCCAATGGAGAGATCGATGACGGCGAGCGGCGGCGCTATCTGGAGCGTCACCTGCTGGCGCTGCGGGAGATTGTTGCCAAGGGAATCCCGGTCAAGGGCTATTTTGCGTGGAGTCTGCTCGACAACTTCGAGTGGGCGGAGGGCTACCTCAGGCGCTTTGGTCTGACGCATGTGGATTTCGATACACAGCAGCGCCGGCTCAAGCTCAGCGGGAAATGGTACCGCTCCTTCTTGAAAGGTGAACTGTGAAGCTCAAACTCTTGACGCTGGCGCTTTCCACGGGATTTGCTGCGCTGGCCCATGCGGCCGGACCCAAGGCCGAGGTGATCCACTGGTGGACCTCCGGCGGCGAATCGGCAGCCGTCAAGACCTTCTCCGATGCCTACAACGCGGCCGGTGGCGTCTGGGTCGATACAGCGATTTCGATCGGTGACCAGGCGCGTTCCGTGGCGGTCAACCGCATTATCGGCGGCAACCCGCCGACGGCTGCGCAGTTCAATACGTCCAAGCAGTTTCTGGACCTGGTTGAACAGGGCATGCTCAACAATGTGGACGACGTTGCGCTGCGCGACGGTTGGGACAAGTTCCTGCCCGAGCCGGTGCTCAACGTGGTGCGGGTCAAGGGCCACTTCTACGCGGCGCCGGTGAACATCCACATGCCGACCTGGTTCTGGTACTCCAAGGCAGCGTTCAAGAAAGCCGGCATCGCCGCAGAACCCAGAACCATGGACGAGCTGTTTGCCGTGCTGGACAAACTCAAGGCGGCGGGTTTGATACCGCTGGCACATGGGGGTCAGCCCTGGCAGGAAAGCATCGTCTTCACGGCCGTTCTGGCGAACCTGGGAGGAGCGGATTTGTACCTCAAAGTGCTGCGCGACCGCGATGCCAAGGCGATCCAGGGTGATGCGTTCAAGAACGTGCTGCTGACCTTCAAGCGCCTGCAGGCCTATGTTGACAAGGCTGCGCCCGGGCGCAACTGGAACGATGCAACCGCGCTGCTGATCACCGGCAAGGCGGGTGTGCAGATCATGGGCGACTGGACCAAGGGAGAGTTTGCCCAGGCCAAGCAGTTACCGGGCAGGGACTATGGCTGCATAGCCGGTTTTGGGCCGAAGTCACCGTACATCATTCAGGGTGACGTTTTCGTGTTTCCCAAAACCACGAATGCCGAAGCCATCAAGGCGCAGAAGATGATGGCCGGTCTGATGCTGGCACCGACCACCCAGGTCGAGTTCAGCATCAGGAAGGGCTCGATTCCGGTTCGCACCGATGTCGATGTCTCCAGAATGGATATCTGCGCCCAGCAGGGACTCGCCATCATGAAGGACAAGTCGCGCCAACTGGGCAATGGCGAGGTGTATCTGAACCCGGACCAGAATGGTTCGCTGTCGGATATCCTGACGGCGTACTGGAACAAGAATGTGCCGGTGGAAAAAGTACAAAAGGACATTGCTTCAGCCCTCAAGAATTGAAACTGCTTTGCGCACGGTCATGACCCTCAAGCCCAAACAACTGTTTCGACAGTTGGTGTCCTGGGCCGCGCTGCTGCCTCTGGCCAGCACGGTTTTGGTAGCCTATCTGGGCACCGTGTTGTGGTCCCTGAACATATCGTTTACCAACTCGCGGACCTTTCCGTCGGACCAGTATGTCGGTTGGGCCCAGTACCAGCGCTTGTTTGACAATGACCGCTGGTTGCTGTCCCTGCAGAACCTGGCTTTGTACGGTGTCCTGTTCATCGCTGCGTGCATGGTGCTGGGTTTTCTGCTGGCGGTTTTCATCGACCAGAAAGTGATGGCAGAAGGCGCCCTGCGCACCGTTTTTCTGTACCCCTACGCCATGTCGTTTGTTGCCACCGGGCTGGTCTGGCAGTGGCTGCTCAATCCCGGCAACGGTATCCAGCAGGCGGTGCGGCAGATGGGTTATCCGGACTTCACCTTCGACTGGATCATCGATCAGGACATGGTGATCTACACCATCGTGATCGCCACGGTCTGGCAAGCTTCTGGCTTGGTGATGGCGCTGCTGCTGGCAGGTTTACGTGGCATTGACGAAGAGATCTGGAAAGCTGCGCGCATCGATGGTATTCCGACCTGGCGCGTTTATGTTTCGATTGTCCTGCCCATGCTGGGCCCGACCATCGCCACCGTTTTTGTCCTGCTGTTCACGGCGGTGGTCAAGGTGTTTGATTCCGTGGTGTCCATGACGCAGGGCGGGCCCGGTACTGCCAGCGAAGTGCCGGCCAAGTTCATCATGGACCACTTGTTCGGCCGCGCCAACATCGCGCTGGCATCAGCCGGATCGATGGTCCTGCTGCTGACTGTGCTGGCGCTGGTTGCACCCTTTCTGTACGCGCGCAGCCGCGCCCGCCGCCGCGAGGAACAGGCATGAACGGCAATGCGCGCAGACGTCGGCTGACACCGGCGCGCATCGGTATCTACGCCTTCCTGCTGACGGCGGCGCTGTTTTTCCTGCTGCCCTTGTACATCATGCTGGTCACGTCGTTCAAGACCATGGATGAAATCCGGCTCGGCAACATCTTCGCCCTGCCGGTGAGCGTCACACTGGAGCCATGGACGACAGCATGGTCGCAGGCCTGTACCGGGGTCAATTGCAACGGCATCCGGGGCGGCTTCTGGAACTCCGTGCTGATCGCGATTCCGAGCACGGTGCTGCCGATCCTGCTAGGTGCTCTCAACGGTTATGCCCTGTCATTCTGGAAGCCGCGTGGCGCCAATGTGCTGTTTGCCATCCTGATGATGGGTGCCTTCATTCCAGTGCAGGTCATGATGTACCCGCTGGTGCGCATTCTGGCCACACTCGGGCTGTTCAGCTCGTTGCCGGGCATCGTGACGGTTCACATCATCTTCAGCATGCCGGTGATGACGCTGCTGTTTCGCAACTATTACCTCTCCATTCCGCAGGAACTGTTCAAGGCGGCACGCATCGACGGCGGTGGCTTCTGGCGCATCTTCGCGCAGCTGATGCTGCCGATGTCCACCCCCATGATCATCGTGGCGGCGATCATGCAGGTTACAGGTGTCTGGAACGACTACATCCTGGGTCTGGTGTTTGCGGGGCGTGACAACCTGCCGATGACGGTGCAACTCAACAACGTCATCAACACGACCACGGGTGAGCGGCTCTACAACGTCAACATGGCGGCCACCATCCTGACCTCGATGGTGCCGCTGGCCATCTATTTTTTCTCGGGGCGCTGGTTTGTGCGCGGTATCGCCGCCGGTGCGGTAAAGGGGTAGGCCATGGCCAGTGTCAGCATCCACAATCTTTGCGTCCGTTTTGGCGCCAACGAAGTCATCAAAGACCTCAACCTCGACGTCCTCGAGCGCGAGTTTCTGGTGCTGCTCGGGCCTTCTGGATGCGGCAAGTCGACCTTGCTGCACAGCATTGCCGGTCTGATCGACGTGAGCAGCGGGCGCATCGAAATCGGTGCGCAGGACATGACCTGGGCCGATCCGACCGACCGCCACATCGGCATGGTATTTCAGTCTTACGCCCTTTACCCGACCATGACGGTCGAGCGCAACATGTCGTTTGGCTTGCGTATCAGCGGCAAGCCGAAGGCTGAAATTGAGCGGCGTGTGAAGCGCGTCGCCGAGATGCTGCACCTGCAACCACTGCTCCATCGCAAGCCATCGCAGCTCTCGGGTGGGCAGCGCCAGCGTGTGGCCATTGGTCGGGCGCTGGTGCGGGAGGCGGATGTTTTTCTGTTCGATGAGCCGCTGTCCAATCTGGACGCCAAATTGCGCGCGGAACTGCGGCGCGAGCTCAAGCTGCTGCACAGGAAGTTGCGCTCGACCATGATCTACGTAACGCATGATCAGGTCGAGGCCATGACGCTGGCAACGCGCATTGTGGTGATGTACGCGGGCAAGATTCAGCAGATCGGCGCGCCCTCGGAAGTTTATGAAAAGCCGGAGAACCTTTTTGTAGCGGGTTTTCTGGGTGCACCAGCCATGAATTTTCTGCATGGACGACTCAAGCCGACGCCAGATTCGGTCCGGTTCGAGTCGGAGGGTTTGTCACTCGATGTGACACCGTACGCCCTGCGCGCCGCGGCGTCCCAGGCGCGGGAAGTTGTTTTGGGGATTCGTCCCGAGAACCTGTTGATTGATGCGGCTGGCGAGTTTGCAGGCACGGTTTCCCTGATGGAGCCGATGGGAAATCACCACGTCGTATGGCTCGACTTTGGCGGCACCCTGCTGTCCAGTGTGGTGTCGGGCGCGCCGGCGTTCTGCGTCGATGACCTGGTGCGCTTCACGCTGGACGTAGGCCGGATTTCCTTGTTTGACTCAATGTCGGAGCAACGCCTGTGAGACCGGCAGTCAGTGGCAAAGGGGGGTCCTATGTGCGCAAAGGAGAAGCGATGTTGCAAGGCTTGAAGTGGCGCGTGTCGGCGTCGGTGGCTCTGGGTTTGCTGATGTCGGGTTTTGGCGGCCCCGGGCAGGCCCAGTCCGGCGCCGCAAAGGGCGGCGGTGCGGCGGTCCAGACTTGTGTCACCTTGACCGATCAGTCCAAACTTCTGGAGCTTCAGTCGGGCAGCAGTTTTGCGGCTGGCAAAGCGGTGCTTCCACTCAACATTGCGGTCGAGCCCGCCAAGCGCTACCAGGAAATCGTCGGCTTTGGTGCCAATATCACCGACGCCTCGGCCTGGTTGATTCAGAATCGCATGAACCCGCAACAGCGCAGCGCCTTGATGGCCGATCTGTTCGGCAAGCCACCGGGGATCGGTTTCAGTTTTACCCGGCTCACCATTGGTGCCTCTGATTTTTCACTGCGGCATTATTCACTTGATGACGTGCCGCTCGGGCAGACCGACTACCCGCTGGCAAAATTCTCGATCGATCCGATGCGCTCGGACGTCCTGCCGGTGCTCAAGAGCGCCCTGGCGATCAACCCCAAATTGCGTGTCATGGCAAGCCCCTGGAGTGCGCCGGCCTGGATGAAGAGCAACGACAGCCTGATCAAAGGCACGCTGCGTCCCGAGGCTTACGCAGCATTCGCCGGCTACCTTGAGAAGTTTGTCGACGCCATGGAGGCCGAGGGTGTGCCGCTGTTTGCATTAACACTGCAAAACGAGCCCCATTTTGAGCCGCTTGACTACCCGGGCATGCGCCTGGACCCCAGCATGCGTGCCCGGTTAATTGGAGAGAACCTGGGACCCCTGCTGGCCGCGCGGGCGAAGCCGGTTCGGATTCTCGATTGGGATCACAACTGGGACGAGCCTCAGGCCCCATTGCAGGTACTGGCTGACCCGAAGGCCCGTCCCTATGTGGCCGGCGTTGCATGGCACTGTTATGGCGGTGACGTGGCGGCGCAGACGCTGGTGCACGATGCCTATCCGGACAAAGAAACCTACTTTACCGAGTGTTCGGGCGGCGACTGGAAACCGCACTGGCAGGAAACCCTGCCCTGGTACATGCGCAACCTGATCATCGGCACCACCCGCGGTTGGGCCAAAGGCGTCTTGCTGTGGAATATTGCGCTGGACGAAAACCATGGGCCGCACCGCGGCGGTTGCAAGGATTGCCGTGGCGTGGTGACCATCAACTCCGAGACCGGTGCCGTGACGCGCAATTTCGACTACTACGCGATGGCGCATATCAGTCGCTTTGTCCGTCCGGGGGCGCACCGCATCGATTCATCGACCGGTTTGGATGGAGTCGAAACCGTGGCTTTCCAGAACCCGGACGACAACTCGATTGCCCTGATCGCGGTGAATTCGGCGGCTGCCGAGCGCCGCTTTACGGTCACGTCGGCTGGCCAAAGTTTTGAGCACGCCATGCCGGCCGCAAGCGTTGCCACCTTTGTCTGGACCGGGTCGCCCTGAGTGGCGCCAGCCTTGCACTGAGCTTCCATGGAGCGTCGTCACTTTCTAGACACAGGTGTGCGCACGCTGGGCGCTGCCGCTGCGTTGTCGATGTTTCCGCCGGCGATTCGCAAGGCACTGGCAATCGATGCCGACCAGCGCACCGGTACCCTGCAGGACGTGGCGCACATCGTGGTGTTGACGCAGGAGAACCGCTCGTTTGACCACTACTTCGGCAGCTGCAGTGGCGTGCGCGGTTTCGCTGACCGCTTTGCCATTCCGGTCGAGGGCAGCAGTGCGGTGCAGCCCTTTCATCTGGACACGCAAGCCAACTTTGCCCTGATGCGTTGCGAGGGTGCGGCCCACACCTGGCCTGATGCCCAGCAGGCCTGGGCCAACGGCAAGCTGAACCAGTGGACGCAGGCCAAAGGGGCGCATGCCATGGCTTACTTCAGCCGCTCCGACATTCCCTTCCATTACGCACTGGCAGACGCCTTCACGC
>Ga0163199_1001650_pt1 | contig 13908 bp, 11 predicted proteins | sample PL_2010_150m_FD_113537 | JGI IMG/M metagenome (GOLD analysis project Ga0163199, IMG submission 113537) | Freshwater microbial communities from Powell Lake, British Columbia, Canada to study Microbial Dark Matter (Phase II) - PL_2010_150m | ecosystem: Environmental > Aquatic > Freshwater > Lake ... | reverse complement strand
TTGAGCGCTTGCGCGTATGCGATGCTGGCCGCGCATATCGGCAGGCCGGATCTGGCCTACCCCTATTTCATGAAAACCGCGACCGTAGACCTGACTGGCGCGTCCAGACAGTTTGTTGGGGATTTGTATATCGGAGGCACTCACCCGGCCGCCAACGGAGGGGCCTGGATGACAGTGGCCTTTGGCTTTGCAGGTCTCAGCGTGAAGGGCGAGATGATATGCCTGTCCCCGAATCTGCCGTCCCATTGGAGCTCTCTGGTATTCCGATTCCAGCGGAAAGGGCAGTCTTTTTTCGTCCGGATCACCAACGACGATATCTGGGTTTCCTCCGACATCGATAATTCGCAGGATGCCTGTTTCGAGTTCGCCGATTGCGGCACGGCCCGATGCGGGCCGGGCCAGTCAGTCCAACGGAAGAGGGACGAGCTTCCGAATGCGGTCGACATCGCGCCGGAACACCTGCAAACAAAAGAAAAAAGTGAATCGCCCGAACATTCTCTACATTCATTCGCATGACACCGGTCGCTGGATCGAGCCGTATGGGCATCCGGTGGCCACACCGCATTTGCAACGGTTGGCGGGGGAAGGAATTCTCTTCCGGAAAGCTTTTTGCGTGGCACCCACCTGCTCGCCGAGCCGTTCGGGGCTTCTCACCGGCATGGCACCGCACAGCAACGGAATGCTCGGGCTGGCACACCTTGGATGGAAGTTGAACGACTATCGGCAGCACCTCATCCATACGCTGCATCAGGCGGGCTACACCTCCGCCCTCTGCGGGATTCAGCATATCGCGCCGAAGGAGTTGGAGCAAAACATCGGATACCACGAGATTCTTCCGCTGGAGGGATTGGGCGGAGGGGAAATCACCTCCCGGGCCATGGAGTATCTGCACCGCGAGCAGGAGAAGCCGTTTTTCCTCTCCGTCGGCTTTTTTGAAACGCACCGGGAGTTTTCCGGGAATGACTCCCGCGATGACCCCCGCTACACGAGCGTGCCACCTCCCCTTCCGGACACACCCGGGAATCGTGCGGATATGGCCGGCTTCAAGTCCGACGCGCGCATTCTGGATGGCAACATCGGGCGCATTCTGGATGCCCTCGATGCCTCGGGGTTGGCGGAAAACACCCTCGTCATCGCCACCACCGATCACGGCCTTGCGATGCCGGCGATGAAATGCCAGTTGACCGATCACGGCACCGGGGTCTATCTGATTTTACGTGGGCCTTTCGGCTTTTCGGGTGGAAAGATCTGCGATGCCATGGTCACTCACATGGACATCTTCCCGACCGTCTGCGAGTTGCTCGGAATCGGGCGTCCGGCATGGCTCCAGGGCCGATCGTTGATGCCTCTCCTGCGGGGCGTGCAGGAGGAGATTCACGAGGAAATCTTCGCAGAGGTGACCTACCATGCTTCCTACGAGCCCCAGCGCGCGGTTCGCACGTACCGCTGGAAATACATCCGACGCTTCGACTCGAAATTTCGGCACCCGGTCCTGACAAATTGCGATGATTCCCCGCCGAAATCGCTTTGGCTCGATAGCACCGACTGGAGAACGCAGCGCCTCCCGGAGGAACGACTTTACGATCTTCTGCTGGACCCCCAGGAAGGCAACAACCTTGCGGGCCAACCGGAGATGCTCGCCGTGCTGGAAAATCTGCGCTTACGGCTCCACGAATGGATGGTGCACACCGGCGATCCCCTGCTCGTCGGGGACGTGCCTCTCCCGGCAGAGGGCCTCATGTGGCCCCAGGATGCCGTTTATCTGAATCAAGAGGAGATGATCGGCCCTGAGGAGACGGTGCCTCGTTCCAAGATATGAGCGCCATCTGGTTCGCAGACTTGGAAAAAGCGAAGGAAGTTTTCCTCCGGACAAGAAAATCATTTCTCACTAGCCGTGATGCCTCGCCCTGCATGCTGCGCGCCACCTGCTCCGGACGGTATCGGCTATGGTTGAATGGGGTGCCGATCCTGAGCGGCCCGGCCCATTCCGGCACCGCTGTGAAACGGGTCGACGAGATCGACGTGAGCAGCCACCTGCAGGAGGGCGACAACTTGCTCGCAGTGCAGTTGATTCACTTCCGCTACTTTACCGCCCATGCGTTTTGCCCTGATCCGGCGTTCTGGTGTTCCCTCAAAGGAGTGGGAGTGGATTTGGAAAGCGATACGACATGGAAGATGTCCTTGGATGAAGCATTCCAGTTGCCGTCGTTCCGGCGGAATCTCATGTATGGTCCGCAGGAGATCTACGATGGGCGGAAGGAGGAATCCTGGCAGCACTGGGGATATGATGACTCGCACTGGCCGCAGGCGAGTGAGGTTCCTTCACCATGGGCCGGTCGGGAAATTCCAAGAGGCATTCCACAAGTGAAGGAGTTCGATCTCAGACCTGCTTCTGTCTTTCGGATCGCGGAAGTGGTGGATCAGGAACATTTTCCACAAATGTGGAATAATCAGTCCTACCAAAGCCTGGCGGGTTCACTTTTGCAGGATGTCCCCGAGGAGCCATCGCTTACTTTTGTTTCCGGGGCAGGGAATTTGCTTGAAGGCCGGGAGGGGAGGATGGAGATCACTCAGCCTTTTGTCGATGACCTCAGCCAAGCAGAGCGGCGCTGTGCAACGGTTATTTTCGATTTTGGCCGGGAAATCAACGGTTACGCATGGCTGGATGTCGAGGGGACTGACGGAGCCATGGTCGATCTGGCATATGGCGAGTTGATCACTGCAGGTCGGGTGCAGGCGATGCGGCAGGGAACGCATTACGCCGACCGGTATATCCTTCGGGAAGGACGGCAACGGCATCGGGTGTATGATTGGAAAGGCTTCCGGTATCTCCAATTAACCTTCCGGAACATGATCCGTCCCCTCCTTGTTCATGGCGTGGGCGCGGAGTTTTGTACTTATCCGGTCGAACTTTTGGGCCGCCTTGAATGCGATGAGCACCTGATCGAAAAGATCTGGGAGACCGGCACCTACACCCAGCAACTCTGCCTGCATGACCGTCTGATGGATTGCCCTTGGCGGGAGCAGGTCCAGTGGCTGGGGGATGGTCGGGTTCAACTCCTGGTTATTCAAAGCGCATTCGGCGATCCGCGCATCATGCGGAAATTCGTGGAGGACTTCGCCCACAGTCAGTATGAAAACGGATTCATCCCGTCGATTTCCAACCCGGAAAACGAAAGACTCGATATCGTCGATTATTCGTTGTGGTGGCTGGTCGCGCTGCATGATGTCGCGCTCTGGGACGATGACCGCACGTGGGTGGCGGGAATGCTGCCACATGCCGAAAAGCTGGCGGCCTTTTTCGAGCCCTTCGTGAATGGCGACGGTTTGATCGAAAACATTCCGGGGTGGGTGCTGATCGACTGGGCTCCCCTCGGGAGGGCCGGCTGTGTTGCGCCGCTCAATGCCATTTACTATTTGGCGCTGCGCTGCTTGGAGCGATTGAACCGGTGGCTCGGGCACACGGTGTCGGCGGACCGGTCTGCCCGCGCCGCTGATCGCATCGGGAAAATTTTTCACCGGATGTTCTGGTCGGAGGAATATGAATTTTATCGCGATTGCGTGTCTCCGGATGATCCCGTTGACGGAAGCCGGTATTCTCAGCACACCCAGGCACTCGCCGTGCTGTCGGGTCTTTCCCAAGTGGACAATTGCGGACTGCTGGAACGGACACTTGAGAACAAGACTCTCGCCGAAACCTCGCCCTTCTTTTCATTTTATTTGCTGGAGGCGTTGGGCTCGGCCGGCATGGCCGCCGAAGGGCTGGGTTTGATCCGGGAGAAATGGGGGAAGATGATCGCTGCGGGAGCCACCACGTTCTGGGAGGAATGGCAGACCGGCGGGACCTACCGCGATGGATTCTGGGCCGCACGTCCGCGAAGCCTCTGCCATGCCTGGTCAGCGGCCCCGACCGCATGGATCAGCCGCCATGTGCTCGGCATCCGCCAGGAAACCCCGGATGGCAAACTAATTTTTGCCCCCAATCCCTGCGGAATGTCCATGGCACAGGGGAGTGTCCCGACCCGACATGGCGTCGTTCAGGTCGCGTGGTCCGTGCGCGAGGACGGTTTCCTTGCCGAAGTCACGCTGCCACCCCGGTGCCCCGAAGTGGAGTTTTTCCAGCCGGGCGGCTTCCTGGGTCGCTCACACTGTGCGTTCCACCAATCCAGCGATGCCCCAATCAACTCCTGGCCGTGAGCCTGTCAGTTTTCCTGAACGATGGTTGCCTATCCCCGCAAGTGATCTTCCCTATGAAACCACCAATCCCAGCCTCACTGATCGCATTGCCCCTCGTCGTCGCCTTGGCCTTGTCCGGCCTGACCGGCTGTGAGAAAAAATCCCGGACGACCACGGAGACTTCAACGACTTCCACATCCCCTGCGACACCCACTACTGCGGCTGGCAAGCCCCCGATGAACTGGACCACTTCTTTCCCCGGCAATAAATCCGGCGAATGGTTCCCGCGTCCGCTCCCGCTCACCAAATTGCCGCTTACTCAGACGATAGATGTTGCGGACTTCGGGGCGAAACCTGACGACAATCAGGACGACACCCAAGCCATTCAGTCTGCTTTCGATGCCGCCAAGATCTGCAGAGTTCCCTGCAAGGTTCAATTTTCCAAAGGCACCTACCGGATCAGCATCTCCAAATCTCCCGGCGAGCAGGGACGCTCTTTTTTGCTTGACGGCTTGAAAGACACGGTCATTGACGGGGCAGGGGCATTGCTTCTCCAAACGGATCCCACACAGGGCATCTTTAATTTTAAACGATGCGAGAGTGTGATCGTCCGGGATTTGCTCATCGACTACGATCCCCTGCCATTTACCCAAGGAACTATCCAAAGAATCCAGGCCGATCCTCCTCAGATCGACTTCGCGATCGCAGAGGGGTATCCCACCTTGGACGACCCCCAATTTTTCAACGGCAAGAAAATCAATATGTGTGTCCCGCTCGACCCGAACATCCCGGGCCGTTTGCGCGATGGTGCCCGAAACTTCTTCCTCTACAAAACAGCCGAAAAACTGGCGGACGGTGTTTATCGCTTGCCTTTCATCGACCTGCATCCTGGCTGGGAGCATGATCTGAGTGTCGGGGGGCGCTTCTCCGTATTTGCACGCAATGACATTCCTGTTGCGAACTTTGATTACTGCCGACAAGTCACGATGCAGGGGATTACGACATTCGCCTCCGGGGGCGGACAATACACCGGAACCTATAACGACTGCATCAATATCCTGGGATGCAAGGCGCTCATCAAACCGGGTCGCTGGAAGGGTGGCAATGCGGACGTCATCCACATTTACGGGAGCCGCGGGGGTGGCCCCTGGGTGGAAGATTGCGTTTTCGAAGGGATTGGAGACGACGTCATTTGCATTTACAATGGTCGGCCGGTTTTCATCCGGCAGGTCATTTCCCCCACGGAATTGATCCTCGGCTCGGTGCACCTGAATGACACAGCCAAAGGCGACTTTGCCCCGCTGAAAAATGAGCAAATTCAACCGGGAGAGCGGCTCGCCTTTCTGAATCCCCAAACGGGCCGGTTGGTTGGCGAATCGGAAGTCGAGCGGATCAGCAGCGCCACAGGTCAGGTTGTGCTGAAACAACCGATTGAGACCGGGGGGCTGACGGCAGGCTCGGAGAAGGGAAACACCCAAGTCTATAACACGGGCATCGGCGGCAACTTTGTCGTCCGCAATAACCGGATCTCAAATTCCCGCCGCTATGGCATGTTCCTCAAAGCCGCCGACGGGCTGGTCGAAGGAAACCGGATCGACGGAGTGAGCGCATCGGGCATTTACATCTCCGACGAGCCTGCCTGGCCTGAAGGGCTTCAGGCGGCCCGGCTGGTCATCCGCAACAACGAAATCGTCAATTGCGGATTTGATGAACTCTTCCACATCGACCCCTGCCAGGCCCAGATCAGCATCTATTCCCAGAACGTCAAAAGGAAGCCGGTTTCGGATGACCCCAACTTCCATCACGACATCACCCTGGAAGGCAATAAAATCGAAAATTGGTCGAAGCTGGGATTTTACCTTTCCAATGTCACCCGCCTCACTGTGAAGGACACCCACCTTGGCGAGCCGAGAGAAAAACCCGCTGCCTTTCTTTTTAAAGGCCCTCTTGGCGTGACCGCCATCGAACCCTTTCCACCAGGCTTTCCCGAAACGCCTGACCCAAGAACTCAAAACTGACTCTATGTATTCATCCATGAAAAACCGCCTCTTCAACCCTCTCGCCTTGCCGACAGCCCTGCCCCGGATCTTCGCGAACCGCGGGACGGTCGTTGCAGCACTATGGATTTGTGCGATTGCCGCCGGGCTGGCTCACGCGGCCGGGCCTGGCGATGCCTCGTCGAAGAAGCCGAACTTCTTGTTTGTGCTGACCAATCGTTCCCCCACACCGGCTTCAATGGAGACCCGGTCGTAAAGCTTCCTGAAGGATCGGCAGGAGGGACAACCGTTCAGCTTCTGGGTCGGTGTCCGCGAACCTCACCTGCCGCAGCACTTCGGCCGTGGTGTCGCCGGCGGAAAAAAACTGTCCGATGTCGTCCTTCCCCCCCATACCTCGTCGACACCCCGGGCACCCGCCACAGCTTCCTCGACTACTACGATGAAATCGAATGGCTGGATGCGCATCTGGTCAAGATGCTCGATCACCTCGCAAGCACCGGCGAACTCGAAAATACCGTCGTCATTGTCACCTCCGACAACGGGATGGGAGCACCGCGCGCCAAGGGCGACCTCTACGACCCCGGGACGCGGATGCCTTTCGCACTGATGTGGAAAGGCAAGGCCAAGGGTGGCCGCACGGTCACCGACTTCGTCAATCTAGCGGACGTAGCCCCCACCCTGATCGAGCTGGCCGGGATCACCCCGCCGAAGGAAATGACCGCCCGCAGCCTCGTCCCGATCATCAAATCCGATGCGGAAGGACGGGTTGATCCGACCCGGGATTTTGTGGTGGTCGGGATCGAGCGCCATGACACCTGCTACCCGATGCGCGCCATCCGGACCGACGAATACTTGCTGATCCGCAATGACGCCGATCCCAAAAGCAACCGTCGCGATGATTTCTGGAACACCCCGACGCCTCCACCTGCCAAGGAGGCGGAGATCCGCGAAAAAGGATTTCACTATGAACCCCTGATGCGTCTCTTTTCCAATCCGGAGATTCTCCCCAAGTCGCTCCTCGCATTCGGCCCCCGGCCGCAGTGGGAGCTCTACGATGTCCGCAACGACCCCTGGGAGTTGAAGAACCTCGCCGCCGACCCGGCTCATGCCGGCGCTCTGGACGCCCTCAAAAAGCGCATGGACGACTACCTCGTCGGCACCGGGGACCCTCGTGCGCTCGGAGCCGCCAAGTTCGACCAATACCCGCACTATGGAGAGATCCCCAAGGACGACACCGTGACGCTCGATCAAATCACCGCATGGAAAAAATTCGAAGCCGGGTCGAACCAGCGCATCCGCGCGGAGATCCATGGCGCCCAACAATGAAGAACACTGGCACTCCAAACGATTCCTCACGCAAGACGCAGTGTCCGCAGAGAAAACGGGGTTTGAGCGTGAAGAATTCCCGTTGTATTGGATCCTTTTGCCATGCGGGGCATCGGATATTTTACGTATAAATTTATTCCTGCAACGAGCCGTTGATCGGGCCTCTCCGTTCGGGTATTTTTGGTCCAGTCAGATACACCTCAACCACAACACACACCAAAAATATCCCATGAAGACAACACATCCTCATCACAGGCTGCGGACCTTGCTTCCCGCAGCCCTGCTCATCGCGGCCTCAAGCCTGTCCTTCGGACAATCCACATGGAACGGAACCACTTCCCTCTGGAACACAGCCGGCAACTGGAGTCCCTCCGGAGTGCCCGGGTCCGGTGCCAGCGTGATTGTGGATACAGTCACAGGCGGAGTCTTGGCCCTGGATGCCAGTCCGACCTTGACGAACTGGAGTTCGAACTCGACAACGAGCGGCATTACCGCCACATCTTCGGGAGCCAGCCGGACTTTGGACATCAGCGGAACCCTGACGAAAACCGGTGGCCAAGGGTTCGTGTTCCGAAGCAACGGTGCCGCCAAGCTGTCCATGAATATTGGGACGATCGATATGACCGCCGTCGGTGCGCCACTTATTTTCGGACAGTCCGGCAACGAACTGACCAGCCTGAACATCACCACGGCAAATGTTTCAGCCACCTCCGGCACCAACCAGCTTGTGTTTCTTGGCGCAAACAACACGGCCAATTACACAATTGGAACATTAACTGTCGGCACGAATGGCGTCGTTGTCATTGCAAACGGGATCGCCGCCGGGGAGCAGCGCGCGATCAATGTGGGTTCCCTGAACGGAACTGCCGCCGGCATTGTGCGCGGAGCCAATGGAGGAGCAACTGCCGCCACGGCAACCCTCAACCTGACCGGAACGTCGGCTGGATCCTACAGCGGACAGATCCTTGATGGAGCAGCGATTACCCGTGTTGTCAAAAGCGGTACAGCTACGCAGACATTGAGCAATAACAACACCTACACCGGCGGCACAGTGATTTCAGCCGGCACGCTGGTGGTGGCCGCCAACAACGCGATTGGCGCGGCGAGCGGAGCGGTGGCGATCAGCGGAGCCAGCCAGGCGACCCTCCAGATCAACAGCGACTTCAGCGTGGGCAACAACATCACCTTCTCGAACACGAACGCGGGATCGAGCGTAAGCCGACTGGTGGCGAATGGGACCGCCTACACGGTGGGCACCACCGGAAACTTCACGAGTTCCTTCGCGGGCGGCGACCCGGACACCACGGCCAAGATCCTTGCGGGAACCAACACGCAGGGCTCGACCGCCACACTGGCGATGAAGTTCAGCGACACTTCGGCGGCCACGAATGATGGCATGCGCGTCTCGGATGTGTTCTCGCTCAACGGCACCGCGACGAACACCTTCGTCCTTCAACTCAACGTCACCGGAATCGCTGCGGACAACTTCATCGGCTGGCTCAATGGCGGTGTCTGGGTCAATGCGGTGAGCGGCAACACCGGCAACAATGCCAGTCTCGCCCAGCAGGGGTATCTGGGCTCGTTTAGCGCATTCCAGAGCTCTTACGGCACGACGCTCTCTGGCTACGTGGGGGCCTATGGTGTGGATACAACCACCGGTTCCGTATGGTCCGTCCTGAATCACAACAGTGACTTCGCCGTCGTTCCCGAACCGTCCACCTGGGTGCTCCTGGCGGGAGGTCTTACCTTCGTGATGGTACTGCGCCGCCGTCGGCACACCTGATCCGTTCCATCACTTCAACATGTTTGGGGGTTGTCGGGCGGCGTGCTTGGGGGTGCGCCGCCCGATATATTTCGGCCTCCTCCCTTCTTCGGTTCCACTTGATGACAAATCTGCAAAATACCAAGATCCTTTACATGATACCAAATGCACCGTGTAACAGGTAAAGCATACGGCAGTTTGATTCGCGTCTCCGCCTGTGGCAATCTGCGGTTGATTTACCGCGCGGCCTCCCTTGCCACTTTGTTCGACGAAACCGCCCTGCCAGCCGCCGATAGATAGCTCGCCGAACCATCCGACGATTCCACCCGTTTCGGTGTCAAAATGGTATTATCGCCCAAAGTTCTGTCTCGCACAGACTATTACTGAGGTCGCCCACCATCTCGGTTTCGGCTGCAGCCAATATTTTGCCACCGTCCTCCGGCGTCAGACAATGGTCTCTCCAAGCGTATTTCGTTGGCAAATCGCCTCCCAAGCGGGGCACTGTTAAAAATGATCCGTCAGGAAGCTGATGGGAGCAGGGAAGGGAGGTGACCCACGATCACGAAATTTCCGCGTAGTAGCCCCTTCGTGCCAACAACCTGAAATCAAAGTCTGATAAGGAAACTCGGGCAAACCGGTCAGATTGTGATTGATGGCGTGAACAAGTTGATCCACAGCCACCCGACCGATTTCCGGCGCGTTTTGTTCGATGCCGCAAAATGGCGATTTTCCACCCGGGTGGTCCAGCACACTAAATCCCACATGCCGGGAAAGAGATTTTTGCACGCGCTTCAAAATGGGATACGGTTCTCCTTCCATTGCGATGACTGCTTCTATTTCATGATCGCAGATCCAGTTCTGAAAACGATCCTTCGGCAATGAACCGTATGTGTAGATAAACCCGGGCAGGTCCTTTTGGAACCCTCGCTGCACACGCCAGTGAAGGTAGGAGGCTGTCCAGAGACGTGAGGTTAGCATATCACCAGCTTGGACAATAGCAAAACCAATGCGACGGTATCCGAGGGCCTCAAGCCGCTGAAGAGAATAAAGCATACCGTGAAAGTGGTTGTGTCGAACCATGGTCACCTGGGGCCGGAGCAGCGTGGCACCGATGTGAACCACGCTGAATCGCCTCCAATCTATATCAAGCCCAACATCTGGGAAACTGATCATTTCAGGTCCCAGAGGCGCTATGAGCAATCCTTTTATCCCTCGTGCCCAGAGTACATTCGAGAGCCGTTTACTCGTAAATATGGGGTCTCGCGTCCAAAAAATGGTGAGTCGATAACCCAGTTCGAGTGCTCGCTGTTCAGCCCCTTGATGACATCCGGAAAAATGATAGGAATTCTTCCATCCAAATTCGGATTGCCAACTGGTCAGGAATGCCAGTTCGCCGCGATAGGCTGGTGTGCTTCGAAGAAGCGCCAACTCTGACATCAGGCGAGAAACCTTGGAATCCGGGAAGAAACCAAGTTTGCGCGCAATAAATTTCACCTTCCGCTTGGTTGCCTTGGCCACATGGGGATCATCGCGAAGTGCAAGGGAGACAGTCATTCTGGAGACACCGAGTTTCTCGGCAATATCCCGCAGGGTGACGCGAGGCCGAATCTTTTCTTTCAGTGGGGCCGATCTGGCACTCGGCGCTTTCGTTGTCTTTCGACCACGAGGGACTTTACGATCGGCGCACATTGTTCTGGTCGTTCACTAGCATTCCATATCATCTGAGTCCTGTCTCGCATAGACTATTTTAGCTACTCCCCGTGACATGAGTGTTATCTGTTTTGATGATACACGGTTGGCGAAATTCACCAGCCCCAGACTCACGGTCGTTAATATTCCCAACGAGTCAGAAACCTCCGGCTTTGCCGGAGGTTTCTGACATTGGTTTTGAAGCGGTTTCCATTGTGCATCGACGGATACTGAACAAAGATTTTGTTCTCAGCGAAAATCACGAGTGTCCGGTTTTAACTACCACAACATCAACTGGTTAGAATCTAAGGGTTCCAAATGTCTGAAGTCGCTTTCTGTAAGTAGCTCATGCATAGGTATTTTCTCAAACGGGTGAACGCTCAAAAGCTGCAAAGTTCTGTGCAAGGTTCCCGGCAGGTTCAATTTCTTGTGAATGATGGCCACCATCAGGTAAACGCACACCGCGATCCAGATTTGAGTCTTCACCGCATTGGGGCTCGTGCCATAGTAATGCTTGATGCGCAGATGGCCTTTGATCCAGCGGAAGAACAGCTCGATACGCCATCGCAGACGGTAAATCTTGGGCACGGTCAAGGCGGGAACATTGAGGTTGTTGGTCAGGAAAACAAAGTCCCTGTTCGTCTCCTCGTCGTAATAGCGGACCTTGCGCAGGAGCGAAGGGAAATCGGCCCGTGCCTTTGGCAGTTTGGGCTTGCCGATCTGGTCGCTGCGCAGTTCCGTCTGCATGTCCACAGGCTGGGATCGTTGCCTGGCATATTGCAGGTTGTCCTTGGCTCGCGTGACAAAGAACGCTCCGGCTTGGGCGATCAAATGGAGGCGCTTGAAATCCATGTAGCCGCGATCCATCACGTAGAAGGCTCCGGCTTCGAAAAACAGATCGTCGAGCCAACGCACGTCGTGCTGGCGTGCGCCGGAGACAAAGATGCAGGTGGGAATCGGGCCACGAAGGTCGATCTGCGTGTGCATCTTGATTCCGGCCTTTGTCTTTCGGAAGTCCGCCCACGGGAAGAGCGTGAGCGAGAGATCCACAGTCGTCGAGTCCAAGGCATAGACCGTGTTGTCGATGTCCAGCCCCAAGTCTTCCCCCGCGTAGAGCGGCCGAGCTTTGCGCATGAGCGTTTTGGCCAGATCCTCCCAAAGCCGCCAGTCGCGCTGCTCGTTGGCATCGGCCAGCGTCGATTTGGCCACCGGCTCGGAAAAGCCCAGATGGTAAAGCGTGGCAGGCCGCGCATTCAAACACTCGGCAATATCGCGCAATCCCTCGCGCCAGGTCAGTTGAGCAAAAGCCATGCAGATGAGTTGCTGTCGGCAACCAAAGTGCCGGACGCGAGACTCCGCATCGTAGCGTTCGACCAAGCGGGACAGGGTTTTGCGGTCCACAAGATCGAGAACCTGGGACAGGATGAAGCGGCCGGAATTCATGCGCCAGCCTGTCTGGATAGGCTCCAGAATTCAAATGCGTGACATCACTTTTCAAGCGCAAGTTGCTCAGAAATAGATTTTAACAATAACTGGCTATGCTGTTAACCGGACAGCCGTGGGTTGCAACAGAATTTCCGGACCAAGCCAAATGCTCGTGGAGGTGAAGGGGAAAATTGAAGAGATTGAGTTTCTCTGATGGAATGAATTTTTTACTGCATACTGTTGAAATGTTTCACCTTCTGTAGCCAAGAGCAGCTCCGCCATCCGGGCAGATGACCTGTCCGGTGAGGAATCCGGCTTCTGCCGAAGCAAGGAACGCGCAGACTTCCCCGATCTCTTCAATGGTCGCCATCCGACCGAGCGGATGCCAGCTGTCCACCATATCCAAAGCAGCCTTCGGATCGTATTGGGTATTCGCCCATTCTTCCATAAGCGGGGTCATGACACCTGCCGGTGCGACCGCATTGACGCGAACGCCCTGCGGGGCGAGATCCAGTGCGAGCGCACGGGTGAGTCCGATCTGGCCGGCCTTTGTTGAAACATAACCGGGGGCGGCCGCCTGGCCGATCAATGCGACTTCGCTGGACATGTTGATGATCGATCCCCGCGTCTTGATGAGTTCCGGCAGGGCAAACTTGCAGCCCATGAATGTGCTGGTGAGATTCAGGCGCAGGAGATTTTCATAATCTTCGATACTGGTTTCCTGGATGCTCATGGCCGGAGGATGCCAGCCTGCGTTGTTGACCATGCAATCCAGCTTTCCGAAATGCTCCACGGTCTTTGCGACCAGATCTTTCATTTCGTTCTCCCTCCGGACATCGCAACGGACGAAGAGTGCATCAAACCCTGCATCGCGCAATCCGGCCTCGGCAATCCGGCCATGCTCCACTCCCGTGGATGCAATAACTACGTTACAGCCGTGGGATGCGAAAACTTTGGCGCAGCCCAAGCCGATACCTTTGGATCCACCTGTAATGATGGCGGTTTTTCCTTTAAGCTTCATAAGTCAGTTCCTGGTTGAGTTTGTAACGGGATGAGAGTTCGGAGAATTGTTTGAGAAGTTCGAGGCCAAGGGGGATGCCGTCGCGCAAGCGTTTTTCGCGGCAAATCATCTCTGGTTCTCCGGGATACAGAACCTTCCCGCCGGGTTCGGACGGTGGCAATGCGGCCCATTGCTCTATCAAGGCACCGACTCTTTCGTGGAAAGCGGCAAGGCAACCGAAATTTTCGATATGGATTGCTCCCACCAACCCGCCGAGTTGGCGGGGCTGTGCCGGATCCCCGTACATTTTGGGAATATTCGGACCGAAAGGGGCGTTGACGAGCATGGAACACAGGACATCGATCATCAGCCCCAACCCGGAACCTTTGTAACCGCCGAAGGGATACAGCGCGGAGACCTGCTTGGCATCGGTTGTGTCCTGCCCGTTCTTGTCGACGGCCCAACCCTGCGGGATGGGAACCCCCTCCATGGCCGCGTTTGCAACCGTATTCCAAGGCACCACGCTTGTGGCC
>Ga0163199_1001649_pt1 | contig 13916 bp, 14 predicted proteins | sample PL_2010_150m_FD_113537 | JGI IMG/M metagenome (GOLD analysis project Ga0163199, IMG submission 113537) | Freshwater microbial communities from Powell Lake, British Columbia, Canada to study Microbial Dark Matter (Phase II) - PL_2010_150m | ecosystem: Environmental > Aquatic > Freshwater > Lake ... | reverse complement strand
GCCTTATATGTCCGTACCTTGCCGCTGCCGCAACGCCTCGTACAGCAGGATGCCTGCGGCCACCGAGACATTCAGGCTCTCCACCACCCCCCGCATGGGCAGGCTCACCAGTAGATCGCAATGCTCCCGTGTAAGACGCCGCAGCCCCTTGCCTTCTCCGCCCAGGAGTAGGGCCAGGGGGCCCCGCAGGTCGGCCTGGTAGAGACTGCCCGGCGCTTCTCCGGCGGCTCCCACCAGCCATAGGCCACGTCCTTGCAGGGTCTTCAGGGTGCGTGCCAGGTTGGTGACCTGCACATAGGGCACGCGGCCTGCGGCGCCACTCGCCACCTTGCAGACGCTGGGCGTTAGGCCGACTGAGTGGTCCCGGGGGGCGACCACCGCCTGTACCCCGGCGGCTTCGGCGGTACGCAAACAGGCCCCCAGGTTGTGTGGATCCTGCACCCCATCCAGCACCAGCAGGAAGGGAGGCTCGGAGATGCGATCAAGCAGCGCTTCCAGGGCCACCTCGTCGAGGGCCGCCGGTATTGCCACCCGGGCCGCTACCCCCTGGTGGTTGGCGCCCTGGGTCAGGCGGTCCAGCTCCGCTCGCTCCACGCCGCGCACCGGCGCCCCGAACCGACCCGCCAGTGCCAGGACTTCCTTGAGACGCCGATCCTGGCGGCGCAGGTCATACCACAGCTCGTACACCTGCCCTTCGCCGTGGCCTAGGGCGGTGCGCACGGCGTGGAGACCGGCGATCAGCCCTGCGTTTTCCCCCATGGGCTCAACGGCGCCGACGTTTGCGACCCTGCTCCGGCGCGGGCGGCGGTCCGGCCAGGACGAAGTCGATTTTGCGTTCATCCAGATTCACCGCCGCTACCGTTACCTGCACTCGGTCTCCCAAGCGGTAGACCATGCCGGTACGATCCCCGGTGAGTCTATGACCCACTGGATCAAAGTGGTAATAGTCGTTAGCTAGGCTGGTGATATGTACCAGACCATCCACATGGATGCTGTCCAACTCCACGAAAATGCCAAAGGAACTGACCCCGGATATGGTGCCCGCGTGCTGCTCCCCCAGCCGCTCCCGCATGTACTCGCATTTGAGCCAGGCGATCGCGTCCCAGGTGGCCTCGTCGGCGCGCCGTTCGGCGGCGGAGCAGTGTTCTCCCACGGACTGTAGGCGCGGCAGGGAATAGTCGAAGTCCTCGGCGGTACCCCCGGCCAGCAGGTGCTTGATGGCACGATGCACGATCAGGTCCGGATAGCGGCGGATGGGCGAGGTGAAATGGGTATAGGCCGGATAGGCCAGACCGAAGTGACCCAGATTGCCGGGGGCATACACGGCCTGGGACAGGGAACGCAACATTACCGTTTGGATCAGGTGCCGATCAGGCCGCTCCTTGATGCCCTCCATCAAGGTCGCATAGTCCTTGGCCTGGGGCTTGTCACCGCCGGGCAGGCTCAGGCCCAGCTCCCCCAGGAAGGCGCGCAGATCATTGAGCTTCTCCGCCTTGGGCCCCTGGTGGATACGATACAGGGCCGGCAGCCGCTTACGTTCAAACAGGCGTGCCGCCGCCACATTGGCCGCCAACATGCACTCCTCAATGAGCTTATGGGCGTCGTTGCGCACCAGTGGGCAGATCTCGGCGATCTTACCCTGGTCGTCGAAGCGAAAACGGGTCTCGGTGGTCTCAAAGTCGATGGCCCCGCGTATCCGTCGGCCCGCAGTCAGCACCTGGTACAGGGCATAGAGTTGGTGCAGGTGGGGCAGCAGCTCGGCATACTCCGCGCACAGGGCGCCATCCCCGTCGAGCAGGGCCGCGACCTGGTCGTAGGTCAGGCGTGCCTGGGAGCGCATCACTGCCGGGAAGAAGCGCGAGCGGGTGATGCGTCCCTCCTCGTTAATGTACAGCTCACAGGCCATGCACAGGCGGTCCACCTGGGGATTGAGGGAGCACAGTCCGTTGGACAGCACCTCCGGGAGCATGGGGATGACCCGGTCCGGGAAGTACACGGAGGTACCGCGCTGGAAGGCCTCTTGATCCAGGGCACTGCCCAGGGCCACATAGGCGGAGACATCGGCAATGCACACCAGCAGGCGCCAACCCTTGGGGGTACGTTCGCAGTGCACCGCGTCGTCGAAGTCCCGGGCATCGGCCCCATCAATGGTCACCAGCGGTAAGGCCCGCAAGTCCTCGCGGCCCGTTTTGGCGGCTTCTGGCACCTCTGCGCCGAATACCTGGATCTCCTGCTGCACCGCCTCCGGCCAGACCACGGACAGATCGAAGGCGCGGATGGCGATATCGGTCTCCATGCCGGCGGCCATGTGCTCGCCCAGCACCTCCAGCACCCGCCCGATGGGCTGAGTGCGCTTGGTGGGCTGCTCCACGATCTCCGCCACGAGGATCTGTCCCTGGCTAGCCCCGCTCAGGGCGTCTCGCGGGATGATGATGTCGTGGTGCAGGCGCTTATTGTCCGGCACCAGGAAGCCCACCCCGCTCTCCTGGTGCAGCCGCCCCACCACCCGCCGGGTATTACGCTCCAAGACCTCCACCACAGCCCCTTCCAGGCGACCGCGGCGGTCCTGACCGGTTACCCGAACCACTGCCCGGTCGTTGTGGAACAGGCCGCGCATCTCTCGGGCGGACAGGACTACGTCGTCTCCAGGCTCATCAGGCTTGAGAAAACCGAATCCATCCGGATGGCCGATCACCCGCCCAGCGATCAGGTCGCGCTTGTTGACCAGGCAGTAGGCGCCACGCCGGTTCTCGACCAATTGCCCATCCCGGGCCATGGCCGCGAGGCGCCGTCGCAGGGCTTCTAGATCCTGCTCACCGTGGAGCGTAAGGGTACGCGCCAATTGGTCAAAATCCAGGGGCCCCTGCTCGCTTAGAATTTGCTGGATGAACTCCCGGGAAGGGATGGGATTGGCGTATTTTTTGGCTTCCCGTGACCGATGAGGATCCTCGGCACGGCCTGCACGCTTGTTGTCACGTCTAGTCACTGGTGAAGTCTTTATCTCTATCTAAGGTGGTGTGAGAGGTTGGAATTGTACCGTTGACAAGCGATCTCTGTCTCGGTAGATTGCATCCTCCCACTGAGGAGCCCTTCGCATGGAAGGCTCGGTGTCGCACCTGCCCAGGTGGCGGAATTGGTAGACGCGCTAGATTCAGGTTCTAGTGGGCATTACGCTCGTGGAGGTTCAAGTCCTCTCCTGGGCACCAAACAAGAATGATTAATATATAGTAAGGTTAAAGCGAAAGCCTCTCTACCCGGGATTTTCGGTTTTGTCTCGCCTGCGGGCTTTCCCCTGGGCTTGAGCAGAAAGGCAGCCACCATGCTGCCTTTTTTGTGTCCATGCCTTCCCCCTCCCGCCCGCAACAGGGACGCATTCAGGTGCAACTTCACGGCCTCTGTGATCTTTTCGTGGGAAGGGTATCTGTATGAGCGACCAACCGATTACCGTATCGACCCTGGCGGAGCTGAAGTCCAAGGGAGAACCCATCGCCTGCCTCACCTGCTACGACGCCGGTTTCGCCCGGGTGTTGGAGGCGGCAGGGGTCGAGGTGCTGTTGGTGGGGGATTCCCTGGGTAACGTATTGCAAGGCCACGACAGCACCCTGCCGGTCCGCGTGGCGGACATGGTCTATCACGCCGCCTGCGTGGCGCGGGTCCGTCGCCGTGCCTTGCTGGTAGTGGACCTACCGTTCCTCAGCTACAGTTCCCCGGAGCGCGCACTGGACGCCGCCGCCCAATTGGTGCAGGAGGGCGGGGCGCAGATGGTCAAGCTGGAGGGCGGGGCGGAGCAGGTGGCAACGGTACGCCGCCTCACCGGCCAAGGGGTGGCGGTGTGCGCCCACCTGGGGCTGTTGCCCCAATCGGTACACCGGCTCGGGGGCTACCGGGTACAGGGACGCACGGCAGAGGCTGCGGCGGCAATCCAACGCGATGCCTTGGCCTTGGAGGCAGCCGGCGCTGGCCTGCTGGTGCTCGAATGCGTGCCGGGCGCGCTGGCTGGGGAAATCCGCCGCGCCTTGCGTATCCCGGTGATCGGGATTGGCGCTGGCGCGGACTGCGACGGTCAGGTATTGGTGCTCTATGACCTGCTCGGCATTACTCCCCTTGGCGCTCAACCGCCGCGCTTTGTCAAAAACTTCCTCACCGGCCGCGATAGCATCCGGACTGCTGTGGGCGCCTATGTGGATGAGGTGAAGAATAGACGCTTCCCGGCTGCGGAACACGGTTTTAGCTGACGATCCGTTGCTAGACTGTGAGCCGTTTGAGACACGTGAATCGGGCATCATGCACACTCTGCACCAGACCGCGGCACTGCGCCTCCAAGTGGCGGCCTGGCGGCGCGCCGGTGAACGCATCGCCTTGGTACCCACCATGGGCAACCTGCACCCGGGTCACCTGGAGTTGGCGCGCCAGGCCCGTGGGCGCGCCCAACGGGTGGTGGTGAGCATCTTCGTCAATCCCCTACAGTTTGGCCCGAATGAGGATTTTTCGACCTATCCGCGTACCCTGGAGGCGGATTGCCGGGGGCTGGAGGGGGAAGGGGCCGATCTGCTATTCGCCCCTGGGGTGGATGAGGTGTACCCCAATGGCCAGGCAGGGCAGACTCGGGTGGAGGTGCCGGAGATCTCCGATATCCTGTGTGGGACCAGCCGCCCTGGGCATTTTGTCGGCGTGGCCACGGTGGTGTGCAAGCTGTTCAACATGGTGCAACCGGATCTGGCCCTATTCGGCGAGAAGGATTTCCAGCAGCTCCTAGTGGTTCGGCGTATGACCGCAGACCTGTGCCTGCCGGTGCAGATCGTCGGCGTGCCGACGGTGCGCGAGCCCGATGGCCTGGCCATGAGTTCCCGCAACGGCTATCTGAGCGCCGAGGAACGCGCCCGCGCCCCGGCCCTGTATCAGGCGTTGCGCATGGCGGCCCAAGCTCTACGCCAGGGGACCACGTCGGCGCAGGTAGAGACGCGGGCCTGGGCCGCGCTGGAGCGAGAGGGCCTACGTCCGGACTATGTGAGCGTGCGTCGGGCGTTGGATCTATCGGTCCCCGGCCCTGGCGAGCAGCCCTTGGTGATTCTGGCGGCCGCCCACCTGGGGCGAACACGGCTGATCGATAACCTGCGGGTGGAGTGACCCTCCGGGGGCAATCCAAGGCGCCAGCAATTCTCATTTTGGCTGAAAGGCCCGTCATCATAAGGTCCATGCGTATGCCGGTGGGAGCGGCATCCTGCCGCGATTGGCGGTGCGAGAGCATGATGAGGCGTGTATTCGCGGCTAAAAGCCGCTCCCACCGGTCTCCGGTTGGGAGCCTCATCAGCCCCCTCCTGGCAAAATAAGAACTGCTGCCAAGGCGCCGCACTCGATTAAAATAGGGGGCGCAGGCGCTACACCGCTTTGAATTGTGCCGCTGCAACCCCACCTTGACCGGCTGGGGCCTTTGCCGCTGTCCTAGCGAACCCTCATAATGCGCCGATTCAATACAATATATATCCATCCGAAGAAGATCGGAGGTGGTTCTCAATGCAACTGACCCTGCTCAAATGCAAGCTGCACCGTGCGTGCGTTACCCACGCCGAGCTGGAATACGAAGGCTCCTGCGCCATCGACAGCGAGCTGATGGGCTTGGCGAGGATCCGCGCATACGAGCAGATCCATATCTACAACGTCAGCAACGGCGAGCGCTTTACCACCTATGCCATCCAGGCGGAGTCAGGCTCGCGCATCATTTCGGTCAATGGGGCGGCGGCCCACAAGGCGCATCCGGGTGATCGGGTCATCATTTGCGCCTATGTGGGCATGGATCCGGCGGAGGCGGAGCGGTTCCAACCCAGCTTGGTATACCTCGACGAGCGCAACCGGGTGCTGCGCACCGGCCACGCCATTCCTGTCCAAGCGGCCTGACGTAGCGGGGCAAGCCTTCTTTCGTGCCCCGCGACCGTATCAGGCCGCGGGCTGTACCGCCGGGCGGTAATCGTGGAGATCGGTGATGGCCTGTCGATACAGGGCCTCGTAACGACAGGCACTCGCATCCCAACTGAAGTCCTGGCGCATACCGGTCACCGCCAGTCGCCGCCACGCCTCCGCCGAGTAATTGCGCAGCCCTAGGGCCTGGCGTAGCGCATACCACAGGCCCTCCGCATCCGCATTCTCGAACACGAAGCCGGTCGCCAGGCCGCGCTCCAGGTTTAGCGGGGTGGCATCCACCACCGTATCCGCCAGACCACCTGTGCGATGCACCAGGGGAACCGCGCCGTAGCGCAGGCTGTAGAGTTGGTTAAGGCCGCAGGGCTCGAAGCGGGAGGGCATCAGAAAGCAGTCGCTGCCGGCCTCGATATGGTGCGCCCGTGCCTCGTCATAGCCCACATACACCGCGACCTGGGTTGGATACTGCTGGGCCGCTTGCTGTAGGGCACGCTCTAGGGCGGCGTTACCTGTGCCTTGTAGGACAATCTGTACCTCGGGTCGGCGCAGCAGCCGAGGCAGTACCTCTAAGATCAGATCTACACCCTTTTGCTCCACCAACCGACCGATGTAGCCGAACAGGAACGCCTGGTCGTCTTGCGGCAGGCCAAAATCGTCCTGTAGCGCCTGTTTGTTGGTCGCCTTCAGATCGAAGCGATCGGCGTCGTAGTGGCAAACGATATGGGGATCGCTGGCGGGATCCCATTCCCGATAGTCGATGCCGTTCAGGATGCCGCTGAAACGGGCGCCCAGGTGCTCCAACAGCCCGTCCAGGCCATAACCCAGGCGCGGCAGGCGCACCTCCTTGGCGTAGCTTGGGCTCACAGTATTGACCCGCTGGGCGAATACAATGCCACTCTTAAGGAACGAAAAACCGCCATGATATTCAAGGGCCTGGGGGCTCCATAGGGTCTCTCGCAGGCCAAGGCGATCAAAGGCGGCGCGGTTAAAGATGCCCTGATAACTCAGATTGTGGATGGTGAACAGGGTGGCTGGGGCGTCGTCCGCCTCCGCCAGCAAGAGGGGGGCAAGTCCGGTCTGCCAGTCGTTGCAATGCACCAGATCAGGGCGCCAGTCCAGGCCAACCAAGTCCTGGGCCATCAGGGCAATGACCTGACAGAACAGGGCGAAGCGGTCCGGATTGTCACCCCAATCGTTGCCGGTCAAATCCGTATAGGGATTGCCGCCTCGATCAAAGTGCTCATGGGCGGATACCAGATAGACCGAGCCCCCCTTGTCGCGCAAGTTGCCCTTTAGGATATGTACTGGCTCCCGTACCCCCGGCAGGTGCAGCGTGGCCACCGTCTCCACGGCCCCGGCGCGGCGTAGTGCCGCAGGGTAAGCGGGGAGGATTAGGCGCACGTCGTGGCCGTGGCCGCGCAGGGCCCCCGGCAGGCTGCCGCTCACATCGGCAAGGCCACCAGTCTTGATCAGGGGCAGCGCCTCGCTGGTGGCGAACAATATCTTTAGGGGTGCGGCAAGGATTTGGGGGGATATCGGATTCATCGCTAGGCTGGCAGGGTCCGCTCAAGGTTTCATTACAACGCATTTTACCTGAACGGTTGTCCGTGGCCACTCACCGTAGCCGAAGCGCTGAATGATGGCCCGCGCCTCGGTTCCCTTGAGATAGTCCACCAAGGCCCGCGCCGCCGGCTGATGGGTGCCCGCTTGGAGCAATACCGCATCCTGACGGATCGGCGTATACAGGGCCTGGGGCACGTCCCAGCGTGACCCAGATGGATCCAATAGCACTTGGGCCAGGGCCACGAACCCGAGCTCCGCGTTGCCGGTAGCCACGAATTGACGGGCCTGGGCGATGGAGTCGCCCTGCACCAGTCGCGGCGCCAGGATGGCTTTTAAACCAAGTCTCTCTAGCACTTCCATGGCTGCCAGCCCATAGGGAGCGGTCTTGGGGTTGGCGATGGCGAGGTGGGTAAACGCGCCTTGGGTTAGCACCTGGCCTTGCGCATCCACAAACCCAGGTCGGCGGCTCCACAGCGCCAATTTGCCGACCGCGTAGGTGAAGGGGCGCTCGGCCTGGCCTGCCTGGGCCAGCAGGCGTGGCCGCTCCTGGTCAGCAGCCAGAAAGACCGCAAAGGGGGCGCCGTTGAGGATCTGGGCGTAGAGCGTGCCGGTGGAACCGAAACTGAGCAGCACGGTGTGATCCGTGGCCCGTTCAAAGCCCGTGGCGATCTCCCGCATGGCGGTGGTGAAGTTGGCGGCCACCGCTGCTTTGACCGCACCGGCCTGGACGGGTACGGAAAAAGCTAGCGTCATCAGGAACGCCAGAAAAAGTCGAATCAGCGGATATCGTCGCACATAAGCATCCGGGTAGCAGCAATTCTCATTTTGGCTAACGGCATGTTATCAAAGGCGCAAACGTATCCCGGTGGGAGCGGAATTTTGCCGCGATTGGGCGGTGGGGAAGCGGCTATTCAGTTCACAGATCCAGGTCTCAGCCCTTGATGGGCTCCAGCACCGCATCCAAATTGAGGTCATCGCAATGGTCCATGAAGTCGTCCCGTAGGGTGGCGATGTGCATGGTGGAGGGAATGCCGACCGTGATGTGTACAGAGAACATTTGGGTGCCGGTATGCGGCGCGGCATAGGAACTGGTAATCATGTCCTCGATATTGATCTCGCGATCGGCAAAGAACTCCGCCAGGCTGCTGACGATGCCTGGGTGGTCCATGGAGACCACGTCCACGGCGTAGGGGATCAAGGCCCGGGCGTTATCCCGCTCGCCGGTGCGCTTGGCAATGATGGTTAGGCCTAGGTTCTGCTCTAACTCCGGCAGGGCATTTTCCACCTTTGCCAAGGTGTTCCACTTGCCCTCCAGTAGCAGCATGGCGGCGAATTCGCCACCAAGCACCGTCATTCGGCTATCCTCGATATTGCAGCCGTGCTCGGTGATGACCTTGGACAGGCTGTTGACGATACCTGGACGATCCTTGCCGAGGGCAGAGATGACAAGATAGGTTTTCTTAGTGTGCATGGCCATGGTGCGACACGCCGGGTGGAGAACGTATGGGGCAGAGTGTAACACGGCCTTCGCTGCATGGAAGTCTCGCCCTGCCGCATCGGTCGATCCCACCGCCAGCCCGGTCGGATCGCCAAACCTCGGCCTCAGACCGTCTGACCCAGCATGGCCCGTGCCTGGCGAGTAATCTTGTCGACAATCGCATAGACGCCCACATGACGGTTGGGGCTCAGGTTTTCCGCCAGTTCCAGGCGTCCGAATAGGCCGTCGAAGTCTAGATCAACGATCTCCTGAGGGGTACGTCCGTGGCACAGGGCGATCAGCAGCCCCACCACGCCCTTAATGATGGCCGTATCGCTGTCGCCCTCCAACTCCACACGTCAGTCGCCGCCCAGACGTAGGCGCACCCATACCTGGCTCATGCAAGGCTGGACCCGCCAGGTCTCCAGGCGCAGATCGCTGGGCGCCGGTGGCAGTTGCTCTCCCAGCTCAATCAAGTACTGGAAGCGTGACTCCCAATCTTCCAGAAACTCAAAGGCATCGAGGATGTCGCGGATGTCGGTCATGGCACAGCCTCTGTCTTATTTTAGGGTCTTCAGTAACCCATCCGGGATGGGTCCGGCCCATGAAGAGTTCAAGGGAGACAAGGCAATACCTGGATCTTCTAGAGGGTCTTGCGAGAATCCTTTCCAGTCCCGACGGGGGCTGGATAAGGGTAGGGCCATAATACCCATGTGAATTTTAATATTGATTTGCAGCCGCAATGCCTCTATACCTATAAACTGAGTAAAATACTCGGAATAAGGACGGGAGGTCTCCCATGAATGCATCGCAGGAACGGATTGAGGCGCTGTTGCGCAGCGACTATGCCCCCGGTTTCGTTACTTCTATCGATTCGGATACCCTGCCGCCGGGACTCGGCGAGGGGGTGGTCCGGGAGATCTCGGCGCGCAAGCAGGAGCCGGACTTCATGCTGGAATGGCGCCTGAAGGCCTATCGTCATTGGTTGACCCTCCAGGAGCCAAGCTGGGCCCACCTGCATCACGCCCCCATCGATTACCAGGCCATCTCCTATTATTCAGCACCCAAACAGCGGCCGGGGGTGGCGAGTCTGGATGAGCTGGACCCGGAGTTGCTCGCCACCTATGCAAAGCTGGGGATCCCCATCGAGGAGCAGAAGGCCCTGGCCGGGGTGGCGGTAGACGCGGTGTTTGACAGCGTTTCGGTGGCCACCACCTTTCGGGAGCAACTGCACAAGGCGGGGGTAATCTTCTGCGCCATGTCCGAGGCGGTGCGGGAGCATCCCGAGTTGGTGCGCCAATACCTAGGGTCGGTGGTGCCGGCCACGGACAATTTTTTTGCCGGCCTCAACAGCGCGGTATTCAGCGATGGAACCTTCGTCTACGTCCCCAAGGGGGTGCGCTGTCCAATGGAACTTAGCACCTATTTCCGCATCAACGAGGCGCGCACCGGCCAATTCGAGCGCACCCTAATCATCGCGGAGGAGGGAGCATACGTGAGTTATTTGGAGGGATGTACCGCCCCCATGCGCGACGAGAACCAACTGCACGCGGCGGTGGTGGAGCTGATCGCCCTGGACGACGCCCAGATCAAATATTCTACGGTGCAAAACTGGTATCCGGGGGATGCTCAAGGGAAAGGGGGTATCTACAACTTCGTCACTAAGCGCGGCGACTGCCGCGGCGCCCGCTCCCGAATCTCCTGGACCCAGGTGGAGACTGGCTCCGCCATCACCTGGAAATACCCGAGTTGCATCCTGCGCGGCGACGACTCGGTGGGCGCCTTTTATTCGGTGGCGGTCACCCGTGGTCGCCAGCAGGCGGACACCGGCACCAAGATGATCCACATCGGCCGCAACAGCCGCAGCACCATCGTCTCCAAGGGCATCTCCGCGGGCGAGGGCCAGAATACCTATCGGGGCCTGGTACGCATGACTCAACGGGCGGAGAACGCACGCAACCACACCCAATGCGATTCGCTGCTGATTGGCGAACGCTGCGGTGCCCATACCTTCCCCTACGTAGAGGTGAAGAACCCCACCGCGAAGGTGGAGCACGAGGCCAGCACCTCGCGCATCGGCGAGGACCAGCTCTTTTACTGCCGCAGCCGCGGCCTATCGGCGGAGGATGCGGTGTCCATGATCGTCAACGGCTTCTGCAAGGTGGTGTTCAAGGAGCTGCCCATGGAGTTCGCGGTGGAAGCGCAAAAGTTGCTCAGCGTGAGTTTGGAAGGGGCGGTGGGGTGAGCAATGGCGTGTGGGGCATGACCGCTGCGCGTTTCAGAGTGCCGTGCGCAGAGCGAGATGGGTGGAAAAGGGCTCGAAATCCTTGTCCGCGTGCAGGAGTCGGAAGTCGTTTTCGATACAAAAGGTTGCAATGATTACATCGACCGTCTTGCGTATCGTGACACCTTTTCGACGCAGTGCGCGGAAGTTGTCGGCGCTCTTGATGGCCATATTCTCACCGAGCAAGTCATACACGACGCAGGACGTCAGCAGTCTCCTGGCGGTCTTGTAGTCCTTATCGAGTCGAAAGCCTTGCAGAACCTCGGCCAATATCAGATCACCAAGGGCGACCGTTTCCTGACCGAGGAGTGCATCCAGTTGGTCGGTTTCAGGAGTCGAAGCGCCATTGAAATACGCGATCCATACGCTCGAATCCACGAGAATCATGGAGTCCGCCGCATCTCGTCTAGGTCGCCTTCCCAACGGAGCTTACCCCGGAAGCGCCTGAGTTCTTCTTGTTTCTTTAATTTAATCAATGCATTAAGAGCGAGATCAACGGCTTCTCGCTTGGTCTTGAGCCCGGTCAGTTTCAAGGCGTCGGCCATCAGGGTATCGTCTATTACAATATTAGTTCTCATGACGTTCGGTGCAATGTGTATTGATAACAGTCTTAATACACATTAGAGACCCGGTTTCCAAAGCTGTCAAACACATGCGCAGCTAAATGTTGCGGTTAAATGAGAGGTACAGGACATGCTGTCTATTCGCAATCTGCACGCCAGTATTGAAGGCAAGGAGATCCTCCGGGGCATTGATCTGGAGGTGCGAGCCGGGGAAGTGCATGCCATCATGGGCCCCAACGGCTCCGGCAAGAGCACTCTGGCCCATGTACTGGCCGGGCGGGATGGCTATCAGGTAACGGCGGGCACGGCGACCTTTGCCGGCGTGGATCTGCTGGCCCTGGAGCCGGAGCGGCGTGCCGCCCTAGGCCTGTTCCTCGCCTTCCAGTACCCGGTGGAGATCCCTGGGGTGAACAATACCTATTTCCTCCGGGCGGCGCTCAACGCCCTGCGCCGCCAGCGCAACGAACCGGAGCTGGACGCGGTGGCCTTCATGCGCCTGATCCGCGATACCCTCAAGCGGATGCAGATGGACGACACGCTGATCAAGCGGGCGGTCAATGTGGGCTTCTCCGGGGGCGAGAAAAAGCGCAACGAGATTCTGCAAATGGCCCTGTTGGAGCCACGCCTAGCGATCCTGGACGAAACCGATTCCGGGCTCGATATCGATGCCCTACGCACCGTTGCCGAGGGCGTGAATGCCCTGCGGGGGCCGGAGCGTGCCTTCCTGCTGGTCACCCACTACCAGCGCCTGCTCGACTATATCCAGCCGGATCGGGTGCATATCCTGTCCGACGGGCGCATTGTGCATTCCGGCGACGCGGGGCTTGCCCTGGAGCTGGAGCAGAAGGGCTACGGCTGGTTGCGGGAGGCGGCGGCATGAACGGCATGAGTCAAGCGGCGGCGGCTTACAGCACGGCCCTGGCGGGGCAACTGCCAGGCCTGGCCGGAGCGGGTATCCCCTGGCTGCGGGAACGCCGCAGGGCTGCCGCCCAACGGCTGGCGGAGGTCGGTTTCCCCGATCACCGTCAGGAGCGCTGGCGCCACACCAACGTGGAGTCCCTGTTCGAGCACCGCTTCGAGCCCGCCACCGCCACCACGACGGTAACGGATGTCCGTGTCGAGGCACTGGCACCCCTGTTGTTGGATGATCCCCAGGCCCTGCGCCTGGTGATCGTAAACGGCCATTTCGCCCCGGCCCTGTCCCAACTGGACGGGGTGCCCGAGGGGGTGACCCTCACCGGCATCGCCCAGTTGTTGGAGCGGGCGCCACAACGGCTAGAGCCCTACCTGGATACGGAGATCGGCGTGGCGGACGGCTTTACCGCCCTCAACGCCGCCTATGGCGGGGATGGGGCCTTCGTCCAGATCTCCCAGGGAGTGCGACTGGATCGGCCCGTGGATCTGCTGTACCTGGCCGTCAGTGGGGTACAAGGTGAAGCCGTTGAGGAACAGCGCCCCCTGGCCGCCTTGCCCCACTCCCTGATCCTACTGGAGGCGGGGGCGGAGGCCCAGGTGAGTGAGCGCTTCATGAGCCTGGACGATGCCCCTTACCTGAGCGATGCCCTGACCCAGGTGCGGTTGGGCGAAGGGGCCCGGCTGTGTCACTACCGTTGCCAACAGGAAGCGACCCAGGCGTACCATGTTGGTCGGCTCCAGGCCCAGCTCGGCGCGGGCGCCCGTTACCAGAGCCACCACCTGGCTTTGGGGGCCCGCATCGGCCGCGACGAGATCGCGGTCGAGTACCAGGGGGAAGGGGCAAGCTGCGCCCTGTATGGGCTGGCCCTCGCCCACGACGGTCAGCTCCTCGACTTTCACACCGACGTGGAGCACGCGATACCCGGCTGTACCACTCGCCAGGGATTCAAGGCCATTCTCGCCGGTCGCGGGCGGGGGGTGTTCAGCGGCTGCATCCGCGTACACCGCCAGGCCCAGCGCAGCGACGCCCATCTGCGCAGCGACAATCTGCTGCTGTCGCGCAACGCGGAGATGGACACCCTGCCGCAACTGGAGATCTACGCCGACGATGTGAAGTGTGGTCATGGGGCCACGGTTGGACAATTGGATCCGCTGGCCCTGTTCTACCTGCGCTCCCGGGGCATCCCCGAGCCCCAGG
>Ga0163199_1001648_pt1 | contig 13919 bp, 14 predicted proteins | sample PL_2010_150m_FD_113537 | JGI IMG/M metagenome (GOLD analysis project Ga0163199, IMG submission 113537) | Freshwater microbial communities from Powell Lake, British Columbia, Canada to study Microbial Dark Matter (Phase II) - PL_2010_150m | ecosystem: Environmental > Aquatic > Freshwater > Lake ... | reverse complement strand
GCGCCAACCGATGACCATCCCTCTGTGCAACCTACCCGAGGGTTGTTGACTACAAGTAGTCAACGAACGGACCGCTCATGCCCTCTGCATGGTCTTGCTTCGAGTGTTGATACCAAGCCGCACAAATTGCTTCGTACGCTGGTGCGCTCTTACCGCACCGTTTCAGCCTTACCTGTGACGATGACCTTGCGGTCACTGTCCATCGGCGGTTTGTTCTCTGTTGCACCATTCGTCAAGTCGCCCCGACCTGGCTCTCGCCAGCACTCTGTCCTGTGAAGCCCCGACTTTCCTCAACCTCTCAATGCGAACATTGATTAGCCGCGATCATCCGAACGACTCACCGTCGAGGTTGAGTCTACGGGCGAGAAAAATAGTGCTGTGTGCGTGACTAGTTAGCAGGAGATCTCGTCATAGACGAGACCGTTCAGGCTTGGGGTTTCCAACGAAAGGCTTGTCTTGGCGCCTTCCGAGTTTGGTGCTCCAAGTGAGATCTGAATGGATGCGAGGCCACCAAATGCTGATGGCACTGACGCAACTTTGGCCTTGCCGGTTGCTTCATCGGTTGTTGGTCCGATTGCCAAATATCCAGGGTTGAGCACTTGGGCGAGCACTACGGCATGGCGTGCTTCATCTTGGCCAACTCGCATTGCGTCTCCGCGCAATTGTGGTTTTGTCAGTAAAGCAACGATGCCTTGATAGGTCTGAGTAGCCAAATTTTCGAGTGCGTGCGCGAGCGTTACTACATCTCGTGCGGCATCGGCATTGCCATCGGCAGTAATCAGTTTGAGTGCTGGGTCAACATAGAGATTGTTGACACGAGTATTTGCGCATTCATGCGCCTTACCGCCAATATCAACGACGAGAGCATTGATAGCGGCTGCGTGGTCAACGTGATCATCGCGAAAACGCTTGATGGCGTCATTGAGCGAAGCGTACTCACCAGTGAGAAGCCCACCATCGAGCACTTTCGTGTATGTATCGATTGCGTTGTATTCGAGTGATGCTGCAGTGCGCAACAACACGGTGTCGGAGATAACTACCTCACCGAGTGCGGTTGTTGGCGGCACTGTGCCAGCACTAGCAATATTTGCAGTGCCAGTTACACCGGATTGTGCGCCACACGACGCAAGAAACGTGATGCCGGCAATGGTGAGACCGCTGACCTTGAGTAGTTCACGTCGTGTCAAATTTTCAAAATTGTTCATGGTGCCACCGTTGTCTCTGAAGTTGTAGTTGCGGGTGATGCGTTTGGCGCAAGAGAACTTGCAGTGTTATTGAGAGCGCTACTGAGGTTTGCGTTTGGCAATGTACCGAACACTGCAGCATGACGTGCCTCTACCGTGATGATTGATGCAACGAGTGTTACGCCATCAAGACCTTCGAGGCTGGAAAGAATATCGGTGTGCGTCGCGACCAAAATGTTTTCGAGTGACTGCAGCACTCGGCTCATTGCCTGTGCAGAAGTAAGTTGGGATGCATAAGTTAAGTACAGAGATTCATTGCGAGTATTGGTTGCATCTTTTCCAAGTAAGCCGTTCAGCGACTGCGCATATTCCTTGTGATGATCGGAGAACATCTGCATCATCAACTTTTCGTCGGCCGAGAGCAAGCCAGAGTTGATGGCAATGTTATAGAGGTCGTGCACTGACAGTTCGGCTGATTGGGCAAATGACAGCAGTTGCGCGTCAGCGCTTGTTGGCATTTTGGGCGGCGCTGTTGGCGGCGCTGCGGACGAAATAGTTGTTGTCATGATTGATCCTTTGTCTCTGCTCATTGCTGCGTTTCTTATTGCTGCGTTTTCATTTTGAATGCCCTAACAATCTAGAAGTCAAGCCCCGATAACTCGGGTATCCAACCGCTTGCGCGCTGAACTGCTTCATGCCACTGGGCTCTGTTAAGTGTTGCCGTGGGCTCAATGACAGCGGCTGGTTTCCAAGTAGAACAGGCTTCTTCAAGGGATTTCCATGTTCCGACGGCGACTCCTGCAAGAAATGCTGCGCCGAGGGTAGTGGCTTCGGTGACGGGAGACACTTCGATTGGTCGTTGTGTTGCATTGGCGAGTGCCTGCACAAACGTGGGGTTCTTGCTCATTCCGCCGTCGATGCGCAGTGTCTCGATAGGTAATCCCGAGTCCACGATTGCGGCTTCCATGAGGTCTGCTCCGCGATGGGCAATGCCCTCGAGCACAGCACGTACCACGTGCGCACGTGATGTTCCGCGTGTGATTCCGAGCAGTGTGCCTCGCGCACCATAATCCCATTTGGGTGTGCCAAGACCAAACAGTGCCGGCACATACACCACACCGTCCGATGTTGCTACTTGAGAGGCGACATCATGGCTGTGCTGTGGAGAGTCGATGAGTTGCATATCGCTGCATAGCCACTCGATGTTGGTGCCTGCCGACAGCATGATCGCTTCGGTACCCCAAGTGAGACCGCTCGCATCGCTAAATGCGACAATCGGAAATGTGCCCCCAGTAGAGCGACGATTTTCGCTCGGTGGAGCAGCACCATTGCATGTATCGAGCATGCCACCCGTGCCAAAGGTGATTTTTGTTTTTCCGGGAGTGATGCAACCTTGACCGACAAGCGAACCCTGTTGGTCGCCAACGAGACTCGCAATAGGCGGCGAACCCTTGAGTGCAGTTGCTGTGCCAACGACTCCTGATGACCGCACGATAGTTGGCATCATCTCGATGTCAATTCCAAAAATGTCAAGAATGCGAGGCGACCATGTTTGATCGTGCAGTGTCCACAAACCGGTGACTGCAGCATTGGTGTCGTCGGTGACAAAAAGTTCACCTTGTGAAAGAACAAACGCAACCCATGTGTCAACAGTGCCGATGCAGATTTTTGCGGTGGTCGGGATTGAGTAATTTTTGAGTATCCAAGCAGCCTTGGTGGCTGTTTGATTTGGTGCAAGAAACAATCCGTGTTCGCCACGAGCGGTGATGCACTCCATGACGGTACGCAAATCTTGCCAACCGAGTGCTGGTCCGATTGGAATGCCAGTATTTCTGTCCCACGCAATAGTGGATGCTCGTTGATTCGTAATTCCAACTGCGTCCACCGAGCCTGCAGCGTCAAGTACCGAAGTGGCTACACGCAACACTGCATCACGCATTGCGGCGGCATCAAACTCAACGAGACCTGGCACAGGAGAGGTTGGCGCAAGTGATTCGTATGCAAGATGATCAACTGAGCCTGTTGGTCGCACCACTGCTGCACGAAGACCACTTGTACCTACGTCGACAACAAGAATGCTCATGGCCACACCGAATTTCGTTTGGCTGTATCCGAGTCGGGATTGAGCCCGAGTTTGCCTGGATTAAAAATATTGTGTGGATCGAGTGTGTTTTTGATCGACTGCAAAACGCCCATGCCTGCGCCGAGCGACTCGGGCAAGAAGCGTCCGCGATTGAGACCAGCACCGTGGTGATGAGAGACGTTTGCGCCCGCATTAAGCGCTGCTCGCTGACAGGCATTCCATAACTGCACATATCGCTCTTCAAACTCGGGTGTTGGTTTAGCGGCAAATGTGAAATAGAGACATGCACCATCGAGATAGCTGTGCGATAGGTGACATGTAGCGCTTACCGCACCTTCAACCGCCATGAGCGAAGCACGAACGTTCGCGAAAATCGCTTCTAGTGAACTCCACTGCGCGGCAACTTCCATGGTGTCAACAATGAAGCCACGCCGAGTTGCTTCTTGTAATCCGCTCGTGTTGTTGCGATGATGCATCCAATTTTCGACTAGATCAACATCTCCAACTTGAGCGCCATGTGCCATCGCAGCGTCGTGCACGATTGACAAGGTTGCCGAAACAATGCGCTCGTCACCCTCGTCGAGTACGAGCAGAGTGCATTGCTTGCCGTCAGTGCCATGCGACCTTTTTGATTCGTCGGCATCGTAAAGCCGCAACACTGCTGGTGTTGCGCCGTGCTGCACCGCAGTGCGACACGTGTTGATGCCGTCCAGAAACGAGGGGAATAGATATGCCGCTCGTTGCTGGGTGGTTGGTAGTGGATGAGAGCGCAACCACACGCGAGTAATTACTCCGAGTGTGCCCTCGCTGCCAACGAAGAGCGAAGTGAGGTCTGGGCCGTTGGCGCCTGCTGGGGCGGTGCCGGTGCGCACCACCGTGCCGTTGGCAAGCACGACTTCGAGTCCAACAACCATGTCCTCGATTTTCCCGTAGCGCGTCGAATACTGACCGGCGCCACGACACGCAACCCATCCACCAACGGTTGAGATGTCGAATGACTGTGGAAAGTGACCAACGGTTACGCCGTACATGTCGCGCAATTCGTTTTCAAAATCCGGACCAAACATTCCTGGAAGTACTTCAACAACTCCAGAGATCCTGTCAACACTGACGATGCTCGCAAGCAAGCAAGTGTCAAGTACTACGCCACCGTAAACGGGAATTGCTGCTCCGCACACACCGCTGCGTCCAGCAGAGATGGTGAGCGGGATTCGATTGTTGTTGCACAACTGAACGATGGATACAACTTGTTCTGTCGAAGTAGGTCGACAAACAGCGTGGGGTTTGCGCGGAGTTTTGCCCTGCATTGCCCAATGCATTGCGAGTGGCCACCAATCGCGACCATGGTCGGCCAAATCCTGATCATCGGTTGATGTATCGCAAATCGCTGCAAGTTCTTCAATGAGTGAGATCGAGAGGGTTTCGTTTGGTTGCTGCGCAAAACGTTCTTGAATTGGCGATGCGAGGCCGACAAACTCGATGGGATCTGTTGCTTGTGTCATTGCGCCTCGATTGATGGTTGAACAGTAGTTGACTGCACAAATTCGGCTTCGCTGACCATCGCAGCAGACTCTTCGCGAGCGCAAGAGTCAACAAAGTCTGCAACTTGTTGAGTGATTTGTGCGAGTGACCAGTGCAATTCGGGTGCAATGAGCTCGGCAACACTTCGGGCATTTGCAAGTGCGGCTGGTCGATTGATAATGCGTGCGCGTGTGCGCCGTGAGAGCACGTCGTCAAGTGTGCGTGCCATTTCATTGCGTACAGCAAAAATGGCCTCGGCTTTGATATACGGCAGACCACCGATGAGGGGCTCGCCGAGGCGCGGGTTTTGTGCCACGAGTTCATTGATCTGTGTGAACTCGGCACCAAATCTCTCGGCGAGGCCGGCGTTTTTGCCGCTGAGCATTGAGTGGCGAAATCCCTGAGCACCAACGAATGCCAAACGTTTTGTGCGACAGCGAGGATTCACATCAAGTTGTGTACACGCCGCATCTACTGCGTGCTCTGCCATTTTGCGGTATGTCGTGAGCTTGCCGCCGGTGATCGAGATCAATCCGGCGTCAGAAACACGCACATGATGTTTACGTGAGAGATCGCTTGTCTTGCCCTTGGCTGTCGTGCCATCGGTGTTGCGCACAAGTGGTCGCAAGCCCGACCAAACGGCCGTGATGTCGTCGCGTGTGATGTTGGTATTGATGGCCGCGTTGAGCGCGGTAAGTACGTAGTCGATGTCATCGGTCGAGCATTGCGACTCATCTACACCGCCAACAAAATCTGTGTCGGTGGTCCCGATATAGGTGTATTGATATGTGCCGTCGTGATTCGAAATCCATGGCACTACAAAAAGGCTTCGCTTGTCTACTTTGACAGGTATAACGACTGCTATGTCGTTGCGTACCATCTTCCACGGAATGGTGATGTGTATTCCTTTGGCAGGACGAATGCTGTTGGGGTGAACGCCTTCATCGGTTTCGCGAATGTTGTCTGCCCACACACCTGCGGCATTGATGACACAGCGAGCCTTGATCTCGAACGGCTCGCAACCTACGGGTGCAACTCTTGCGCCACGCACCTTGCCGTTTTCATCGTGAAGTATTTGTTGTACAGGGCATTGATTGGCAACAACTGCTCCGAAGAGTGCTGCAGTGCGCGCAACAGTCACGCACAGCCGAGCATCATCTGCCGCAGCGTCGTAGTACAGATACGCCGACGACATTCGGTCAGTATTGATGGTGGGTAAATGCTTGTTGGCTTGTGGTGCCTTTAGTCGTTTGTGCAACTTGCCAATCCGCCAACCGCCAGTGAGGTCGTACATCCACAATGCGCTTCCAAGTGCTCGAGCAATCTTTTTAGAGATGACTCCATCGTGCGTGAGAATCGGGATCATGAATGGCAAGATGCTGACCAAGTGTGGGGCGTTGCGTCGCAGGCGTTGGCGTTCGTGAAGTGCTTCGTAAACCAAACCGATCTCGCCTTGCTGCAGGTAGCGCAACCCTCCATGGATGAGTTTGCTGCTTTTAGACGAGGTCCCAGAAGCAAAGTCTTCACGCTCAACGAGAGCGGTGCGCAGTCCGCGAGAAGCCGCATCGAGTGCAACTCCAACACCGGTGATGCCACCTCCAACAACGAGTACATCAAATGCTTCGGTTTGCAAACGATCAATATTGCGTAGTCGATCAAAGTTCACTGCAAAATTCTAAATCACGAGCCAGTCTTGGCGAGTATCGGCAAACGTCCGAAGGAGTCCAATTGTCCTAAGTCACAACAGTTGTTAGTTAGCAATACTTGCAAACTAGGGCTTTCTTGGGCTATCGTTCAATTCATGCATTCCCCAGCCGAATTGGCTACGCAGTTTCGGTCGATGGGCCGCAAACTGACCCCGCAACGTCAGTTGATCTTTTCGCTTCTGCACAACAACCAATCTCACCCGACAGCAGAGAGTCTGTATGGGGTTGCGAGTGCGCAGATGCCAGGAATTTCATTGCGCACCGTGTACCAAACCCTCAACGAGCTCGCCGAGATGGGCGAGTTGCTGTTGATCGACATTGGTGAAGGTGGCACTCGCTTCGATCCAAATATCGACGAGCACCATCATGCAATCTGTAGCGATTGTGGAAAGATTCGTGACGTACATGTCAAGGGTGCATCGAGTCTCAAACCAAACGACGCAAGAGATTTTTTGATCTCGGAAGTTGGAGTTGTTTTTAAGGGACTCTGCGCAGAATGCGAAGCGCGCGGATCAAAGAGGTCTCCTGCTTTGCAGGCGAAAATGAGCCAGAAACCAAAAAGCAGCAGTAAGTAACACAAGTCCCATAAACAAAACAGAAAGCGAGAAACATCATGGCCGGATTAGATGGCACAAAGACACATGAGAATCTCAAGGAAGCGTTTGCTGGCGAGAGCCAAGCCAATCGCCGCTACTTGTGGTTCGCACAGAAGGCAGACATCGAAGGTCTTCCAGACGTTGCATCGTTGTTCAAAAACGTTGCAGACGGCGAGACCGGTCACGCACACGGACACCTCGAGTATCTCGCCGAAGTTGGCGACCCTGCTTCTGGTGAGCCAATCGGTGACACCGAGCAAAACCTCAAAGCATCAATTGCTGGCGAGACCTACGAGTACACGCAGATGTACCCAGGCTTCGCTAAAACAGCACGCGATGAAGGTTTTTCGGAAATCGCCGAATGGTTTGAGACACTTGCACGCGCCGAAAAGAGTCACGCTGGTCGTTTCTCCGAAGGACTCAAGAGCCTCGCTTAGCTAATTCATTATCGTTGCAGCGAGTGGTTGTGCGTCTAGGTGCACAACCACTCAATGCGAAGTGTTACCTGTTCTTAACTCGGTGAGTTCTCTTCAATGTTCTGTGAAAGCCCCCACTCATGACAATTACATACGATCCAAAACATCCGATGTATCTCGACGAGGCCGATACTCGTCACGAACTCGAGCGCGTCTACGACTTGTGTCACGGATGTCGATTGTGTTTTAAGTTTTGCCCTTCCTTTCCAACTCTCTTTTCATACATCGACGTACACGACGACCAAGATGCCGGCAAGATGACGCCAGCACAACAAGATCATGTGATCGACGAATGTTTCCAATGCAAGTTGTGTTACATCAATTGCCCATACACACCCAATCAACATGAATGGGCGCTCGATTTTCCACGCCTCATGCTTCGTGCCGATGCGATGCGTCGTGAGAACGGACAAATGTCGCTGCGCAACAAACTCACGACAGCTGTCATGGGTCGCACAGATGCAATCGGCAAAGTCGCAACATCGATGGGCGTCGTCACCGACGTAGTAATGGGCGCAAAACCAGGATCACTGATTCGCAAAGTTGTTGAAAAAACAGCAGGAATATCGAGTGTTCGATTGCTTCCGCCATTTGCACGCAGTCGTTTTTCGACTTGGTTCAAAAATCGACCAAAGACAACGTTGCTCAATCGCCAGGCAAAAGTTGCTGTTTTCCCAACTTGTTTGGTGGAATACCAAGATCCAGGTATTGGCCAAGATTTGATCAAGGTCTATGAGCGCAATGGCATTGAGTGTTCGCTTGCTGGCGAAGCCGCGTGTTGCGGTGCGCCTTTCTTGCACAGCGGCGACGTTGACACGTTTACCAAGATCGCAAAGAAAAACGTCAAGATGCTGGCCGATGAAGTGCGGGCCGGTAACGAAATCGTTGTGCCACAGCCAACGTGTGGGTATGTGTTGAAGAAAGACTATGTCGACTACGTGGGTGGTGCTGACGCGACCCTTGTCGCCGAAAACACCTATGACGCAGCCGAGTATTTGATTCGTTTGCACAAAACTGAGGGCAAGTCGCTCGACCTCAATTTCACGGGTGAAATACCTGAAACCATTACGTATCACACGCCATGTCACTTACGTGCACAAAATATTGGACTGAAGAGCCGCGACTTGATGAAACTCACAGGAGCAAAAATCAAACTTGTGCAGCAGTGCTCGGGCATTGATGGCATGTGGGGTCTGCGCGCGGAAAATGCGCACTTATCAATACCTATTGCCGAGAAGCTCGGGCAGATGATCAACGATGCAGAGGGCGATGTTGTGACGGGTGATTGCCACCTCGCCAACACTGCCATCAACGAACAGACAGGCAAGCAAGCGTTTCACCCGCTACAAGTAGTCGCTCGCGCATACGGCATTCAGCCAGAGGAGCAAAAATGATCATGAATACTTCACGAAAACTGCAGCTATCCGACATCTTGGATCTTCGCGCATACGAGCGCATTCGTGATGAGCGTCGCGTCGAGATCATCGAGATCAAGCGTCGCCGCCGCGTACAACTTGGCACCGTCGTAACGCTGATGTTTGAAAATCGGGCGACAATGCAATCGCAAATCCACGAGATGATGCGCGCCGAAAAAGTCGTGCGTGATGAGCAGATTCTCGCAGAACTTCACGCATACAATCCATTGATTCCTGAAGCAGGGCAGTTGTCGGCAACGTTGTTTATCGAGTTGACGACTCCAGAGCAGATGCTCGAGTGGTTGCCAAAGCTCGTCAATATTGAGACGTCGATCGCGATCAAGCTCACTGATGGTTCAACTGTCATGTCCATTGCAGAAGAGGGTCATGCAGAAACACTGACGCGAGACAACGTAACCGCTGCTGTCCACTACATCCGATTTGAATTTTCGCAGCAGCAGGTTGAAGCATTTGCAAGCGGTGATGTCGAAATTTTGAGCGTGCACCCGGCGTATCGAGAATCGGTGCAGTTGCCCAAGTTTGTGGTTGACGAATTATTGACCGATCTTCGCAATTAATTAGTAGGAGCACCTCTGACCCTTGTCGGGCAAAGGAATAGTCGGCCTGTCGTGGTGATTTGGATTGGCATGGGGATGACCCACGGTTCTACAGTCGGGTCTAGGAAAATTGCGCTCAATGCTGAGCACAAGGGGGGCCTGGATGTCGGTTGCAGATGTTGTGTGGAGAACCAAAGGCGCTTGCCAGGGCTTGGATGCCGAAATTTTCTATCCAGACAATGAAGATCATGCCGACTTTGCTATTTCGGTGTGTTCTGAGTGCGAGGTGCGCATAGCGTGTTTGGATTATGCACTCGATAATCGTGAACAACAGGGTGTCTGGGGTGCCACAACTGCCCGCGACAGACGCCGAATGCTGCGTCAACGCAAACAAACTGCATAGCCGGAGCGCGCGATGAGCGCGATTGATCGCATCGGCGGATGGTCACAGCTGCTCGCAACGTTGTTGCGTGGCGAAGATTTGTCAAGCAATGATGCGCAGATTGCGATGGAAGCAATTTTGCTTGGTGAAGCAACGTCAGCACAGATTGCAGCCTTTGCAACTTCGCTTCGCTCAAAAGAAGAAACCGCAGAAGAATTGCAAGGCATGTTGGCAGCGGTGCTTGAAGTATCAGAACCCGTGCCGCTGAGTGCAAAATTGTCATCGCGTGCAATCGACATTGTCGGTACTGGTGGCGACAAATCGCACTCTGTCAATATCTCGACCATGGCAGCATTCGTTGTTGCCGGAGCAGGTTTGCCGGTGTGTAAGCACGGAAACCGTGCTGCCTCGTCGCAATGCGGAACAGCCGATGTGCTTGAGGCTCTTGGGATCAAGATCGATTTGGATGGCGAAGGGGTTGCTCACTGTGTTGAACAGGTGGGTATGGGTTTTTGTTTCGCTCCAAAGTTTCATCCGGCATTTCGCCACGCTGGTCCGACTCGCAAAGAATTAGGAGTGCCGACAGTCTTCAACTTGTTAGGTCCAATGGCCAACCCCGCCCAAGTTTCATTCATGGTGGTTGGAGTGGGCGACCCAAACATGGCGCACAAAATGGCACATGCAATTGCTGGTCGTGGCGTGCAGCGTGCATGGGTAGTGCATGGTCATGGCGGACTCGATGAGCTTTCATTGAGTGGTGATTGCCCTGTTGTTGAGATCGATCATGGCAATGTGACGGAGTTTGTTGTCAACGCAAAAGATTTGGGTCTGCAACCTGCCGATGTACTGGCCGTGCGTGGTGGTGGCCCAGCACATAATGCGCAAGTCATTCGCGACACCTTTGGTGGCACTCGTGGCGCAGTGCGTGACATCGTCGTATTAAATGCCGCGGCTGGTCTGGTAGTGGCGGGTGTTGCGATGCATTTGGTGGACGGAATTGAGCGCGCGCAGGCAAGCATTGATTCTGGTGCAGCCAACGGAGTGGTCGATGCACTGATTGCAACAAGCAACGCTGTGGCAAAATAGTTCGCCATGAGTCAAACATCTTTTTTCGTTCGCGTGCCAGCAAGTTCGGCAAATCTTGGCTCTGGTTTTGACGCAGTGGGTATGGCACTCACTGTGTATTTCGAAATTGGCCCTGTCGTCGACGATGAAGTTCCCGCTGGTGCGAAAGTCATTGATCAGTATCACCCCGGTCATATTGCGTTTCGCAGTTACGGAGGCGTCGGAGACGTATGGGTCCGCTCAAAAATTCCCATGGGTCGAGGTCTTGGCTTTAGTGGAGCGGCGCGAGTCGCCGGAATAGTTGCGGCGCACGCTCAACTGCACGGCACTAGCAGCGAGGCACTGGTGTCGGCACGCAAAGAGATCTTGCATGCAAGTACTCAACTCGAAGGTCACCCAGACAACGTTGCGGCTTCGCTTGTTGGTGGTGTTAGCGCAAGTGCTTCAGGCGAAGTGGTGCGTGTACCGCTTGCGCTCGATCCAGTAATCCTCGCTTGGGTGCCCGACACTCAAACAAGTACCGAAAAATCGCGCACAGCGTTGCCAGACACACTTTCACGTGGGGACGCGGTGTTCAATATTGGTCATACAGCGCTCTTGATTGGCGCTCTTGCATCAGGTGATGTGTCGGTGCTGCGTGCTGCAACCCAAGATCGCATCCACCAAGACATTCGGTTGGCTCACGCGCCAACATCTAAAGCCGCACTCGATGCAGCCTTAAGCACTAATGCGTGGTGCGCGTGGTTGTCTGGTTCGGGGCCAACGGTTGCCGTGATGTGCGATAAGACTGATGCAAAGCACATTGCTTCGCAGTTACCTCAGTCTGGTGATGTGCTCGAGTTGGCAATCGATCAACACGGCGCAGTAATTATTTAGAGATTCGGGTTGACGAGTACTCGACCTTGCATCTTGCCGGCGAGAATGTTGTCAAGCTGTGCAGGAAGTTCTGCAAGACCAATAATTTGTGCATGCGCGGTGTCGAGCCACGATGGCCGTAAGTCGGTTGCAATACGTGTCCACATCGCGCGACGGATGGCGATCGGTGTTTGCACACTGTCGATGCCGAGCAGATTGACGCCGCGCAAGATAAACGGCAGCACTGTCGTTGCTAATCCATTGCCGCCAGTAAGTCCACTTGCCGCAACTGATGCTCCGTAGTTCAGCGTGCGTAGCACGTAGGCGAGTGTTGATCCACCAACGCAGTCAACTGCGCCAGCCCAGCGTTCGCGTTCGAGCGGTTTTGGTGACTCAGCGCTGGTTTCTTCGCGCAAAATAATGTCGCTTGCGCCAATCGACTTCAGCCACTCGCTCGATGCTGCCTTGCCTGTGGACGCAACAACTTCATAGCCACGCGCTGCCAACATGCCAACCGCAACTGAACCGACGCCGCCTGTCGCACCCGTCACCAAAACCGGGCCACTGCCAACGCAAAGACCAGCGCGCTCGAGTGCGTCAACAGAAAGTGCGGCAGTGAAGCCAGCAGTTCCGATCATCATCGCGGTGCGAGTGGTCATGCCTGCTGGTAGAGCCACCAACCATTGAGCGGGTATGCGAGCAAACGCGCTGTATCCGCCATGCTTTGCAACACCAATGTCGTAACCATGAGCGATGACCTGTGTGCCAACAACAAAATCTGGACTTGACGATTCGACAACGGTGCCCGCAAGATCAACGCCTGCGATCAACGGATCGATGCGTGCAACGCGACCTTTTTCGCTTGTGGCTAGACCGTCTTTGTAGTTGATGCATGAGTACTCGACAGCAATCAACACGTCACCTTCGCCAAGATTGTCTACTGACACGTCGGTGATCTGTTGTGTCCATACGTCGTTGATCTTGCCGACGGTAAACGCGCGCGATGTGGTTGGGGTGCTCATGTTGTGTGCCTTTCGGTGTGTATGAAAACTTTATGCGCTGAGTTGTAATTCTTGTACAACGGCGTTGGTGTGTGCCGACCAGCTCTTTGCTGAAACATTATTTGGACGCACAAGAGTGAGCAATCGCTTGGCTGCAGTATTGCCGGTTGTTATTGACTTGTTGCGCGCAGACCAAACATTGTCATGACTACGCAGAAGGTCTTGGACAACCTCGGCCGGATTGTGAAGACTCAAGAGATTGTCGATGCGATACACACAGATGTTCCATGCCGCAAATGCGCCGACCGCTTGAGTCGCGTCGGCAACCACTTGCTTCCAATCATGTTCAAACTCCACAATTGACATCGGGTTGTTGACGTGGTTCATCAATGATGATGTTTCGTCAAAGACAATTCCGATATTGCTTCCCGAAATATTTGCTTGGTGTCTAGACAATTCGTTGCTGAGTGATGCGGTAATCGCTTTCGGTTTGTATGCATTGTTGATATCGCGATGCAGATTGATGGAAAGGCAGGTATGGGCCTTATGTGCGTCGCGATCTGTTGTGCCGCCAGCACACAACCACTCTTGAGGCGTTTTCTCTGTTGCTGTTGCGCTCTTCAACGAGGCAGTACGAGCTCTTTCGAGAGATGTCATCATGTCATCTTCCATAAAAAGCAAAACGTGTTTACCTGCGGGCCGAATCGCTAGCGAAAACAATTCGCTTGCGCTCATTCGCAATGCTGTGGCAAGCCTGGCGACCATGTCGACTGTGGGTGACGGGCTTATTGCGCTGGTTCTTTTGGTATCAACGCCATTTCTTGATCGCTCTAAGGCAACCACGTATGGCTGAGAGATGTTTGCCCGCTTCGCAAGTTGTCGCGTGGTGAGACCGAGTTGTAGGCGACGATGGGTGAGCATCTGGGCAAAACCAACAGCGTCGAACACGAATGATTCGTTTTTGTGGTTCTTGTGGTGCTTGATTTTGTTGCTCACGGTCTGATCACTATAGTGATCAGATCATGGAAACAACGAGTCAACCAGTTGGGCTTCGTGCAATGCCGCGACCCGATGTTGC
>Ga0163199_1001645_pt1 | contig 13922 bp, 10 predicted proteins | sample PL_2010_150m_FD_113537 | JGI IMG/M metagenome (GOLD analysis project Ga0163199, IMG submission 113537) | Freshwater microbial communities from Powell Lake, British Columbia, Canada to study Microbial Dark Matter (Phase II) - PL_2010_150m | ecosystem: Environmental > Aquatic > Freshwater > Lake ... | reverse complement strand
TCACCAACGTCCCGCTCAACGAATCCCAAAACGGCGGTGCCAACTCCCGCGGCGACAACGCCAACGTCAACCTCCGCGGCATCGGCGCCGGCAACACGCTCGTCCTGCTCAACGGCCGCCGCGTCGCGCCGCATCCGGTCACGTCCAACGACGCGGGCGTCCCGGCCTTTTACGCCAACGTGAACCAGCTCCCCACGCAGGGGATTGAGCGCATCGATGTGCTCCGGGATGGTGCGTCCTCCATCTACGGCTCCGATGCGGTGGCGGGCGTGATCAACTACATCACCAAGCGGGATTTTCGCGGCACCGACGTGCGCGTGCGCCTCGGCGTCCCCGAGCACGGCGGCGGCCAGAACTTCCAGGGCACGCTCACCCACGGCCGGGACTTTGCCGGCGGCAAGGGCCACTGGCTCTCGACCGTCGACTACTTCTGGCGCGATGCGATTCCATTCAGCAAGCGCGACTTCACCCGCAGCGCGGATCACACCGCCTCGGCGCCCGCGGGCTTCAACGCCCTCGGCGGCTCATTCGATGCGCGCTCCGCCGTCAGCATCTATCCGTCCTTCCGCATCGGGACCTCGACGACCGCCAACTTCTTCCGCCCGATCAACGGCGTGATGACGTTCACGACTTCGTCGCCCACCGCCAATGTCGCCGCACGTGCGGCCAGTCCGGAATTCTTCACCAACACCAACCAGTATCAGAACGTCGGCCAGAACAAGTCCGACCGCCAGAACTGGTTCAACGGCGTCGAGTATGATTTGACCGACCGGCTCACTGCGTTCGCCGATTTTTCGGTCTACCACTCCAACGCCTTCCTCCAGCGCCAGCCCGTCCAGATCAACGCCCCCGGCTCCGATCAGTTTGCGCCGATCAATGTCAACAATCCGTTCAACCCCTACGGCTCGCGCTTCTACAGCCCGACGGGTGCGCCCAACTCCGATGGCACGGCGCGCCTCACGGGCACGCCGCAGGCCACCACGCTCGTCTCCGCCCTGCTCAAGGATGTCGGCGCCGAGAACATCAATGTCCGCTCCGGCGTCTACCGGGCGGTCGCCGGCCTGCGCGGCAGAATCCTGAGTGACTGGACGTGGGAAACCGCCGCCCTCTACACCCGCGCCTACACGGCGGATATTTCCAACAACGCCGCGCGCGAATCACTGTTCCAGCAGGCGCTCCAGCGCACGGACAACACGGCGTTCAACCCGTTTGGCTACACGTTCAAGGTGGCCGGCGGCGCCGTCGTTCCCGATCAGCCCTACACCAACCCGAAGTCCGTGCTCGATACCTTCGTGCAGACCTGGCGCCACGATGGGTTCAGCGCGATCACCAGCGGCGATGTGCGCGCGTCGGGCCCGCTGTTCAGCTATTGGGGCAACACCGCCTCGCTCGCGGTCGGCGGCGAATACCGGCACGAACAATACCTCGACCTCCGCCCCGCCTACGTCGGCAGCAATCCGCCGGGCGTGGGCCTGAGCACCGACGACAACGACTACCTGGTGGCTTCCTACGCGCCCAACTCCACGGGCAACCGCATCGTTTACAGCGCCTACGCGGAAACCGTGATTCCGGTCTTCTCGCCCAAGCGGGACATCCCGTTCTTCAACTCGCTCGAGCTGACCGGTTCGGCGCGCTACGAAAACTACAGCGACTTCGGCACGACCACGCGGCCGAAGGCGGGCCTGAACTGGAAGCCCTACAGCGGGTTGATGGTTCGCGCCTCCTTCAACGAAGGCTTCACCGCGCCCAACTTGCCCACGCTTTACGCGCCGACCCGGTTCATCGTCGATAGCGCGCCCGGCCAGACCGACATCTATCGCAATCAAACGGTCGGCAACGCGACCTACGTCATGAAGCGGTATTCCAGCGGCAACCTTGCGCTCAAGCCCGTCACCTCCATCGGCAAGAGTGCCGGCCTCGTGCTCGAGGTGCCGAAGGTCAAGGGCCTCGCCCTCACCGCGGACTACTGGCAAATCGACCAGTCGAACGTCATCGGCAGTTATTCCGATTCGCAGCTCTTCAACAGCGACGTCGCCAAGCTCAACGCCTACACCCAATCGCAGCTCGCCGCCGGCAAGACTATCGCGCAGGTGGACGTCGGCTCCGGCACGGCCAACTACCAGGGCGACCCGGCCATCGTCCGCACGGTCCCAAGTGCGGCGGACATCGCGGCGTTTGCCACCTATAACGCGGGCAAGCCCGCGGCCCAGCAGGCCGCCACGGTTGGCACGATCCTCTCCCGCAGCATCGTCTTTCAGAATCTCGCCAAAGGCTACGCCAGCGGCATCGACCTGAGCCTCAGTTATCAGGTGCCCGCGCTGGCGATCGGCAAGCTGTCGCTTTCCACCGATTGGTCCTATCTGATTCGCAGCTACCAACTCCGCGACGTGCCCGGCTCCAACCCGGCCTTCATCGAGCGCATGGACGCCGACGGCACCACGCGCTGGCGCGGCACCAGCTCGATCAACTGGCGCAAGGGTAACTGGAGCGCCGGCCTCAGCGGCTACTACATTGGCCGCTTTGCCGACATCGCGACCACCACCGCGGCCACCTACGCCACCCTCGGCGAGCCGAAATACATCGCGAAGCAATTCGACAGCGGCGCCTACCTCTATCGCTACGTCGTGCATGACGTGGTCACCTTCAACGCCTTCGTCGGCCGCCGTTTCGGCCCGGAGTCGCCGAAATGGCTCCGTGGCTCCGGCGTCCGCGTCAGCGTGATCAACCTCGCGGACCGCGAGCCGCCGCTCACCTCGGGCGCATTCGGCTATTCCGCGTCGGTCCATGGGCCGATGCTCGCCGGACGCACTTGGACCCTTGAACTCACGCGCTCGTTCTGAGCCGGGAGGATGGGGCTGAAGGAGTCTGCCATCCGGATTTGCGGGGCTGCCCCGTGGTCGCCGCTGGCCCAGCGGCCGTGAGCGGCCGTCCCTCGCCTGTTGCCCGGCCGATGCCAAACTATGTCGCAATTGCGACATAGTTTGGCGAGGTGGGGTTATTTCGCAGGAGATGGCGGTTGGGCACGGCGTTCAGGGCGGTTTTTCGGCCAAGAATCGGCCAAGATTCCCCTTGCCAACCTCGCCCGCGCTCTCTGTTTTCGACCGCTCTCTCCATGCAAAAGACCAAAAAGTCCGTCGCCAAGCGCTTCAAGATTTCCGCCCGCGGAAAACTCGTGCGCCGCACGCCCGGCTTCCGGCACCTGCTGGCCTCGAAGAGCACGAAGCAAAAGCGTCGTGCCAAGCGGGACAAGCTCGTTGCCGTGGGCCACGCACCGGCGCTCCTGCGCTGTCTGCCGACCGGTTTGCGCTAAACCGGGGCGATCAACCAAAACTCCGCCTGGCAGGTGAACTAAGCCGACCTGCCGGCGATTAACCAAAAGGAAAAACCAAACATGGCTCGTGCAACCAACTCCCCCGCGTCGCGCAAGCGCCGCAAGAAAGTGCTGAATTACGCCAAGGGCTATTTCGGCAACAAGTCGAAGCTCTTTCGCTATGCGAAGGAAGCCGTCCAGCACGCGTGGCAATACGCCTACGCGGCCCGCAAGAAAAAGAAGGGCGACTTCCGCGGCCTCTGGATTGTCCGCCTCAACGCCGCCTGCCGCAACAACGGTATCAGCTACAGCCGCTTCATCGAAGGCCTCCATGCCGCGAACATCGCGCTCGACCGCAAGGTCCTCAGCGACCTCGCGATTCATGACGAGGTGGCGTTTGCCGGCTTGGTCGCCCAGGCTCAGGACGCGTTGAAGGCCAAGGCCGCCGCAGCGAAGAAGGCCTAACCAAGAAACGCGAGCCGGGCCGGCTCGCTCTCTGTCTCATTTCGGAGGACGGGCCTCGCCAAACGAGGTGCCGTCCTTTTTTGTTTTGGCCACGGAGACACAGAGCCACAGAGTTCAGAAAGAATTATTCCACTGCTGTTCTCTGCGTCTCCGTGCCTCTGTGGCTAACTAATCTTCATGCAAGACCAACTCTCCGCCCTCATCGCCAAAGCCGCCGCCGAATTCCCGACGCTGAAAACGCGCCCCGAGTTCGAGGCCGCCAAGGCCCGCTATGTCGGCCCGCACGGCGAACTCACCGCGCTCATGAAGCAGATGGGCGCCGTGCCGAAGGAACAGCGCCCCGCGATGGGCAAGCTCGTCAACGAGGCCAAGACCCAGCTCACCGCCCAGCTCGACGCCGCGCTCGCGCGCATCGCCGACGCCGAACTCGCCGCGCAGCTCGGGCCCGCCGTCGACGCCACGCTGCCATCCCCCGATGCCGGGCCCGGCACCTACCATCCGCTCACGCTCGTCCGCGAGGAGATGTGCCGCATCCTCCGCAAGGTCGGTTTCACCGTGGCCGACGGCCCCGAGGTCGAGACCGAGTATTACTGCTTCGACGCCCTCAACACCCCCGCCGATCACCCCGCGCGTGACGAGAAGGATACGTTCTATTTTCCCGATTCCGCGCGCTTCGGCAACGTCTCCAAGCGAACTCCGGAGGAAAAATACCTCCTCCGCACGCACACGTCGTCCGTGCAAATCCGCACGATGCTCAAGGGCCCGCCGCCGATTCGCATCGTCTCGCCCGGCCGCGTTTACCGGCGCGACACGACCGACGCCACCCACAGCGCCAATTTTCACCAGCTCGAGTGCCTCTACGTCGACAAGAACGTCACCGTTCGCGACCTCAAGGCGCTGCTGGACTACATCTTCGCGTCGCTGCTCGGCAAGGACACGAAGACGCGCTTCCGCCCGCACTACTTCGGCTACACCGAGCCCAGCTTCGAAGTCGATCTAACCGCCACCCACCTCCCGAAGGTGAACAAGCCGTGGATCGAAATCGGCGGCTGCGGCATGGTCGATCCGACGGTCTTTGAGGCGGTCGGCTACGATCCGGAGATTTGGAGCGGCTACGCGTTCGGCATGGGCCTCGAACGCCTCGCGATGCTCCTCTACGGCATCGATGACATCCGCTACTTCTACCAAAACGACCTCCGCTTCCTGAAGCAGTTTGCCTGAAAAGAAACCACTAATCCGAGCCACAATCGCGGGGAATTATTGGGAATAAAACCAGCCTCTGAATTCCCTCCATTCCCCTCCATCAGTGTTCATTAGTGGTTAGAAAAATCTCTCCGTGAAAATTTCCCTCAACTGGCTCCGCGACTACGTCCAACTCGACGCTCCCGTCGACGAAATCACGCGCGCGATCACCTTCCTCGGCTTCGAGGTCGAAGGGGTCGCCCACACCGGCGCGCCGAAACTGGACAACGTCGTCGTCGGCGAGATCCTCACGCGCGCGAAGCACCCGAACGCCGACAAACTTTCCGTCTGCACCGTCGACGTCGGCCCGGCCGGCGGCGTGAAGACCATCGTCTGCGGCGCCAACAACTGCGATGCCGGCAACCGCGTGCTCGTCGCTCTCCCCGGCGCCATCCTGCCTGGTAATTTCGAAATCAAGCAGTCGAAGATCCGCGGCCAGTCCTCCGACGGCATGATGTGCTCGCCCGACGAAATCGGCGTGGGCAGCGACCACAGCGGACTGCTTCTCCTCGCCGGCCAGCCTGCCCTCGGCGCCGCGATGAACGACGTGCTCCCGCCCGGCGACACCGTGCTCGACCTCGAGATCACCCCCAACCGCCCCGACTGTCAGTCGCACCTCGGCATCGCGCGCGAACTCGCCGCGTGGTTCAAGCTCCCGCTGCTCTATCCGCAGGAAAAATTCCGCGGCGACATCGACGATGCGACGGCGCGCACCGATCTGCTCAGCGCGGTGCTCGTGGAGTCGCCCACGGATTGCCCGCTCTACACCGCGCACATCATCACCGGCATCAAGATCGGCCCCAGCCCCGCTTGGATGCAGGAGCGGCTCCGGGCCGTCGGCCTTCGCCCCATCAACAACGTCGTCGACGTCGGCAACTACGTCATGCTCGAAACCGGCCAGCCGCTCCACGCATTCGACGCGAAGAAGCTCGGTGGCAACCAGATCGTCGTCCGCCGTGCGACCGAAGGAGAAAAAATCACCACCCTCGATGGCAAGGAACGCACGCTCTCGTCGCGCATGCTCGTCATTGCCGCCGCTCAGCGCCCCGTTGTCATCGCCGGCGTCATGGGCGGCGAGAATTCCGGCGTGAGCGACGACACCACCGACCTCGTCCTCGAGTGCGCCGTCTTCAAGCGCCAGTCGATCCGCTGGACCTCGCGCAAAGTCGGTCTCACCTCCGACTCGTCCTACCGCTACGAACGCGGCGTCGATCCGCACGGTGCGCTCGAGGCCGCCTGGCGCGCCGTCGATCTCATTCTCGAAACCGCCGGCGGCAAGGTCGCCGGCCCCGTCTACAAAATCGGCGGCGAAGTGCCGTGGCAGCGCGAGATTGTCGTCACGCACGATTACATCACCGACAAAATCGGTTTCGACATCCCTGCCGCCGACATGCGCGCCGCGTTCGAGTCGCTCGAACTCACCATCACCCGCGAGGAGCCGACGGAAAAGCGCGGCCCGGCCTGGACCGTCAGCATCCCGAGCTGGCGCGACGACCTCGACCGCCCGATCGACCTCGTCGAGGAAGTGTTGCGCCTCTATGGCACGGAGAAAATCCCCCCGGCCGTCGTCACCGCGCCCGGCCTGGTGGGCGACGACGATCCGACGATCCTTTTCAACCGCCGCGTGACCGACTACCTCGTCGGCCACGATTTCCACGAGTGCGTCAATTACACGCTGCGCCCGGCGAAGGAACTCACCACGTGGGTCTCGCAGACCGCCGCGCAGGAGCTCGCCCTCGCCAATCCCTTCGTCGAGGACCAGTCGCACCTGCGGCCGACGCTCGTCATGGGCCTGCTTGATTCACTCAAGCTCAACCAGTCGCGCGGCGTGGTCGCGTCGCGTCTGTGCGAGACCGGCCGCGTGTTCATGGAGCACAATGGCCAGAATCTCGAGTGCGCCGCCGTCGCGTTCATCATCGCCGATCCCGTTGGCGAGCGGGCCTGGCTCCCGCGGGCCGCCGCGGATTTCTACACGGTCAAGCACCATGTCGCCGCGCTCGCCGCCGCCGCCGGGGTCGATCTCGCCCGGCAGTCACTCGCGCCCGTCGCCGGCCCGTTCTTCGGCTGGCAGGAAGGCCACTCCGCCGCGGCCGGCGATCTCCAGCATGGCTGGACTGCGCGGTTCGGCCTGCTGAATCTTGCGATGGTCAAGTCACTCGGCCTTGAGGGGAAGATCTACGGCGGCATCTTCACCATTCTCCCGGAAAAGCTCGCTGCCGCCGCCGAGCGCCGCCGCTACGCCGATTTCAGCCTGTTTCCCGCCGCGCTCCGCGATCTCGCGCTCGTCGTCGACGCCGCGACGCCCGCGGCTGACGTGCAGCAGGCGCTCGCCAAATCCGCCCGCGCCGCCGCCGGCAAGACTCTGACGGTCGAGAGCGTCACGGTGTTTGACGTTTATCACGGCAAGGGTCTGCCCGACGGCAAGAAGAGCCTGGCCTTCTCCCTCGTGTTTCGCTCCGCCGAGCGCACGCTCACGGACGACGAGGTGAACGCCGCGCTCATGAAAATCCAGGCGGACATCGCCGCCGACGGGCGAATTAGCGTGCGCGCGTAGCCGAGCGGCGCCGCACCCACATCCAGCCGAGCCCGAGCGCCATGAGCGCATACGTGCTCGGTTCCGGAATCGCCATTCCGGCGGTCACGCCGTTGGCGAAAAACGTGTCCGAAAACGTCCACGCGACGATGTCGATATTTTCGTAGGCACCACCTGTGGCCGCCGTGAATCCGACCCACGCGTTGGTCCCGCCAAGAAAGCTGGAGCTCGCAAAGGTTGTGGAGCTGATGCTGTAGGAAAGACTCGGCTGGGATGGGCGCACACCATTGTTGCTCAAACGCACTTCGAGAATTGAGCCGTTGTAGTCGATCCACGCCGACCATTTGGTGCCGTTGTCGAAATCGGGGGAAATATTTGCCGTCCGGCCGGTGATGGAATCGACGCTACCATTAACGTTGATACCAATATGATTGCTGCTCGGGTCAAGGCGTGGCGCCGCTGCATTCTGATAGGTGTCGATTTCAATCCCTATGCTCTTCGGGATGCCTCCGCTGGCACTTCCGTAGCCAAGATATTCACCCGTTCCGCCCAAGTCGGACACGCTCGAGACCGACACCGAGTTTTGAATCACGAAGACAAACCCATCAGCGCCTACGCGGGTGCCGTCGCTGCTTCCGCCTGGGTTGGTGATGCGAAAATCGAACGCCGTGCTAAATCCACTGGTCACCTTGAGCTGCGAAGTGGTGAACGCTGCGCCAATATCGTTGGTTCTCGTGGTCACGAGACGCAATACCTTGCCGTCTTCCGCAGTGGTCTGCTTCGTCGTGGAACTGGTAAGCCTCAGCCCGCCCGTCGTGTCGAAGTCAGTAAATATGATCGGCTGCGCCGCCGCCGTGGCCGCCCAAAGCAATGCCACCAGCACGGCACCGCTCAAACGCAGTGGCCGTCCAGACCGGTGGCTGGCACCGTTGGGGGCTTTCATCGGCCTTACATCTATCGATTTGCAGATAGGGCACAAGCTCCGACCTTTCACAAATTCGTAAAGATTTTGAGTCAGAACGCCTCTCGAAGCAAAAAAGCGCATGGAGCGGTCACGCCGTTGGCTGCGGCGCAGCTGTTCGGTGGGTGGGCTGGGTGCGCCGTGACGCTGCCGGCATGAAGGCCCGTTCGCCGCGATTCCTGAAAAAGTTGAGCCGGTTGTCGACCGCGCCAAGATTTTGGGCGATGTGATGCTGGTGGTGACGTAGATGCCGAACAATCCTGACAACTCGCCCATGCGCCGCGGTCGAGGCGACGCCGGCACCGTAGCGCGGCTATTTCTTTTGTTGCCGCAAGAGGTTGAAAATTGCGTAGCCGAGACTCGTCAAAGACAGAATCAGGAATTTCTCGAAGACCAAGGGCCGGATGACTGGGATTGCGGCAGCGGTTGCGGCAAGAGTCAACGGAATCGCCACGACAATCGTCAAGTGCATGCGGCTAAAGCGAATGATGTGGTTGGCGAGGAGCAAAGCGAATGGCGACACGACGAGCAGAACCATTACGGAATCTCGCCACGATGTGGCGACACCGAATTGGATGACCACGAACACAACCACCCACATCAGCGCAAAAAGCGGCAGAATTCGTCGTATGAACTCCTGTCGTCGATGCAACTGTGTCTGGTGGGCCTGTCTGACTTGGATGTCGCGGTTGAGTTGGCTCCTTCTTGAATCGACTTCTTCGCGCAGCCGATCACATGCGCGTTTGTCTTCGAGGGTGGCAAACTGCGTTTGGCGACCGAGTAGTTCTGCACAACGGTCCAGAATATCCCGATCCGCGCTTAAGGCTGCCAAGTCGTCATCCATTCCGGAGAAGAACCTCACTTAAGTTCGACCGCCTTCTTCTCCTGATACTCAAGCCTGATGTCGTTCAATAGGGTGGAGAGTCCGTGCTTGGTGAACTCGTCAGTCCGAATGCTGGCGCTCTTCACTAGGTCCTTCATCGCGTCGGGCTTCCATGCGGCGAAATCTGGGGATTTGGGAAACTTGAGCTTACAGCCGTCGACAAAGGCGCTCAATTTCTTCTCTATCCAAGGGGTTAACGTGATCGCGCTTTCTCGATTGAACAACACGTGCTCTACCAACTCGCTGATCGTCGCGTCAAGGGCCACGAGATCTTCCGGGTATTTGTCAGTAATCAGAATGCGGAAAAAGGACTCATTTGGATCGGGCTCCTCGATTGTTTCCACGCTGGTCGAATACGACTTCTTGTTCAACCAGCCCGCCGCCTTGGCGGTCACATTCATGTATTCCGCGGCGGCATTGTAGAGCGAGAACAGATAACCACAGAGGAATTCGTCTCCGTGGTGATTCTCGGCGTCGTGCCACGGGTGGCGCCAGAACGGTTTCCGCACGACGATCGAGATATAGTCCCTTTCGAGCAGAGGCTTCGCCGAGGTCCACCAACCGCTCAGTTCGTCGAATTGCGCAAGCACGCCGAGGAAATCGACGTGGTTGGACGGAACATAGCGGGTGTTGTCGATTGTTAGCACCGCTCGAAACTGGTCGAAAAACTCCAGCCCGGCGCGCCGGCCCGCCTGCTCCATCGCTTTCTTGAAGGCTTCCGGTGCCGTAACCACACGTAGGTTGTTGAGGATGTGCTGCAACGTGGACCGCGAGACGGCGACGTTGTCCTCCTTGCCCCAGATTCTGAGGCCCGCTTCGTTCACATGGGTGAACTGAAACGAAGGGGCCAGCAGACTACGCAACGTCTGTGCCAGGCTCTTCTTCACCTGCAGGAATAGTCTCTCCTGCAGCGCCTCGATGTGCCGCTCCGCGCTCTTGTCGACGACGAAATCGCCGATCTTCGTCCCGGATTCGAATCGTTGCAGCTTTAGCGATGTGGGGTAGATCGGTTTGTCACTTGAAGCGTCCATATTCGTGGCTGGATTGAAATATTCAGAACTGACGTGGTTCGAACTGACTAGGCACTTCGACAACATCCGTGTTCGGCGCCCGGTGTCAACTATCTCCAAATCGCCGGACTCAAGTCCCGTTGCGATCCGTGCGGCCACGTCAACATAGGTGTGTTTCGCGCGGAACATCGATTACTCCCGTGCCTTCCGTGTCGCTGACCTAGAGGCGTCGACAAACTCATTTTGAAAGAAGCGCCCGGCACGTCCGCGGCCTCGCGGGAAGTATCTGCTCGGCCTAGCCCCGCAGAGGAAGACCTCCGTGCGCAGGCTTGCCGGCCGGCGGTGGCGGGCCGGCTGGCCGGCCACGCGGGGCGCGGCCTCCGCCGGTCGCGTCGCGGTTTGCCACAGGCTGAGCAAATTGAACAGCACGGTCACCGCGCGAAAGGCCGCCTCGGTGGCGAAGAAGTCGTGGCGGCAAAAGTCGTCGGCCGCCAGGTCGTGCTTCAGTTCGTCGATGCGCTGCTCCATCGTGGCGCGCCGGTTGTAGTCGCGCCACAGTTCTTCCGGGGCGTCCGTCCGATCGGTGACGAAGCGCCGGTAGGTAGAGCCCGGCACGTCGAGTAGCTTGCGTCCGACAGCGGCCTTGGTTTCCCGGACCCGTGCGCGCACCACAACGAAGTGCCGCGCGCGACTCCAGCCGAGCAGCTGCGCGGTGAACTCGGTCACCGCGTAATCGCCGTCCAACTCGCGCCACCCGTCGAGGCCGGCCAGCCGCATTTTGAGCGAGGCGGTCAGCCGCGCGACGATCACGTAGGGCAGGTGTCGCGCCTCCAGGAAGTCGAGGAACGCGCCGTCGAAGAAGCCGCTGTCGGCGCGCACCGTGCGCACGCTCCAGCCCCCCGGCAAGAGCGAGAGCGCCTCGGTGAGAAACGCAATGACGCCGCGGCCGGCACTCGTGTCGCCGCGGCGCAACCAAGCGTGCAGGATGAACACCGGTTCGGCCAGCACGGCCAGGAGCGGATGATGCGACCGGCGACCGGGTTTGCGCGGATGATAGCCCTTGCGCGCACCTTCCTGCCGGCCAAACCGCTCGAACACCGTGGAGTCCAGATCCAGTGTGGCCGCCGGCCCCGGCAGCTTCGCCAAGAGCCACGCGGTCAACGCCGGGAAAAACGCCTCGATCTGTTTCCACCCTAAGCGGCCGAAGAAGTCGCGCACCGCGTCGTCGCCCGGCCAGCGCCGCCAGCCGAGCAGCGTGCGCAGCGCCACGTCGCCGCGCACGAGATTGACGTGGGCGAAGCGCCGCGCGCCGGCCGTCACGCTCAACCAAAACGCCAGCAAGGTCTCGGCTGCGCCGATGGAATTGGGCGAGGTGTAGGTGAAGGGCAGCTGCGCCCGCACCGCCTGCAGCAAGCCCAATTCCCGCCAGAACTCCACCAGCACCGCCAAGCCGCCGAACGGCGTCACCGCCCGGGCGCTCTCGCGCAAAACGGCTGGACGATCATCGCCGAGCCGTCGAAACTCCCATCGCATCGTTTTGTTCCCGTCGTCAGGTTTGGTCGTCACACCCATTACCCTGCCGCCGCCTCACTTGGAGCAAAACGATGTTTTTGCTATCCCGGAATCCGGGCTAAACAAAAGGAAACATGGAAAAGCCTAACGGGCGCGGCGGAAGCGTCAGGCTCCTGCAATTTGTCGATTGCGTTTGCCGCGAGCCACTTCAATACCACGCGCTCCGAAATCCGCAGTCATGCCGTCCAACTTACCACTCGATATCGACTACGTCGCCTCGCTCGCTCGGTTGGCCCTTACGGCGGACGAGAAATTGAGATTTTCTCGACAGCTTGGTGACGTGCTGGGACATTTCGCGCAGATCGCAAGAGTCGACGTGAGCAACGTCGAGGCAAGCGCCCACGCGGCTCCCGTGTTCAACGTCTGGGCCGATGACCGTCCGCTGGCCGGCCTAACGGTGGAGTCCGCATTAAGAAATGCACCTGTGCAGCGCGACCATATGGTTGTGGTTCCAAAAGTTGTCGAGTGAGGCCGGCCGTGGCGTCCGCAGTTTCATACCAGCCGATTGTGCAGCTCTCCGCCTTGCTAGCGGCGAGGGCGTTGTCGTCGGTTGAGCTTACGCTGGCGGTGGTCGCCCGCACCAAGGCGGTCGACGGCCGCGTGCGTGCGTTCAACTCCTACGACGAAGCCGATGCACTTGCGCAGGCGGCCGCCTCCGACGCCCGCCGCGCCGCCGGGCAGGCGAGGGGCCCGCTCGATGGCATTCCCGTCGGGCTGAAGGACGTGATCGCCGTTGCCGGTCAGCCGCTCACGGCGTCGAGCAAGATGCTCGCGAATTTCGTCTCACCCTACGATGCCACGGTCACGACCAAGTTGAAAAATGCCGGCGCCGTCCTCTGGGGCCGGCTGAACCTCGATGAGTTCGCGATGGGCTCGTCGACCGAGAACTCCGCCAACGGCCCGACGAGCAATCCTTGGGATCTTACGCGCGTGCCCGGCGGTTCGTCGGGCGGCAGCGCCGCCGCACTCGCTGCGGGCGAGGCCATCGCGACGCTCGGCTCCGACACCGGTGGATCCGTGCGGCAGCCGGCGGCGTTCTGCGGCGTCGTCGGCCTCAAGCCAACTTATGGACTTGTTTCTCGCTACGGGTTGATCGCTTATGCCTCGTCGCTCGACCAAATCGGACCCTTCGCCCGCACCGTCGAGGATGCCGCGCTCCTGCTCGGCGCCATCGCAGGTCACGACGAGCGCGACTCGACGTCGTTCAAGGCCGAGATTCCCGACTACCGCGAGGAATTGAAAAAGCGCACGGGCCCGTGGCGACTCGGCATCCCGAAGGAGTATTTCGGCGAAGGGCTCGATCCGGAGATCGGCGCGTCGGTCGAGCAGGCGATTGCGTTCTACAAGCAGCAGGGCTGCGAAATCCGCGAAGTCTCGCTGCCGCACACCCAATACTGTCTCGACACCTATTACATCATCGCGACCGCTGAGGCCTCCTCGAACCTCGCGCGCTATGACGGCATCCGTTACGGCCACCGCTCGAAGCACGCGACCGACATCGTCGACCTCTATTTCCAATCGCGCGCCGAGGGCTTTGGCGCCGAGGTGAAGCGCCGGATTATCCTCGGCACCTATGTGCTCTCGAGCGGCTACTACGACGCCTACTATCTGCGCGCGCAGAAAGTCCGCACGCTCATCCGCCAGGATTTTCTGAACGCGTTCCGGGAAGTCGACGCGCTCATCACGCCCACCTCGCCGATGCCGGCCTTCAAGATTGGCGAGAAATCCGATCCACTCGCGCTCTACCTCTGCGACATTTACACCATCGGCGTGAACCTCGCCGGCCTCCCCGGCATCAGCGTGCCGTGCGGCTTCACCCGTGGCGGTCTGCCCATCGGGATGCAACTCATCGGTCAGCCGTTCCAGGAAGCCGGCCTGCTCGCCATCGCGAACGCCTACGAGCGCGCGCATGAATGGCATACGAAGCATCCGGATTTGTGAGTCAC
>Ga0163199_1001644_pt1 | contig 13925 bp, 14 predicted proteins | sample PL_2010_150m_FD_113537 | JGI IMG/M metagenome (GOLD analysis project Ga0163199, IMG submission 113537) | Freshwater microbial communities from Powell Lake, British Columbia, Canada to study Microbial Dark Matter (Phase II) - PL_2010_150m | ecosystem: Environmental > Aquatic > Freshwater > Lake ... | reverse complement strand
GTCCCGATCTTCCCGATGGATATGCACCAGCGCGCTCACCCCGATCGCCAGAGATTCCTCCGACAACAGCCGCCGATACGAAGGGCTCGTGTATACCCAGCGCCCCTCCGCATCCAGCATCGCGATCAAGTCTCCCGCGTTCTCGGTGATCAGCCGGTAGTCCTCCTCGCTCTTGCGCAGCGCTTCCCGAGTCTCGCGCAATTTGCGATTCTGAGTGTAAACGATGTTGCCAAGGCCGAGTATGTACACCGACAAGCCTATCAGACATATCATCGTGACCGGAACGTCGGTATCGGGAGAAAACCGGAATTCAGCCACGAGGTCCCAGGCCAAAGCACCGGACGAGAAAGCCAGCAGCGAATTCATGGCCCCACGCCAGCCACGATTGATGGCGTTATTCAGGGCGGGACCGATAAACAGCGTAAAGGCGATCCAGATGGGAAACTCCAGCGCTGCCGACCAGATCCCCACCAATAGCGAGTCAAACACCATGTTGAACAGCTCGGCTTTGAGCGGATCACTGGATTTGATCGCACGCCAGTAAATCAGGTGCGGATAGACCAGAAATTGCGCGGCGAGCAGACCCCATGCGATTGCCCCGTAACCACGCCCGTCCATATGCATGCCGATGGCGACGATCAAGGCAGCGAAGGCTGATGTCCGTACCCGGTAATAAGTACGGACTAGCCAAAGGTACGACGAATTCGTCACAGGTTCGCTCATGGGTTATTCCGATACTTCAGAATCGCGGCAAGTGCCGTAGAAAAGCCAGCCGAGGGTGTTGCCGGACATCTTGAGAGCCTTGTCAGATCAGTTTGCAATCGAGTTTACCATAGCGTCCGAGAGTAACTTTACTCGGCCTCCCTTCAATTCTTGCCCTCTCCCGCAACCGCAAAAAAGGTGATGTAATGCGTCGTGCGACCGCCTTCTTCCCGGATCGCCGAAACGCTGTGCCGCTCACGATAAATTTCGCCGTCCTTGCGACGGCTCCAGGTGATGCCCGTCCAGTAGCCGCGCTTCTCCAGCGCAGCGCTGATGTCGTCGTAGAACTTGGGCGGCTGCAAGGCGATCCGAAACTCGGCCTCGGTTTTCCCGACCACGTCTTCCTTGGCGTATCCGGTCACCGCCGTGAACGCCCGATTGACCGACAAAATCAGCCCGTCTGCCGCCGTAATCATCATGCCCTCGGCCATGTTCTCGAAGGCATGCGCCTGAATCGCCAGTGCTTTGTCCCGCTGACGCAACTCCGTGATATCGATTGATACGATCACGACCTTGCGTTCGCCGGCCTGAATGAAGGAATTCACCGTCGCCTGAAATTCATTGGCGCTGCCGTCGCTGCCCATCAACCGGTATAGAAATTCCTGCGACTCGCCCGTCTCCACCGACTTTCTTAGCTGCGTACGCACCATGTCCCGATCTTCCCGATGGATATGCACCAGCGCGCTCACCCCGATCGCCAGAGATTCCTCCGACAACAGCCGCCGATACGAAGGGCTCGTGTATACCCAGCGCCCTTCCGAATCCAGCGTCGCGATCAAGTCTCCCGCGTTCTCGGTGATCAGCCGGTAGTCCTCCTCGCTCTTGCGCAGCGCGTCCTGCGCCTCCAGCAATTTGCGATTGCGCAAGTACAGCATGTTTGCGATGCTGCCAAGATAGACCGATATGCCCAGCGCACACAGGAACGTAACCAGCACATCGGTATCGGTTGAAACCCTGAATCCGACAATGAGTTCCCAGGCCAATGCGCCGGAGACAAACGTCAGTACCGCACCCACGGCGCCGCGCCAGCCACGGTTGATCACGTTGCTCAGGGAGGATCCGGCGAACAGCGTAAACACGATCCACAGCGGAAACTCAAGCGCCGCCGACCAGATGCCGGAGATGAGGGTATCCAGCAACAGGTTGAGGTGCTCGGCCTTGAGTTGATTCTCGGATTTGCTGGCGCGCCAGAAGACCAGGTGCGGGTAGATCAGAAACTGCAGGATCAACAGCGACAACGCAATCGAGCCATAGCCATGTCCGCTCATATGCAAGCCGATGACACCGAACTCCGCTGCGCAGGCTATGGTGCGCACACGGTAATCTGTCCGGACAATCCAGTGGTACCGGGTCACAGCTGAGTCGGATGGTTCATTCTGGTTCAACTGGCGCCGGTGAATATTCGCAGTCGTCCTCAAGCGAGGACGACTGCGAGGGAAAATCGTTCAGAGAACGACCGACTGGACGATTCCGCGACTGTGCCGGAAACAGCCGATTCTGATCCGTGCCTTCTTCATGCAGTCCCATCGCGCAAGGCGCGGCGCAGGATCTTGCCGACATTGGTTTTCGGCAGCTCGGCGCGAAATTCAACCAGATGAGGCACCTTGTAGCCGGTGAGGCTTTCCCGGCAAAAGGCGATTAACGCCTCGGCGGTAAGTGTGGGATCCTTCTTGACCACAAATATTTTCACCGCCTCGCCGGATTTCTCGTCCGGAACTCCGACCGCAGCGACTTCCAGCACACCCGGATGCATTGAGACGACCCCTTCAACTTCGTTCGGGTAGACGTTGAAACCAGAGACCAGAATCATGTCCTTCTTGCGATCGACGATTCTAATGAAGCCCCTCTCGTCCATGACACCAATATCCCCGGTCAGCAAGAAACCGTCGGACATGATGACCTTGGCGGTTTCATCTGGATTGTTCCAGTAGCCTTTCATCACCTGGGGCCCACGAATACAGATCTCCCCCGCATCGCCCAAAGGCAGATTGACCCCGGCATCACTGCGGATGACCACCTCGGTAGATGAAATCGGAAGGCCGATCGAACCGTTGTAATCAGTCAGGTCCATCGGGTTTATGGTAGCTGCAGGTGATGTTTCCGTGAGTCCGTACGCCTCGATCAATGGCTTCCCGGTGACCGCCTTCCATTTGTCAGCTACTGCTCTTTGTACCGCCATGCCGCCGCCGAGCGTCACACGCAATTGACTGAAATCGAGCTTGGCGAATTCCGGGTCGTTGAGCAGCACGTTGAACAGCGTATTGACGCCGGTAAAAGTGGTGAATTTGTATTTCGCCAATTCCTTGATGAACCCGGGTATATCGCGAGGATTCGTAATCAGGACGTTGGTCGCGCCGATCTTGAGATAGGTCAGGCAATTGGCCGTTAACGCGAAAATATGGTAAAGGGGAAGTGCCGTAATGATGATTTCCTCACCCTCCTGGAGAAACGGACGGAGCCAGGCATGGGCTTGCTGAAGGTTGGCTATTATGTTGCGATGGGTCAGCATCGCGCCTTTGGAAACACCGGTGGTACCGCCGGTGTATTGCAGAAAGGCGATGTCGTCATGGCCAACCTGAACCGGTGATAGCGTCTCTCCGGCGCCACGCGCCAACAAGTCTTTGAAGCCGAGCGTCCCCGGCAAACTCCAGGCGGGAACCATTTTCTTGACATTTCTGACCACAAAATTGACCAGATTTCCCTTGAGAAAGCCAAGCATGTCTCCGAGGGAGGTGACGACAACGTGCTTGACGGATGTCCTGGCGACGACTTCCTGGAGCACGTGGGCGAAATTCTCCAGTATCACGATGACCTCTGCGCCCGAGTCCTTGAGTTGGTGCTCCAACTCGCGCGGAGTGTACAGTGGATTGCAATTGACCACGGTATACCCGGCACGCAATGCACCGAAAACGCAGATCGGGTACTGAAGGAGATTGGGCATCATCAACGCGATGCGTGTCCCCCTGGGCAGCTTCAACACCGACTGGCAATAGGCGGCAAAATTTCTGGATTGTCGGTCCAGAGCGGCGTAAGTGATCGCCTTGTCCATGTTGATGTAAGCGGCGCGGGGGCCAAAAGCCTGCACGCTCTTCTCGAACAATTCTCCCAGCGATTTGAACTCTTCAAGGTCAACCTCGGCAGGAACCCCTGCCGGATAACTCTTCAGCCAGATCTTGTCCACAGCGTCTCCTAGGGTAATTGCAATTCGTCTCAAGGGGCGACGATGGTTGCGTCTACTTGCCCTTGTCCTGCTGTTCAACCGGCTGGTCGTGAATATAGGCCTTGAGCATTCGATTCTCGAAACTCTGCTCTTCGAGCACGGCGCGGGCAACGTCGTGAAAGGAGATAACGCCCATCAGCGTCGAGCCATCCATCACCGGCAAGTAACGCATATGATGATCGACCATCGTACGGCGGAGTTCGTCAATCTCCATTTCCGGTGTCGCGCAGCGTGGTTCCGGCACCATGACATCCGCGATCGTGACGCTGCCGGCATTGGCGCCATGCTGTTGGATGGCCTTGAATACTTCTCGAAAGGTCAACATCCCGGCCATGCGTCCGGCTTCGAAACACACCAGCGATCCGACATCCTGCTCGGCCATGATGGCAATCCCTTCTCCCAGCGTTTTGCTTGGCAGGACGGTGAACAGCGCCGTGCCTTTGATCGTGAGGATTTCCTTTACCTGCATAATGTTGTCCCCCTGTTCTTTTCTTCTTATGGCTCCCGCGGGTGCGGGGTTTCCATCTTATTCCAATAAACAGTATGCGAAAACAGGAATACCAACTGCGTCCGCGATGCCGTCCCTAGCAGTTGCCGGGGCGCTAGCGTTCGAGCTTGTCGAGTTTGTTCTTGATTTTGGCCCACTCATCAGCGTCAGGAGGCCCGTCCTTGCGTTCGATAATCGGCTTCCAGAGCTTGGAGAGTTCCGCATTCAAGGCAGTAAATTGGATCTGATCGGGCGGCACGTCATCCTCGGCAAAGATTGCCTCCACCGGGCATTCGGCGACGCAAAGCGTGCAGTCGATGCACTCATCCGGATCGATGACGAGAAAATTGGGACCCTCACGAAAGCAGTCGACCGGGCAAACGTCGACGCAATCCGTATATTTGCACTTGATGCAGGATTCGGTCACAACATAGGTCATTTCACACCACCTTCATCCATTAAGAAGATTTCGGATCAAGTATAAAGGAAGACTGCCAGCTTGCAAGGAAGGCTACAAAACACAAATTTGCTGGATATTGTAATATGGGCACTTCGGCCTATATCGAGATGAAGCAGATTTACCGGCGACAGGTTATTTGCTAGCATGGACAACTCGGCCGTTCCGGGCTTTTCGATTCATCCCGCACATTCCCATATTTGCGCCTCCAATCGCCCCATCAGGGGCAAACTCCATTACACGAGGAAACCATGAGCGAGCATATTCATCACGTCACCGATAACAATTTCAAGAGCGAAGTACTTGAATCAACCTTGCCCGTGCTGGTCGACTATTGGGCCGAATGGTGCGGTCCTTGCAAGATGATCGCTCCCATCCTGGAAGATATCGCCAAGGTTTACGACGGTAAGCTCAAGGTCGCCAAGCTCAACATCGACGACAACCAGAAGACCCCGGGCGAGTTCGGCATTCGCGGCATTCCGACACTGATGCTCTTCAAAGGCGGCAATATCGAAGCCACCAAGGTCGGCGCATTGTCAAAGTCCCAACTTACCGCATTTATTGACAGCAACCTCTGATCCCGTTACAGTACCGCTCCAACGTTGCGGCGCCAGCTCAAATACCAACAAGCCGCGCGCTGACCGGGCCGAAATTCCCCCGTTTCTGTTTCCCCGGTTTCCCTGAATCTTCCTGGATCACCTCTGGTTCATCCACCCTACCCGCTTCACGCCTAGCAGGTCACATCTATGCATCTATCGGAGCTTAAAGTTCTCCACGTCAGTCAACTGCTCGAGATGGCAATCGCCAACGAGATCGACGGCGCCAACCGCCTGCGCAAACAGGAATTGATCTTCGCCCTGCTCAAGAATCGCGCCAAGAAAGGCGAGAATATCTTTGGCGACGGTGCCCTCGAAGTGTTGCCTGACGGTTTTGGTTTTCTGCGAACGCCCGACACGTCTTATCTGGCCAGTACTGACGACATCTACGTCTCCCCTTCCCAGATACGCCGCTTCAACCTGCATACCGGCGACACCGTCGAAGGTGAAATTCGCACGCCGAAAGACGGCGAGCGCTACTTCGCCCTCGTCAAGGTGGATAAGGTCAATGGCGAATCACCGGAAGCTTCCAAACACAAGATCCTGTTTGAAAACCTGACGCCACTGCACCCGAATCTGCATATGCAGTTGGAACGCGACATGCGCGGCGAGGAGAACACTACCTCGCGGGTGATTGACATCATCGCGCCGATCGGCAAGGGACAGCGCGGCCTCCTGGTGGCCAGTCCGAAGAGTGGCAAGACCATAATGATGCAGCATATCGCCCATGCCATTTCCGTCAATCATCCGGATGTCGTGCTAATCGTGCTGCTGATCGACGAACGCCCCGAGGAAGTGACCGAAATGCAACGTTCGGTCAAGGGCGAGGTGGTCGCCTCGACGTTTGACGAACCGGCGACACGGCATGTTCAAGTCGCCGAGATGGTGATCGAAAAAGCCAAGCGCCTGGTCGAACACAAGAAAGACGTGGTGATTCTCCTCGATTCCATCACTCGCTTGGCGCGTGCATACAACACCGTGGTACCGGCTTCGGGCAAAGTGCTCACTGGCGGCGTTGACGCCAACGCCCTGCAGCGACCGAAACGCTTCTTCGGCGCTGCCCGCAACGTCGAGGAGGGTGGCTCCCTGACCATAATCGCCACGGCGCTGATCGATACCGGTTCGCGCATGGATGATGTCATCTATGAAGAATTCAAGGGTACGGGCAACATGGAAATTCACCTGGATCGCCGCATGGCCGAGAAGCGCGTGTATCCCGCTATCAACGTCAACCGCTCCGGCACGCGCCGTGAAGAGTTGCTGCTTAAACCGGACGTGTTACAAAAAATGTGGGTATTACGCAAGCTCCTGTACAACATGGACGACATGGAAGCCATGGAATTCCTGCTCGACAAGATCAAGGCCACCAAGAACAACGCCGAATTCTTCGACGCCATGCGTCGTGGCTGATACGACCGGCCGTTTGCAATCCGCAGGGAATTCGAGGATAATCGCGCGGTTTTCGGCTAGGCAATTAAACATTAAGGGCACCCCCCCAGGGAACTGATCATGAAAGAATCCATACACCCAAAGTACGTCGAGATTGAGATTACCTGTAGTTGTGGCAACAACTTCAAGACCCGCTCGACCAGTGGCAAGCCGCTACACATTGAAGTCTGTGCCGAATGCCATCCGTTCTACACCGGCAAGCAAAAGATCGTCGATACCGCCGGTCGTGTCGAACGCTTCCGCCAGAAATATGGCACAGTCCAACGCTCGGCTTGATGCCGGTTGCGGGCGGTCAAAGGCAGCTTCGGCTGCCTTTTTTCATTGCCGAATCCTGATCCGGACGGCCCCCCAAGCATGGCCAAGCTACCTCGCTTTCCGATAGCGCTGCCCCTGCAAGGTACGGCGCTCGCCGGGCTGTGCGCGCTATACCTGCTCGCAGGACTAGTTGGCCATGATCCATGGAAAAGCGACGATGCCATTCACTTCGGCGTCGTCTACGGATTTCTAAATAGCGACAGCTGGTTGATTCCACGACTCGCGGGCGAGACCTATTTCGAAACGCCGCCGCTCTACTACTGGGTATCGGCCGTTTGCGCCAAGCTGTTCGGGGAAATATTGCCTCTGCATGATGCAGCACGCCTTGCTTCCGGGTTGTTCGGCGCATTGTTCCTATACCTGTTGGCATTTGCACGCCGTATCCTGCATGACCTGGAATCCGCCGGTCCGGAAGCGGCGCATGCGCGAGAAAGAAGCGAAAGCGGCAATGCCGCGGTACTTATCGGAATTGGCTGTCTCGGCCTGTTGATGCCGATACACGACACTCAGCCAATGGTGGCGTTGCTCGCCGCGAGTGCCGGCGCCTATGCCGGCTTCGCCTTGCTTTCAGAGCGCCCGATGGCAGGCGGCATAATAGCGGGGTTCGGTGTGGGTATGGGTTTTCTCGCCAGCGGCCCGATGGGATTGGTCACCCTGGGACCGTTGCTGTTGCTTCTTCCGCTGAGTCGGCACTGGCGCAATGCCGCCAGTCTCAAAGGTGTTGCCATCGCGGCGATGGTCGCCCTGGCGCTTGGCGCCAGCTGGCCGCTGATGCTATTTCGGGAGTCGCCAGACATGTTCAACGCGTGGTGGACTCTCGCGGTTGCCGATGTAAGCTATCAGAACGGATGGCTCAAGGCGGTTCCGGATCACGCCGAACTGCTGGCCTGGTTCGCCTGGCCGGCAATGCCGTTGGCGCTTTGGGCACTCTGGTTAAACCGCAAATTTCTTGACCGTCCGGCCATCCTGCTGCCATTGGGGGGAACGCTCCTCTCGCTCGGAAGTCTATTACTGATCTACGGACCGCGACCGATATTCGCGCTTCCGGTACTGGTGCCGCTGATTCTGTTGGCGGCAAGCGGCGCGAGTCGCCTGCGACGCGGCGCCACCAATGCGTTCGATTGGTTTGGCATGATGACCTTTACGCTCATCGCCATCGTAATCTGGATTTACGGACTGGCGATCACCTTTGGCATCCCTCCCAGACTTGCGCAACATCTCGCCACGCTGGCGCCCGGATTCGTTGCCGGCTTTTCACCGCTGGCATTGATGGTGGCCATGTCGTCGAGTCTGGTATGGCTCTGGCTGATTTTCGCCAGTCCGCGTTCGGCGTGGCGGGCGGCCACCCACTGGGCGGCAGGCCTGACCCTGATGTGGGTGCTGATGGTGGCCTTGTGGATGCCGGCGATCGACTACAGGATCAGCTATCGAAGCGTCGCGGTCTCGCTCAAAAAGGCACTCGCGGCAGATATTGGATACCGCGAGGATGGGCGCCGGTACGCGGGAACCAATCGTGGGCATGCCTGCATCGCCGGACGCGGGCTCGGCAACGCCCAGCGCGTTTCCTTGCAGTATTTTGCCGACATCGTCACCATTCGAAGCGAGATGCCGGAAGCAAAGACCTGCGGTTTGCTGCTGGAACAAGGTTCGGCGGATAGCGAATCCACTCCGTCGGGCTGGCACAAGATCTGGGAAGGTCACCGCCCGGGTGATCGTACCGAGCGACTGCGCCTTTATCGCCACGATCTTCAATCCTAAAGCTTGAGGAAGTGATCGCGGTAAAATTTCATTTCCTCGATCGACTCGTAGATGTCCGCCAGCGCTGTGTGTTTGCCGCTCTTGACAATACTCTTGGCAAGTTCCGGCTTCCAGCGTTTGCAAAGTTCCTTGAGGGTGCTGACATCGAGATTGCGGTAATGAAAGTACGCTTCCAGCTTCGGCATGTATCGCGCCATGAAGCGGCGGTCCTGACAGATCGAATTGCCGCACATCGGCGATACGCGTTCCGGCACATGTAGTTTCGCGAATGCCTGGCATTGCGCCTCGACATAGGCTTCGTCCAGCGTCGAAGCCTTTACCTTGGCGATCAGTCCGGAGCGCCCGTGGGTATTCTTGTTCCACTCGTCCATGTCGTCGAGCAGCGCGTCGGTCTGGTGCACCACCCACGCAGGACTTTCGGCGATGGTATTCAGTTGAGAGTCGGTCACCACCATGGCGATCTCGATAATACGATCGGAGTCAGGGTTCAATCCCGTCATTTCCATATCGAGCCAAATGAGAGCATTCTGATCTTGTGCCATACGCTTGCGCCTAAACTCTTACATTAAGGCGCGTATTCTGTCATATTTACCCTTGGCGACGCCGCATGACTCCACAACTCTTTTCCCTAATTTTTCTCGCCGCGCTGGTCACCAGTATGGGCTTGCGTATCTGGCTGGCGCTGCGTCACCTGCGTCATGTCGCCGCGCATCGCAATGCGGTACCGGCGGATTTCGCCGAACGCATCGAGCTGGCGGCACATAAGAAAGCCGCTGACTATACGCAAGCCAAAATTCGTCTCGGCCTGACCGAGCTGACCTTCAGCAGCCTGTTGCTGGTCGCCCTCACCCTGGGAGGCGTGCTACAACTTGCCGCCGATTTCTGTAGCCGGCTCATCCCCGATCACGATTATTTGGGCAGCCTGGCATTGTTCGCGTGCGTTGCGGTCATCGGCTTCGTCGTCGATCTGCCCTTTGGCCTTTATCGCACTTTCGTCCTGGAAGCGCGTTTCGGTTTCAACCAGATGAGCTGGCAGCTGTTTCTGGTCGATATCATCAAGCAGACGCTTTTAGCCATGGCGATCGGCGCACCGCTGATGCTTGCGGTACTGTGGCTGACGTCCGCAATGGGAACCTATTGGTGGTTCTATGTCTGGATTTTCTGGCTAGTGTTCAACCTGTTGATGCTGTTGCTCTATCCGACGCTGATCGCACCAGTATTCAACAAGTTCCTGCCGCTCGATAATGCCGAACTAGCGGCGCGTGTCGAGGCGCTGCTGAAACGCTGCGGGTTCCGCTCCAGCGGGCTGTTCGTCATGGACGGATCGAAGCGTTCGGCGCACGGCAATGCCTACTTCACCGGGTTCGGCGTCGCCAAACGGATCGTCTTTTTCGACACACTTCTGAAAAGCTTGACCCCGCCGGAGATTGAGGCGGTACTCGCCCACGAACTGGGTCACTACAAGCATCGCCATGTGTGGCAGCGTATCGCCGTGCTCGCCATACTCAGCCTGGCTTTTCTATCGCTGCTCGGCCTGTTGCTCGGACAATCGTGGTTCTATGTCGGTCTTGGCGTGGGCATGCCGGTGCAAGAGGTCCGAGGCACGGCGATGGCGTTGATCCTGTTCACTCTGGTCCTGCCACTATTCACTTTTCCCTTGACCCCGTTAATGTCGCATTTGTCGCGCAGCCACGAGTATCAAGCCGACGCTTATGCCGCGCGGCAAACTCACGCATCGGACTTGATCAGCGCCCTGGTCAAGTTGTATCGTGAGAACGCGGCAACCCTGACACCCGATCCGCTGTATTCGCTGTTCTATGACTCCCATCCACCTGCCAGTCTGCGCGTCGCGCACTTGCTGAATCATTGAGGAAATAATATGCGCCTATTCTCCTTCGCCTTGCTGTCTATCCTGCTGTCGCTGAACGCCGTCGCCGCAGGCACCCCTAAACCGGGCAAAGCACTCCACGATAAACAATGCGTCGCCTGTCATGCCCAGAAATTCGGCGGCGACGGTTCGAAGATATACACCCGCGCCGAACACAGGATCGGCAATCTGAAAGCGTTGCAACAGCGCGTCGCCATGTGCAGCGCGCAAACCAATGCCGGCTGGTTCCCGGAGGACGAGGAAGTTGTCGCGGACTGGCTGAATCAGCAGTATTACAAATTCAAGTAGGGGGAGTACTCACATGGCCGATTTCTGCGATCTCGCCAAAGGTAAATGCAAATCCTGCGAAGGAGGCGTTGCGCCACTTTCGGAATCGGAGGCCGACGTCCTGATGGCCTCCCTTAAGGGCTGGTCTCGGTCCGGCAATACCATTGCCAAGACCATCCGGTTCAACGATTATCCCGAAACGATCGGCTTCGTGAATGCCAGCGCATGGATCTCGCAGCGGGAAGGTCATCACCCGGATCTCCTGGTCGGCTACAACCAATGCACGGTCAGTTACACCACCCACGCCATAAACGGTTTGAGCGAGAACGATTTCATTTGCGCCGCCAAGATTGACGCGCTTTTCGAACTTTGAGCGGGAAACTCGAAGGCACGATCGTCGCGGCTTTCGGCCGTCACTATGAAATCGAGCTGTCCGACCGCGTCCGCATCACCGGATTCCCGCGCGGCAAGAAGAGCCCTTATGCTTGCGGCGACCGCGTCGCGCTCGAACGCTCTTCCGCCGACCAGGCGCAGATCGTCCGCCATCAGCCGCGGAGTTCTTTGTTGTATCGCTCGGACGCATTCCGCCAGAAACTAATCGTCGCCAACGCAACACAATTGGTGCTGGTCGTCGCGACTGAGCCGTCGTTCAGTGATGAACTGCTGACGAGAGCGCTGGTCGCTGCTGAAACCGAGGGATTACGCAGCCTGATCGTGCTTAACAAGACTGACCTCAGCGAGCATCTACTCGTTGCGCGATCGAGATTGGCCACCTTGGCGCGTCTGGGTTACGCCGTAATCGAACTTTCGGCGCGCCGCGATGCCAAATTGCTCTCGCCCTTTCTGGCCGGAGAATTGTCCGTGTTGGTCGGACAGTCCGGGATGGGCAAGTCCACTCTCATCAACGCGTTGATTCCAGGCGCCGCGGCCGCGACCAGGGAAGTGTCGGAGGCTCTCGATTCCGGCAAGCACACGACGACCCATGCACGTCTTTATCACCTGGATGACTCTGGTGGCGGACTGATCGACAGTCCAGGTTTGCAGGAGTTCGGTCTCTCCCATTTGACGCGCGGTGCCATTGAACAGGGCTTCGTAGAGTTCCGACCGCATCTCGCCAATTGCCGCTTTCGCGATTGTCGCCACCGATCTGAACCGGGCTGCGCTATCAAGGCGGCGATCGCCGCGGAAAAGATAGACGAGCGGCGTTATGCCCTGTTTCTGCGGCTCGGGAGCGCGGCATTCTAGCCTTCGGCGGCAAACGCGAAGACTGAATCTTCTACCGGACCGAACCGCGTGAACGTGACGCGGTCGATATTTCCCGGTCACTCACCGACGACATCCGCCCCCTTGGGCGGAACGAATCGAAACAACCCCGGCGCCAAGACCGGATTGCGCTCGAAATGGTCAAAGCGTAGCGTGGTGACCTGACCGAAGTTGTCGCGAATCACCATGAGTTGCGGCAAGTTGTTGCGAAAGCCCAGTCGGACCCTTTCGAACCCGCCATCCTGCGATTTGGGAGTCGCCTCAATGAGTTCCATTCCGGCGCTGCTCCCCGCGTCGACGATGACGAAATTTTCTTCCAGCGCGCGATCCCCGGTCAGCAGGGCTGCCGGATTGGCGCCGATCGCCTGGCCGAGACTCTTGACCGAAACCTGATTGAGGTCCTTGTCATAAATCCACAGCCGGTCGCCATCGCCAACGATCAATTGGTAATAGGGCCTTTCATAGGTCCAGCGAAACTTGCCCGGTCGGGAAAAAGCCCATGTTCCCTGGGATACCTGGGAGTGCCGACCGGATTTACTTTCGACTGATTGACTAAAACTCGCGCGGGCACCCCGTGTGGTCTCGACGAAGGCTTTGAGCTGATCGGATCCGGAAGCTGAAGCGGTAGCGCAAAAATTCGAGGAAACGAGGCACGAGATAGCCAATAAATATTTGCGTGCTCTCATTCGCTCCGTTCCGGCACCAGCACTTCGCGACTGCCGGCCCCATTCATGGTCGAAACCAAACCCGCGCGCTCCATCTGTTCGATCAGACGCGCGGCTCGGTTGTAGCCGATGCGCAGGTGGCGTTGCACCAGCGAGATCGACGGGCGGCGAGTCTTTAGCACCACCTCGACGGCCTGGTCATACATCGGGTCATCCTCGGCACCGGCATCCGCGGCGTCGCCCTCACCACCGGCTCCGCCCTCGGCGGATGGCGCATCGAGCATGCCTTCCACATACTCCGGCACCGCAACCTTCTTCAGATACTCGACCACGCGGTGCACTTCGCTATCCGAAACGAATGCGCCATGCACCCGCACCGGCAGGCCGGTACCCGGCGCCAGAAAGAGCATGTCACCTTGTCCCAGAAGGGTTTCAGCTCCCATCTGGTCGAGAATGGTGCGCGAATCGATTTTCGAAGATACCTGGAACGAAATCCGTGTCGGTATATTCGCCTTGATTAGGCCGGTGATGACGTCCACGCTTGGCCTCTGCGTCGCGAGTATCAAGTGGATACCCGAGGCACGCGCCTTTTGTGCCAGCCGGGCGATCAGTTCCTCGACCTTCTTGCCCACAACCATCATCAGGTCGGCAAGTTCGTCGATGAAGACCACAATGTGGGGCATCGCCGTCAGCGCTTCGGGCGACTCCGGCGTGATCGAGAAGGGGTTGGGGACATGCGTGCCGATCTTCCGCGCATCGTGGATCTTGCCGTTGTAGCCGGACAGGTTGCGCACTCCC
>Ga0163199_1001643_pt1 | contig 13942 bp, 8 predicted proteins | sample PL_2010_150m_FD_113537 | JGI IMG/M metagenome (GOLD analysis project Ga0163199, IMG submission 113537) | Freshwater microbial communities from Powell Lake, British Columbia, Canada to study Microbial Dark Matter (Phase II) - PL_2010_150m | ecosystem: Environmental > Aquatic > Freshwater > Lake ... | reverse complement strand
GTGCGCAGCAACGCCTCGTCCATCGCGATGTTCATGGTTGGATCGCGCGCGCCGTCGAGCCAGAAGTGCCAGGGTTCGCTCATGTTGGAGCCGGTGCTTCTAACACGGCGAGGCGCGGAGTCAAGCTTGTGACGGGTGAGAGAGGCGCGCAAACAGAGGCACAAATTGGCTTCCGGCACGGCGGGGATTCTGGTTAGAGTGCGCTCGGCATGAGTCTGGCGAAACCGCAGTCCGCAGTCCCGATTGAGTCCCTGATTTCGATGATCCGAGGACAGAAGGTGATTTTAGATTCGGACTTGGCACGGATTTACGGCGTAGAAACAAAGCGGCTGAATGAGCAGGTGAGACGCAATCCAAAACGCTTCCCGTCCGATTTTGTGTTTCAACTCACGCCTGATGAAGCCAAGTCGTGGCATCGTTTAAGGTCGCAATTTGCGACCTTAAAACAGGGACAGCATCTGAAGTATCTCCCTTGCGCCTTCACCGAGCACGGCGCGATCATGGCGGCTAATGTCCTGAACAGCGACCAGGCCGTCCAGATGAGCGTCTTCGTGGTGCGGGCGTTCGTGAAGATGCGCGAAGTGCTGGCCAACAACCGCGCGCTGGCGGAGAAGCTGGCGGAACTGGAGCGGAAACTAACCGACCGGCTGGACGTTCATGAGAAAGCGATCATCCACGTTCTGGGCGAGATTCGAAAACTCATGACGCCGCCTCCGCCGCCACCTGAGCCGCCGCGGAGGCAGATTGGATTTCAAGTGCGGGAGCGACGCGCTGTTTATGTGGTGCGGTGGAAGACGAAAACAGCCTGATGTTCGCGTCGCCATCGCGCGCTTGGCGGAAAACAAACAACCATGACCGAGCACGAACAGTTTCATTTCCACTCGCCGGATGAGGTGCGCCGGCGCATCGCGGAGCTGGGCCTGGACCTGGAGTTGAGCGACGACTTGCGCCCGCTGCTGGAGCCGGTGAAGGCCGGAGGATTCACGCTGCCGAACCGGATGGTAGTGTTGCCGATGGAAGGCTGCGACGGATTGGAGGACGGCTCGCCGGACCGGCTCACGTTCCGGCGTTACCGGCGATTCGCAGCGGGCGGCGCGGGGTTGCTGTGGGTGGAGGCGACGGCGGTGGCGACGGAGGGGCGGGCGAATCCGCGGCAGTTGTGGCTGCACGAGAAGACGGTGGCCGCGTTCACGCAGCTCGTGGGCGAGGCGCGCAAGGCCGCGCGCGACGCCTGCGGCGCGTCGCACCGGCCGATGTTGATCGTGCAGTTGACGCATTCGGGCCGCTACAGCCGGCCGCTGGACAAGCCGCAGCCGATCATCGCGCACCACTCGCGGTTCCTCGACCCGACGCACAATCTGCCGCCGGCGTATCCGCTGATCACGGACGACGAACTGGAGCGGTTGGAGGATCGCTACGTGGAGGCCGCGCTCTGCGCGCAACGCGCCGGCTTCGACGGCGTGGACGTGAAGGCGTGCCATCGCTATCTGGTGTCGGAGTTGCTCGCGTCACACACGCGGCAGGACAGCCGTTACGGCGGCTCGTTTGAAAACCGCTCGCGCTTCCTGCGCAACGTCGTCGCGAAAATCCGCGCCGCCGCGCCGGGGCTGCTGGTGACGGCGCGGTTGAACGCCTACGACGCAATCGCGTATCCCTACGGCTTCGGCGTGGACCAGGCCGATCCGACCAAGCCCGACCTCGCCGAGCCGATCAAGGTCGTCCGCTTTCTCCAGAGCCAAGGCGCGCCGCTGGTGAACATCACCATCGGCAATCCGTATTACAATCCCCACGTCAACCGGCCGTTCGACCTGCCGACGGCGGGCGCGCCGTTACCGCCGGAGCCGCCGCTGGCCGGCGTCGCGCGGTTCGTCCATGTCGTGCGCGAGGTGCAGGCGGCGGTGCCGGAGATGCTGGTGATCGGCGGCGGCAACTCGTGGCTGCGGCAGTTTTTCCCGCACCTCGGCGCGGCGAACGTCCGCAAAGGCTGGGTGTCGCTCGTCGGCGTCGGCCGCATGGCGTTCGCGTATCCCGACTTCGCCCGCGAGTTGAAGGAACGCGGCCAACTCGATCCGCTGAAAGTTTGCGTCACCTGCTCCGCCTGCACGCAGATCATGCGCGACGGCGGCCGCACCGGCTGTGTGCCGCGCGACGGTGAGATTTACGAGCCGATTTACAAACAAGGCCGGGCCGAGGCGCTCGAAACCATCATCCAGATGGCAAAGACCTGCCGGCAGTGCAACGACCCGACGTGCGTGAACGGCTGCCCGGCGCGCGTGAACATTCCGAAGTTCGTCGCCCATGTCGCGGCGGGGAGGTTCCGCGAAGCTTACGAGACGTTGCGCGAAGCCAACGCGCTCGCCGCGGTTTGCGGCTACGTTTGCCCGGCGGAAACGCAGTGCGAAGCCAACTGCAACAACCGGCGCTACTCGTTCCCCGTGCCGATCCGCCATCTGCAACGCTGGGTCGCCCGCAAGGCGGTCGAGGAAGGCTGGGTCGCCGAGACGCGCCTGGCGTCCGCACCCACCGACAAGAAAATCGCCGTCATCGGCGCAGGCCCGGCCGGTGTCGCCGCTGCGGCCAAGCTCGCGTCGCTCGGCCATGTCGTGACTTTGTTCGACCGCAGCGCCGCGCCGGGCGGCGCCGCGCAAGACACGATTCCCGCCGACCGCCTGCCCGACCCGATTCTCCGGCGCGAAATCCAGGACGTGCTCGCCTCCAGCGGCAACGTCGTCCGCCGCTACAACGCCGCGCTCAACGAGAGCTTCAACCTCGACCGCGTGATGGCCGAGGGTTTCCACGCGGCGCTGCTCGCCATCGGCCTCGGCAAGTCCATGCCGCTGCCGGGCGCCACACGGCCGAAGTCGGGCGTCGTCAGCGCGTTGGAGTTCCTGGCGCGGGCGAAGAAAGGCGTGACGGTTTCCGGCACGGTGCTGGTCCTCGGTGGCGGCAACACCGCGATTGACGCCGCGCTCACCGCCAAACACGCCGGCGCGGACCAGGTGTCGCTCGTCTATCGGCGTTCGCTCGCCGAGATGCCGGCGTGGCCGCACGAACGCGACGAGGCCATCGGGGCGGGCATCAATCTGCTGACGTTGACCGCGTCGCTCGACTACATCGCCGACGCCCGGGGCAAGCTCACCGGCTTGAAAGTTATCCGCACCAAGCTGGGCCGGCCCGATGCCAAAGGCCGCCGCGCGCCGGAGCCGATTCCCGGCTCAGAGCATGTGCTGCCCGCCGACCTCGTCATCGAGGCCATCGGCCAGCAGCTTGACGACGCGCTCAAGCCCGCGCTGCCCGGCGTGCGCTTTACGGACGACGGCTTGGTCTGGATCCACGAAGACACGCTGGAAACTTCGCGGCCCGGCGTCTTCGCCGCGGGCGACATCGTCAACGGCGGCACCACGGTTGTCCAAGCCGTCGCCGAAGGCGCGAGAGCCGCGCGGCAGATAGACGAGTTCCTGTCGGCGGAGCCGGTGGCCGTCCGCGTGCAGAGCGCGGCGAAACCGCAGGCGTGACGGGGAAAGACGAAGCCGCGCGCGCGGCCAACGAAAAGCTTTTGCTCCCAGCCGGTTTGATGTATGAAGCCGCGTGAGAGCATGTTTATGCTAGTGTGCAAAGGACGATGGGTTTGATATGAATAATGGCGCAGGAAACAGAATGAAGGCATCATTGATCTCAGCGGTTGTCCTCGCGGCGGTGTTGAACGGCACGGCCGTGCCCGGGTGGGCGCAAGACCCTTATATCGGTCTTGGCGGCGGGATACCTGAGACGCAGATTGACAAGTTCGTTTTGCCCAAGCTGTCGCGAATGGGCGTCAACCCCGCCATCTGTTCCGACGCGGTGTTCATCCGGCGCGTCTATCTGGACATGCTCGGCACGATTCCCACCGCGAAAGAAGCCAAGGAGTTCATCCACGACCAGGACCGGAACAAACGCCGCCTGTTGATTGATCGCGTGTTGCAGCGGGACGAATACGCCGACTACTGGGCGATGAAGTGGAGCGACATCCTGCGGGTGAAGGCGGAGTTTCCGGTGAACCTGTGGCCCAACGCGGCGCAGGCGTATCACCGCTGGATTCGGGCGTCCATGGCGGAGAACAAGCCGTATGACAAGTTCGTGCGGGAGATGCTCACGTCAAGCGGCAGCAACTACCGTGTGGGTCCGGTCAACTTCTACCGGGCTGTGCAAAACAAAACGCCGGAAGGCGTTGCCATCGCGACGGCGATGGTGTTCATGGGATCGCGGGCCGAGTTCTGGCCGAAGCATTACCTGCCGGGCATGAAGTCCTTCTTCGCGCAGATCGGCTACAAGCCGACGCGCGAGTGGAAAGAGGAGGTCGTTTTCTGGGATCCCAACAAGATCACCAATAGCGTGCCGCAAATGGCGACCTTCCCGGATGGGACCCAGATTCAATTGCCGGCGGATCGGGACCCGCGGGAGATCTTCGCCGACTGGCTGATCAAGCCGGAGAATCCGTGGTTCACACTCAACATCGTGAACCGCATGTGGTCGTGGCTGCTGGGGCGCGGCGTTATTCATGAGCCGGACGACATCCGGTCAAACAATCCGTCGAGCAATGATCCGTTGCTGGCCTACTTGCGAAAGGAACTGCTTACATCCCGCTACGACATGAAGCACATTTTCCGGCTGATTCTGAACTCCCGGACGTATCAAGCCACTTCAGTGGCCAGGTATAACAACCCGCAGGCCGAGGCCAATTTTGGAAGCTATCCACTGCGCCGCGTGGATGCGGAGGTGTTGATTGACGTCATCAACAAGATCACCGGCACGTCGGACCTATACACCAGCGCCATCCCGGAGCCGTTCACGTTCATCCCGGACAACAAGCCAGCGGTGGCGTTGCCGGACGGCAGCATCAGTAGTTCCTTTTTGGAATTATTCAGCCGTTCGCCGCGCGCCACCGGCATGGAGAACGAGCGGGTTTACAAACCGCTCCCCTCGCAACGGCTGCACATGCTGAATTCGAGCCACATCCAGCGCAAGATCGAAGAAGGCCCCAAGATGAAGGCGTTGCTTGACGAAAAGCGCAAGTCGAAGGACATCGTGGACGAGCTTTACCTGACGATCTTGTCGCGCTACCCCAACGGCGAGGAAGCGAAGACCGCGGAAGCCCACGCCAACTCCAAAGTGGTCAAAGGGCGCGAAGGATGGGTGGATGTTGCATGGGCTTTGATGAACAGCATCGAGTTCCTTTATCGGCATTGACTTTAGCGGAACAGAGTTAGAGATTACGAGAGAAAGCCGGCTAGGCCGGGAGAAAAAGAAAGGAAGTTAGCGTATGAGCACAGAACGCAATGGGAAGTCGAAGTCACTGGGTCTGGACACAACCGGTATCTGCAAGCCGGTCTCCAGACGTGAAGCAATGCGCCGCAGCCTGATCGGCACGGCAGGACTATGGCTGACGGATCGTCTGGCTCCCGGCGTCCTGGCAGCGGTGACGCAGCCGGCCGCCAAAGCCGCCGCGCCCGCCGTCAAGGTCAAGGCCAAGTCGGTCATCCAAATCTTCCTCTGGGCGGCATGTCCCACAACGACACCTGGGATCCGAAGCCGGACTCCGGCTACGATTACACCGGCGCGTTGAAGACGGCGATTCCGACCAAGGCGGACGGGATACAACTGGGCGAGCTGTTCCCTGAACTGGCGAAACAAGCCGACAAGTTCTCCCTCATCCGCAGCATGACCCACCGCAACTTCGGCCATGAAACGGCGGCCTACCTGATGCAGACCGGCCACACGCCCGGCGAGCGCCTGGCTTATCCGAGCGTGGGCGCCGTGTTCGCGCTGTCCAAGAACGCGACCTACAAAGGACTGATTCCGCCCTTTGTGGTGATGACCCAGCCGGCCGGCCGGTTCTCGGAAGCAGGCTTCCTGCCCGGCAAGTATAAGCCATTTGCCACGGGCGGCGACCCGAACGCGGCGCGCTTCGAGGTGGAAGGCGTTGTCGCCAGAGGCATCACCGACGAACGGCAAAAAGTGCGGCGGGAATTCCTCCAGAAAATGAACACGCTCGGCAACGCCATGGCGCACAATCCGCAGGTCGCGGCCTCAGCCGATGCTGAGAAGCAGGCCTATAACCTGATCCTTGGCGAAGGCAAAGATGTGTTCGATCTCAACAAGGAGAAGCCGGAACTTAGGGACAAGTTTGGCCGCAACACGTTCGGACAGGAGTGTATGGTCGCGCGGCGATTGGTGGAAGCCGGCGTTCCCTACATCGCCATCAACTATCCCGCAGGCTGGGATTCGCACAAGGACCACTTCCAGGTCATGCGCCGGCAGTGCCCGCAACTGGACCAGGGCCTGGCGATGCTGTTCCAAGACCTGCACGATCACGGTCTGCTGGAGAGCACCATCGTTTGGTGCAGCGGCGAGTTCGGCCGGACGCCGAAGGTGGACTGGCAGCCGCCTTGGAACGGCGGCCGCGGCCACTACGGTAACGTCTTCACCGTGCTGGCGGGCGGTGGCGGCTTCAAGGGCGGCCAGGTGGTCGGCTCCTCGGACGCGAAGGCTGAAGAGCCGAAGGACCGGCCGGTGTATCCGGTGGACTTCCTCGGCAGCATCTACGCGCTGGCGGGCATAGACCCTAACGGTTTGTTGCCGCATCCGCTGGGCATCGAAGCCAAAGTGTTGCCGCTCGGCGAAGAAGGCGTGAAGTCCAACGGCATCCTGAAAGAGATCATGTAAGCAGTCAGATCGTAGCCGCCGGCGCAAGGACAGCGAAGCGAAAGACCGCTCACACATCCTTGCGCCGGCGGGCGTCGTCCTTGAAACGGAGTTTCCTCATGAGCAAAACTCGATGGCAGACAATTCTGGGGCTGGGCGCGTTGCTGGCGGTCGTGTCGGGCGCGCAGGCACAGCAGAGACCGTATATCGGCTTCGTCTATCCCGCCGGCGGCCAGCAGGGCCAGACGTTTCAGGTCACACTCGGCGGACAGTTTCTGGATGGCGTGGACAGCGCGGTTGTGTCCGGCGAGGGCGTGAAGGTCAAGATCGTCGAATACAACCGGCATCTGAGTCCCCAGGACATCATGCTGTTGAGGGAACAACTCGATGAACTGAAGAAAGGCGGGACGAAGGACGCCGAAACGAAACAGCTCATCACCAAAATCGAGAAGAGAATAGCCGAATACGTTCTGAGGCCGCAGAGCGTCGCCATTTCCAACATGGTCGTCGCCGAAGTCACAGTGTCTTCCGATGCGAAACCCAGCGAGCGGGAACTGAGACTGGGCACAGCGCGCGGGTATTCGAACCCGCTGGTCTTCTACGTGGGCCAACTGCCGGAAGTCAGCGCGGAACCCATGTCAACCAGCGAACTCCAAGTGCTCGGGAAGGAAGCGGACAGCCTGCGCAAGAGAAGGCGCGTCTTGGCGGCGCGGGGCAACACCGGCACTTCCGACATGATGTCGGGCGGTGGCTCGGAGTCGCGCAGCAGCATCTCCGAAACCGAGGCGCGCATCCAGGTGCCATGCACCGTGAACGGCCAGATCGGTTCCGGCGAAATCAACCGCTACCGGTTCTCGGCGCGGAAGGGCCAGCGCCTTGTCATCACGGCTTTGGGCCGGCAACTGATCCCGTATATCGCCGACGCCGTGCCCGGCTGGTTCCAGCCGGTGTTGGTGGTTTACGACGCGAGCGGAAAAGAAGTGGCCTATGATGATGATTATCGTTTCAAACCCGATCCGGTTGTTTTCTTCGATGTGCCGAAGGACGGTGAATACGCGTTCGCCATCTACGACGGCATTTACCGCGGCCGCGAGGATTTCGTTTATCGCGTCACCATCGGCGAACTGCCGTTTGTGAAGAGTATCTTCCCGTTGGGCGGCCGGATAGACACTACGTTGACCGTCGAGATGAAAGGCTGGAACCTTCCCTCCACCCGGCTGACGCCCAACACCAAGGACGTGGAGCCGGGCATCTATCCGATCGGCGTGCGCAAGGAAGGCTTCTACTCCAACCGCGTGCTCTTGGCTCTGGACTCGTTGCCGGATTGCCTGGAACGCGAGCCGAACAACACGCCAGCCACCGCGCAGAAGGTGGCGATGCCCATCATCATCAACGGGCGTGTTGATGTGCCGGGCGATTGGGACGTGTTCCAGTTTGAAGGCCGCGCCGGCCAGGTGCTCGTCGCGGAGGTCTCTGCGCGCCGGCTGGATTCCCCGCTGGATTCGGTGCTCAAGATCACCGACGCCGCCGGCAAACAACTGGCCTATAACGACGACAACAACACGGATACCATCTCAAACCTGAAGGACGTTGATTGGGGCGTGAATACACACCATGCGGATTCCTACATCCGCACGACCCTGCCCGCCAACGGGACCTACTATGTCCACCTCGGCTCTGCCGACCGCGCCGGCGGCGAGGAATATGCCTACCGCCTGCGCATCAGCGAGCCGCAACCCGACTTTGCATTGCGCGTTGCGCCGTCCAGCGCCGGTTTCCGCAGCAGCGGCTCCAGCTCTTCCCTCAGCGTTTTTGCCATCCGCAAGGACGGCTTCGACGGTGAAATCACGCTGGGCTTGAGAGACGCGCCGAAAGGGTTCTCATCGTATGGCGCCACCATATCGAGCACCCAGCGAGTGGCGCAACTGACGCTGTCAACCTCCCAGGATTCCACGGAAGCGCCCGTCAGCCTCTCCATCGAAGGCCGCGCCACCATCAACGGCAGGCAAGTCGCCCGCGAAGCCGAGCCTTGTGAAGACCGGATGCAGGCGTTCCTCTGGACACATCTTGTCCCCGCAAAGGAATTCGTCGCCTCGATTCCCGGACACCAAGAGTCTGCGACGCCCGCCCGGAGAGGCAAGCGGGCCAAGAAGTAGGCCCCGAACGAAAGTAGATTATAGCGCCGGCACCCTTGCCGGCCCAACTCCGGTCCTTGGGATAATCAGCGGTTACTTCTTGGCTGCTGCGCCGGGAGTCGCCGGCTTATCCTCAATGTTGGCTTCGGTCTCCGCGACCTTCCGGTCATACATGTCTTTGGTCAGCAACCCATCCTCGAGGAGTTTCTTAAGTCTCCTCAACTGCTGATCGGCCACCTGCCTGGAGTATTTGCGCACCTCTTGTGCTCCGGCTGGGGCTTCCGCCATGAATTCGTCGCGGCTCAGCTTGCCGTCGCCGTTCTTGTCCTTCGCCTTGAACAATGTGTCGGTCTTTGCCCCGTCACTCTTGCTCGCGGCCTTCCACTCGGCGAGGTTGACAAAGCCGTCGTGATTGGCATCGCTCTGTTTGAAGTCCTTCTTGATGGGATCCTCCGTGACCGTCTTCTCCGTGGTCTTCTTCCTTCCTTTCTCCGCGGCGCCCGCGACGGCGGCACAAAGGACAATGACGGCAAAAACTTTAATTATGGATTTCATCTGTCTCCGTGGTTCAAATTTGGCTGCTGAACTGGCTGCTTCGTCCATACGATAGCCGCATCCTACATCGCGGTCTAGGGCCGTCAACGTAAAAAGTTCCGAGCCGTTTTGCGCCGGCAGCCGTTCCGTTTTTCTGCGCTCGGCAAACGAAAGCCGCCTTGGTAAAGCTATGCTCGCGCCGCTGTGCAAAGCCGCGCGATTGGAGACCAACGCCATGCCAACCAAGAAGAAACAGACCCAACCCAAGGCCTTCGTTCAAACGGCGCAATCGTTGATGAAAGGCCTCGACCGCTGGCGGCAGGTCGGCGCGGAGGAGGCGCGCATCGTCCGCGAGATGACCCTGCGCAACGAACTCTCCGGCGGCACGCCCACTGTCCGCGCGTTCGAGGAGAACTGGCGCAAGTTCACCGGCCTCAAATACGCCATCACCGTCTGCAACGGCACCGCCTCGCTCTACAGCGCGTTCTTCGGCCTCAAGATTGGCCCCGGCGACGAGGTTATCTGCCCGACTTACACGTGGATTTCCACCATCGGCCCTGTGCCGCTCCTCGGAGCGCGGCCGGTATTCGCCGAGTGCGTGCGCGACGGCATCACGATTGACCCCGATGACATTCGCCGCCGCATCACGAAGCGCACCAAGGCCATCGTCGTCGTCCATCTCTGGGGCTGGCCGTGCGACATGGACGCCATCATGGCGATCAGCCGCGAGACGGGCATTCCCGTCGTCGAGGACTGCTCGCACGCCCACGGCGCGCTCTACAAAGGCCGTGTCGTCGGTTCCATCGGCCACGTCGGCTGCTGGAGCCTGCAAGGAACGAAGCCGCTGAGCGCGGGCGAGGCCGGCATCATCGCGACCAACGACACCGAGGTCTTCGACCGCGCCTGCTTGCTCGGCCAGGTCAACCGCATGGTCGGCATGGACCTCGTCACGAACCGCTACCAGCATCTCCAGCCGCTCGGCACCGGCATGAAGTTCCGCGCCCATCCGCTCGGCGTCGGCATCGCCAGCATCCAGCACAAGAAACTCGCCGCGCTGAACAAACGGCGCGGTCATTTCGTCGAGCAGATGGAGGCGGGGCTTGCCGTGATCCCGTGCCTGAAGGCGATCGCAACCGTCCCCGGCTCGAAGCGCGGCGGCTACTACGGCTTCCCGGTCCTTTACAACCCCGGCGCGCTCGGCGGCGTGTCGCGTGAAACACTCATCGAAGCCATTAACGCCGAGGGCGTGCCGGTCAGCGCGGGCTTCTACGAGTTGCTCCACCGGCTGCCGTATTTCCGCGACGGCTTCGACCTTTTCGGCAACGGTCGCGGTCCCATCTGCAAGAGCGACTCGATGAACTTCAACGGGCCGTGGCTTGGCTACAACGATGGCGATTTCCCCGTCACCGAGGCGATGCACGCGCGGCTCCTCTTCCTGCCGATGCTCAGCGACCCGGCCCCAAAGGCGGCAGCGAAAATCCTCGAAGCGATCCAGCGCGGGGTCAACAAGGCAGGCAGGTAACGGCTACTTGGTGACGATCTGGAACGGAATGGCCGGCGCGTTGCAGTTGAAAGGTTTCTATTTGATTACACGGGCTTCTACACCCGCGATCTCGCGGTTGGCGAACTCGTCGGTGAAGAACCACTCTTGATAGAGGCGTTCGATCTGCCTCAACCACCCCTCGACCGATGACCTTGTCAACGTGGGCTTCACGTCCTTGGGTCGTTGATCGTCACGGATCGGCGGGCGAATGCGATCGGCGGGTGGTTGGTAGGATGAATCGAAGACCAGGGCCGGCAGGGTTTCCGCAGGCAACAGTTGGCGATAAAGGAAGGCCTGCATTTTGTCTTCGGCCGGCACGGCTTCGTGGACGATTTCCCGGTCCCCGATTTTCACAGTGCCCACGACGGTGACGTTGACCGGCTTTTCCGTCTCGGCGAGGCTGGTTTTTAGAGACAGCCCCACGGCCTCTTGTTTGGCCGCCAGCGTGGCGCCAGGTGATTCGAACCCCTGCGGCAGATCTTTGAACTTCAGCGTGATCGGCCCGTCGAATCCGTCCTTGCGCATGGCGAAGACTGTCACTGATGCGGACCCCTTGCTGGGCATAATGAGTCGGGAAGGAATCAGGCGCAGCACGAAATCGGGTTGCGGCTGGCTGATCCGGAGCCGGTAGGCATACTCCTTTCCTGCCTGTCGCCTCGTGTCGCCGAGGTGAATAAAGTATTTCCCGTCGGCGGGCAGTTTCACCATGAGGTAGGAATCGGCGTGGTCGGTGTTCAACCCCGATGCCGCGTCGTAATGATCGTCGTTCAACGCGATGATCTTGCCATCCGCGCCGGTGACTTTGACGAAGGAATCCATCGGGGAGCCGAGGCGGCGCGCGGTCACTTCCGCGACGATGGTCTCGCCGGCTTTTCCTTCCACCTCGAAGACATCCCAGTCACCGGCGCGATCCATTCGGCCGTTGATGATGATCGGGAGAGTCACTTTATGTGCGTTGGTCGAGCTGTTGTTGGGTTCCTTCTCCAGACACTCGGGCAGCGTGTCCAACGCAAACGGCACGTAGTTGGAAACGAGTTTCCCGTTGGTGGGGGCAATCAGATGAACCCCCGGTTTTGCGTCTTTTGGGGGAGGCGCGATCGTGCTCTTTTCCAGATTCCAACCGTTCATCTCGATCTGGACCGGCTCGCCCACGCGGCCACCCACCGGGAAGATGCTGGTCACGAAGGGTAGCTCCCCGATGGTAATCCGATACACAAAGCTCTCGCGGCCGCGAAAGAGCGCCTCGTTGATACTCAACAGATATTCGCCGTCCTCGGGGACCTCGAAATAGATCAGCGGGTCGGGATTGGAACGGAAATCGTCGTTGTAGGCCAGCTCCTTGCCTTTGGAGTCGCGAAGCTTCAGCACGGTCTGGCACCAACCGGGAACGCCGTCGGGGACGTAGGGGATCAAGTCCCTGGCTCTGGCGGAAATGACCAGACGCTGCCCCTTGTTCGCCTGAAAACGATATCGGTTCATCTCGCCCGCCGCGATCTGGCCGTTCATCGTGCATGGCAATGTGACGCGCACCTCCTCTTCTTCCCGCGGCCTTCTGCGCTGGGCCAGAAACTCCTTGCCGAGCAGCGGGAGCTGCATGGTCTTCATCGGCTTGCGGGCGACTTCGGGCACTTGGCCGATGTAGAAAGACAACGGATTGGAGACGCCCCGTTTGGTGATCACCCTGATCTCCCGCCGGCCCGGTTTCGCGTCGGGCGCCACCGTGATCTCGGCAAAGACAAACTCGGTCTGGGAACGAACGGCTGGATTGCGTTCGTCTTCCGCGAATACCCTTTGGATACGGTCAATCAGCTTCTGTTTGGCCACTTCCTTCTCGGACTTGGGAGGTGCGTTCTTCGCGTCCTTTTCGCTTGGTTTCGGGTCTTTGGGTTTCTCCACCTTCGCATTGCACTTAGTGCAGACAGTGGCGTCAATCGCGTTGGCAGTAGCACATACCGGGCACATCAAGGAAGGGACCGCGTTGGGTCCGGCATCCGGGCCGATGGGCGCGGGAAACTCAAACGAGGCCATCTTGGCGGCCATCGCGTCGTCCACCGTCGCGTCCTTCTTCCGCAACTCGTTCAGTTGCTGGTTGACCAACCCCATCTCCTGGTTGTCCAAAATCCGGTAATAATCAACGAGCCGGGCGGAAACTCCTTCCCCGCTCACAACCACATCAGAAGCATAGACAAGCCCCTGTCCACCCAACCTGATCGGGAACGTGGTGTCCTGCTGGCCGCCGGCGGGATAGACGAAACCGATATACTGGCTCTGCGCCCAAACCGGGGATGCAGCGGCGACAAGGATGACCAGCGCCAGGATCGGAAGCCTGTTGAGTCTGCTCATGAAATTCTCCGAACCTCGTTTTAAGAACTTCTTCATACGCGCGAATCATGCCACCGCGCGCCGTCCGCGCGCCACAAGAATAATCTTGCCCGCGTTTCCCCCGCCGCGTTTGGCCTACTTGAAAAGCTCGTTCAGCAAATCCGCCAGCGACCAACGCTCAAGATAGCCGACAGCGGGGAGCGCGCCCATGACGCCCGCCCTCGCTGTCGAGCCGAACGCGCTCCGCGCTGTTCGGCTCATCGGATGGTTGGGCATGGCCGGTCTTCTCATGGCTTCGGCGGTTCTTGCGATGATGGACTGTTTCGCGGCTTTTGCTTTCGTGTCCAGACGAGGCCGATAACGATGAACATCATCCCAATCGCTACACTCATCATGGCAGTGGTGGTGCGGTGATCGATCGCTTGCAGAAGACCAACCACCGCCCATAGACAGCCCGCAATACACCATGCCAGCCTGATTGTTTTCTTCTTGGCCATCATATGTCTCTCCTTTTCGCCCAACATTCTTAATGGAACAAAGTTTCCGGGAAAAGACAAACTGGGAACTCGGTCTTCGGCGTCGCAGAAGGATGCGGCACGAAGCGTCGTGTCCTGCTCCGGCGCAGATGGCTGCGCTGCTGGGAAGCGCCGGGAGAGGAACAGGGGTTTGTCCTTTGCACCTCGCGCGCCGGTTGGGAAAGGACAAAGTGAGTTTGTCTTTTGCCGGG
>Ga0163199_1001642_pt1 | contig 13954 bp, 15 predicted proteins | sample PL_2010_150m_FD_113537 | JGI IMG/M metagenome (GOLD analysis project Ga0163199, IMG submission 113537) | Freshwater microbial communities from Powell Lake, British Columbia, Canada to study Microbial Dark Matter (Phase II) - PL_2010_150m | ecosystem: Environmental > Aquatic > Freshwater > Lake ... | reverse complement strand
ATTATAGGCTCTCTTACTTTTTTTAATTGAATGGCAATCTTGTTTATTGCCGAAATGTTAGGAGTCAGAGGCTTTTGCTTATTGGTTATAACAGAACCTCCAAGCTTTATCAAAATCATATTTTTTTCAGCAATTCTCTCGGTTTAAAAAGTATCTATCTAAAAGAAAACCAAAATTTCATCCCTAGGCACAAGCATGAGCAAAGCAAACCCAAAAAAGATGTTTCAAGTTTCTATCGCCTTTACAAAATCGTCAAAATACTCATTAATGATTTTTCTGATCTTATTTGTTGAAAAAATACTGGCGAATCTAAGAAGACCTCTTAATTTCAAGTCAATATCAATTGTGATTCTGGTACCTCCTGGCACGCTTTCATATTTTTTTGTAAAGTGGCTGCCCCTGGCATCTCCGGACAGAACAAAAGTTTCATGAATTTCAGGCGATTTTATCACATTTTTAGTCATGACCGCAAATTCTCTACCTGCTATTTTTCCATGAATTTCAACTACAGAAGTAAACTCGCGAACTGAGCGTATTCTGATTAGTTTGAAGTATTGTGGTAGCTTTTGTGTAAAACTTTCAAAATCAGTTCCTGCTTTGAATGCATTCTCCCTTTCTACATTGATAATCTTTACAAGTTGTATTTTTTGCAATTTTATTCCTAAGTATTTGCAAGTCCATTAAAATCGATTTTAGCAGAAAAACATTCGCTATGGGCTTTTAGATTAGATAGAGTTTTTTCAAGATTAGACTTGTCCACAAGTGCAATTATGCATCCTCCTCCACCAGCACCAGTTATTTTTGCACCAAACGAAGTTTTTTTGGATTCTCTTATCAAAAGTGTAAGCTTTTCAGTAGAGATGTTTATTCTTTCTAGCAAATCCTGATTCTTTGACATTAGCAAGCCAAGTGATTCCAGATCATTTTTTTCTAAAGACACAAGAGCATTTTGAATTAGGATTGATTCCTGATCACAAAATGAAGCAAACAAGTCTTCGTTATTTTCTCGGAATCTTCTTACGTTTTCAACAACCTCACTAGTAAAATGCGCCTGTTTTGAATTTGCAATTACAAGATCAAAATTGGCTTTTGAATTGATTTTCTTAAAACCGTTTTTCATATCGTATTCCATCAGCCCCCCAAAAGTACAGACAGAACAGTCTGCACCTGACGTATTTTCAAATATGGTACGTTCCGCTTCTATTGCAATTTTCAAAATTTCCTCTTTTGGCAGCTTTTCAAATAATCCCATAACTGATGCCGCAACTGCAACACAACAAGCAGATGAGGAGCCAAGACCAATGCCTGCAGGAATCTCAGAGTCTATCTTTATCTCAATTCCTACATTTTTTCCCGATTTTTCTATTGCTTTTTTTGCAATATACAAAAATGGTTTCATTACATCCATAGATCTGTCCGGCGTTGATAGTGAATCTGTACTTATTTCCACATTACCAATATTGGATTTTATCTTGATCTTTTTTTCATCAATTATTTGTGATGTAGCTGTAATTCGCTTATCAATTGAGCAAAGTATCGCTTTTATGCCGTACACCACAAAATGCTCGCCAAATAAAATGACCTTTCCAGGTGCTGAAGCAACAGATTTCATGAAAACACAATCGATGCATATCCTACCACGGAACTCTTGTCGCCTGTTACATCACCGCTTGTAGCATACTTTAGCAACCTTCCTTCTTTTGCTCCAAGCTCCTTGCAGGCCATCATGGTAGACGCGATCGCTCCATATCCGCATGCGCTAACTTGTTTTTCTTGTAAAACTCTGTAAAATTCATCTAAATCTAAATTTAAGATTGGTTCGATTAGGGCAGAGTCCTGCTTGTGGGCAAAATTGTTTTCTTCATAATGTGTAAAATCAGAGGAACCAACAACCATAGTTTTTCGCATCTTTGCAATCTTTGCTATTGCAGAGCCGACCTTTTTAGCAGTTTGGTAGTCTTGATTTATCAAAATTATGGGAAGTATCTTGAATTTATGAGAATAAATTTCTTGAAGCATTGGTATCTGGACCTCTAAACTATGATCCCTTGTATGGGAAAAAAAATCCAACTCGATGTCTCTGAAAATTTTGTTTATCTCCACGGCACATTCAGAGTCAACTTCTACTTCGCCAAGAGGGGTTTTCCACATACCTTCCTTCATCACTGCAACATTACAGCCGATTCCATAATGGTTTGGGCCGGTAATTATGACAAGTTCAGGTCTTTGTGATGATATAGAGTAAAAAGAATTTGTTGCTACTGGACCAGAATATGCGTAACCTGCATGTGGAGAAATGACACCAAGAATTTTTTCATTGTCTGATGTTGGAGGGATTTTCCCCGGTCCAAAAGGATGCAAAAAACAATCATGTATAACAGTTTTTAACTCGTTTTTTTCTTTTGGATAGAACATGCCAGCAACAGCTGGTGTTCTTACCTGCATTACTTTATTGCCTCGGAGCTCTACCGAATCTTGGTGCAGGTTTTTCTGATTCTGCTTCCAGCTCTTCTTCTGTAATTTTGGTCTCAAAGTCATCAATTTCATATTTCATTGATTCATTTGCTTTAAGCTGGCCTTTTTGCAAAAGTATCTCTCTTGACAAAAGCCAGTATATTGCAGCTAAAGATTTTCTTCCTCTGTTGTTTGCTGGAATAATAAGATCAATCTTGGATGTTATATTGTCTGTGTTTGAAATACCGATTACTGGAATTCCTGCATTTGTTGCTTCAAGTATAGCTTGCTCATCAGTTTGCGGATCAGAAATTAACATTAATTGTGGTTCTATGTAATATGGTAATAGTGGATTTGTCAGAGTTCCTGGCATGAATCTTCCAAGCATTGGCGTAGCGCCAGTTATCTCACAGAATTTTTCTATTGGAGTTGTTGCATATTCTCTTCCAGAACATACTATCACTCTTGAAATCTCTGCTCTGTTTATGAATTTGGCAGCAGTTTGAATTCTTGCCAGTGTTTTCTTACTATCAATAATGTAAAGTCCTTCATTAGTAGCCTTTGTAATAAATGGAACCATGAATTTTGTTTTAACTTGAGTTCCTACCCTTATGCCAGTCGATAGAACGTATTTTTCCATATGTTCAAATTCTTCTTGCTTACTCATGTTGTGTTTTTAAATCTCTGCCATTCCATGTATTAAATCATACTCTGCGATACGAAGCAATTCATTGAGCTTTGCAACTCTTTCGCCTCCAACTACACCAACTTTTAACATCTTTGATTTTGTTGCAATTCCTATGTGTGTTATATGTGAATCTATAGATTCTCCCGATCTATGCGACGTGATCAGTTTAATCTTGTTTTTATGAGCTTCCTTTGCAAATTCAAGTGCATCATAAAGACTTCCCGCCTGATTCACCTTCAAGATTGCGGCATTACATGCCTTTAATTTTGCAGCTTTTTTGAGAATTTCCGTATTTGTGACAACCAAATCATCACCAGTTATCAAAACTTTAGGAAACTTGGAGGTCAGAATTGCCATTTCTTCAAAGGCTTCTTCATGAACTGCATCTTCAGCATAAACAAGTTTGTATTTTTTTATTATTTCTGAGACAAATTCTATTTGCTCTTCAGGAGTGTTTTCAAAACCTTCTCTATCATAAACATATTTCTTTTTCTTTTCATTCCATTGAGTAGATGATGCAAAATCTACACCAAGTGCAACCTCTTTTCCTAAAGTATATCCCAATCTTTCGCAAGTCTTTGCAGAAAGTTCTAGTGCTTTTTGATTGTCTAGTTTAGGTGCCCATCCGCCTTCATCGCCCCGTCCATTAGTAAATTGAGGATCATTTTTTTGAAGAATTTTCTTTAGTTCTTTGTGTACTGCAAAGTTTACCTCTATTGCATCATTTACCGTCTTTGAACCCTTGGCACAGATCAAAATCTCTTGAATATCTGGAGTTCCAGGACCAGCATGTGCCCCACCACCTAAAATATTTCCTAGTGGAAAAGGAAATCTCAAATCAGTATCCTTTGCTAATAATTTGAATAGTGGTATGCTAAGGGCTTTTGCTGCTGAATCTACAGCTGCAATGGTAACTGCAAAAGCAACAGAACCTCCTATCTTAGAATAATTAGTAGAAGAATCGATTTTCGTTATTGTATCGTGAATTGATTTCAAGTTGGAAGGATCAAGCCCTATGAATTTTTTTAAATTTGAATTAAGAGCAACCAGACTTTTTTCTGGATTGTTGTCAGGAAAGCTTACTGCCTCATGTTTTCCAACACTAGCACCTGAGGGAGCACAAACTCTACCAAGATATGATTTATCAGATACAATATCGACTTCAATTGTTTTACTTCCCCTACTATTGTAGAGTAGTCTTCCTTTTATGGAAGTAATTTTCGGCATCCTATTCTAACTCAGATTGCACTTCTTGCTGTCTTCTTCGAATTGCTTCGTAGAATGGAATAACTTGGTGAATTGTTTCAACCGATGTTAACAACATAGCTCTGCAACAATATCTTTTGAATCCAAAAGAATCAAGAACTTTTGCTGGATCTTCTCCAGATTTTACTCTTGTTTGATAATCCCTAAACTTGTCAGCTACTAAATTTCCACAAGTAAAACATCTGACAGGAATTAACATATTTTCAAAAAGTAATCAAGGCTTATAAAAACCATACATGGGTATTTGCATAATGCGGGAGTCGCCCAGCCTGGCCAAAGGCGCTAGCTTGAGGGGCTAGTATCTTAGGATTTCGAGGGTTCAAATCCCTTCTCCCGCACTAGAAAATTTTCTAAACAAATCAAATTTGACCTGCTTGATAAAAGCAGTAGATATTGGAGCTTAACAAATGAAATTAAAACGAATTTTTGATGAAAATTATACTTGCTGGAATAATACTTGGTATGCTTTTAGTATTTTCTAATATTCATGTGTCTGACTCGTATCTGCAGTATAATCTTCTTGTTACAGTAAAACCAGAAAAGACAATGATTAATCCAAATGATTTTCCAGTCATATTGGGAAAAGTTACAGATGAAGCAAGCAAACCTGTTTCAAATGCACGTGTTATGATCGCATTTGGAAAGGAATATGTAATAACAACAACTGATTTATCAGGAAATTTTAGATACCAATCGGCAATCCCTGCATCATCAGGTAATTATATTATAAATGTGGTAGTCACAAAGGACGGATATAATAAAGGATTAGCGAGTTCAAGTTATTTTGTGAATATGCCACAACAAATTACTTATAGTAAAGGAATAGTTGGTAACCCAATAACTACAGGAAACTATACTGTCTATCTTGGCAAAGTGACAGAATGGAATCTTGAAACAACATGTTTTGTAAAATTTGGGAATGAATATAAGAGATTTTTGAAAACTTGTGATTTATACAACTTGGCACCCGATGATTTTAAAACAGATGCAAAAACAATATCAGTTCTTGCAGTCATGAAGCATAATAATGAATATAGGCTGTTTCCAGTAAGTGGATATTACAATACTTTAAAACTTAACGACACTGCAAAATCTAACTACATAATCAGTACATGGAATAATTATTCAGTACCAAATTAACCATAGATTCTGTTTCTATTTTTTAAACTTGTTAATTGAATCAATGAGTGCAGAACGCCTTATTTCTTCAGTTACAGCCGCTCTTGCATCCTCGATTAGTATTCTGTTTACATCCAGTTTTCTTCGGGTTTCATTTACTAATTTGTCATATATGGCAAAAGGATACAGGGAAAGATAGAGATTTTCCATTATTTCAAAGAATTTACTTGCATCCTTAGCTTTTCCTGCTCTTATAGAGTCGTAAACTAGTCTTTTTAGCTCACCAATACAATCAAGTAAACCAAGTATGTATGATTCACCTTTTACTCCAAGGGATTCAGCAGAAGGTATTTCTAATTTTTGTACTAATGCAAGAAATGCAAATGCTTCAACAAGTTCTTGCTCTGATGTCATGATGTGTCTGTACAATTCAGCGTTTGATTTTTTTCTTATTTCATCAAGTAGTTTTTTCGCTTTAGTTGCTTTTTCTTTTCCATCTGCAATGTCTAATTTGTGAACAGAAATTATTGCTTGGCTACATAAAATGATTACCTCACGAGTTCTCTTTATGATGTATTCACGTGAGCTCTGAGCATCTTCTAATGACTTTGATATTTTGGATAACGATAATTTGACATTCTTCAATGACACGTAAGAATAGATAAAAAACTAGGATAAAGTCGTTTGGTAAAGCCCTTATTTGACATTATTTTTGAGTTATCATATGGATATAACAGTCAAACAAATGATGCAGATAGAGGAAAACGGTCATCAGATGGGCTTTAAAAGAAATTTCATGATGGAAAATGCGGGAGCATCTGTTGCAAGATATTTATCAGAAAAATTTTCAGATATTTCATCAAAAAAAATCCTTGTTTTTGCTGGGCTTGGAAATAATGGAGGTGATGCTCTAGTAGTTGCAAGGCATTTGGCTGGTTTTGGGTCTGATGTCAAAGTATTACTACTTGGAAATCCAGACAAAATAAAAACCGATGAAGCTAGGACAAACTGGGCTATACTTGAAAAAATGAATTCGATAGATTTGGTAATTGCGTCTGATATTAGTGATCTTGATCTAAAAGCAGATATTGTTATTGATGGAATTTTGGGAACAGGAATTTCTGGGAAAATTAGAGAACCATATGCATCGGCAATTGATTCTATAAACAAACTAAATGCATTCAAGATTGCAATAGACATTCCATCAGGTCTTGATCCAGATACTGGAAATACAAACGACAAGTGTGTCAAAGCTGATGTAACTATAACATTTTATAAAATGAAAGTAGGGATGCCAAAGAGAAAAGATATGTGTGGAACTATTCTGATTGAAAAAATTGGTATACCTCCAGAGGCCGAGGTTGGTGTACTATGAAAGTACATCAAATACAAGTTGGAAATATGCAGAACTTTACCTACATTTTAGAGGACGAAGATACCGATACTGCCATAATTTTAGATCCTTCATGGGATCTTGAGGAGATCCAAAAGGTGATAGAAAAGAACAACCTGAAGGTAAAATACATTGTAAATACACATCACCATTTTGATCATACCATAGGCAATGAATACATGACAAAAATCACAGGGGCAAAAATAATACAACACAGTGCTTCTACATTAAAGAACGATATGATAGTATCAGACGGCGATAAAATAAAATTTGGAAATTCTGAGCTTACTGTCTTTCATACTCCGGGTCATTCAAAAGATAGTATCTGTCTTGTTGGTGATGGAAAAATTTTTTCCGCTGACACACTCTTTGTTGGTAATTGTGGTAGAGTTGATCTTCCAGGCGGAAGTGCAAAGGAACTCTATCATAGTTTGTTTGATATTCTCTATAAAATGGATGAAAAACTAGTTCTTTATCCCGGTCATGACTATGGAAGCTCATCCATTTCTACATTAGGAAAAGAAAAAAAGACAAATTTTGTTTTACAGCCCAGGACAGAACAAGAGTTTCTCGAATTTATGAATAGTGAATAAAAATTGTACGATATTGAAATTTTAGGAAACACACAAAAGGGAATTGATTTTATAAAAAGAGTAGAAAATAAAAAATTTGTATTTTCATTAGTAATTTCATATACTGCCACTTGCGAGATACCTGGAATCACTGTTGCTGGAGCAAATCCTGATCTGCTAAAGTTTACTGCAGCTGCTGATGCCGAGTTTCTTCATTATGGATATTGTAAATCTATTGATGCAATACCCATGACTCCTGATGGAAAACCAACTCCGGCCCTACTTACTAAAACTGCGCTAGAGGCTGCAAGCATCCCAAGCTTTGTTATTAATGCTGGAAGTAAGGTCATTCCAAAGCTGCCATGTTTAGAACTTGGTTTAGAGCCAGGAAAAAACATTGCACAGGAACCAGGCCTTGATCAAGACTCTGTCAAAAAGGCTGTTGAATATGGAAGAATTGTAGGAAGATCTCTTGGTTCTTCAACAGACTGTCTGGTAATCGGAGAAAGTATTCCTGGAGGTACTACAACTGCTCTTGCTGTAATGACTGGGTTTGGGATGCAGGCATATGTAAGCAGTAGCATGCCAGAGAATCCCACACTGTTAAAAAAACAAACGGTACAATCTGCATTAAAAAGACTAGAATCTAAAGATCCTTATGACGTTATTTCACAATTAGGGGATCCCATGATTCCTACCGTTGCAGGAATACTTGGTACCGCCTCAGAATCTACAAATGTAATTTTGGCAGGGGGCACACAAATGGCAGCAGTTCTAGCATTTGCAAAACATATTGGTTTTAACAAAACAAACACTGCGCTTGGAACCACCTCATACATCATAAATGATAAGACGGCAAACCTTGTGGAATCAATAAAACAAATTTCTGATATTCCAATACTTGTTGCAAAACTAAAACTAGGTGAATCAAAAATTTCTGGACTACGATCTTATGCAGAAGGATTTGTAAAGGAAGGTGCGGGAGCTGGAGGTGCATCAATTGCATGCATGTTAAAGACTGGAATTGGATCAGAAAAATTACTCTTGCTAACAGAAAGAGAATACAATAGAGTTATTTCACAGTAACAGACTTTGCTAAATTCCTTGGATAGTCAGGATCTGTATCCTTTTCAAGAGCAGCATAGTATGCCAAGAGTTGAATTGGAATTATCTCAATAAGGGGAAATAATGCTTCATTAATTTCCGGTATTTCTATCCAGTAATCGTATACCTCGTTTGGCTTGTCAGAGATTCCAATTATTTTTGCACCACGAGCTTTTATTTGATGGGCACTTGCTAAAGTGTCGACATAAGTGGAATCATTAGGATTTATTATTATTACAAAGACGTTAGAATCCATTAGTGCCAAGGGCCCGTGTTTTAATTCTCCTCCAGGAAGGCCTTCTGCATGGATGTAGGTAAGCTCTTTTAGCTTTAGTGATGCTTCTGATGCAATTGCATAATGAATTCCTCTGCCCAGTACATAAATGTCAGAAATAGTTTTGAGATTTCTTGCAATATCCTGAACCTTTGTCTGATCAGAAAGTATCTTTGTTACACATGTAGAAACCTTGTCAAGATCTAATCCAATACAACCTCCGCATAATTTATCGGCGATTTTGTATAAAATAGAAAGTTGTGCGGTGAAACTCTTAGTTGCAGCAACGCCGATTTCAGGTCCGCAGTTTAAGCCAATAGAAATAGATGATGATTGTACTAGCGATGAGGTCATTATGTTAACAATAGAGATGATTTTTGCTCCTTCTTTTTGAGCAATTTTCACAGCTTCTAAGACATCAGCGCTTTCTCCACTTTGAGAAAGTGCAATAAGAATTGACTGCTGATCAAAATTGTTTGGGGAATGTGCTACCTCGCTAGATATTATCGACTCTATCTTTATTTTTGCATATTTTGAAAAAATATGTTTTGCCACAAGAGCTGCGTTATAGCTCGTACCGCTTCCTGTCAAGTAAAGATTCTTTGCATGTTTTACAAACTCTGTTGTCAAATCAAGTTCCATCCTTGTGGATTCTCCTGCTTTTAGTATTGTATCAGGCTGCTCAGAAATTTCCTTGAGAGTAAAGTGCGCGTAATCTCCCTTGTATACATCTGCAAGTTCTTTTGAAACTTTGGTTATCTGATGTTGTACTGGATTACCATCAAAATCAAAGAATTGAATTCCGTTTAGATTGATGATGATGAATTCTCGATTATCAGGATAGATCACTTCATCTGTATGTTCTATAAATCCTAAAACATCACTTGAAATGAAATAACCATTTTTTCCTACACCAATAATTAATGGCTCGTGAAATCTTGCTGCTGTAAGTGTGCCGTCCTCAAATACTGCAACAAAAGCATAGTTTCCTTTCAAGGATGACACGGTCTGAATCATGGATTTTTTAACGTCTTTTGTTTGATCAAAATTGTGTTGCAAAAGATTTGCAATGACTTCGCTGTCTGTTTCACTTTTAAAGACATATCCTTTTTGTTGTAACTCTTTTTTTAATTCTTCAAAATTATCGATTATTCCATTATGTACTATGGCAACTTCACCAGAACTTGATGGATGTGGATGTGCATTTGTTTCAGTTACACCACCATGTGTTGCCCATCTTGTGTGACCTATGCCGACTGAACCCAAGAGCATGTCGAGCTTTATTGCGTTGTTTACTTCAGCAACTTTTCCAACGCCTTTTCTTAAAGTAATATGATTACCTGAAATTGTGGCAACACCGACACTGTCATACCCTCTGTACTCCATTCGCTTTAGTCCTTTGACTAGTATTGGTGCAGCGGAACCATCGCCAAGATAGCCAATAATTGAACACATGATGATTTTTACCTCCTTCTCAATAATAATAATTGCGTGTAAGTTATCTTACACTTGTGGTTGTTCTGTGGTAACAGCTTCAACTTCCTGTTTTTTTGGCGGTGCATAGTTTACACCTGGAGCCAAATGAATTTCGTTTTCTTCGTCTACTTTAACGGTGTATGAAGGAATTGTAACTACCCTGTCTCCTATCATTACATGACCATGAACTACTGCTTGCCTTGCTTGATATGGGCTCTTTATCAAACCCTTTTTCTGAACCATAGTCTGTAATCTACGTGATAGTAAATCAGTTACTTTCAAATTTAAAACGTCATCAAGTGTAGAGTTTTCTCTTACAAATCCTACTCTAACTAGTGATTTCATTAAAGTTGGTTCTTTTTTTTCTCTTAATTCTTGAGTTAGAGCCAAAAGTGATCTTGCTTGTTTTCTTACTCGTGATAGTTCCGTATGTGCTCTCCAGAGCTCTCTTTTATTTTTCAATCCAAAAGTTCCTAACACATAGAGCTCTTCATTTAGTAAATCATAGTTTAGTGGACGTTTTGGTTTTCTCCAAATTTTTCGTGGATTTTTAGGATCTCCCAATCAAATCACCTATTTTGTCGGTTTCTTCTCCACTGGTTTTGCAGCTGCTGGTTTCGAATCTTTTGCTGGAGCTGCTGCACCACCCTTTGCTGGAGCTGCTGGAGCTGCTGCACCACCCTTTGCTGGAGCTGCTGCACCTTCTGCTGGAGCTGCACCGCCTTCTGAAACTGCACCTGGTGGAAGAACTTTACCTCCTTTACGAACTCCAACTGCACCACCCTTTCTTCCGGTTGTACGTGTCCTCTGACCTCTAACCTTTAATCCATAAGTATGACGAAAGCCTCTCCAACTGTTTGTATTTTTTTCTCGTTCGATATCATTTCTAACATTAAATTCTATATCAGAAGTAATCAAGTGCAAGTTTTCTCCAGAATCGATATCTTTTCGTCTATTTAGAAACCATGAAGGTACGTTAATTGATGATGGATTTTTCATGACCTTTTCTATTTCTTCTACTTGAGATTCTGTGAGAAATCCGATATTGCTATTTTGGTCTATCTTAAGAACATCTAAGATTGCTTTGGCAAAGTTATAACCTATTCCTCTTACCTGACTAACTCCTATGATCATTTTTTTTGCTCCAGGAACGTCTTTTCCTGCAATCCTGACAATGTGTCTATATTCTTGTGAAGACAAGTAAACCAAAATTTCCTGTAACCCCGATAAAAACCATGCTAAAGCAAACAATACTTTAAATCGCATTTAGGCTAATTTAGTATGTTGACGCAGGAATTTGAAAATCTTGTAAGACGAAGCTATTCTTCAACTCCAAAATATACTGAAGTAATGGCTGGTCTTCCTGAAGATTATAAACAAATTAAGACTCTAGGTGATCTTTTAGAAATAAACTACAAACTTGTTGGAGCTAAAGAACAACTTAGGCAAAACCTGATTTCTAAAATGTTGGCAAATGAGACTAAATACCCAGAAATTATTGGATTTGAAGACGATGTAATTCCTGCACTGGATAGAGCCATCCTGGCATGTCATGATGTGATGTTAGTAGGGCAAATTGGCCAAGCAAAAACAAAGATCGCTCACACCATTTCAAAGAATCTTTTATCACCAATTCCAATTATCAAAGGAAGTATAACAAATGATTCTCCAATGGATCTGCCACAAGACGAGATGATTTCATTATTAGAAGATAAGGAGAGTACTACATCGGTTCCAAAATTTTACATGGATTCTGAAAGCATGGAAAAAATTTGTAATAACAAACTTGATACTAAAATTGAGTGGGTTGAGGGCAAGGACAGATACAAGTATGTACTTGCTACACCTGATATATCCGTCAAAGATCTAGTCGGACAGATAGATGCAATTAAAATTACAAAAAAAGGAACAGAGATGTATAAAATTGAATCCTATTCGCCAGGTCAGTTAATGCAAGCAAAACATGGTCTCTTTTGTATAGATGAATTACCTGTGCTTGATACTAGAAAACAAGTTGCGTTACTTTCGGTTCTTCAGGAAGGCAAATTTACAACTGGTGCTTACCCTGTGATATTTGAGCCAAAAACTGTCTTCTTTGCAACTGCAAACCCGATTGATTATACACATTCTGGTAAGATAATAGAACCTCTTTATGATCGACTAAAAAGCCACATTCACACTCATTATCCAAAATTGGTAGAAGACGAAATGTTAATTATAATACAAGAAGCAAAAATTTCCAAATCATTTATTCCAATTTTTATGTTAAAAATTTTAGCAAAAATAATTCACGATGCACGTGTAAGCAATGAAGTAAATCAAGACAAGGGAGTAAGCGTACGTATGGGTGTACATAGTCTTGAGCTTTTAGTAGGTGAAGCTGAAAGAACACGAGCTATATTGCATAAAACCTTGGCAATCCCAAGACCTTCTGATATATTTTGTATAAGTCAAGCTACAAAGTTTGAACTTGCAGAAATGGATGATACTATCACAAATAGAGAAAAAGTGCTTAACGATTTAATTGCAATCTCTCTCAAAGAGACCTCACTTGAATACATAAAAGGAATTGATCTCTTAGTGTTGGAACAGATTAAACAAGAATTTGTTGGCAAGACTTTTCAAGTTTCTCAAAAGATCTTAGGTGCAAATAGCATGCAAAATTCGTACGAAAATCAACTGAAAAATTTTGAAATTATGAGAACTCTGATTGGAACAATATATGAAAAAATATCTGGGGAACAAAAAGAATTTGAGAAAAAAACACAGCAATATAACATAATGTCTGAACATCTCTCTGTATCTGAAAGTGCAAAAAGTGAACTTAGGGCTGCAATAACAGAATTGGTACTAGAAGGACTATGCTGGATAGAGCCAAAAATCCTTGACAAAAAAGAGGCTGGTTTTGTTGCAGCCTAATGCAAAAAATTTTGTTTATTTTTTAAATCAAGAAAATGAAAATAAAAAATCGAACACGGAGATATCAAACAACATGTTGCAAAAAATCCTCCAAACTATGGCAAAGCAAGTTCTGAAAGAAAAAACACCTAATGTTCAAGAACTTGATCGTATTTTAGAAGGAGTTATTCAACAATCTCATGAAAAGTCAGTAGAGCAAAACCAAGAAGAAAAGGATACAGACATTCAAGGAATGGGGGAGCCACTCACAAAATATCTGCAAAGAATTGGTTATCTTAAAGATCAAAAAAAGTGGCTAACAAACAAAGCATTTTTCGAGATTGGCGGAAAACTCCTTCACGATGTAATGAAATCAATAAGTGAAGGAGGGTTTGGATTCCATGAAACAAAAAATGTTGGTACAGGTAGTGTAATAATGGATACTACAAAACAACTAGAACTTGGTGATGATATAAAGAATCTTAATGTTCCACAAACCATATTGAATTCAATTCAAAGAATTAAAAAATTTTCAGAAGTCAAATTTCCGATCCTTCTAAATCTTGATGATTTTGAAGAATTTGATACTATTGAAGAGACAAAAGTTGCTGTTGTATATTGTATTGATCTGAGCTCTACTATGAAATATTCGATTAGTTCAGGAGAAGGAAGTAGAATAGAAGCTGCAAAAAAAGCGCTTTGGGTTTTGT
>Ga0163199_1001641_pt1 | contig 13955 bp, 13 predicted proteins | sample PL_2010_150m_FD_113537 | JGI IMG/M metagenome (GOLD analysis project Ga0163199, IMG submission 113537) | Freshwater microbial communities from Powell Lake, British Columbia, Canada to study Microbial Dark Matter (Phase II) - PL_2010_150m | ecosystem: Environmental > Aquatic > Freshwater > Lake ... | reverse complement strand
CAAGGCTTCGCTTAGGCTGTTGACGCTGGCCAGCATTCCTGTCATGCCTTTGCTCCGTTGTAGTCGATAGCGGCCATTAACCAATCCCATGCGACACGCTCGCGGTCTCCCGCGGTCTTATCGAAGCCGATTCGCAGATAAGCCAGTTCCGCTGCTATCTTTTCGGGTCTCAGCATCGATAAGCGACTGACCAGGATAGCCGCTTCCAGTACCGCATATTGGGCGCGGTTAAAGCCTTTAAACGGCGCGTGATTGGCGCTGTGTACGGCGGTGCAGAATAATTTGGGCCGAACCGGGTTATCTTCGATGCGTATCAGTTCAACTTCGGTATGCGCCAGCGCACAGGCCAGTACCGGTGTACTGATTTTTTCGGCATTGCGTAGCGGCCAGTCACGCCTTCCGGTCAGGCAGCCGGCAAATACGCGCACATCGTCACAGTAATTGATGACGGCGACATGGCTTTCCAGCAGATTATCGAGCGTGGTTGATGGACGGAAAGGCAAAATGACAAATTCATCGCCGTTAATATGAATTCCCATCGGCGCAATATGCGCTATGCCGTCTTCGTTATGTGTCGTGACTATTGTTTCTTGTATCATGCTTTTTTGTTTTATGGCTTTTGTAAAGTGGTACCGGCGGGTTTAAACGTGTGCAGATCAACGGTAGTTTCGGTCTGGTCGCCGGCGCAACCCCAGCTTAGCGCCTGATCCTGGGTATAACGCTTGCCCAGTGTCCACGCTATTTCGGCGCGCGCCAATTCCACGCCCAGGTAAAACGCATGGCCGCCGTCGTGCTCGACATGCAGTTTGGGATATAAATCGAACGGGTTGCTTGCGCTGTGCAGGCCGTCACGGTTGAAAATATGGATGCCTTCGGTGCTGATCTGGATGCGGAAGCTCGGGTCCTTGATTTGCCCCGCCAGTTCGGTGATTTCTGCGAGCGTATAAGGAAACGGCGAGGTTTCATGCAAGGCCATCAAGCCGGGATGAATATGCTTGGGCAGGGTATTGTGCTGTTTTGCCGCCAGCATGATGCGCCGGGACAAATCGGCTTCTTTGACGGCGCGGCAGGCATGGCGGCTGACTTCGGTAGCCAGGATATGGTTGATATTCAGCTCTGAACAAATACCCAGCAGCAGGGCATTGATGCCCGTCGTGTCGGCATGGGTCAACTCGGTGATATTGCCAACGCCCATCATGATTTCAACATCGGGATGGTTTTTCCTGACTTCATGATAACGCACGATCGATTGCGTAAAGCCGAAATGCAAGGGGTCTAAAATCGGGTCGACGATAAACGCACGGTTTTTCGCCTGCATCGCGTTGATAGCCCGGTCCAGCGAGGCCAGGTCTTCGTGTTTTTCGGGGATTAATATCGGCGTGGCCGCGACTTCATCGGCAATCCACAGACTGCTTTCGTGCAGGCTGAGCAGGTAATCCGCGCCCGCTTTGCCGCCCCTGAGCAAGTCCTGTTCATCCAGCGAATCGATGCTGACGGTAAAACCCTGTTGCTTGAGGGCCTGGATAATGTCTTCCATCTGCGGAAACGGCGTGCTGGGCAGGCAGCCTATGTCGATGACATCGGCGCCGTTTTTGCGGTAGTACTCTGCGCGTTTGAGTACGTCATCGATACTGATGTTGGGCGCATCGGTAATCTCGGCGAAGATTTTCACGCGGTAGGCGCTCAAGTCATAGACATGCGCCTCGCGGCCGAAATATTGCGGCAAGTCTTTGAGTTCTTCGGGGCCGCGCGCTATCGGCATATTGAACGTTTCGGACAGCGCGTCCACATCGCCGCGGCAACGCCCCGGTAGAATCATGCGGTCGGCGCCGAAGGTATCTTTCAAGCGCCGCGCTATCATGTCGGTCGTCATCAGCGCCGCGACTTTAAGCCCCAATTGGTGCACGGTGTAGGTGAATTCCGGCTGCATTTTTTCGAGTATTGCATGCAGTTGTTTTTCCGCCAATTTACCGGTAAGAAAAAGAATATGTTCGCTCATTTCAGCGTTTCAAGTCTTGCCTTAACATGATGGATAAGCTCGTCCACACTCTCGACGACGGTCGTGTATTCAAGGCTGCGCAATTTATGCGTGCCTTCCAGGTCGATTTTACGCGGATAAACCATGACTTTGCCGCCGGGCGCGGTGGTTTCCATTTCCGGCGCAATATCGCAGGGATAAACGATGCTGGGCACGCGGCACTTCCCGGCCTGTGAATACAGGTTGGTTACCAGCGTATCGGCGATGCCGAGCACGCATTTGGCGACCGTGTTCGATGTCGCGGGCGCCATCACGAAGGTATGGTAATAGCCTTTGTAAAAATGCCCGACAGGTGGTGACGACGCTGTTTTGTCACGGTACACCGGCATTTTTTCGCGTATGTCTTTAAGGTCGATGCCGTACATTTTCAACACTTCTTCGCCGGCCTGGCTGATATATAAATCCACCGCATCCAGCGTCAGTAAAAAGGCCAGGCATTCTTCTATGTAGTGACCGGAGCCGGTAATCGCCCAGGCCAATCGAGGTTTATCCATTACACTATTCAGCTTAAAATTAGAGCCATCATTATACTCGAATCTGTCACATACAACGCACACAGGAGCTTTTAACATGTTCAACCGCCACGATAGACCGCTCATCATGGGTATTTTAAATGTCACGCCCGACAGTTTTTCCGATGGCGGTAAATTCAGCGGCGTACCAGCGGCCGTGCAGCAAGCCGGGCGCATGCAGTCCGAAGGTGCGGATATTATCGATATAGGCGGCGAATCGACACGGCCGGGTTCCGATCCCGTGCCTGCCGAGGAACAAATACAGCGGGTTATTCCGGTTATTGCTGCGATCAGGCGTCAGATAAATATAGTGATCAGCATCGATACGACATCCGCCGAAGTGGCCAAAGCCGCGCTGGCGGCTGGAGCGGATATGATCAATGATGTATCGGCCGGGCGGGATGACGCGGCGATATTGGCATTGGCGGCCGAAACCGGTGTGCCGATTATTTTAATGCACAGCCGGGGGGCGTCAAAAACCATGCAGGACAATCCTTATTATGACGATGTTGTGCAAGACGTTATGGCTGAGTTAGACGAGCGGATTAGTGCAGCCTTAGCCGCCGGCATCAAGACAGAAAATATAGTGATAGATCCCGGTATCGGTTTCGGCAAGCGCAAGCAGGATAACCTGGATTTACTGGCGCATCTTGACAGGCTGGTGGCGTCAGGTTTTCCTGTATTGCTGGGTACCAGCCGCAAACGCTTTATGGGCGGTATTTGCGCCGTTGCCGAGCCGTCGGAACTGGTGACGGCAACGGCTGTGACGACTGCTTTGGGGGTTATGGCAGGGGTGCGGTTGTTTCGCGTGCATGATGTCAGGGAAAACCGCCAGGCGGCTGATGTTGCCTGGGCAATTAAAGGCAGAATGGGCAATGCGTTTTAATTAACCGATGCTTTATTATAACGTCCCGAAACTATAGTTCCCAGGCTCTGCGTTACTGTCCGTAGGAGCGGGCCATGCCCGCGATGGGCGATGATGTTAGCACTGATCGCGGGCATGGCCCGCTCCTAATGTGGGCGGTGACGTAGCGCGTGGGAATAATAAAACCCGTGCGGTTGTTGTCAAGAATGTGCCGATGTCTACCAGTCGACTTGCGCACGCATTTCTAACATATCAAGATGAGTGCCGTTGAATGCCGCCGAACGGGCATTGGTATTGTTTGCCGTATTAATATCCAGTACATGGATAAAATTAGCCATCAAACGCATGTGTGAATTGGGGTACCAGTTTAAGGCGGTTTTAAATGTTTGCGCTTCGCCGCCGGTAATCAGATTATCGGTCAGGTTGAGGTTATCGTAGCCGAGCGCAAGCTCCCAGGCGCCCCAGCCGTTTTTCATGTCGAAGTTATGTGCAGGTTTGATGCGATCCCATGCGCCTGTTTTGGCTTTGTAGACACGTGACTCGCCGGTCATGAAGTAACTGACATAGCCGTAATAGCCGTCCAGTGTTTCGCCGCTGCCGTAGCCTTGTCCGGAAATATTAGCTTGCAGATATTCGGCCTGTGCCGAAAATGGGCCATAGACTAAAGCCGATTCGGCAGCAAAACGCGTGATATCCTCAACTTTCAGTGTACCGGTAAGATTGCTCATATTGCCGGTAGTCAATATCGCTGTGCGATCGACGTTGCCATCCGGCGTGGATGTGAACGTCATGCCGCCGTTGTTGAATGTACCGTTGCCCAGATAATTATTGTTAACTGAACGATAGGAACCGGAGGCGCCTATATGCAAAAACTTTTTTTCGCTGTGCAGCCAGGGGCGGCCGACTATGCGACCGGTAACATCCCAGCCGGTGTCGCCGCTGCCGTTGTTCCGGTTGTTATTGCCGTTGGTGTTGACCGACGTGTTGTAAGCCCAGCCGCCGCCTACCGGTTCAGTCTGCAGTGCAGCCATAAAAGCAAATTGATCCAGTGAATAATTGGCGCCGATACCGACTTTGTAGGCGTTGGGATTATCAGAAAATGAATTGACCGCCATGTTACGCTCGATAAATGTCAGAAAGCGGTTACTGGTTGCTTCTTCGAGGCTGAACGGCTCTTTAAACTGGCCGACTTTAACGCCGAACGGCGAAGAAAGTCTCCAGTTGATATACGCATCGGTTATGCCGGCCGCGGCACTGCCGTTGCCGCGGCTGAAATCGTATTCAAATTTATAGTCGTAATCCCTGAAAAAAGTACCTTCAACACCGAGACGGGCGCGGCGTATATCGGCTCCGTCGGCTAATTGATTGGTGGTTGCCGTAGCGGCGTTGACGGCAGGATCGTTACCGTTCACATTGATTTGCGAATCAGCCTGCAGGCGTCCGTTGATTGCCGCTTTGAAATTACCGTCCTTGCTCTCAAATTCAAGTCCTTTTTCTCCCAGTTTTACTTCTGCCGGATCCTTTTTTTGCTCAAAAACATGTTCTTTCAGCACTTCAATTTCAAGACGCTTACTTTCCCAGTCCTTGCGGAGTTCGTCCAGCGAACTTTTGTCGGTTTCAGTTGTTGGGTGTTCTTCGACTTTTTCAAATGATCCGAGCTTAATCCGGTTTGGGCCGGGTTCCGCATAAATCTGTTTGGTCGTGTTATCGACATAAAGATCGATGGCCAGTGCAGGGAATGTACTTGCACCGAGTACGCTAAAGACCGCCAAAGTAAGTTTCGAGATTTTCATAGCTTGCTCCTGGTTAATTATTAATAGCGGGGGTAAGGATAGGGTGGGAATATTACATTTATGCGTATATCTGAATATAATGCAAATTGACGTGGAGTTTGGTTGGTTGTTTAGCGGGCGAACAGCGTTTTGAAAGCGGCCTGATTTTCAGCCTGTTTAAACGTTGCATATTTTTCGCTGAAGTCGTTACGGGCTCTGCGTCTGTTTAGATCCAGATTTTGAATTAATACCTCTATTGCCGCCAAGGTATCGGCAGGTATGTGATGGGCGGCCATTTCCTCGCTGAACAGTTTTAAATGGTTTTCCTGTACCTGATAATCCTGAAATTCCCCTAAAACTTCCTGAAGTTCTTTCAGGCCGCTAATGAGCTGTTTTATAGATTTTTCGGGATAAAGATTTTGAAAGAATTCCATTAGATAGCGCAGTTTTTTGCAGGTTTTTCTTAACTCATGCAGGGTTTCTGCCGCTGATTGTTCGGTAATCGCATCGCCTTCCTGCAAAACCCGGTTAAACACTTTCCAGATTCTTAAGTCCGCCAGTTGTTTGATGCTCAGTTTTGCATTGGCTTCAAGTGGTTTTTTGGGCGCTTCTTTTTTAAGATAGTCTTCCCATTCGGCTATAGTCGATGAATATTTGGCAGAGCGCAGTTTTTTGGCGAGTTCTTTCTGCGCTTTTTGCTGTTTGGTCAACAGAAAGCCATGTAGGGGCTCCAGGTTTTCCTGGATTGAAACCGGCAGGCTGTTTTTGTAGTTCTCAAAATTGAGCAGGTAAACATCCAGATCGCGCGTGGGCCCGGTGATTTGTCCCAGCCAGGAAAAAAAATCGGCATAGTAGGCATTGACGGGTTCGGGTAATACGTCTTTAATCTGGCTAAGCCCTGCACGGGTTCTGCGCACCGCGACTCGAAAATCATGCAGGAATTCGCTGTCGGTGTTGTTAATGGCGCCTTGCTCATTGTCTTTGATCGTTTTTAGTAAATGGCTGTAAATATATTTCCCGGCAATATCGGCACGCATATCGGGATCGAGATTGATAGCCAGCTTTGATGTATATTCTTTGGGTTTGCGCCCGTGAAGTTTTAACGCAGGCAGCAACAGGGGATTATCGGCGGGTGTTAAATCCAGTTTTGTCGTGAGTATATCAATTATGTATTCGGTGATTTTGTCGTAGCCTTTTACCGGCTGGACGGTGAGGCGGCTATTGAACAGTTCATGCGCTTCGATAAGCAGGCGCAACACGATTTTTTTGTCGTTGTTAAGGATATTGACAGCGTAAAGCTCATAATCGAGTCTACAGAGGCTTAATAATGCACGCATTTCCAGTAGCGGCTCCAGGATACCGCGTATTTTTGTCGATTTGAATTGGTTGCCGAAGGCGGGAACATCATCGATCTCGGCACTGACGATGATGCACTCGTTCTCAAGATGTCTTAATGCTAACGTAGATGCTGTTTTTGAGCGCGTAAAATCACATAACATGTCGTTTGAATACAGGCGCCAGTCAAAACTGTCGTAATAAGTCCTGACGGCATGCTGCCTTGCAAGCAGTTGTGTGTCGGCATGATCGCTTAATCGGATGATAAGTTTTTCTGCCGTGAGGGATTGTGGTAATTCAAATTGTAAGGACATATCGACTGAGGTAGTGTTGGATTTTGCCATGATCTAAAATAAACGAAATATTAACGGATATTTGAGAGTGGTACTTATCTATAGAGCATCTGTATGGGCATTATCGGTCATAATGCCTTTGCATACTGTACCGGATAGCAAAATAAAAAACAGCTACAGACGCGCTATCAGGCATCGCGGTTCAAAAATCAATCAGCAGGTAAACATTATGAGTAGAGAATTATGGTTGCTTCGGCATGGCAAGTCCGATAGGGATGTTGAAATGGTCGATTTTGACCGACCTTTAAAAAAACGCGGAAAACAAGCAGCCCAGCGTGTTGGTGTATGGATGAAACAGCAGGCTTATATCCCAGATCGGGTCATCAGTTCGCCGGCAAAAAGGGCTTGCGATACGGCGAAACGGGTCTATGCTGCTATCGGTGAGGAGGAACGGGATATTCAGTTCGATAAGCGCTTGTATTTTCAGGGTATTGATGCCTTAAAAACGGTTCTGGCTGAATGCCCCGCAAAGTGCAGGCGCGTATTGCTGGTAGGCCATAATCCCGATTTCGAAGAGCTGCTGATTAATCTGGTTGGTATCGCTAATGTACCTGATGGGGACAAGCTTTTACCGACCGCTGCGTTGGCAAGACTATCGATGCCGGATGACTGGAGTAAACTCGATGCGGGATGCGCGAAGCTGGCATCAATTACCTATGCCAAGTCATTGCCTGACGAGGAATTATAAAGGCGGACTTCCGATGGACAGGAGATCAATGGCGCTCCCGGCATTGGTCTCCTGTGGCGTCAATCACCGGCTGGAGTTTGTAGGCAATACGTTCACTTTTTTATGAAAATCGAAGGCGTGACCATTTTCAGGTGATCGGTAATCTGATGCAGGTTTTCAGAATGACTGATAAAAAAATATCCTCCCGGTTTCAGCGTTTCGGCGACACGGCTTGCAACCGCTTTTTTAGTCTCCTGGTCGAAATAAATCAGCACATTACGTAGGAAAATGACATCGAAATTTTGTTTTAGAGCCGGAGATAACGGTTTTACAAGATTAATCTGCTCAAATCTTGTTCGCCTTCTCAATTTTTCATTGATCCAGAAAAAACCTTCCTGCGACCGTACACCGCGCAGGCAATACTTATCCAGCAGTTTTTTATCCATATTTTCGAGCCTGTCCATTAAATAAACGCCATTCCCGGCCTTATCGAGCATGCGGGTACTGATATCCGAACCCAATACGTCCCAGTGTTTATTGCCCAGCGTTTCAGCCAAGACAATAGCGAGGGAATAAGCTTCTTCCCCTGATGAGCTTGCCGCACTCCAGGCTTTAAAATGATCGCCTTGCCATGGTTTTAAAACCTGATCTCTTAAAAACTCAAAATGTTGAGGTTCACGAAAAAAATAGGTTTCATTAGTCGTCAAAATATCAACCATCACCTGAAATTCATGTTTATATTCAGCTTGTTTGATAAGTTGATAATATTGCGCATAACTGGATAAATCATAATATTGCAGTCGCTTGGCCAAGCGACTGGCAATCATTATTTTTTTTTCCGCGGCTAACGATATTCCGGCATGCTCATGGATTAAATGCTGGAAGAGATCAAATTCATGAGCTGTAATAGCTGAAATAGTGATAAAACAATCCTTTAATCAAGTTGTGCCCGTGCGGATTTCGGTTTTTTTTAACCAAGCTGCTAATCAATGAAAGCAACATATTCATGCTGAGCGGCGGGCGAAGTCCGCTTCCGCAAAAATGTAAATGCTCAAGTTATTTTCATTCTCTATCAAAAATGCCGGAATTCATATAAAACTAAAAATGCCAGTGAACCACTTGCTGATAAAGATCAGGTTGCTCCGGGCCTTCAATAATCAACTCAGCCAACGCACCTATTATCAATAGCGCGTGACAAACTGTGATCAACGAGTAAGTATTTGCCGGGCACTTCTGCGGTAAATTCTATCATAACCGCGGAACCAGGCGAGATAGTGGTGGTTTGGACATCTTTCAGGGGCGGATTGGTGATAGCGCCGTCTTTGTATAATTGATCAAAAACAGCACCGATGATGTGGACGTTGGCGGCGACATGCGATCCGACACCGACAAACAAGCGGATTTTTTGTAATAGACATCTTTCCTAAATAATCGTGATAGGGCTAATCTAATATTAATCGGGTTAAAATACATCCCGACCTCTGAAACCACGGATAGCCATGACTCCTTATGCCCAACTGCCGACAAACAAGCCTGAAGAGTTCATGCGAATGGTCGGCCTGTCAAACGAAGACTTCCAAGACCTCAGCAAAAAATTATGTGCTTACATTGACGCACAAAAAGCCCTCAACCCGTTGACAAAACGGGGACGGAAAGACTCCAGGCCAGCCTTGGAAGTCCGTTTGTTGCTGACCCTTTACTACCTTGAGCATGTCAACCGCCGATGCAAGATTTTTAGGCTTGTCAAGGACGTTTATCGGGGAAAACACAAAAATTACTCGCTGACATGGAATGTTGTGGCGGCCCTTGTCAACTTGCGCTATGGCTGCATTTAGGAAAGATGTCTATTGATTTAAGGCATTGGCTGGATGGTGGTAGGCGGTCTTGTCGCAGTAAATAAATGCAGGACGGTGCAGCTTAAATGCTCCTACCGTTTTTGTTTTAAATTTATTTTCTCCTTGCGGCAGGGATTGACACTTATCCGGTCGTACCGGAAACAGGTTTGAATCGTTTTAGGATTGGCGATATATCGTGCCAACTCCCATCAATTTTCTGCAATTTTTAATGGAATGGGATATAATTTCATATTAAACAAACATTTCCCCGCGCATTCGCGCATTCTCATTTCAACAAGGTAAATCCATGCTCAATGATGTTTCTACATTACCCTCTTTTCGTGATTTGGCGCTGATTGAACCGGTGCTAAAAGCATTGGAAGATGTCGGTTATGAAACACCTTCGCCGATTCAGGCACAAGTTATCCCGCACATGCTGCAAGGAAAAGATGTACTGGGACAGGCACAAACAGGAACGGGTAAAACTGCAGCTTTTGCGTTGCCGATTTTATCGCGTATTGATCTCAAACAAAAAGATCCCCAAGTCTTGGTATTAGCACCTACACGGGAACTCGCTATTCAGGTGGCCGAGGCTTTTCAACGGTATGCGGCACATTTAAAAGGATTCCACGTTCTGCCTATTTACGGCGGGCAAGATTACAGTACCCAGCTCCGGCAGCTGAAACGCGGTGCGCATGTTGTAGTCGGCACGCCGGGCCGTGTTATGGATCACATGCGTAAAGGTACGTTGAATCTGGACGGACTGAGTACGTTGGTGCTCGATGAAGCCGATGAAATGCTGCGTATGGGTTTTATTGACGATGTTGAATGGATACTTGAACAGACTCCAGACGAAAGGCAAATTGCGCTGTTTTCGGCGACGATGCCGACGGCGATTCGTAAAATAGCCCAGGAATACCTGCACGAGCCTCAACAAATAACGATTAAAGTCACCAATGCTTCGGCGGAAAACATACGCCAACGGTTTTGGGTGGTCAGCGGCGTACATAAACTGGATGCGTTAACGCGTATTCTGGAAGTTGAAACTTTCGACGGCATGATTATTTTTGTTAGAACCAAAACGGCAACCGTCGAATTGGCGGAGAAGCTGGAAGCTCGCGGCTATTCGGCCGCGGCGATTAATGGCGATATGTCCCAGGCGCTCAGGGAACGATCTATCAATCATCTTAAAAACGGCAAGCTGGATATTTTGATAGCGACGGATGTTGCCGCGCGCGGACTGGATGTTGATCGTATTACTCATGTCGTTAATTATGACATTCCCTACGATACCGAGTCTTACGTTCATCGCATCGGCAGAACGGGGCGCGCGGGTCGTACCGGCGATGCCATACTGTTCATTGCGCCCAGGGAAAGAAAGTTGCTGATGAATATTGAAAAAGCAACCAAACAAAAAGTTGAAGAAATGGGCCTGCCTTCGACTGAAGTGATTAACAATAAGCGCATTGCCAGATTCATGCAGAACATTACCGATACGCTGGCTGCCGAGGAGCTGAGCTTTTTCAGTCAACTGATAGAGCAATATCAGCGTGAGCATAATGTCTCTGCGCTGGAAATTGCCTCTGCTTTGGCGAAACTTGTTCAAGGCGACACGCCGTTGTTAATGCAGAATCCGCCCAAAAAATCCAAGGAAGCCAGAGAAGACAGCCCAGCTAGAGAAAGGGATGACAGGCCTAGAAGGGAGCGCGGTTCAAGACGCGAAGCGGGCGGCGGTGCGGATATTGAAATGGAATTGTTCCGTATCGAAGTCGGCCATGCCCACGGCGTAAAGCCCGGTAATATTGTCGGCGCTATCGCTAATGAAGCCGGTATTGATGGCAAGCATATTGCCCGTATTAAGATCGAAGACGATTACAGTACCGTAGAGTTACCTGCCGGCATGCCAAAAGAATTGATCCAGGACTTGAGGAAAGTCAGGGTGGCGGGCCAACCGTTGAATATTTCAAAAATCGAATCGGGTGCCAGAAGAATGGATGGCGGTGCTAATAAAACCGATAAAAGCAAGAAGAGAATCGGCTCTACCTCCAGACGTGCAAAGCCCAAAGCGGACGAGTGATTTTTCCCGGAGTTAGTCAATCAGGGTGTGCATGCACCACGAAGAATAGCGGTGCATGATCTTCTGGTTATGCAGGGTGGCTCGAATTCCAGATGCAAGACCCGGCAGTCTTTTCGATGGCCTCCAACTGTTGTTGATGGGCCGCCAGTTCTTCATTATTGCAGCGAATTATCGCTAATGCAGGGCGGTCTGCCGATAAGCACTTGACATCCCGGTTAATGTTTCCCTGTTCCGGTGCCGACAAGCCTTCATCGAGTAGCGAAGACTGCCCGCCGGTCATTAATAAAAATACATCAGCGAGAATTTCCGCATCCAGTAACGCGCCATGTAAATCCCGGTGGCTGTTATCTATGCCATAACGTTTACACAGCGCGTCCAGGCTGTTGCGCTGTCCCGGGTGTTTTTTTCTGGCATAAGCCAATGTATCAAATACGGCACAATAATCCGCGACTGTTTTCCCTGGGTTTTCCAGCAGTGAGAATTCGTGGTTGATAAAGCCGACATCAAACGGGGCGTTATGCATGACCAATTCTGCACCCTGGATAAATGCAATAAAATCGGTAAAAATATCCTTGAAGCGCGATTTATTTTCTAAAAATTCATTGGTGATGCCGTGAACGGCAATGGCGCCATCATCGATAACCCGGTCGGGGTTAATATAAACATGAAAGCGGTTTCCCGTCAGGCGACGGTTAAGCAGTTCCACGCAGCCAATTTCAATGATCCTGTGGCCTTCCTGGGGATTCAGGCCGGTGGTTTCAGTGTCGAGAATCACTATACGATTTGTAAATGTACGTTTGTCCACAAGTTACCTTGGTTTATTTTTAAGGGTTGGTGTTCACGCTGCAAAAGTATAACGACTAAGCCAGTGACACACGCTGATTATTAGCATACATTAATATTTTATGACTACAAAGGCATTCCAATGACACAACATCGCCCCGTTGTCCTTTCGTTCTCCGGCCATGATCCCAGCGGTGGCGCCGGTATACAGGCGGATATTGAGACACTGGTCAGCCACCAGTGCCATTCAGCCAGTGTCATTACCGCCTTAACCGAGCAGGACTCCCGTAATGTAAAAAAGCTGATCCCGCAAAGCTCGGAAAACATAATCAACCAGGCGAATACCGTATTGGATGACTTTCATGTTAATGCCTTCAAAATCGGCTTAATAGGGCATTATGAAACGGCAATCGCGATTTATGCGATCTTAAAACAGCATCCGCATATTCCGGTGATCCTGGATCCTGTGCTGGCGGCAGGCGGCGGTGCGGATATGGCGAATGACCGGCTTATTGCGACGATAGCCGACTTGCTCTTGCCATGCACGACAGTGCTGACGCCTAACAGCGAAGAAGCGCGCAAGCTTTCCGGATTCGACGGGCTTGATGAATGCGGCTTGGCATTGCTTGAAAAAGGCTGTGACTATGTACTGATTACAGGAACGCATGAAACAGTGCCCGCAGTCAATAACCAGCTGTTTCACGACGGCCGCTGCTGGGAAACATACACCTGGGATCGATTGCCGGAAAGTTATCATGGTTCCGGATGTACGCTGGCTGCCAGCATTGCGGCATTGATGGCGCATGGCCTGGAGCCGGTGCAAGCCGTCATGGAGGCACAGGAATACACCTGGAATTCATTGAATAGCGCTTATCGGCCCGGTAAAGGCCAGTACAATCCAAACCGGTTTTTCTGGATGGAGGATGATGCATGAAATGTCCGAGCCGCGGGCTTTACGCAATTACCCAAACCGACAACAAATCGGCCGATACGATTATCAGCGAAGTCGCAGCAGCTATTAGGGGCGGGGCGGTTATCGTACAGTATCGTGATAAAAATCCCGTTGATGCACTGTCGCTGGCAAAAGAACTGGCAAGGATCTGCCACCAACATCATGTTCCGTTGATTATTAATGACGATATAGTATTGGCCGAGCAGTCCGGTGCGGACGGCGTTCATCTCGGCAGGCATGACGGTCATATTAAAGAAGCCAGAACGGTTTTAGGCGCCGATGCGATTATTGGCGTTTCCTGTTATAACTTCATAGAGCTGGCGCTGGAGGCCCAACAGTTGGGTGCCAGTTATGCCGCGTTCGGGCGATTTTTTCCGTCTTCGTCAAAACCACTGGCTGCACTCGCTGCCATTGAAACACTGCAAAAAGCCAAACTTGATCTGAGGATTCCTGTCGTTGCCATCGGCGGCATTTTGCCTGAAAATGGCGCGCAATTATTGGCAGCCGGAGCGGATATGCTGGCGGTAATCGGCGGCTTATTTGACGGAGAGCCGGAACAGTCCGCTAAAGCTTACGGGGCGTTGTTTGTTTAGGGATGACGGATACTACTGTCACCGAGCTTCCTGAATACATCCGCCGCGCTAACGAATAAGGTTAGATTGTCTGAGCGGAGCGAACCACAATCTGAACCGTTTGTTGGACAAGCCCGACCCTAGTCGCGGATTTGGCTCTATATTAAGAAAATATCTTTTCGGATTTTGAAGGT
>Ga0163199_1001640_pt1 | contig 13956 bp, 16 predicted proteins | sample PL_2010_150m_FD_113537 | JGI IMG/M metagenome (GOLD analysis project Ga0163199, IMG submission 113537) | Freshwater microbial communities from Powell Lake, British Columbia, Canada to study Microbial Dark Matter (Phase II) - PL_2010_150m | ecosystem: Environmental > Aquatic > Freshwater > Lake ... | reverse complement strand
GGACAGAGGGGACACGAATCATTAAACGATCTGCGCGCGGCGAAACGTTAATCGCCCAAGGCGATCAAGTTGAAACGGTGATCGTCGGTCTGCCCGATGAACGATTTTATGGCAAAGCGATTGCCGGTGGCGTGTTAATGACATCGCTCGTAAATGATCCTGCCGGTTGTTTAGTGTGCAGCCATTCGTTGGTGAGGATGAAGATCGATCTTGAAACGTATTGGCGATCTGAACCCGTTGTGTCGCGCTACGCGAGTTTAGGTGAAGGGGAACAGATCGAAGGTTGGGGATTTCGAAATGGGGCGGCGTTGTGCGCCGACGGCAACCCCTTGATCATTTTGAGCGAGACCGATCACATTCAAGTGCGAGTCCAACGTGGACTCATGAAGGCGATAAAAATCGAATCATGAAAGTTCTTAAGTATTTAGGGCCAAAGCAAATTGAAATTATTGAATTACCCCAGCCACTGATCGCCGACGGCGAAGTGTTGGTGCAAACGCAAGCCTGCGGAATATGCGCGACGGATGTGAAGACGTATATGCGCGGACATCCGTTGATCAAAGCGGGTTCGGTCTTGGGGCACGAGATGAGCGGCGTGATCGTCGAGTCGCGCACGGCAAAGTGGCGCGTCGGCGAGCGTGTAGTCGTCGCGCCTTACGTTCCTTGTGGCGAGTGCCGTTACTGTCGGCGCGAACAGTTTACGTTGTGTGAAAATCTTTGGGACGCTTCGGTAGAACCGGGTGGCTTCAGCGAATACTTGCGCGTGCCGAGTCATCTCGTACAAAAAGGAATGTTCTGTTTACCTGAACACATAGATTTTTTAACGGCGACGCTGGTTGAACCTTTAGCCTGTTGCTATCACGGTTTTGAAGCCATGCGTTTGCAAGCAGGCGACTCGTTGTTGATCGTCGGCGATGGACCGATGGGCTTGGAGCAAACGATGATCGGCAAACAATTGGGCGCGTCGCCGATTGTCGTCGCCGGTATGACGCCGGATCGTTTAGCGTTAGCGGCGAACTATGCTGATCACGTCGTTAATGTCAAAGAACAAAATTTAAAAGATGCGGTGATGAAATTAAGTAACGGTGAAGGCGTGGATCACGTCATCGTCTCGGTGGGTTCTGCCGAAGTTGCCGAGCAGTCGGTAGCACTCGTTAAACGCGGCGGCATGATTAATTTTTTTGCGGGCTTGCCCGGCGGGTCACGCCTCACTATTGATCCGAATCACATTCACTACAACGAAGTGACGGTGATGGGTACGTTTGGTTTTGCTCACACCCACTTCAAACGCGCCGTCGGAAGTTTGAGCGATGGGTCACTCGACGTGACGGGATTGATCACGCGCACCGTGACGATGGATGAAGCCGAGAGCGCGTTCACCGATAGCGCGGAATATCGCGGCATCAAGAGTGTGATGGTTTTTGCGTGACCACATTTTTTTCTAAGGCGCATGGTTGTTTAGCGGGTGTGGCGTTAGGTGATGCGCTGGGACGCGCCACCGAATTTTTGACTCGCGATCAAATTCGCGCGCACTTCGGTTGGCTCGTTCATCTCGCCGCCCCGCCCGACTTTCATCCGGCGCACGCGCACCCGTTGGGCATCGTCACCGACGACACGGCGCAAACGCTGCTCATCACCAACTTGCTATCGCGCGGCGAAACGCTCACACCCGAAAACGTCGCCGCCGCACTCGTGAAGTGGAACGACGAAAAATCTTTGCAAACAAATTATCTCGGGCCCAGCACACGCCGCGCGTTGGCGCAATTAAAAGAAGGCGCGTCGCCGCGCGAGACGGGCAAGAGCGGCACGACGAATGGCGCGGCGATGCGCGTGGCGGCGATTGGCATTGTGAACGCTGGAAATTTTGATCGCCTGATGAACGATGTGATCGCCGCAAGTGTGCCGACTCACAACACGCGCAACGCCATTCAAGGTGGTGCCGCCGTTGCCTGTGCTATCGCCGAAGCTATGTCAGCGGATTCATCGGTGGAGACAGTGATCGCGGCGGCACAACGCGGCGCGATAGGCGGACGCGAACATGGCGCGTGGAGCTGGTGCACGCCGTTAGAGAAACGGATCGAGTTGGCGGTGAAACTCGCTCACGAGTCGGAAGATGTTGAAGATGCTCTGCAAAAAATTTACGACTACGTTGGTACCGGACTCGATCCCGCCGAATCGGTGGCAGCGGCTTTTGGCGTGGTCGCCGCCGCGCGCGGTGATGCCACAACGGCGATCAACGCCGGGGTCAACATCGGCGGCGACACCGATACTGTGGCTTCTATCGCCGGCGCGATCTGCGGCGCGCTGCACGGGATCGAATCACTCGATCAGAATTTAGTGCGCGAAGTGGAACGGGTCAATGGATTTAATTTGGAAGCGGTAGCGCGAGACCTCACAGGTCTCACCCACTCCGCTTCGCTACGGGGCGCGTTGCGAGACCTGTGAGGTCTTGAGAGGCATGATGGAATTAAGTTTCGGTCTGCATCCCAAATGGATCGAATCATCCGGCGGATCGCTGGATGGATTTTTAAATCCGTTGACGGCGGCCGGCTTGAGCGCGCTGGAGTTCACCCTCAACCCCGACGAGGAGTGGGAAGAAATGCGCGCCCTCGCCGAACAATGTGTGCGGCTCGGTCATCGCTGTCACTTCCACTCGCCTTACAAAGACCCCTACAACTCGGTGGGCTTCGCTTCATCTCGCCGTGACGAGTTGCAAAAACTTTATGCGCCTGTCTTTGAGTTGATCGAGCGTTGGGCGAGTGAGGCAAATTTATTTCCGGCGGTCGTCATTCATGGCGCGCACGGCAAAACATCGCTGGCGCAGCTCACCGAAGACACTCAGTATTTTTTGGAATGGGCATTGACGCCAACAACTCGCGCCCAATTGATGTTAGAAAATTTGCCGCCCAAAGTTGGCTATGCGCGTTTAGGTGAAACGCATGAGCAAGTGTTAGAGGTTGTGCGCGGGCTTAATCATCCGCGCCTCAACGTGTGCTGGGATTTGGGACACGACGTTTTGCAAGGTTATACCCAACTGCCGCCCGAAGATTTTCTGAAAGCCGTGCGCCACGTTCACATCCACGACATCAACGATGCGGGCGAAGATCATTTTCCGTTGGTGTATGGCAACGTGCCGTGGCAAAAAAATTTGCGCGCCCTCAAACGCGCCAACTTCAGCGGCGCGGTGACGATGGAGATCAACGGGCATCGCGCCAGTCGCTTAGATCATTTACATGAGCGTCTTGCTGATAGTTTTGCGCTGATGCGTAAAGTGGTGACAGATACAGTGTGAGGTGTTATGACGACACAAAATTTGCTTTCGATTAAACGACGCGACTTAACCGAATGGCTGACCGCCTACGCTTTTCTGCTACCTAGCTTCGCCGTGCTGGCGACCTTCATCTATTATCCTGTTTTCTACGCCCTCTATCTTTCATTCTTTCGTTGGCGTTTGCTGCGCGGCGATCCCGTCTTCAACGGTTTAGCCAATTATCAATTCTTGTTAACCTCAGAAGACTTTTGGCAATCGGTGTGGAATACGATCTATTTTGCGGCAGGTTCGATCCCGACCAACATGGCGATTGCTTTAGGCATCGCCCTCTTGCTCAATCGCCCGTTGAGCGGTTTGTCGTTTTATCGCACCGCCTATTTTGTCCCGGTCATTACCTCAATGGTCGCCGTCTCCATCGTGTGGATGTGGATTTATCATCCCGATGTCGGCTTGTTCAATTACATTTTGGAATCCATTGGCTTGCCGACGGTTCGCTGGTTGAACGATCCTAAGTGGGCGATGCCGTCGTTGATCATTCTCAGTATATGGAAAGGCGTGGGCTACAACGTCATCATTTATCTCGCCGGTTTGCAAAACATCCCCGAACATCTTTACGAAGCGGCAAAGATTGACGGCGCGAATCGCCCGCAACTTTTTTGGAACATCACCCTGCCCCTGCTCACGCCCACTTCCTTCCTCATTTTGATCATTGCCGTGATCAATTCGTTTCAATCGTTCACACAGGTTCACGTCATGACGCAAGGCGGACCACTCAACTCGACAACGGTGATTGTGTATTACCTCTTTCAACAAGCCTTCCAACAATTCAACATGGGATACGGCTCGGCGGTTGCCATCGTCTTGTTTCTCATCATTCTTATTCTCACGCTCATCCAAAACAGAGTGTTGGAACCGCGAGTGCATTATCAATGAAACGCATGACTGCTCAGAGTCATTGCGAGGAGCGTTCTTCGCGACGAAGCAATCTCAGTCGCGCTATGAGATTGCTTCGCAAAGTGCGCTCGCAATGACGAAGCGGCTAAGCAGTTACTAAAACCTTATGTCTAAGCGAGCCAAACTTTTCGAAAGCGTCGTCGTTCACGTCCTCCTCCTCGCAGGCGCGGTGGTAATGATCTTGCCCTTCGTGTGGATGATCTCGACCTCATTCAAGAGTCAGAGCGAAGTGTTCGCCTATCCACCGCAGTGGATACCCACCGAATTTCACTGGCAGAATTATGTGCAAGCGTGGAACGCCGCGCCCTTCCCGCGTTACTTCTTCAACAGCGTCGTCGTCGCCCTCGCCGTCACCTTTGGCGATCTGTTCACAAGCGCCCTCGCCGCCTACGCCTTCGCCCGCATGAAATTTCCCGGACGCGACGCGATCTTTTTAATTTACCTCAGCAGTTTAATGATCCCGCATCAGATGACGATCCTGCCGTCGTTCCTTCTCCTAAAAAATTTAGGCGATCTGTGGGCACCGCTTGGACTCGATACTTACTTCGCCCTCATCGCCCCGTTCCTCGCCAGCGCGTTTGGAGTCTTCCTCTTGCGTCAATCGTTCATGCAAATTCCAAACGAACTCGAAGACGCCGCCATCCTTGACGGCTGCGGGCGCGCGCGCTTCTTGTGGGAGATCGTCATCCCGCTCTCGCGCCCGGCTCTCGCCACACTTGCCCTCTTCACTTTCATGGGCAACTGGAACAGTTACTTGTGGCCCCTCATCGTTACCAACAGCGACACCCTACGCACGGTGCAAATTGGCTTGCGTTATTTCATCGGGCAAGAGGGCGCGAGCCAATGGGGCTTGCTCATGGCGGCGGCTGTGTTCGTCTCACTACCCGTCGTCCTCATCTATCTCATCGTGCAGCGACAATTCGTGCAAGGCATTGCCAGCACCGGGATTAAACAATAAAGGAGGCGATCACCCGCAAAGAAAAAATAGACTCACCTCACCTATCGGCTAAGTTTTTTTATTTCATTCAAGAAGAAGGAGAAAACCTAATGACCGCCCGAAAAATTTTATTGATCAGTTTACTCGTGATGATCACCCTCGCCGCCTGCGCCACGCCCACCGCCGAAGCGCCGAAAGCTACGGTGGCGCCGACAACCGCTCCCGCTGCCCCCGCCACCTCGGCTCCCACCGCAGTGGCGGCAACACCTGCACCAGCGCCAAAAACCAAGATCACATTTTGGTATGCGTTGAGCGGCGCGCAAGGGAAAGTCATCGAAGACATGGTGACAAAATATAATCAGACCAGCAAGACGGCGCAAGTCGAAGTGATCTTTCAAGGCAGCTACGCCGACATCGCTCAAAAACTTACGGCGGCGATCACCGCCAAGACTGTGCCCGATGTAGCGCAGATGGGCGGCGCGCCGACTCTCGGCGAGTCGGGCGCGATTGTGCCGGTTGCCGATCTCGTTTCTGACGCCGACAAGAAAGATATTTTTGACGGCTTCTGGGATTACAACAAGTTCAATGGCAAAGTCGTCAGCATGCCTTTCAACAACAGCACGCCGATGTTGTATTACAACAAAGACCTGTTCATCGCCGCCGGACTCGATCCCAACAAACCGCCGACGAACTGGGATGAACTTGTGACTGCCGCGAAGGCGCTGACCAAAGATACCAACGGCGACGGCAAGCCCGATCAATGGGGCTTCAACACGCACACCGACACGCATTGGTATCTCAGTGCGATGATCATGCAGAACGGTGGAAAAATTTTGAGCGACGACGGGAAGAAAGTGATCTACAACAGCCCCGAAGGAATCGAAGCGTTACAGTTCTGGGGTGATCTGGTCACCAAGAATAAAGTGATGCCGCCTAACCAACACGCTCAGGCAGGCGCCGACTTCACCGCCGGCAAACTGGGGATGTTGATGCGCTCTTCGACTTTCTTGGCGACTGTGGAGAAGGATGCGAAATTTAAAGTGGGCGTGGCTATTCTGCCCGGCAAGAAAATTAAGTCGGTGCCGATTGGCGGCGCGAGTTTGCTCGTTTTCAAGACCACAGCCGAGCGACAGAAAGCGGCGTGGGAGTTCGTGCAATGGATGACCAACGCCGATAACTCACTCGACCTCTTTATCCAAACCAACTACGTGCCGATTCGTAAATCGGTGGCGGGCTTGCCAGCAGTGAAAGATTTCATTGCCAAATCTCCTAACTCGGAAGTTTTGATTAAGCAGTTGGAATTTGCCAGCGCGATCCCGATCTTTTTTGAATTGGGCAACAGCGATGAACAGCTTCGCAAAGCAGTTGAGAAAGTAGAGTTAGGTAGTGGCACCGCAAAAGACGCGCTTGATGTGGCGGCGTCCGTGATCAACAAAGCGTTGGGAGGTCCATAAGCAGACTGCGTAAAGTTCTCTACGAGATTTATTGGGGCGTAGTAAAACGCTAATCTAGCGCGAGAGTCCCCGCTTAAAAAAATTCGCCGCAGGTAAACACAGAAGCTGTGTTTACCTGCGGCGTTTTATATTGCTGTCGGAATCAGTCCTAACGGCTCGCGTTAGTGGCAGGTGGGTGGGACGAGACTCGCCGTCGAAACGGAAAAAGTCCAAAGCCGCGAAAACGCCAAAAAACGCGGCGCGTACCCACCTGTCCACTGCACGCATTGTTAGCCGCCGCTCTTGCTGAAGATACTTAACTTGCTCGAACCTCAATCCTATCAATCTGCGCAATCGCATAATTTATGAATTCTAGGGTTTCATAAAGTAAGGTTGGTTCTGCTCGCTGACGGATTTTTATCATAAACCGCACGCCCTCCCGTTCTTTCCACGCTTGGTCAATTAATTTTCCCCATTTGGGATCGACAAATTCTTTCGCCCACTTCGCTCCTGCTTTTTTGGATTGTACTGTCCCTGTATGAAGAGTATGTAACATTCGACAATAGGTCAAAACAGTAAAGGGTTGACCAAATCGAGAGTTGAAAAAGCTGAGAGGACGATTTATTTCATCTTCAAAAAGTCGCTTTATTTGGAGCATTGTCATTTTGATTTCATTCAGCATTCCATTTAGCGGTATGGGTTTCAAAATGGTTTCGGCTTTTGGACCAACCAAGGTGATACCCCGTTCGCGAAGAATCCAACGAACATGCCATTGGTTGTCATGGGTGGATTCTTCATATGTGGTGCTGCCGTTAAGAAAATAGTAGAGTTTCTTTTCTCCCACGATGTTCCAGTTGTTGAGGTCACTGGTACTGATATAGGATCCTTCCAAATGTTTTGCGGGATAACAATCAATATCATGAATCTTTATTTGAATATCTTGAAGCGGTTTCATGTCTGCTTCGGTTAATTCAGTATTTGTTATAACTAGAAAATCTACATCGCTGTCCAAATCAAAGTCGCCTGAAGCAATGGAGCCAACAAGATATATGCCAACTAGATTTTCCCCTAGTTCTGCTGCAACCTCGTCCACAAAGATATTAAGTACTTGCCGCAATTCGGGATAAGGATGTTCAGGTATTTTTGTGTTATCAAGAAATTTCATGTTTAATTTCTTTCATTTTCAAATCGGGATCGAAGGCGGCTAACGTTTTATTGAGTCCAGCCTATCAAAAGAGTCAGCCACTGATCAGTAACAAAGATCGGGGGCGTGCCATTCGCATCGGCGAGGGCGGTGTGGAGGCGGTTGAGTCCATCGGCGTAGGCGGCATCACTCAGCATGGCAAGCTGGGATGAGCCGTGTTTTTGGGTGAAGGGATTTTCCAAAACTGTCCGACCCACAAATTCTTGCCGAATGTGTTCCGCCACGCGCCACTCGGTACGCGTAAAATCGGCGGCGAGCATCCAATCGAGCAATGTGCCACTGGAGGGAAAGCGTCGCAGGTCAGCAGTTTGCACGCCCTCAAAATAATCGTAGAGATACCAACGGTCGCGCCCAATGTGCGGATCTAGGTTGACGATGGCGAGCGCGCCGCCCACACGCAACAAACGCCGCGCCTCGCTGATAAACGCGCGTTGATCGGTGTAGTGTTGCAAAGCATTGACCGACAAAACCAAATCGAAACTTGCCGAGGGAAAAGGCAAGTCGTTAGCGTCGCCGTTCATCAACAAGAGTCCGGTGTCCTGCGCTTGGGCTTGCTGCAACATTCCAAATGAAAAATCAAGACCGACAATGCGCCGCACCAGCGGCTGAAGTTCGATGACCCAACGTCCGGTGCCGCAGCCCACTTCTAGCACATCACGCGCGCCACTCTGCGCGACCAACGCCCGCAACTCGCGGGCGACTCCGGTAAGCGGGTTTTGCGCGTAGCGGGCGTTGTAATTCGGTGCGACAGCGTTGTAGTTAACCAGATTCATATTTCTATTCACTCAACTCCCGAATTTGTTCGTCCGACATCCCGACGACAATAGGGTGATCCGTTTGTTCCAGCAAATGTTTGTTGCCCTGCGCGTCAATGAGATGTCCCGACTTGGTAGCTTTAGTTTCAAGATAAAAAGCGTTGTAGGGATTGGGCGGAATCACCAGCGGAATCCGATCTACTACTTTGATGCCAAAAGTTTTAAGCCCTTCGATTTTGCGCGGGTTGTTGGTGATGAGGCGGACAGATTTGATCTGCATTGAGTCGAGCATGTGCGCGGCGATGCTGTAATCGCGCTCATCATCGCGGAAGCCTAGTGCCTCATTCGCTTGCACCGTATCCAATCCCGCATCTTGCAATTCGTAAGCGCGGATTTTATTCGTGAGACCAATGCCGCGCCCTTCTTGCCGCAAGTAAAGCACAATGCCCTCGTCCATTTCGCCAATCATTTTCAGCGCGGACTCTAATTGGTCGCGGCAGTCACAGCGCAACGAGCCGATGGCGTCACCCGTCAGACATTCGGAATGCAAACGCACCGCCACGTTTTCGTGATCCCACGGCATCCCGCGCACAAAGGCGGCGTGTTCCTTGCCGTCGCGCGTGTCCGAAAATGCCACAACGTGAAAATCGCCGAAGCGTGACGGCAGTTCGGCGAAGGCAACAACTTTAACGCAGATGTGGTCGGGCCCGTATCCGGCGCAATCATGCTCCGCTTCCAGCATCTCTCTTATTTGTTTGTGGGGGTGTTCCATAAATGCCTCACTCTGCTAGTTTTTTCTCGATCCGTCTTTCCGGGATAAGCCACATCACCGAAACAATCACATATAAAGTGACGGCGATCCATGCCGACACAAACGAAAGTGGAATTGCCGCCGTGTAGATAAGAAGAGACCACATCCCCTTCGGGTCTTTGCTGAACACGCTGGCGATGACCGAATCCGAATCATGGCTGGCGAGCAATGTCTGCACGAGGATGTAAAACGATAACCCGGATAACCACAGAACGCAACCATAAATGGCTACGGGAATGGTAGCAAAATTATTCTCGCCCATCCAGCCGGTGACGAAGGGCACCATGGACAGCCAGAATAGTAGATGCAAATTTGCCCACAGCACGGCGCCGTTCACTTGCTTTGTCGCTTGCAATAGGTGGTGGTGATTATTCCAGTAAATTCCGATAAAGACAAAACTGAAAACGTAACTCAGAAACTTTGGAATTAACGGAATTAACGCGGCGAGGTCTCCTTCGTGTGGGACTTTCAATTCCAGAATCATGATGGTGATGATGATAGCGATGACGCCATCGCTGAAGGCTTCCATTCGTCTTTTGTGCATTTGAGAGAGTCCTTTGCTTATGAGATACGAGAAAGTTTTTCGACCCCCTTGTGTTGAGAGATCGGCGGTCAGCTGGTTATTTGGTGCAGAGTTCGTTTAATTTTTTTAGGGACGATTTTACAATACTGGCATACACGCCGAACTGCATCAAGTATCCGGTGAAATCTGTCGGCGTGAAAAAAGCGTACAGATGGACTGTGGATGAATTCAGCCCGTTCTCTTTGATCTCAATAATGGACAAGTGATCTTTCACCATGTATGGGAATGCTACACGGTAAGCAAGGATTTTGTTTCTCTCGGCGTAGACCACAGTCTCTTTGATCTTGTCGCCCGTGCCGTAGACGGCGATGCGCTCAACGCCAACGCCGTCCGTATCTGCGTTTGCGGTGTTGAACGATTCCAGTTTCTTGATGGACGGCATCCATTCTTCTGCAATAGACTGGTTGCTTATCACTTTCCAAATTTTTTCAGGCGTTGCGTTGATGTCAACGGATTGATTGACCATTAACTTTGCGCTGGTGAAGTCTGCCACGATGAGGTTGCTTACTTTGGTGATGTGCTTCATTTGGCATTTTCCAATTCATTCGCCATTTTGTTGAGTTTGAAATAAGCGGTGATTTCGGGGATGACGAAGACAATGAGGAAAACAAAAAATATTCCAATTGCCGCGCCGCCGGCGCCGCCAGTCCACGGCACAATGAACATATCTTGCAATTCGCGCAGACTGTGCATGAGGAACGCGAAAGAATAAAAGCGCGGATTTTGTTTGACGAGAGCCAGAATCGAAATGACCATCATCACGGCGTTTCTGCCTGCCAGAACGTAGATCGCTTTTGCCGAGGCGGCATCCATCGTTATTCCAGGATAGATCAAGTTTGGATTGAAGTAACAGGCGTAAGTTTGGAAAGACAGAATAGCAAGAATGACGACTTGCAGGATGTTGATCCAGATAGAGATTTTAGTTTTCATTTGAAAATTAGTTTTTCTATGTGCTATTTTATAGAACGATGCTGTGCTTTAAATTGATTTATTTCTCTGACCGCTTGTTGGCTTCCTCCCGCTTCATGTATGGAGCGTTGGAACAGAGCGGCTTTTTCGCGATAGATCGGATTTTGCCCGACCATTTCAACAGCCTGAACTAATTCTGTTGCCTTGCTCCGCGTGCGGTTCGGCAAAGTTATACCCAAACCCAAATCCGCGACCCGTTGAGCTGTTATCTGTTGTTCTCCCATCTGCGGTAATACGATCAAGGGAACACCATGATAAAGCGCTTCCATTGTAGAGTTCATGCCGCCATGGGTTATAAAAATGGATGTTCTTTCCAGTAGTTTCAATTGTGGCACAGAGGCGCGCACAATAAAGTTAGCGGGGATTTCGCCGAGGCGCTTCATATCTATTTTTTTGCCAACGGACATCACGACCTGCCAATCGGTTGCATTTTTGAACGCGGACAGACACTCCTTGTAAAAATCAACCTGGTTATTCGCCATGGTACCCAGTGAGATATAAAGTACAGGTTTGGCGGCGGCATCAAGAACATCAAACGGGAAATCACTCAAGTCCGCTTCCTTGCGCTCTATGGAGGGGCCGACAAACTTGAAACTATCCCCGAACGTATCCGCCGCAAGTTGGAAAATTTTCGGCAGGAAAACAATGTCAAGCATTTCGGGCTGACTGAAAAGATCGTCAATGGTAAAGGCTTCAAGGTTATATTTAGCGGTCAACTTATTCAGAGGTCTTTGCGCCAATGGCATGAGATTATTTATCCAGGGTACCATTCCGGCAGCTATTTGTATGGGTGTAAAAGTGTTTTTGCTAAAGGCGTGAGTGGCGCTCAGGCGAATGGCGGGGACTTTAAGGATTTCGGCTAACACTCTTCCCCATAAACACATCGAGTCATAGATTACATAATCCGGTTTCTCGGCTTGTACTTCTGGGGCAAGATGGTCAGCCATGCTGGCAAAGTTCAATAGCAAATCGGGCATTCCCTTCATGCCAATGACGCGTGAGAAAAAACCTGAAGATTCAGTGGAGCGAAAAGCAGCCCCCGTCGCTTCAATCGCGGACTTGAATTGACTGTCTGCATAATATTTGACTTGTTCACCCTGATTGACTAATTCCTGGGTTAAAGCCAACGAAGGATTGACGTGACCTGATTCAGCAACATTAAAAATTAAAACCTTGGACATAATTTTCTTATTTAAGCCGCTTGTTTTTCAGCCGCTTGGATGATATTAAAAAGTTTGACGATGGAGGCAATGCCGAAGATGACGATGACCGCCTGAAAGGCGACCCGTCCCGTTCCTGTTGCAAGGACTAGCGCGATGAGCATATCTTGAATTGCAACAACCACGCGCGTGATCAACATCAACGCCATAGATTTGGGTCGGTTGCTGAGGATCGCCAAAACCAAACCAACGCCCAACCCGAGGCTGGACGCGCCGACAGTGTAGAATGCAAATTTGATAGAAGTATTATCCAGCATAGCTCCATCTGAAACTTGGGCAGGATTAAAGTAAACGGCAAAGGCAAAGAACAAGCTGAGGACGGCAACAATCCCAGCGTATACTTTGATCGCGACAGGAATGGAACTTTCAAGTTTTGTAGTTTTCATATCATTTCCTTTTTTTACAAAATTCTCCATTGATGGAATTACTCCATCAATGGAGAATTTTTTTGCGCTGAAGGCGGGAGAGACCAGTCAAAGACTTCGGCAGGTTCAACTTTGAAAGAAACATAAATTCAATTTAACTGCGTTCAGATGCGAAACCATCATCACCCTTCCCGCGCACAGGGACGATCTTTCAGCGGAAGCGGCGACGCAGTTGCTCGCCGAGAATGGAACACAACACCGCAATTACGATGAGTCCAGGCGCGTACCAACCTGGTCTGTCGCTGTGCATGGCAACCGCGCTTGTGTAGGTGCCGACCGCAAGGACTCCAGCAAGCACGAGAGCGTGTATCATCGGTTTTCGTGGTGAGAGCGTAGCGGTCACATAGCCAGCAATCACTGCTACGGGGAAGCGATAGGCAAGCGCAAGTATATAAAGATTGGCGGACATGCTCCCGCCAGGCGGTGGAAAGATGCCTATTGCGCTTAGTGTAGAGTCAACTGCCACCGTAGTGATGAGATTGGTCAGAACACCCGACAGCACAGCGAGAATGCTGCGCCACCAACTTGCAGGTTTAGTCGTATCGTTCATGGTTATGCCTCCAGGGGAAGTTTTTATTTGATCTCTTGCGTAAGTCAACGCGCATACTGCGTCTGAAAATTAATTCAAATAGTGATCCCGCATGGACTTCGTAGTCAGCGCCCACAGCGCGGCGACTTCCAGCAGGCTCATCACTATCAATTGAGTGACGATAGCCGAAGGCGCGCCACTCATCATGGCTGGGCTTGGACCTTTGCTCGTCAGGATGACCGACATTGCGTCAACATGGTCGCTGATGGAAAGGAAATAAAAGACAATTGCCGCCGTCCACGGAAGAAGACCTTTCCCTTTCCAAATACCGATGGCGATAAACAATGCAGTCACGCCGATGAATACATCCATCATGGCGGGGAAGAGCCAGGCTTCGGCGTTTTTGCCCGCCAGAACGTCCACGATAATGGCGTATGCCATGACACGGATGATTTGGAACAACGCCAGAAGCCCCACCAAAATGATGGCAACGCGCGGCGATTTCACGGTGGAATTTGATTCTTTGTTCATGCTATTCTCCTAAGATTTTGAATTTATGCCGAAAGCTGTTTGATGGCAGTTGACCAGTCTTCGAGGTGATGGACTTCCACAACCTGCCCGTTCTCGACGGTGTGGATATCAATCGTCATGGTCTGAAATGATTTGGTTCCATCGGCTTGCACGCCCATGAAATTTCCGTTCGGTGTGCCAGAAGCGAGACTGCGGACGACAACTTGATTGCCTTCCTGAATCATTTCCTGAATTTCCCATTTCAAATCTGGGACAAGTTTCCAGAAGAACTGGATCTGCCCGATGAGTTGGGCTTTGCCTTTGACATCTGCCGAGCCTTTGGACTGGAAGTCGT
>Ga0163199_1001638_pt1 | contig 13968 bp, 10 predicted proteins | sample PL_2010_150m_FD_113537 | JGI IMG/M metagenome (GOLD analysis project Ga0163199, IMG submission 113537) | Freshwater microbial communities from Powell Lake, British Columbia, Canada to study Microbial Dark Matter (Phase II) - PL_2010_150m | ecosystem: Environmental > Aquatic > Freshwater > Lake ... | reverse complement strand
GGTGCCATGTGGCGTTTTCAGTTCGGGCGCGTCCTGGGTTATTCGGCGCTCGGTGGCTTGGCCGCAGCCTCGATGCAGGGTCTGGGATGGCTCACCGTTCAGTCGGCTGCGCTGCGCCCCGTGTGGACGCTGTTTCATGCGGCGACCCTTGTGCTTGGTCTGCTGCTCCTGGTAAAGGCACAGCAACCGGTGTGGCTGGAGCAGGCGGCCCGAACTGTCTGGTTCCGGGTACGCGCTCTGGTGCCGGGGCAGGGCGGTGGTGCGCCCCTGTTGATGGGTATGCTTTGGACCTTTTTGCCCTGCGGCCTGCTTTACTCGGCACTGATGGTGGCGGCTTTGACCGGCAGCGCGCCTTCTGGTGCAGCGGTCATGGCCTTGTTTGCGCTGGGTACCAGTGTCTCGATGATGGCGGGTCCGTGGTTGTGGCTGCGCTTGAAAGCTTCAGGTAACGGAGACTGGGGAGTCCGAGTGGCAGGTCTGGCGCTGGCCGCGAGTTCCGTCTGGGCACTGTGGATGGCTTTTGCGCATGACACTGCGCCCTGGTGCACCGTGCCCGGATGAGCCGTCCGATGCCAGACGCGTCAACTGTATTGCCAGGCTGTCGCAAGCTGTCGGTCGCACCGATGCTGGACTGGACCGATAGGCACTGTCGCTATTTTCACCGTCTGCTGAGCAAGAACGCTTTGCTGTACACCGAGATGGTGACGACCGGGGCGCTGCTTCATGGCGATGTGCCGCGCCATCTGGCCTACAACCATGAGGAGCACCCGCTGGCGCTGCAACTCGGCGGCAGCGAACCCGCAGACCTTGCCCGATGCGCCCGGCTCGCCGCGCAGTGGGGTTACGACGAAGTAAACCTGAATTGCGGCTGCCCCAGCGAGCGGGTTCAGCGTGGCTCTTTTGGTGCTTGCCTGATGGCTGAACCGGGTTTGGTGGCAGACTGCGTCAAGGCGATGCTCGACGCCGGACCGGTTCCCGTCACGGTCAAGCATCGCATCGGCATCGACAAGCTGGAGAGTTATCCTTTTGTCCGAGACTTTGTCGGCACGGTCAGCCAGGCCGGTTGCGCCGTGTTCATCGTGCATGCGCGCAACGCCTGGCTCAAGGGTCTTTCGCCCAAGGAAAACCGCGAGCTGCCGCCTTTGCGCTACGACATGGTGCACCAGCTCAAACGAGACTTTCCGCACTTGCTGATCATCATCAACGGTGGCATCGGCAGCACAGCGCAGGTGCTGGAGCAACTGCAGCAGGTCGATGGCGTCATGGTCGGACGCGAGGCCTACCATAACCCGTGGTGGCTCAGCCAGTGGGATCAGGCCTTTTTCGGGGCAGCACAGCCTGCTGCGTCGGACCGGCTGGAACGCGAGCAGGTGGAGCAGCAGATGGTGCTCTATATGGAGCGTGAGATGCTGGCACGGGGTACCCCCTGGTTTGCCGTGGCGCGCCATATGCTGGGCTTGCGCCATGGCTTGCCCGGTGCACGTCGCTGGCGCCAGGTCTGGAGTGACAACAAGCTCAAGGATCTGCAGCCGCGCGAGGTGCAGGCGCTGGCTCATGACCATAGCCGCGCCGGTCCGTTGCAGCCTCTGGTCAAGTTATCATGACGCCATGTCTTGCGGATCGGGGTGAGCCCCGAGTCCTGCTATTTCCATTGCTTACCATGTCAGCGATCTGTGCGTCTTAATTCAATCAAGTTATCGGGTTTCAAATCTTTCGTTGACCCAACCAATTTTCTGTTGCCTGGGCAACTCGTTGGAGTGGTTGGACCGAATGGTTGCGGCAAATCCAACATCATGGATGCAGTGCGTTGGGTGCTGGGCGAGTCCAAGGCTTCCGAACTGCGTGGCGAGTCGATGCAGGACGTCATCTTCAACGGGACGACCAGTCGCAAACCGTCGAGTCGCGCCAGCGTTGAACTGGTTTTTGACAATGCCGACCACCGCGCCGGCGGGCAGTGGAGTCAATTTGTAGAAATTGCGGTCAAACGGGTTCTCACGCGCGACGGCACCAGCAGCTACTACATCAACAATCAGCCGGTGCGCCGGCGTGATGTGCAGGACGTTTTTCTGGGGACGGGTCTGGGGCCGCGCGCCTACGCCATCATCGGTCAGGGGACCATCAGCCGCATCATCGAGAGCAAGCCAGAGGAATTGCGACTCTTTCTGGAGGAGGCGGCAGGGGTTTCCAAGTACAAGGAAAGGCGCCGTGAAACCGAGAGTCGTCTGCAGGATACGCGTCTGAACCTGACGCGGGTGGAAGACATTCTGCGTGAACTCGATGGCAATCTGGAGAAGCTGCAGGGGCAGGCCGAAGTGGCGCAACAATTCAAGACCTTGTCAGCCGACGTGACACTCAAGCAACAGCAACTCTGGTTTTTCAAGCGCAGCGAGTCAGAGACCGAGCAGGCCAAAGTGAAGGCTGATGCGCAAGGGGCTGTCAATGCGCTGGAGGCTCGATTGGCCGATTTGCGCCATATCGAGGCGGAGTTGGAGACAGTGCGACAGGCTCATTACGACGCGGGCGACCATGTCAACCAGGCGCAGGGGCATTTGTACGAAGCCAGTACCGAGGTCGGGAGACTGGAGGCTGAAATCCGCTTTGTCGTGGAGAGTCGGCAGCGGGTTGTGCAGCGCCTGGCCACGCTCAGGCAACAGACGACCGACTGGGCGGGGCGCAAGAGCGAGGCGCTGCTCGAGATCGAGAATCTGGCCGGGTTGGCGCGTGTCGGAGAAGAAAAAGCAGAGATACTGGCGATTCAGGCGCAGGAACAGGCCGATCAATTGCCCGGTCTGGAGGACGCCCAGCGGCTGGCGCAACAGGCGGCCAACGCACAGCGAGCCGGCGTTGCCGAAGTGCAGCAAAAGATTCAGGTGCTGGCCGCGGAGCAGCGCGGGATTGAGGAGCAGTCGCGTCAACTTGGCACGCGGCGTGAGCGCCTGAGCGTCGAGCACAGCAGCCTGGGTGCGCCGGACGAAGCCAGCCTGCTCAGCTTACAGAACGAATTCGAGCAGGCGCGTGAGGAAGTCAGTGTCGCAGAGGCACGCCTGCATGAGTTGCAGGAGGCGGTGCCACGACTTGATGACTCGCGGCGTCAACATCAGTTGACGGCCAATGCCGAGTCAGGCCGCCGGGCCGAGTTGTCGGCCCGCCTGGATGCGCTCAGGGCTTTGCAGGCCCGGGTCAAGACCGATGGCAAGCTGCAACCCTGGCTGGCGCGCCATGGGCTCGATGCCCTGACCGGGTTATGGAGCCGGATTCACGTTGAAGCCGGTTGGGAGAATGCGCTGGAGGGTGCGCTGCGCGAGCGTCTGGGAGCGCTGGAGGTGTCCAGACTCGACATGGTGCGCGCCTTTGGCAGCGATGCACCCCCGGCGAAGCTGGCCTTTTACTCGCCACCCCTGGCATCTTCGGCCAAGCCTTTGACTGCCAAGCTGCCCCAACTGTCGGCCTTGTTGCGAATTGGCGATGTGGGTCAGACAGCACTGTTGACCGATTGGCTGCATGGCTGCTTCACTGCCAGCAGTCTTGAAGAAGCGCTGGCCAACCGTGACCAGTTGCAGCCGGGTGAACTGATCTTCGTCAGGGCCGGGCACGCCGTTGGCGCTTGCAGCGTCAGTTTTTATGCACCTGACTCCGAGCAGGCAGGTCTGTTGGCACGCGCCCAGGAGATCGAGAATCTGGAAAAGCAGCTTCGGGCGCAAGTCCTGATCAGCGACGAATCGCGCTCAGCGCTGGTGCGCAGCGAAACCGCCTACGCGGATGCCTCGCAGGCCTTGATGGCCAGTCGTCGCGAAGCGGCTGCCAGTCAGAGCCGGGCCCATCAATTGCAGGTCGAGGTTTTGCGATTGACCCAGGTCACCGAGCAGATGCGGCTGCGAGGCCAGCAGATCGCCCTCGATCTGGCTGAGGTGGATGCTCAGCTCTCGGCGCTACAGGAGCGCCGCGTGCTGGCAGAAGGCGATTTTGAGGTGCTTGATGCGCAGTTGGCCGATAGCCAGGAGCGCCATGTCGGGCTCGATGACCGAGTGCTCGTCGCGGAGCGTCATTTGACCGATGCACGCGAGCAGCAGCGCCAGCTTGAGCGTCAGGCGCAGGAGGCTGCGTTTGCGTTGCGAACCTTGTCGGCGCGTCGCGAGGAGTTGTCCCGGGCAGTTCAGACGGCAAGCGACCAGGCAGCGACGGTGAGTTCCGAGATCGAAAAGGCCGATCAGGAACTCACGCAACTCAATGACGCTGCGGCACAGGCCGGATTGCAAAGTGCACTGGCCGTCAAACTTGAGCGTGAGCAGGTGCTGGCAGCCAAGCGCAGTCAGTACGATGACTTGACCTTGAGCCTGCGCGCCAGCGATGAGCGCAGGCTGAAAATCGAGCGTGAACTGGATCCCTTGCGCCAGCGCATCACGGACTTTCAACTCAAGGAGCAGGCTGCGCGTCTGGGCTTTGAGCAATACGACCAACTGCTGCGGGAGGCACAGGCAGACCTCGAATCGCTCGCCCGTTCCATCGTTGATGGGGCCGTTCGAGCCGGGCGATTGCAGGGCGAGATCGACCTCCTGCACCGCGACATTGAAGCCTTGGGAGCCGTCAATCTGGCGGCCCTCGATGAGTTGGGGGTGGCTAGCGAGCGCAAACAATTCCTCGATGCCCAGTCGGCTGACCTGAATGAAGCGATGACGACCCTGGTCGAAGCGATTCGTCAGATCGACGCGGAAACCCGGGACTTGCTGGCGGCGACCTTCGATGCGGTCAATCAGCACTTTGGCCGGATGTTCCCCGAATTGTTTGGCGGCGGCAATGCGCGCCTGGTGATCACGGGTGATGAGATTCTCGACTCCGGCGTGCAGGTGATCGCCCAGCCGCCCGGGAAGAAGAACCAGACCATCCATTTGCTGTCGGGCGGCGAAAAGGCACTGACCGCGATTGCGCTTGTGTTTGCCATTTTTCAGCTCAACCCGGCGCCATTTTGTCTGCTCGATGAGGTCGATGCACCCCTCGATGACGCCAATACGGAACGTTATTCGAGGCTGGTGCTGAGCATGAGCCGTGAGACGCAATTCCTGTTTATCAGCCACAACAAGATCGCCATGGAAATGGCTGAGCAATTGATTGGGGTGACGATGCAGGAGCAGGGTGTCTCGCGCATTGTGGCGGTCGATATGGATGCGGCCATATCGATGGCGGAAGTCAGCTGATTTCAATGAGGTTTGGCCATGAGTAGTCTTCAGATCGGTTTGGCGGTGGCAGGCGGACTGGTGTTGGCAGCGATGGTGGGGCACAGCGCCTGGTCAAGCCGTCGCAGCCGACCACGCCAGGCCGTCACGCCGGCCCCTGAGGATTTGGCCGAGCTGGATCGGGAGGCTGGTTCCGGCATTGAGCCCGAATTGGATGCGGCGGCCTTTGAACTGGCTCACTTTCCCCTGGCCGCACCGGAGCTCAAACCGGTACTGGACGCCTTGATCGACGTGATTGCGTCGATTGCAGTGGACGCTCCTTTATCAGGTGATGCGGCGCTGGCGGCGATGCCGGCAACGCGTCGGGCCGGCAGCAAACCCTTCTTCATCGAAGGCTTTTCCGAGAGCAGGCAATGTTGGGAGACGCCGCTGGCGGGCCATCGCTACAGCACGTTTCAGGCGGGCGTCCAGTTGGCCAATCGCTCGGGGGCGCTCAACGACATTGAGTACTCCGAATTCGTCATGAAGACACAGGCATTTGCTGATGCCATCAATGGCACGCCCGACTTTCCGGAAATGCGCGAAGAGGTCGCCCGGGCGCGTGAACTTGATCTTTTTGCCAGCGAAAACGATGCGCAGCTGGGCTTTGTCCTGCGTGCCCGCAACGCCGCCTGGAGCCCTGGTTATGTTCAGCAAAACGCCTCGCGTCTGGGCTTTGTGGCAGGGGTCATACCCGGGCGCATGGTGGTGCCGGCGAGTTCCCCAGGATTGCCGGCAGTGCTGGGACTGAGCTTCAATACCCAGGCTGCAATGGCCGATGATCCTGCTTTGTCGGCCATTCGTGAGCTTGCCATCAATCTGGATGTGGCGCAGGTTGATCGCAATGAACACGCTTTTGCACGCATGCGGGATGCTGCCCGTTCGCTGTCTCAAAGCATGGACGGCTTTGTTACCGACGACAACGGGGTCGCCGTCTCTGAACAGGCCATGGAGCAGATTGGCAGCGACCTGGAAGCGCTCTATGACAGACTCGACGAGCGCGACCTTGCGGCCGGTTCGGCGGCAGCCAGACGACTGTTTTCTTGAAACCCTTGGTGCAAGCGATCTGATCATGACGCCTGATCTGTTCAGCACGCCGGGCACAACGAGCAGGGATCGCGCCGAGCAATTACGACGCCTGTTGCAGGAGCACGGCCACCGCTATTACGTGCTCGATGACCCACAGATTGCGGACGCGGACTATGACAGCCTGTTTCGGGAGCTGCAGACGATCGAGGCGCAGCACCCCGAACTCGTCACAGCCGATTCACCAACCCGACGGGTCGGAGGACTGGCGCTGGCGGCCTTTGTCAGCGTGCGCCATGCCGTTCCCATGCTGAGCATTCGCACCGAGACTGATACGCAGGCCAGCGGCGCCAAAAACTTCGACTCACGCGTAAGGCGTGAACTCGAACTCGAAGAAGCTGCACCAGCGGTGGACTATGTGACTGAGCCCAAGTTTGATGGTCTGGCCATGAGTCTGCGTTATGAGGCAGGCCTGTTGGTGCAGGCGGCGACACGCGGCGACGGTGCTGTGGGTGAGGATGTGACGCAGAATATTCGAACCATCGGCCAGATCCCCTTGCGGTTGCCCGCGACAGCGCCACAGGTGCTGGAAGTGCGTGGCGAGGTCTATATGCGCCGTGATGACTTCGAGGCTTTGAATCAGCACCAGCGCGACAGCGGACAAAAGACTTTTGTCAATCCGCGCAATGCCGCTGCGGGCGCAGTGCGCCAACTCGATCCCGCCGTCGCTGCGCAGCGGCCGCTGAGTTTCTTCGCCTATGGTGTCGGTGAGATCAGTCCGGTTGAGAGGGGTGGGCCATCGTTCGCGACGCATTTTGAGTTGCTGCAAACGCTCAAGGCGTGGGGCTTTCCGGTTTCCGACCTGGTAAGCACGGCCCAGGGGGCAGATGGATTGACAGCTTACTATCAGTCCATCGGTCGGCAGCGCGACGGCCTGGGCTTCGATATTGACGGTGTCGTTTACAAGGTGAACAGTCTGGCATGGCAAGCGCGCATGGGCTTTGTGACACGTGAACCGCGCTGGGCCGTGGCGCACAAATTTCCGGCGCAGGAGCAGTCGACAACGGTGCTTGGCATTGAAGTTCAGGTGGGCCGGACTGGAAAACTTACTCCGGTGGCCAGATTGGCAGCGGTATTTGTCGGGGGTGTGACTGTTACCAATGCCACTTTGCACAACGAGGATGAGGCACGACGCAAGGACATACGGGTGGGAGACACGGTGATTGTGCGGCGTGCCGGCGACGTGATTCCTGAAGTGGTATCGGTGGTCGTCGAGAAACGCCTGCCTGACGCGCGGGAATTCAGCATGCCCCGGCAGTGTCCGGCCTGTGGCAGCACCGCCGTGCGGGAGCAGGGCGAGGTGGACTACCGCTGCACGGGTGGCTTGTTCTGCAGTGCCCAGCGCAAGCAGGCGATCCTGCATTTTGCCCAGCGCCGTGCTGTCGAAGTCGAGGGTCTGGGAGACAGATTGGTCGATCAACTGGTCGATAGCGAACTGGTTCGCAGCTTGCCCGATTTGTATCGCTTGAGCCTGAGCACCCTGACCCCGCTTGATCGCATGGCGGAAAGATCCGCCCAGAAGTTGCTGGAGGCTCTACAGAAATCCAAAGAGACCACGCTGCCGCGCTTTCTGTTTGGCTTGGGCATCCGCCATGTGGGGGAGGCTACCGCCAAGGAGTTGGCCCGGCATTTTGGCAAGCTCAACGCCATCATGGACGCCAGTCCCGAGGAACTGTTGCAGGTCAGTGATATTGGCCCGATCGTCGCTGAAAGTTTGCATACCTTCTTTGCCCAGGCTCACAACCGAGAGGTGATCAAGGATTTGCGTGAGTGTGGTGTCTGCTGGACTGAAGGTGAGCCTGCGCCCGTCGTCAGCAAGCCGCTGGCGGGCAAGACTTTTGTCATCACCGGGACGCTGCCTTCTTTGAGCCGTGACGAGGCCCGGGATCTGATCGAAGCAGCTGGAGGCAAGGTCGCCGGTTCGGTCAGCAAGAAGACCTCGTTCGTCGTGGCAGGCTCGGAGGCTGGCAGCAAGCTCGATCGGGCAGTGGAACTGGGCCTTGCCGTGCTGAATGAACAAGACTTAAGGGGATTGCTTGATGGCAGTGCGTGAGATTCTCCTGATGGGTGATGCGCGGCTCTTGCGTTGTGCTCAGCCCGTCACGGCCTTTGACACCGATGCATTGCATCTGCTGGTGAGCGACATGCTCGACACCATGCTGGCGGCTGATGGTGCCGGGCTGGCGGCACCCCAGATCGGTGTTGATTTGCAACTGGTGATTTTTGGCACGGATACCCGTAACCCGCGCTATCCGGATGCGCCACCCGTGCCAAGAACGGTGCTGCTGAATCCCGTCATTATTCCCTTGCCGCCAGACCAGGGGAGCACCATGCCGCTCGAGGTGCAGGACTGGGAGGGCTGCCTCTCGGTGCCGGGTCTGCGAGCTGTGGTGCCACGCTTCGAGCGCATTCGCTACACCGGGTTTGACCCGTACGGCGACCCGATTGATCGAACCGTGGAGGGCTTTCATGCGCGCGTAGTGCAGCACGAATGCGACCATCTGCTCGGCAAGTTGTATCCCATGCGGGTGCGGGACTTCAGCCGATTTGGCTTTACGAGGGTATTGTTTCCCGAACTTGAGATACCATCGCGCCAACAGGGATAACACCACCAGGGAGAGATCAGCATGGAGAGGGATACGACCATACCGTCAAGTTTGGCACCGATGGAATCAGGTTCGCGGCGAAAGCGACGGACCGGTGCGCACCCGATCTTTGTCATCATGCTGGCCCTGGTGCTCTTGCTGTTCGTGGTCTCTCTGGCCAAGCGTTATTGAAAACTGAATGTGATCGAAAGCAACCCCAACTTCAAGGTGATCAACACAGCTTTTCCGCACCTTGGCAAAAAGCTCAGGCTGTTTTGGGGTTGCCCGGAATTCAACGTCTTGATGGATGAGTTGCAGACCGATACGCGGGGCGGCAAGAGAGCCGGCTTTCCTGGTCCGGTGCTCAATGCCCTGTTCATGCTGGCGATGGAACACGAACTGGCGTTTCCCCAGTTGGTGAAGAAACAAAGCGACCAGTGGATAGCGACTCGCAAGAGGTGAGGTGTTCGGGTGCTCAGGGCTTCATGGCCTTTGCCACCTCCTGACCTAACTCGATCACCGCCATGGCGTAGTAGCTGCTCCAGTTATAGCGCGTGATGACGTAGAAATTTTCGGTGCCAGCCACGTAGCTGGGTGGTGCTTCACCGTTTTGTAGCTCAATCAGTGCCATCGGACCTGTGTGCTGCAGTGCCGCACCTTCAAGTACCACGCCTTTGGCGGCCAGAGTGGCGACACTGAAAGTGGGCAGGATGTCGCTGGCCAGAAGAGCGTCGAGATCGAGCTTACCCTCATCAAAGCGCAAAGGGTAATGGGTTGGCATGCCGGCTTGCCACTGGAAGGCTCTGAAATAGTTGGCAACCGAGCCAATAGCGTCGGAAGCACTGTTGAACAGGTCAATTCTGCTGTCAGCGTCAAAGTCGATCGCATACCTGACCCAGCTCGAAGGCATGAACTGGGCCATGCCCATGGCGCCGGCGTAGCTGCCGAGGGGGGTTAACGGATCGACGCCAGTGCGATGTGCCAGGCTCAGGAACTGTTCCAGTTCCGCCCTGAAGAAGGTGCTGCGCTCCAGCGCTCGCGGGTGCTTCGCCGGAAAATCAAAGGCCAGCGTGGCCAGTGCATCGATGACCCGAAAGCCACCCATCTTCTGACCGTAAATGGATTCGACGCCGATGATGCCCACGATGATCTCGGGCGGCACACCGGTCTGCTGCTGGGCACGCTCCAGACTGTCCTGATTGTCCTGCCAGAATTTCACGCCGGCCTTGATGCGAATCGGCTCAATGAAGCGGCTGCGGTAAAGCCGCCAGTTCTTCGCGACGCCCGCCGCTGGTGGCAGGATCAGCTTGGCAATCTGGGGTGAATAGTGCGCACTGGCGATCGCACGGCGCACCCAGTCCGGACTCAAATCGCGTCGGCTCGCGATGTCGCTGGCGGCCGCCATCGCGTCTTCACGCTGCGCATACGCCGGGCCGCTCGCCGCGCTCGGTTCAGCCGATTTGGTGGCCGGGGGTTTCTTGTTGGTTCTGGGTGTCGCGTCAGCCGCACTGCAGACGGCGCAACAGGTCAAAAAAGCGGCAAAGAGGTGATAAGGCTTGGTGCTCACTGGCGGCGTACCCATCGTTGGAATTCTGCTCGCAGTGTAGCTATGCCCTCGCGCTGCTGCTTGCCTGGCGCATAACGCTGCGCCTCCAAGCGCAAAAGCCAGGACTGCAGCGCCACCAGGGCAGGGTCGGTCGATCCGCGCTGTTGACTCAATTGTTCAGCCAGTCGACGTGGTGGACTGTTGGGCACAACGGTTAACCCGGTTTGTTCCAAATACCGGGTAGCCCCCGCCAAAAGACGCAGCCAGGGGTCCTGGCGTGCGCGCTCCCACACGGTCCAGACTGCAACCGTGAGGCTTGCCATCACCATCAAACCCATGAGGAGGTAAGCAAGATCTTCCCAACGGGGTGAGGAAAAGCCGATCTGGCGCAGCAGATCAAACTGCCTGCTCTGAGAGTAGTTGAGCACCCATTGGTTCCAGCCGTTGTTGACCGCTTCCCACACAGCGCGTACCTTGAACGCCAATGCTGGACTGACGTTGCCAAACAGTGCCCGCGCGATGACGCCACGTGGCGCCAGCAGCCGCTCGGTGGCCCCGGTGCGTCCAGGTGCCACAGCGGTGGTCGGGTCAACACGCACCCAGCCGCTGTCGGCTATCCACACTTCGGCCCAGGCGTGCGCATCGCTCTGGCGCACCACGAGGAATCCGTCAACCGGGTTGGTCTCGCCGCCCTGGTACCCCGTCACAACGCGCGCTGGAAGCCCCAAGCCACGCATCAGAATCACGAAGCTTGAAGCGATGTGTTCGCAAAAGCCTTGCTTGCGGTCAAACCAGAACTCGTCGGCGCTGTGCTGACCGAAAACGCCAGGGTCTAGCGTATAGCGGTAAGCGCCCTCGCGCAATCGCTCCAATACCGCGCTGACCAGCATCGCGCCGTCGGCATGGGCGTAGCGCGGGTCGGCTCGCATCTCACGCGCGAGTTGGGCCGTGCGTGGATTTGAGCCCGCTGGTAGCCGCAGATCGTCCAGCAGCGCCGGCACCTGTTGCATCGGTCCATGCCTGAAGTCGGGGTAGCTTAGTGCGTCATAGCGCAGCAGTTCTGTGATCGGTCGGTCGGTCAGCCATTGCAGGTCTGGCGTCATGCGGACGTCAAAGCCGCCGAGTACCGGCCTGGCCGCAGCGGCGTCCAGCAGCAACAACCAGGGCCGGCTGTTGGGCTCCAAAGTCACCTGGTACCCGATCGCCGTCCCCCTCACCTGCAGATTCGCTGGCGCTGGCGGGCGGTAGGGCACAGCCGCTTGCCGTGCGCGCCACTCGCGGCCGTCAAAACTTGACAGTACCGGTCCACGAAAGTAAAGCTCGGAGGGTGCAGGCTTCTGAGCTTGAAAGCGGATGCGCATGGCGATGCTGTCATCGAGTGCCAGACTGGCAATGGTGCCGACGGACATGGTGGACGACAGCCCGCTGCGTCCACTCATGGCATCGTTCGGGATGCCCCACAGCGGCGCCACTCTGGGAAAGAACAGGAACAGCGCAAGCATGATCGGGGTGCCCAGTAGCGCCATCATGCCAGCGGTTCTGGCGGCCTGGGACAGCGGTGGTTTGCCGACCGGCATGTGGGCGTTGACCAGGGCGCTCAGCAGGCCCAACAAGGCCAGCAGCATGGCGCCTGCTGTCAGCAGCGACTGCGAGTAGAAGAAGTTGGTGAGCAGGGTAAAGAAGCCGAGGAAAAACACCACAAAGGCATCGCGTCGGGCCCGCAACTCGAGCATCTTGAGCGCCAGCAGCACGACAATCATGGTGACGCCGGCGTCGCGTCCAAGCAGTGTCTTGTGGCTGAACAGAGTTGCGCCCACGGTCAGCGCGAGCAGACCGAGCAGCCACCAGCGCGAGGGCAGGGGCCGCCCCATCACGGCAAGGGCCGCCCGCCACAGCATCAGTGCCGCCGCCAGCAGGCTGCACCACAGGGGCAGATGGCTTACTTGTGGCAGTACCACCCAGGCTGCGACCAGCAGCAGAAACAGCGTGTCGCGGGCCTCGCGCGGCAGTCGGTGCAGCCATGTCAACATAGAGCCAGGGCCTCCAGACAGCGCTTCTTGTGGTTCTCGCCGCAACCCGGAGCAATCTGCAAAGTGCCCAGGCGCAGGCCATAGTCCAGACCTTGCTGCTCGGCCTGCAGCACCCAGGCGCACAGACGCGACAACTGCTGTTCCGGGTCGTTGCTGCCGCTGTGCTCCCGATCCAGCCACAACTCGGTGTGCTGAACCTGCTGCGCGTCACGGCTGACGAGTTGTTCTGCCTTGGCGAACTTCTTCCAGACGATGATTTTCAAGGGATCGCCGCGTCGATAGGCTCGCACACCGTCGTATTCGCCGCTGCTGGAAAGGTGTGCAGCGGCCGCGCCGTCGGCGCGGGCTTGCCCGCGTGGAAGCGCCGGCGGGAAAGTCTCAGGCCGCGGGTACACCAAGACGTTCGCGGTGGGGCGCCAGACCGTCCAGACGCGAAAGGTCCCAAGCGGATAGCGTGTCTCGGCGGTCAGTGTCGGCACGCGGTGCAGTCCGCGCCGGCCCGGTGTGAAAGCGAGATGCAGCGTACTGCTGCATTGCGCCGGCAGGTCGAGCCAGAGCCAGTGACCGGAATTCAGGACGGACAGGCCAATCCCGTAGCGAGCGGTCCGGCGCCGGCTTTGCAGGTAGACGCCGATGGGCGCGCTGGAACCGGCAAATTGGGGCTCCGGCGCGACCAGATTCATCGTGAGGCCGCGCAGTGTGCCGTGACACACGTGCATGCCGACGATGGCGCTGCCGGCCAGCAGGAAGGTCAGCAGATAGCCCAGGTTGAGTTGATAGTTGATGGAAGTCAGCAGGAGCAGCAGCAAGGTCGCAGCCAGCATCAGGCCGGGACCGGTCGGCAGGATATAGACATTGCGCTGGGTCAGCGTCATGCTGTCACGCAGCGGCAGGCGCTGCTCCAGCCAGCGCCCAAACCAGTTCACGGCAGCGCTACCGCGTCGAGCATGGCGCGCACCTGTTCCACCGCTCCTCTGGCTGCATCACCCACCGGAATCATGCGGTGTGCCACGGTTTGTGCCAGGATTGCCTGCACATCGTCGGGGGCCACGTAATCGCGCTCGCACAAAAGGGCTTGCGCCTTGGCTGCCCGCAGCACCGCCATGCCCGCGCGCGGGCTCAGGCCCTTGACAAACCATTGGCCATTGCGGGTGGCGGCGATCAGGTCCTGCACATAGTCCAACAGCGGCTCCGCGGCGTGAATCGCCAGAACGCTGGCCTGCAAGGCCTGCAGTTCGGTGCCGGTGAGCAGACTCGGCAGGGTGTCCGCCATGGCGCGACGATCCCGGCCTGCCAGCAGATCGCGCTCGGCACCGCGGTCCGGATAGCCGAGTGAAATCCGCATCAGGAACCGGTCCAACTGAGACTCGGGCAGGGCATAGGTCCCGATCTGGTCAAACGGATTTTGTGTCGCGATGACAAAGAAGGGGGAGGGCAGAGCGCGCGTCTGGCCGTCCACGCTGACCTGCTTCTCTTCCATCGCCTCGAGCAAGGCGCTCTGGGTCTTGGGG